>Ga0316189_10000446_pt1 | contig 40994 bp, 29 predicted proteins | sample LowCovwburrow_MG_FD_204930 | JGI IMG/M metagenome (GOLD analysis project Ga0316189, IMG submission 204930) | Coastal sediment microbial communities from Maine, United States - Lowes Cove worm burrow | ecosystem: Environmental > Aquatic > Marine > Coastal > Sediment | place: USA: Maine...
GTGCTGCTCGTTCAACAAGCCCACCTCGCCTATGCGCGAGGCGACTGGGGCTACTCGCCCAGCCCAGCCTTTGAGGCTCGCATGGCATTGATGGAGCAGTACTTCGCCGCGGGGCTGCGGAGCATCGATACGTTCACGGTACAGACGGCCGACATGCAGCAGAACCTGTGCGCCCGCTGGGCGCTCGACCCGTCCCGCGTCGTGGTCGTTCCCAGTGCCGTGCCCGACATTCCGCTCGTCCCGACGCCGACGCATCGAGACGTCGAATCGCAGCCGACGGTTTGTTGTGTCAGCAGCGTCAGCTCACACAAGAACAATCGCGTGCTAGGGCCAATGATGAAGGCTCTTGTCCAAACCCACCCGACCGCGCGATGCGTCCTCACCGTCGACGCCGAGCAGGCTCCCGAACTCGTCGCCTACGCTCGGCAGCACAAACTCCTTGGCCGATTCGAGTTCTGCGGACCCACGACCCAAGCGCAGACCCGTGCGCTGCTGCGCGATGCCACCGTCGTGGTGCAACCGTCCAAGCTCGAGTCGTTTGGCCTCGTGTACTACGAAGCCATGGCCCACGCCGCAGCGATCGTGGCCGCAGACACGGGCTCGGCTCGAGAGGCGTGTGGCGATGCGGCGTTGTACGCACCCGCGGACGACGGTGAGGCGCTCGCCCGCGCGGTAGCCAAACTGATCACTTCGAAGGACGCCGCACTGGAGTTGGGCGCCAAGGCACGACAGCGATTCACGAGCGCTCAACGCACTTGGACCGACGTCGCCCGCGACTATCTGAAGCTGCTCGTCGACTAACGTCCATCCGCGACAATCCAGCGCACTGCACACTCGCCCAAACGTGGGCGACAGACGACTGCGCGCACGTCAAGCGCGCCACACGCCGAGCCGAAGCAGGGGTCTCCGCGACGCGACCGAAGCGCGGCTTGCTGGCCTGGCCGGAGTCCGATCGGCATAATGCAAGACGATCGTGGGTGACTCCGACGACAAGGGCCCAGGATGGCCCGCGGCGCGACTCGAGCGACTCCCGCCCGTGGCCGATGAGGCGCCGATCGATCGTATGTACGATCCTCAGGACGCTCAGCGATCATCCTCGCACGCGGTGATCAGCCGCTGGGTAGGCGAGGTGCGGCGGCGCTGGTTGCTGGCTTCCGTAGTCTGGCTTCTCGTCCTGGCTCCGATAGCAGCGTACGCGTACCTGGCCGTTCCCAACTACACCGCCAGCGGGGTGCTCCAGGTCTCCGCCCAGGGCGGGGGTCCCAACCCCTTACTCGAGCTTGCGGGCGCGGGCGGCAGCAGCGAGGTCGAGACCGAAGTTCAGATCATCCTCCGCCGCGAGTTCATGCTGGCGGTCCTCAAGGACCTTCGGCTCAACCTCACCGACCCGAACGCCCCCGGCCGCGTGACGACCGACCTGGACGTCGCGATGCGCGGGGAAAGCCCCGTGATCCCCGAGCTGCGACAGGCCCGGGCTGCGCTCGGACTGCTCGACGTGGACCCGCGCACACTGGCCGTGACGAAGCTGGGCATTACCGCCCTCCCCGAGGAGCGGATCGAGCTGCGCTTCGGTGATCCGAAAGACGCGAACACGTACGAGGTCGGTCTCGGAGAAACCCTCCAGGTCGATCCGATCACCCTGCGCTTCGACGCGATGCCATTGGATCCGGGTGAGCATGTGGAGCTGGCCGTCGCGAGTGATGGACCGCTGGTTGAGCACGCGCTCAATAGCCTTCGGGTCAAGTCGATGGGCACCGCCCGCAAGGCCACCGATCTGGTGGAGGTCCGGTTTACGCACCCCGACCGCGAGAGTGCGCGGGCGGTCGTCGAAGCGATCATGAGCCGCTACCTCGACCAGAGCCTGAGCTGGCAGAAGGCGTCGGCATCCAACTCGGCTCGCTTCATCGAGCGACGGCTCGAGGAGGCCGAGTCACAGCTGCGCAAGGACGAAGAGATCCTGCGCCAGTTCGCCGAGCGAGAGCAGGCGGTACAGCTGGATACGCAGGCCGAAGTCACGATCACCACGACCGCGGCACTCGAGGCCGAGGGCCGCCAGATCGGCCTTCAGGAGCGCGTGATCGGCAGCGTGCTCAGTTCGATGAAGAAGAAGAGCGCGTATAGCGGGGCCGACCTCACCTCGAACTTCTTCGAGGACCCCGTACTCGCCGCCAGCGTCGCGGCGCTGACCGAAGCGGAGACCAAGCACTCGGTCCTTCGCGCCACGCTAACCGCAGATCACCCCGAGGTCGTCGCGTTGGGCGAGCAGATCGCGCTCCGCCAACAAAAGGTCAAGAGGCTGCTCCGCAGCGCGAAGAAGAACCTATCGACGCGCAGAACGGAGATCGAGCGGGAGGTCGCAACCGCCATGGGCTCGTTGTCGGCCTACCCCGACAAGGAACTGCAGCTGGCCCGCCTGCGTCGTGACGTCGAGGTCGACCAGCGCCTGTACAGCTTCCTGCTCGAGAAGTTTCAGGAGGCCGAGATCTTGGAGGCCTCCACCACGATCGACAAACGGATCGTCGACGCCGCCGCGCTGCCACATTCGCGCAGCTCACCCGCGCGCGCCAAGCTCATCGGGACGGGCGTGCTGGCTGCGTTGCTCTGCGCGTTCGGGATGGTCTACGTCGCGCACCTGCTGCAGCGGAAGCTCGTCACCGTCGAGGCCGTCAAAGCAGCTGTCGCGTACCCCGTGTACGGGACGGTTCCCGCGCTCGGCACCGTCAGCGCGCGCAAGGCCAAGGCAAAGCGAAACGGAAAGAGCAGGCCCGCCGCGGCACGGCTGGCACACGGAGCGGTCTGGAGCGAGACACACGGTGCGGGCGCCGAGGCGTTCCGTGCCCTCGCGGTCAGCGTGAGCTTCGCCCCCGCGGCGCCCAGTCGCGGCCGAATCGTTCAGATCACCTCCAGCCAGCCCGGTGAGGGCAAGAGCACGGTGATCTCCAACTTGGCCATCGCCCTCGCCAAGGCTGGGAGCACGGTGCTTGTGGTCGACCTGGACCTGCGCAAGCCAGTGCAGCACCGCGCCTGGGGCCTACGCCGCACACCCGGCTACAGCGACGGACTCACCCAGAGCGGGGGCCCCGTCCGTGCGCGCGGCCTGCTGCAGCGCGTCGACGAGTGGGGCATCGACGTGCTCACGGCCGGGTCGAAGCTGCCCGACACCATGGGCGCGCTGACCACGGACACCCTCGAGGCTATGCTGGCGCACTGGGCTCAGGAGTATGACTACGTGCTCATCGACAGCCCGCCAGCCTTTGTGCCCGACACCGCGATTGTGGCGCGCCACGCCGACTTGCTGCTGATGGTCGTGCGGCCAGGGTCCGCAGAGCGCGGCAACGTTCACCAAGCGGTGGAAACGCTCGCCCGGCTCGACGCAAGCAAGGGGCTTGTTCTCAACTACGTGCAGCGTAAGCACTCCGAGTATCACTACGGATACGGCAGCGGGTACTACTACGCCCACGGGTACGGCTACGCCTCCAGCGACAGCAGCGACGGCGAGGGCGAGAGCCAGCCCGAAGCTGCCAACTCCTGAGGCAATTGCGGTGCTCCACCGCGCCGAGTCTGGGGGTTGTCCCTAGCGAGGACGGGTCATCACGGGTCCGTGGCGCGCGGCTGATGTCCTGACCGCTGGCGAAAAAGAACGCCGCCCTTTTTTCGGGTCGCGCGTCACATCGGCTCGAGAGGGCCATCTGCATATGCGGGCGAGGGGCACTCGCCCCCACGCGCCACGCCATCGAGCGGTGGTGACACGCCACTGCCAAGGAAGACCCCGATGTACAACCTTCTCGTAACCCTCCTCCTTCTCATTCCCACGGCTAAACCGGGCAAGGCGACGGCGCCCACGAGCCCATCGAACAACGTCACGTGCGAGGGCAGATTCAACGCCAAGCTCGCGAAGATGAAGGACCCGGCCAACATCCGAGCCGTAACGGCCATCTCCGTGATGGTGAACGACCAAGGTGCCTACGCGGAGCGTTGGGGCGGAAGCCGGACTAAGGGCACCGCAACCCCGTTTGTGCTCTCCGGGGGCCTCGCCACCGCAAGCTCGATCGCGGGAAAATCGATGGTGGCCCCGGCTGCGAGCAGAAGGTCAAAGCCGATGGAGTTCCTCCTTTATCGCAAGGACGGAGCAATGCGCCTGAAATGGATGTTCGCGGGGCAAAAACACGACTCCCGCGTCGACAGCTGTCTCGGGGACTACTGGACCGCTGCGACGAGCGAATCTGCGGTCGCTATCCATCTGGGACCCGTGCTCCCAGTGCCAGAGATTGAGTAGTCACTGCACAGCGTCGCGCATGCACCCGCTTAGCCGAGCGCATGTGGCTTCGACGTCGGCCATCGTCACCGTCGGATCCACGCGGAACAACAAGCTGGTCTCCCCAAGCTCGCGCGCAACGGGCAGCCGCTGCGCCGGGCGCATCGCCGCGGGGAACGTCTCCTCGCGATAGATCTCGCTGCAGCTTCCGCTGGCGACATACGAGCCAGCAGCGCTCACCGCAGCCATGACTCGGTCTCGCGACCAAGCCTCGCCCAGCAGCTCCGGCTGCACGTAGGCGTACTGCTTGTAGTACGCCGCGTCGACGTGCGGCGGGGGCACGGGAACCCTCAACCCGGCAACCGCGCCGAGCTTCGACTCAAACGCATGCCCGAGCGTCCGTCGGTGGTCGACCCACGCAGCGAGCTTGCCAAGCTGCACACGCCCCACCGCGGACTGAACCTCCGACAGCCGCCAGTTGGTGCCGAGACGTTTGTGAAGCCAACGAAACCCGGGAGGGTGGTCCGTCCGCGTCACCGCGTCCCAATCCTTGCCGTGGTCCTTGAGGCTCCAGGCTCGCTTCCAGAGCTTGCGGTCGTTGGTGAGCAGCATGCCCCCCTCCCCGGCCGTCGTCATGATCTTGTCTTGGCAAAACGAGAACGCCGCCATGTCGCCCATGGAGCCGACCGGCCGGCCGCGGTAGCGCGCGCCGTGGGCCTGGGCGCAGTCCTCGATCAGCGGCACGCCGCGCGCACGACACAGCGCGACGATGTCGTCCATCTCGCAGGGCCAGCCGCCCAGGTGAACCACAATCACCGCACGGGTATTGGCGGTGAGGCACGCCTGGACCGTCGCCGCTGTGACGCAGCCGCTGTCGCCGTCGACATCGGCAAACACGGGCGTCGCGCCGCGCATCCGTACTGCACTCGCCGTGGCGACAAACGTGCGCGACGGGACAACGACCTCCCCGCTGTCGACATCGAGGGCCCACAGTGCGAGCTCCAGCGCGACCGTTCCATTGGCCAGCGCTACCCCATGCTCAACGCCCACGTACTCGGCGAACTCGCGCTCGAACGCCCTACCCTCACCGCCCGTCCAGTAGTTGACCTTGCCCGACCGGAGCACCCGCGCCGCCGCCTCGATCTCGTCCGCTTGAAATTGGGGCCACGCCACAGTGTGCTCAGACTATCTCTGGTCTCGCGTTGGACGGGAACGAATGCGATGATGGTGCCGCATGCGTTTGCGACCCTCGGCCTTCGGCGCGATCCTCGTGATACTCGCGGGGTGCGCCACTGGCAAGTTCCGGTACGACCGCCTCGACGAGAGCGACGGCGTGGAACTGCGGGATTTGGAGGAGCTGCTGACCGATAGCGACGCGCCGATCAGCAGTGACTTGAACCTCCAGCAGGTCGACTACGACTTCGCCGCCGAAAAGGACGAATACCAGCTCGGCAAGAACGATGTCCTGAACATCTTCGTGCTCAACCACCCCGAGTTGTCGTCGCAACGCATCAACTTGGGCGAGATCTCGGGCACGACGATTCGCAAAGACGGCAAGGTCCACATGCCGATCATCGGCGTGCTGCAGGCCGAGGGCATGACGCTCACCGAGTTCGAGCACGCGCTCCAAGAGCGAGCCGCGACGTACATCATCGACCCGCACGTCGCGGTCGAGATCCTCGAGTACGCGTCACAAAAGTTCTACGTGCTTGGCGAGGTCCCCAAGCCAGGCTCATTTGCCGTCGATGGCGACACGACCCTTCTCGAGGGCTTGGGGCTCGCGGGCGGCGTGCCGGGCACGGCAGACCTCGAGGGCGCCACGGTCATCCGCAACGGCAAGCTCCTGCCGATCAATCTGGCCGACATCCTTCGGCGGGGCGATGTCTCGCGCAACGTGTTCATGCGCGACGGCGACGTGATTCATGTTCCCGATAACGTTGCGAGGCGGGTGCATGTGCTGGGAGAGGTTCAGACCCCCCTCAGCGTACCTATCGAGCGCGACGCGATAAGCTTGGCGGAGGCGCTCGCCACCGCGGGCGGGCCAACCCCAGCCAAGGCCCGACGAGAGATCGCAGTCATTCGCGGAGGCTTTGCCAAGCCCGTGGTGTACGTGATCGATCTCGAAAAAGCGCTGCTGTACGACCACGAGATCAAGCTTCGCTCCGGCGACAGAATCGTCGTGGCTCCGACCGGGCTGGCGACATCGGCCCGATACATGGAGCAGATCCTGCCGTTCCTGCGCGGCGTGCAGGCGGCGGGCATCGCAACGCAGGGCGCGTCCACCGTGGCCACCCAAGTCTCGGCCACGTCGCAGTAGTGGCGCTCGGCTAGATCGCAGCCGGCTTGGTGACGCCGAGCTGGGTGATGCCGGCTGTCTTGGCGGCGTCCGTGATCTCGACAATTCTTGCAGGGTCGACATCCTTGGATGCCTGGATGACCACCGTTGGCTTCGTCTCGGCGGCGGCCTTGTCCAGCCGTGTGCGGAGCTCGTCGAGGGTAACGACCTCGTCATCGATCGCGATCGTGCCCGCGGTCAGCGTGATCGCGACGCGCGACGGCTTGTCTGGAGGCGGAACCACTTTCACTGGGGGCGCTTGAACGTGAGTCGCGGGCGCGGTCGCAACCTGCGGCGTGCCCTTTTCCCGCTGCAGCTCCGCACTTCGCGCTTCCATTTGCGCCAGCTGCTTGTTGAGCACCACCAAGTTTTCCTCGATGCGCGAAATTGACGCCTGCAACGCTGCGACCTCCGCATCGTCTCCTGAGGAGCCACCACAGGCTCCGCTCGCCACAACAGCGAGCAAGGGAGCCAGTACGAAGCGAGCGCGGCGTGCGACCATGGACTAATCAATAGCCTGCATCGGTACTGCGTCCAACCACCCCGCTGGAGAACTCTTCATGTCCAAAGCCGCCCTCATCGCTTGCATCATGACCGCCCCGGCCCTTGGGGCCTGCACCGCCGAGCACCTCACTCCAGCACCCGATGTGCGCGCCGCAGCGCCGCAGTCCATGATGCTCGCACCCTCCACGTGTGCGCCGCCTTCAGTGACCGATGGTGCCGGGCTCATCCCGGATGGCGCATCGGCGATGATGGCCTTGGACGTCCGCGGCATCATGAAGGGAGCCTTTGGCACCGAGCTTCACGCAGCGATCACCAGCACCGCCGACGGACGCGACGGGCTGGCAACGCTGAAGGCCTGCGGCCTCAACCCCGATGATGTCGAGCGCATCACGATGGCCTCCGATCTCAAGGACGGCATCGTGATCGCTATCGAGGCCAAGGGGATCGGTAAAACGTCGACGATCGACTGCCTGCACGACGCCATCGAGAAGAAGGTGGGGAGCAGCCCTTGGACAAAGACGACCAAGGCGTGCACGACCGCCCTGGAGTTTGATGGAGACGACGGCGTTGCGTACGCGGCGGGCAAGAACACCCTCGTGGTGGCGAGCAAGTCCTTCGACAAGGATCTTCAGGCGCGACTGACCGGCCGGGGCACGCCAGCGCTCGCGGGCACGCTCAAGTGGGCCAAGTCTTCCCTCACGATGGGCAAGAGCGGATGGTTCGCGGTCGACGTGCCTTCGTCCGCTTCGTCCAGCCTGCCCGTTCCGGGCGTTGAGCGGGTCGGCGCCAGCATCGATGCGAGCAAGGGGCTCGCCCTCGATCTGAGCGTGGGCATGGGCACGCAAGCCCAGGCCGAAGAGATCGAGAACAACGCGCGCATGCTCCCCGCGATGGGGCCGATGATGGGCGTTCCGACGGGGATCACCGACAGCCTCAAGATCGACCGCGACGGTAGCGACGTCTCCCTTGAGGTGTTTGTCTCGCCCGAAGACCTCAAGCAGCTCAAGACCCTCGCGGGGATCTAGCCCGATCCGAGCCGCCGCGCGCTCCGTGCAGCAAACCGCGCGGAGCCACCGCGTCAATTGTGCAACTCGCCCACCCACTTTTGGGCTTTGGGCTCACGCCAGGGGGCCTGGGCTGCCGTAGGATGGATCCGCGTCCGAAGTCGCCGCAGCGACTCCGCGACGGGAGCCCATCATGAACATCCTCAACCTGACGCCCCTCGTCGCGCTCACGCTCGCCCTGTTTGCATGCGGCGACGATGGCGCGCGCGTTCAGCAAGGCACCGACGGAGAGGCCACCGCGGGGTCGGACGCCGCGGACGACGGCGACGTCAGCGGAACCGACGATGGCGAGCCGGGGACCGCACGCGTCGAGATCATCATCGACGACAACGGGATCCCGCACATCTACGGTCGCACCGACGAAGATGCGTTCTACGGGGCGGCGTACCAGATGGCCGTAGACCGCCTGTTCCACATGGAGACGACGCGGCGACGCGCCCAGGGGCGATTGGCCGAGGTGTTGGGCGAAGACGGTGTCGAGGACGACGAGGTCTCGCGCGTGTTCGACTTTGCGGGCTGGGGCGCGCAGCACAGCGTCAAGATGATGGACGAGGCGCCCGAGCTGTACGCCCTGCTCACCGCGTGGACCGACGGGGTCAACGCGCGCATCGCAGAGATCAGTGCTGGCGACGCGCCGCTACCCCATGGTTTTGGCCCCGACGAGTTCGACTTCCTCCCCGAGCCCTGGACGGTGCAGGACGTCCTGGCCGTCGCAACGATGACGGGCTTCGGCAACGACCTCACGTTCGACGCGGAAATCTTTGTGTCGATCGCGTTCAAGCTCGCGGGAGAGTCGCTGAACAAGATCAGCATCTACCAGCCCGCGCGTGACACGTTCACCACCAACTTCGATGGCTCCGAGGCGCCGTTGCCACCGCCCGGGGTCTCGCTGCCCGAACCCAAGGGCACGGCCACTCCGCCCAAGGTCACCCACGTCGAGTTCGACAAGGATGACCTCGAGACCACCTTGCACACGCTCGAGCTGCTGGGACGGCTGCGGGTGGGCATGGGCAGTAACAACTGGGCGGTCTCGGGCGAGCACACCGCTTCGGGTCGGCCCATCCTTGCTGGCGACCCGCACCTGGACTGGGATATCCCGGGCATCTTCTACGCGCAGCACATCAACTCGCTGGACCAAGACGGCACCTTCGACTCCGCGGGCTTCTCGTTCGTGGGCACTCCGGGGATCTCTGTCGGACACACGCGTGGGGTTGTTTGGACCCCGACCACGGCATTCGCCGACACGATGGACGTGTGGGCGGTGCAGCGGCCTGACGCGGGCGCCGAAGTGATCGTCGCAGGCGAGGCGAGAGCCGTGGATACCCAGGAGGCGATCATCATCGTGCGCGGGCCGGGCGATGCCGTCGGCGAGGGCAGCGCTCGGAGCGTGCTGGTGGAGACGGTCGAAGGTGGCGGGGTCATCGTGCCGGCCAAGCTCGTCCCGATCCCCGTGGGCGACGAAGGCGACGTCCTGATGATGAACTGGGCGGGCTTTGTCCCCGCATCGTTCGAGCACCTGTTGGACTTCAACGTCGTGGACAACGTCGACGACTACGAGGCCGCGGTCTCGACCTTCGGCGGCAACTTCAACTTCGTGTCGGCCGACGCCAACGGGATCAGCCATGCGCTCGGGACCAAAGTTCCGGTTCGGACCGTCGTCCCTGAGAGTCCTCCGTGGATGGTGATGGACGGCGACATCGCCGAGACCCTGTGGACGGACGCCTACCTGCCCCCAGAGCAGCTGCCGGGCAGCCGAGGCGGCAGTCGGGGCTTTGTCTCCACCGCGAACAACGACCCGTTTGCGTTCTCGCAAGACGGACGGCTCGACAACGACCCCTGGTACTTCGGCGCCTACTTTGCGCCCGGGTGGCGTGCCGATCGCATCGAGTCGACGCTGTACGAAATGACCGAGGAGGGTGGGATTACGGTCGAGGACATGCAGGCGCTGCAGGCCGACACCCACAGCGGCATCTCCGACGACCTCCTCCCGATCTTGGCCGAGGCCATCGCCGAGGTCGGGACCGACAAGACACTCACCGAGTTCGAGGGCAACGCCGATCTCGAGATGTTGGCGACGATGCTCGCCGACTGGGACCGCAGCTACCGCGTCGACGACCCGGAGGGCCTCGTGTTTTTTGCCTACCAGCACTTCGTGACCAAGCGGGTCATCGGCGACGAGTTCCTGCTGCTGTTCGAGCAGGCCATGGAGCTGCAGGCGGTGTTCATCATGAAGATCGCAGCCAACGTGCTGCGCGGTGCGTTCCCCGAGGGCGACGATCTGTTGCAGGAGGGCCGCAACTGGATCGCGCTCGCCGCCCTCGCCGACACCGCGGCGTACTTGGAGGCGCACTTCGGCAGTGTCGACCCTTCCAACTACAAGATGTCGGACGTGAAGTTCACCCACTTCAGCGGCTCGACCGGCCGCGGCATCTCGCGCGGAAAGTTTGCGACGCCCGGATCCGACGACACCGTCAACGTCGCCGCGGGCCATCCGTTCTTCGCCCCCAACGGCGAGATCCACGACGAGCTGCTGAGCAAGCACGGCTCGATCTTCCGCCACGTCACGACGTTTGCCGAAGACGGGACGCCTGAGATGTTCTTCAATATGCCGCTGGGCAACTCCGCCGAGCCTGACAGCCCGCATTACATGGACCTCAACGACGACTGGCTCAACACGAACTACCGTAAGTTTTGGTACACGCGGGCCGAGGTCGAGGCCCACGAAGAGTCGCGCTACACCCTGCTGGAGGAGTAGGGGCCCGGCCGCCCGAGTCGTCGCCGGCCGATGACTTGGGCTCAATCTCCTCCGGGATCGCGTGGTCGACAGGTCCAAGCGCTTCGGACTCCTCAGCAGTCCCATCGAGGGCTTCCAATACCAGCGCGACGATCAGCGGCGAACATGCAAGCAGCCCCGCGACGACAAACACCACGGTCGAGCCCACGTTTGCGGTCGACAGTGGCCCAGCTCTCGTTGGAACGCGCGCCATTGTAGAGGCCAAACGCGCTGATTTCATGGGCTTGCGAGCTCGATACGACCGGAACCAAAGCAAAAACCAAACGAATACAACCTACTGAATATGGGCATACGACCAACTTCGCCGGCCATCCATCGACCGCGCGAGACTACAAACCCCTAAACGCCGGAGGCGCCCGTTCGGATCACGCTCGAACGTTCACCGCGCTAGCCGACCACCCAAGGGCTACGCTCCGCGCGTGGGGCTAGGCTCTGCGGCTTCTGGGTCGCCCACCGACAACGCCCCCCTCAGACGAGCGCCGAGATGCTCCATGAGCTGTGCGTGTCGGCGATTGGCGACACTGACACACTGCCCCCCTCGCCTGGCGAACTCGTGGATCGACTGTCGCTCGAAGTAGAGCGCTCCAATCATCGCGCGGTCGTCGGCCCCACATTCGTTGACCGCATCGTTGAGCTTGTCGAGCCCTGTGTGCTCCGGCCGACTGACAGCGGTGTGATTGCGAGAGCGAGCCAACTTGGTCAGCATCAAGGCAACCGTGACTCGCGCGACAATGCTCGCCGCGACCTCGACGCGCGCTCGAGCCGTGGCGACATCACCACCTGCGTCTTGATCGCGCGCGTGCGCAAGAATCGCCTGCGGCGCGGTGCAGAGTTCCAACGCGCTAGTCCTACCTCTACCCACCATCAGACCACCTACCAATCCAAGCCCTGACCGCCGCCGTACATCGAATGCCTACTTCTGTGGTCGAGCGAGACCAGAAGTTGATTCCACGGTCGAAGACGATTTATCGAGCGCCGCCTTGGAGGCAGCGCCTCCCTCGGATCAGAATCGACCGGAAAGTCTCAAGCCGACCACACGGGGCGAAACGATCCCGCCGAGCTGGGCGCGGCGCGCCTCGCGTCTGCGGCCGGAGTGTTTCGCCAAGACAATCGCGCCGATGGTGGTCGCCGCGGTGCCCAGGACGATGCTTGTTCCGCCGACCGCGTACCAAGTCGTCTGCAGCCTCGGCACCGTGTTGTCGACGTAGTCCATCTGGACCGGGCCGAGCGGCCCGTCCGCCTGATCCTCGACGATCGATCGACCGCGGGCGCCGTAGATGACACCGCCGATTCCAAAGACGGCGGTGACGGCCCCTGCAGCGACGAGGCTGCCACCAACGACCCTCCAGTTCGGCTCGTCACTCTCCGGGAGACTTGTCTCGCCATCCTCCACAGGATCGAATCGCTCGGGCTCGGCGACCTCGGCGACCTCGGCTGGTTCGACGGGTCGCGCGGACTGCTCGCGCTCGGCGAGCAGAGCCTCCGCTTGTGCAGCCCAGTTGGTGAGTTCCTCGCGATCGGCGTCGGTGAGCTCTGACGCTCCGCTCATCGCACGCTCGAGGTGTCCTCGCGCGAGCCGCAGGTGCACCGGATCGCCATCGACCGCGTGAGCCTCGATATGGCATTGGACCAGTGCCCCGCGAAAGTACGCCAACCATCGGTCGTCCCCGAGCTGAGTGGAGACCCGAACGCCATCGGTGAAGGCTGCGAGCGCGGCGGCGTGCTCGCCAGCAGCGAGCAGCTGGTCCCCCTCGCGGTAGAGCCGCTTCGGCGTCGCGGGCAGTGTTGGCGGCGGCGAAACGGGGGCCTGGGCAGCGGGGGCAGCCGCAGCGCCAGTTTCTGCCGCTCCTGTCGCGGGAGCCGCGACACGAGAGGTCGTCATGACCGCAGCGACCAAGGCGGGGGCTAGACTCGGCAACATCCGATCGTTCTCTACTGGCCTGGTTTGAAAGGGTTCGGGAGCCCGGGAGAAACAACGGGGGCGGCTTGCGCCTCCGGCGGTTCCAGGTTTTCGCGGCCCGCGGCATCGGGTTCGGGGGCCGCTCTTGTCAATTCGGGTTTCGGTGAGGCAGCGGATTCCACCTTGGGCTGCGCGGGGCGAGAGGTCTGTCTCTTCGGGCGTGGGCGTGCGGGCACCTCCCGGACTGGTGGGGGGAGCGCGGCCGCGGCGGGTGTCACAGGAGTGTGGTGAGGCGGCTCTTCACTGGCGGCCGGAGGGCGGACCGCGGGCTTTGGCGGCGGGGCTACGACTGGGGCGACCACGGGCGCGGCGACGGGGGACGCAGTGGACTCGGCTGGGGTCGGATTCTTATGCGGGCCGGACTCGGCTGGCTCGCCGCCGAAACCAGCAAGCCACAGGGCGACACCAACCGTGCCGCCAATCATCCCCGCGGCGTACAAGGGTCGTGAGCGCGACACCGCGGAAGCGGGGACGCTGCGCTGACCTCCGACATCACGAATGGCGGCGGTAAACGCCTCCATGTCGGAGAATCGAGCATCCGCTCGTTTCTCGGTGGCCCGTCGAAGTACCGCTTCGATCTCGTCGACCAACCCTGCAGGGGCGTCGATGCTGTCCAGGCCCGGAAAGTCCTCAAAGAGGTGCTGGTACATCAAGCCTTCGGGGGTCGCGCCATCGAACGGCCGCCGACCTGTGAGCATGAAGAACGCGACACAGCCAAGTCCGTACACATCGGACCGCGCGTCAGCGTGCTCACCGCGAAACTGCTCGGGGCTCATGTAAGCCGGGCTACCGAAGACCTTCCCTTCCACCGAAATCTCCGACGCGTCTCCGCCAGTGAGCTGTCTGCGGGCCAGACCGAAGTCGATGATCTTGCAGAAGTCGTCCCGCTCGCGTCGCGGGATCATCATGATGTTGGACGGCTTCACATCCCTGTGGATGACACTGCTGTGGTGCGCCATCGCAAGCGCATCCGTGAGCTGCAGGAGAATCTGACAGACGCGATCCCATGGAAGCCGGCCCCCTCGCCGCACCAGGCGCGCGAGGGTCTGCCCCTGCAGATACTCCATAACGAGAAACGGTCGGCCGTCCACAATCCCAACGTCCGTGACGGAGACGACGTTTTCGTGATGAACCGCGGACGCAAGACGGCCCTCTCGGACGAAGCGACGGTGTGTTTGCGGATCTCTGGCCAGCTCCTCCCGCAAGAACTTGATCGCGACGGTCTTGCCGATGCCAGTGTGCTCGGCCGTCCAGACCTCGCCGATCCCCCCCGAGCCCAGCGGGCTCTTCAGCTCGTAGCGGTCACCCGCGGATGGTTTGACCAGACCCGGCGGCGTATCGGCTTGGTCAGCGCCCAGGCGAGCAAGCAGTTGCTCGCGGTGCCGTGCCATCGCGGCCGCGTTTGGGGTCGACCTCCGCGGAAGTCGGACCGAAAGCTTCACCGCATCCGCGCTCGAGGCGGGCACAAGCTTGGGTCGTAGGTCGGCCTCAGACACGCCCATCACGCGCTCCCATTTCGCAGCCGACAAAACACGGAGACCTCACCCACACAGCGTGCTGTGTATCTACCACGTCGCCAGGCTGCCGGGTCGGTTGTCTCGTTCTCAAGAAAACGAAGAAATATGGAATCAACTTTCGGGTTCGTACGACTGGCGCGGCACGTCCCCACCTGGGCCGCCGTCCCGCGGCGCCTACAGTCGATTGTGCAGGAGCCCGCCCGTGAGCCGCGCGGCGAGGCGATTGAGCCGTGACAGTGATCCGGCGACGCTGTGGGCTACCGTCGCGACCGTGTGGGAGCCAGCCGACGCACTCTGCCCCGCGCCATGGTGGGGCAGGCCGGTCGCAAGTTGCTCGCGCAAGCGCCTCAGGTGAGCCTGCGACGGGTTCTTCATGTCGTCGTTGATGCAGTAGAACGCCGGGCGCAACCGCTCGAGCGCCCAGAACTCGGGCTTGAGAACCGTGTTGTCGAAGATGCACAGGACGACGCCCTTGTCGTGCACGCGCGACGCACGGTCGGTGAGCAGCATCTGGTTTGCGAACAACTCGATGGGTGCGATGTCGGACTTGGAGCGGAACTTGGCCCGCACGACGGCGAGCAGATGCTCCCTGAGGCTCGGCACCTGCCACGACGCCTCGCACACCGACTTGAGCAGGGTCCTTGCTTGATGCGCCGTGTTGTAACAGACGGCCCCTGGGTGGAGCTCTCGCAGCAGGCCGTCGACCTTGCCTCGATAGACCCTCCACTCCTTGCGATGCGTGTTCCACTTGGGCGTGATCGTTTCCGACGTACGAACGACGGCGGTGCCGTCCTCGCTAAAGAAGTCGGACGGCCGCGCGGGCGCGCCAAGAAACATGTCGTCGTTGAAGTAGACGAAGCGCTCGGACAACCCGGGGATCTGATGCAGTACGGCTTCGATCGCGTGGGAGTTGAAGACGGGCAGCCCGCCCGCGTGCTCGCCAAAGACCACCGAGTGCGGGACCACCTCGACGTTGGGGTATTGCTCGGGGTCGTACCACTCGGGCGACTGCCCGTCGGCGGCAACCACGAACACGCGGCGCACCCACGGCGCGAAGATTCGTACCGACTCGATGGAGTGGAAGAGCTCGGAGTTGTCGCGAAAACGATTGGCTCCCGTGCCAACCTCGCCCACGGCGGCGTCGCGGAGCGCGGCGTTGAGCTCGCCGTCGACCCACGTATAGACAAAGTCTATGGGCGCCGTCATCGCCACGTTTCGAGGAGTTCCTGGATTCGCTGACACGTCTCGCCGTTGGGCGACTCGATATGGCGCGAGAGATAGCCGCGGGCCAGCTCGACGCAGCAATCGGGCTCGTCGAGCGTTTGGTCGACCGCGGTGAGCAGTGCCTCGAAGCTGGTCGCTCGCAAGCCGCCGACGTCTTCGGGTGGGACCTTCCAAAACGCATCGCGCTTGTCGACGGCGACCTTGGAGACGCCACGCTTGGACCACTGCGACATCGCGAGCCCCTCGCCGGCCTCGGGGGGCACGATGTGAACGCACGGTTTCTCCATGTAGTAAAACGTGTTCGCGAACGACGAGTAGTTCGTCACCATCGCATCGCTGACCAGCACGTCGACGAGCGAATCGGGCGACTCCGACTTGAACTTGAGCAGCACGCCCGAGCGCTGTTCGCAAAAGCGGGTCATCTCCAGGACGTACTCCGGGTCGTAGCGCATTCGGTCGTGCATGCGCAGGATGACATTCGCCCCACGCTCGTCGAGGTGATCGAGCAGCTGCCCGAGGAGCTCCCACTCCTCCCCCCAGTGGCCGAGCAAGCCACCGTGGTGCCATGTCATCCCGATGAGCACCGTGGGTCGGTTGACGATGTCGAGCCCGGGGTACCCATCGGCGAAGTCCTTCGGCTCGAACCGGGCCCGCAGCTCGCTGCCCGGGCGCAGAACATCGGAGTAGGCGGCGCCGAGCGTGTGGATGCTGCCCGCGTCGATCTGACGGTGGCCGGCCGTGAACTCCGCGTCGGGCTCGCCGAAGGCCTGCCATCGGAAGCGGTGATTGGGTCGCGTTACATCGCCCACCAGGCGCGACATGTCGCGCCGCATCCCAGCGGGGTGATCGACACGCCAGCCGTATCCGTGCCACAGCACAAACAGCTTCTCCGGGCGATACAGCAGGTAGTACGGCGGAAGTTTGTTGTCCACGATGAGCACATCGGGATCAAACTTCACCAGGCGTAGCCAAGACCGCAGCTTCTTGCGGCGGTCGGCCAGCTCCCCTTTGAAGGGCAGGATTCGCTCGACCGGCTGCGCACGGTATCGGTCGGGATCATCGAGGACGACGAGGACTTCAAACCCTTCTTGTGCCGCGAGATGGCACGCAAGCGCCTGATTGTCAGCCTGGAAGGTCGTCGCCCAGAAGCAGATACGCATGTGATTCTCGTCGGGACCGGCCTGGGTCGCGCGCCCGTGTTGCGTGGCTTGTCAGCCTGCACTGGGGGCATTGCGAGGCGGCGAAGATAGCAGACCTTGCAAACCCGCGCCACGCAGCACAGCGCCTACTCGGAGGCTTGCGAGGGCGAAACGATACGAACGAGTCGACGGAGCAGCGCGTGCGCCTCGGGGTGTCGAACAAGCAGCAAGGCCGCGCCGTACGCCAGCACAAGTCCGACGGCCGTCGCGATGCGCGTCACGACTGTGCCGTTGACCCCGGGATCCCACAGCGCGACAAGGAGCGGGACGAGCAGCACCCAGCCAAGATGCGCCTTGAACACAGCGCCCAACCGAATCGTGACGCGCTCCAAAAACCACAACTCGATGAGCTGCAAGACGGAGTAGAGCAGGCTGGCCAAGGCCGTCGCGACTGCGGCGCCCAGCAGGCCCAGCGGCGGGATCAGCAGCAGGTTGAAGCCCGTGTTCAAGCCCGCGATCAGCACCGCGTTGAGCAGGTTCCAGTTGGTGTGTGCGGTGTAGACGATGCAGTTGCCGGCCAGGCCAAACGCGCAACTGAGGAACGGCGTCGCAAGCAGCACAACCATGAACACGCTGTCGTCGGTGTAGCTTGGATGCACGAGCGTGAGGATGTCGGCCCGCAAGACGATGGCGGCCAGCGCCGCGGGCACCACAAGCGTCGTTGTCCAACGCGCGACACGGCCCAGCGTCTCCTCGAACAGCGCGCTGTCGCCCGCCTTGTGGTAGCGGGCCACGATCGGCGCCAGCGAGTTGCTGAAGATGAACTTGATCTGCCGAATGTTGAACGTGAGCAGAGCGGCCGACGCGTAGAAGGCGACCTCAACATTGCTGTGCCCGAAGGCTGCGAGCATGATGACGTCGAGCCGGGTCGCATAGCGGTTGAACGTCATGTTCAGGCTCTGCGACAGCGCAAACGTCAGCATCTTGCGATGCAGGCGAAAGTGCCGCATCGCGCGGAACATCTTTCGGCTCTCAAAGACTCGGGTGAACCCCCAAACCGCCATTGCGGCGAGCACTGCCCGCGTCACGAGGTGCGCGATCATCAGCCCGATCAGGCCGCCCTCGACCCACCACGCGATGAGGCTCGTGCTGAGCAGCAGCAGCGGGCTCGCAAAGCCGTTGATCGCCGCGGCGTACTCCATGTGCATGCGGGCCTTCGTCGCCGCGATGCAGCTTCCCGTGATCGCCATGAACGGGAGCGTCCACACCAGGATCATGAGCCCGCCGGCCAGGTCTGCCCGGTCGTCGTACAGCCACTCAACCATCGGAACGACGCCGAAATGGGCGGCGATCAGCACCAGCCCACTGAGCCCGAGGCTCATCAGCAGCGCATTGGCGAATACACCGTACAGCTCATCGTGCGCGTCTTCTTTGTCGGCATGGTGACTGCCGAAGATCATCGCGGCGTCGTTGTAGCCCGAGGTCACCGTGCTGTTGGCGACCTCCGTGATGAACGACGCCAGGAAGTAGACGCCGAGCAACTCGGGGCCAAACAGCCACGTGACGATGACAAAGAAGAGCGGATGGATCAGCCACGAGACCAGTGAGATCAGGTTGACGAGAACGCCGCGCTTGAGTTGCTTGTCGTACACGAGGGTCTTGATTGGAGAGGCGGCGGTCGAGGCGGATCATGCCTCGCATTGGCTGGAATTGCTTGAGCGCGGCGCAGCCGCCGCGGCTGTGATCACTGCAGTGTTGGGTCGGTGCTCTGAAACACAGCCGGGGCGTAGAAAACGAACCTCCGCCGTGTTACGAACGGCGCGCTTTGCTGAGGGTATGCCAGATCTCCACGTATCTGCCTGTCCAATGCGGCATTGCGACATATACCGAGGCGCTCGCGCGCGCACTCGCCGAACGCGATGACTTGGACGTTACGGTGCTCTCGGAAGAGGGCGCTGTCACGGGCAAGCACGAGCGCGTGCTGTCCGTTCCGTCCTTCGATCGCGGGCAGCCGTGGATCGACGGCCTCGTCAGCGCCGCCGTCGCGCAGAAGGCCGATGTCGTGCACATCCAGCACGCACACGACATCTTCGGCATGGACCGCCGACTGCCCGAGCTGTGCAAGCGACTGTCCGAGCACGGGATCCCCACCCTTACGACCCTGCATAGCGTGTACACGCGGCGCAGTGGGCTGTACCAGCGCAAGCTGGGGGTCGTTCGCTTCCACCATGAGCTCGCGCGCTACAGCCATCTGCTGGTGCACCAGCGGCAGGGCATGCACGACGTGCTGCGCTCGCAAGGCATTGCCGACGACCGGATCTCGGTGATCCCGCACGGCACCGAGACCTTGCCCGAGCTGGACCGCACCAGCATGCGCAAGCGGCTCGACCTGCCGGAGGAGGGCCCGATGCTGCTGTGCTTCGGCTTCATCCACATGCTCAAGAACCTGCACACGCCGATCAAAGCGATGGCGTTGCTCAAGCCGGAGTTTCCGGACGCGCGACTTGTGATCGCGGGCTCGGTGCAGCGGGGCCGCTGGTACAACCGTGCGTACCTTCGATACCTCGAGCACTTGGTCGGTCGGCTGGGGCTCGAACAGCAGGTCATCCTCCGCCACGGCTACGTACCCGACGACGACATCGAGGCGTTGTACGCCGCTTCCGACCTCGCGCTGCTCTCGCACGCGCAGCGCTACGGATCGGCCAGCGGCGTCGCCCATCTCGCGCTGGCCACGGGAACCCCCGTCGTGTTCTCGGATTCTCCCAAGTTCGCCGAGCTGGCGCACGCACTGGGCGATCAGCTGCAAGTCGGCGGGAGCACGCCCGAGCATTGGGCCGAGCGCTTGCGGGGGCTGCTGCGCGATCCTCAGCTGATGGAGACGATGCGCGCGCGCACCCAGCAGCTTGGCCGCGACACGGCCTGGACACACGTCGCCGAGCAAACGGCAGACGTGTATCGGATGCTCGCTTCGGCGCCCTAGAGCGCCGCGCTCACTTGTCGGCGCGCGGCCAGCCCAGCGCAACGATCGCAACGGCGACGCAGCACAGGGTGGCGGTGACGCCGAGCAACCCAATGCTGCGCAGGCCGCCGTGGGTGGAGATGATGAGCCCCGAGAACCCACCCGCGGTCGTCATCGCAGAGATCAGCGCCGCCTTGCTCGTCGCACCCAGCGACGCCGACTTGCGCGCGTGCCAAAGATGGATGCTCGCGTCGATGCCCAGCCCCACAACCGCTGGCATCACGACGAGGTTGTAGAAGTTGATGCGGATCGGCCACAGCCCCATCACACCAAACGTAAGCAGCAGGCCGAGACACAGCGTCGCAAACGTAAGCACCGAGGGCACCAGGCGCCGCAGGTCGACCGCAATGAGCAGCGCGATGACCCCGAGCGCGTACGGAGGCAGCCGCTCGGTGTCGTCCTCCACCGCGATCGTCAGGTCGCCCAGAATGAAGCGCGCCGAGGCCCCGCGTACCCCCGAAGGCTCCATCAGCTCAGCGAAGCGCTTGGTGACGTAGACGACCTGCTCGAGGTTGTAGCCCTTCACCTCGGTGTACAGCAGGCCGATCCTGTCGACCTCTCCGTCGCGCTCGCGGAACAGCTGCTTGGCCCAGCCGGGAAGCTCCTCTTCGGTCAGTGGCCGCGCCGCGGCGAGCCGCTCGAGCGCATCGATGTGCGACGCGTACTTTTGCTCGGACTTGCCTGAGCGAAGGCGCCCCGCGGCCACGCCGATCTCGTCGAGCAGGGCGACCTTGCTCTCCTGGTCGGGCGGCATCTGCGTTGTGAGGCTGTACACCGACCGAATCCAGCTGCGGTCCGTGCCCTTGAGGACCTCGGTGTGTCTGCGCTCCTGAAACACGCCGACCGCAGCGTCGAGCTGCTCGCTGGAGTCGGCGAGCAGCACCACTGGCGTCCCCGTCTCTTGCGTGTCTTTGAGGGCTCGCTGGTAGCCGATGCCCTTTTCGCCCTCGCTCTTGGGCGCCCGCAGCTTTCGCATGTCCTGCTCAAACTCGACGCGAGGCGCACCGAGCAGACCCACCGCGCCAACGGTGACAAGAATCGCGATGCGCAGCAGCGGGGCCCGCAGCTTGGTGACCTCCGTGGAGCCCCCCTTGCGGGGTGCAGGCGCCGCGGCGGTGGCCTTCGAGGGACCCATGAGCACATCGAGTGCGGGCACCATCACGATGGCAGCGATAAACGCCACGAACACACCGATCGCCGCGATCAGCCCGAACTCCTGAAACCCGCGAAAGTCCGCCAGCGTCAGCACCAAGAAGCTGCCCATGGTGGTGAGCATCGAGGCGGCGAGCGGGCGCAGGTGATGCGTGAACACCTCGCCCCAGTCGGCAACGCCACCCAGGCGCTCGCGCTGCGCGTACAGATGCACCGCAAAATCGACGCCAATGCCCAGCAGCACGGCAAACAGAAAGGCCGTGAGCACGTTGAGCTCGCCCAGGACCAACCGCGCCAGCGCGACGGTGACCAAGACCGACGTCGCCAGCGGCGCCAGCACGATGACAAGGCTGCGCACGTTACGGAATCCGGCGAGCAGGACGGTGATCACCAACCCCGCCGACAGCCATGTGGCAGAGCGAAGGTCGACCAAGATCGACTTTGCCTCCTTGGAGCTTCCGTAGGGGCCGCCGACCTTGGCCAGCATGTCGGGTGCGTAGTCGGTGACCTTGAGCTCGTCGAACAGCTGATCGACCTTGCTTGTGACCGCGCTGGAGAACTTGAGATCGGTCGGCGGCTCGACCAAGCGCGCGCGCACCAGCATGACCTTGCCGTCCGTCGCTGCGACCGGCTTGCTCACCGTGTCCTCCCAGATGACCTCGCCGTTCTCGTCTTCCTTGGGCCAGATAAGGTCGAGGTCAGCCTCGCGGATGCGACCCGTCGACGCGATGCGCTCGCGTTGCTCTTTGAGGAGGCTCGCCATCGAGGCCTCGGATGACTCATCGCCGGGCTCGGCGTCGGGATCGTCGGGGTCGGCGTCGGGGTCGGCGTCTGGGGCCTCGCCATCGGCATTGCCGTCGCCGCCCTCGCCCTCGCCTCCGTCTTCGTCCCCGTCTTCGTCTTCGTCTTCGTCGAGATCGGACGCCCAATCGTCGACCCGGAGCGCGTCGGGATCGATCTTCGACCCCGTCAGACTCATCGAACCAACGATCGCGTTTTCCCGCTCCCGTCGCAGCCGGTCACGCAGGTCGCGAAGCTCTTCGTGCTCCAGGTAGTACAGCGCGTGATCGCGCAGCGGCGTGTAGTCGAGGTCGATGAACGCATCGCGAACCTCCGGCCACTGGACGACCGCTTTGTGAATGTCCTCGACGAGGCGTCGATTGGCTTCAGGATCCTCGCTGCTCACAGCGATGCTGAGCAGGTCGGTCGGCCCCTGTCGGCGCCTGAGCTCGGCCAGCGCTTCGACGCTGCGAGCATTGTCGGCAAGCAGCGCCTCCAGGTTGGTGTTGACCCGAATGCCGCGCGCGTATTGTGCCGACCCGACTGCGACCACCAGCGCGGCGATGATGACGACCAGCGCGCGCTTGCGGCTGCCGGCCACCGAGCGACCTAGCCACAGGGCAAGACGCTCAATCCACGCTGGCCTTGCGCTGGGCACCCTAAGGTTTTGCCGTGCACATGGCCGCGGGTCTAGTGCTGCGCGTCAGAAGTTCGCGCAGCGTGAGGGACGGCACTATGCAGCCAGCGAAGAGCGCGCGGGCTGCGTGTTGGCCGGGCGTGCATTCGCAGGGACCGCCTTGGCGGCGCGCTGCTGAACAAAGCCAGCACGGGCCTGCCGTGGGCTGAGCAGCTCGTTGGCCAGCACAAACATGGTGACGATGAAGTTCAGCACGATGGCGATCTTCAGCTGCCCCACCAACGCGAAGCCGAGCCAGATGGCGATGTACGAGTCGCGGCGGGAGAAGAACCCCAGGCTCGCCTTGAAGCGGGTCCACAGGGTCGTCTTGCTGTCGCCTTCCCACGCCAGGGCGTAGTGCGAGCCGGAGCCCGACTGCAGCAGCTTTCGGTAGACGGGGACGGAGGTGCCGATCTGGATGGTGACGGTCAGCGCGGTGAGGACGAGCCAGAGCTGGCTGCCAAACACCGCCGCGGCGCCAATGCCCGAGCCCGTGAACACCAAGAGGCGGCCGATATCGTCCGACAGGGTGTCGAACCACTCGCCGAACTTGCTGCCCATGAACTTGAGCCGAGCGAGCTCGCCGTCGACGCCGTCGAGCATGGACGCGAGCTGCCAAAACAGAGCACCGACGATGAGCCACCACGGCTCTGCAACCGTCGCCTGAGCGGCCGCGACAGCGCCCACAGCCGCTGCACCCAGCGACACCCCGGTCACATGGTTAGGGCGGACCCAGGTGTTTCGCAGCACGCGCGTAACAGCGAGGCTAAAGACGCGGTTGACGTGACGTGCGACGAGGCCGTCGACGGACTTGCCAAGCGCCTTGAGCAGGACCGAATCGGCCTTGGCGCGACTCGCCTTGTCGGTGACGGCGAGGCAGTACTCGGAGCCAATGTCGACCGTGGCCAGCCTATCGGCGGCAACGAAGTCGGACAGGACCGTGTGGAGCATGACGGGGCCGCCCGAGGCTTCGCGGGCTGCGAGGGCGTCGAGGAGGCTCTGATCGGCCGTCAGCAACCCGACAAACGTCTCGCCGTTGGGCAACGTCAGCGGGGGGTCGGAAGCGTCGATGGCGTCGGTGGTGTGCGCCGCGACCGCAAGCGTCACGCCATCACGGCGACGCTCGGTCAGCTGAGCTGCGATATCGGGCGAAAACACGCGATCCGCGGGGACGACGAGGAAGTCACCGACCACGCCCTCGGCGGCCTGCAGGACGCTGAAGCCGTCTTCGGAGGCGCGGGTGTCGTTCAGCACCCACTGGAGCTCGAGGCCCGTCAGCTTGGGGTCGTCGGCGACGCGGTCACGCACGGATTCGTCGGCGACGACGATCGAGAAGCGGTTGACCCCTTTGCCCGCCAGAGTAAGCAGTGCGCGCTTGAGCAGTGTAACGCCGCCTGCCTTAACCTCGCCGAGAGGACGTTGCCGTCCGTCCATCGGGGTGGTCTTGGTGGCGATAACGATCGCTTGGTGGATTGTGGAAGCCACGATTAGGTTCGGGGTCGTGCAGTGCGAACGACAGCCAAGGCGTCAGTCGCACGGGCAGTGTTACGGATGCCTTTTGAAAACAAAAAGGATCGTCTGATTTCTCACTCGTCTCGCGGGGCCAGCGGCGGCCGAATGGCGAGAAAATCGCGTTCTGCGGGCAGCTATGCCTAGGGCGAACCTAGGTGAACCAGGACTCGGCTTCGGCAAACATCTCGGGAGTGTCGACGTCTTGCCAGCGGTACTTGCCGATATCCAGGAGCTTCATTTTCCCCGTGCGGGCCAGTGCCTGCACGCCGTTGGAAAGCGAAGCGTCGCCCTCTTTTTCGTAGACGGATTGGATCTCTTCGAAGAGCGCGGGGCTGCACACAAAACAGCCGGTATCGATCCGGTTGTAGCGTGAGATTCCTTTGCCTATTTCGACAAGCGTGTCCTGATCTGCCCAGACCTTGGTCGCATCGTCGAGATCGAACACCTCGTCGACCTTGGAGTCGACGAGCAGGCAAGCGCCTGCAGGATCGCACTCGTAGTCCATGGCCATCTGCAGGATCTCGGGATCGAACAGATGGTCGGCCATCGTGAGGATGAAATCCCCCTCGACGTGCTCGCGAGCGCAAAGCAGCGAAACTCCGTTGGCGAGCTTGAACTGCTTGTTCTCAGCGAAGATCAGCTCGACGTCACGGTCGTAGCCCGTCTCGACGGCCGACCGCAGCTCATCGGCCCCGTAGCCGATCACGATCACCACGCGCTTGCAGCCGGCTTGCACAAGACCGTCGAGCGTCCGGAACAGCAGCGGCCGACCGGCGACCGGAGTCATGGGCTTGAGCTCGGTCTCTTTGGAAACCCCTTGGAGACGCGAGCCGAACCCGGCCGCCAATACCACTGCTGCGCGTGCGGCCATCGGAGCGCTCCTAGTAGTCTTCCGCACCTTCGGAAAGATGGGTGATGGGATCGGCCCCACCCAACACGCGCAAGCGATTCTTCAAACGCATGTGCTGGATGAAGAGGTCGTGCTCTTGCACGTGGCCGACCGCGACGTGCGGGCTCTTGAAGTAAAACGACATCCACTCTTGGATCCCGCCGAGCTCGGCGCGGCCAGCCAGGTCGAGGAACAACGCCAAGTCGAGCACGATCGGGGCGGCAAGCACCGAGTCGCGGCACAAGAAGTCGACCTTGATCTGCATCGGGTAGCCAAGCCAACCCGTGATGTCGATGTTGTCCCAGCCCTCTTTGTCGTCGCCGCGCGGCGGGTAATAGTTGATCCGGACCTTGTGATAGAGGTCGCCGTAGAGCTCTGGGTAGAGGTCGGGCTGCAGGATGCAGTCGAGCGCACCCGACTTGGTGACCTCTTTGGCCTTGAAGCTGTCGGGATCGTCGAGGATCTCGCCGTCGCGGTTACCCAGGATATTGGTGGAAAACCACCCCTTGATGCCGAGCATGCGCGCCTTGAAAGCGGGCGCCAGCACCGTTTTCATGAACGTTTGGCCGGTTTTGAAGTCCTTGCCAACCAGCGGCACGCCCTTTTGGATCGCGAGCTGCTCGAGGGCGGGGAAGTCGGCGGAGAGGTTGGGCGCACCGTTGGCGTACGGGACGCCTTCTTGGACGGCGGCGTAGGCGTACAGCTGCGAGGGCGAGATGCCCGGGTCGTTCGCCTTGAGGCCGGCTTCGAACGTCTCGATCGTTTGGTGCACTGGGGTCGGCACGAGATAGATCTCGGTCGATCCACACCAGACCATGACGGCTCGGTCGGCGCCTGTCTCTTTGATCTTGTCGCGAATGTCCTGGCGAAGCTCTTGGGCCAGCTCGTACTTGTTCTTGGTGGCCTTGACGTTGGTCCCGTCGAGCCGCTTGACGTACTCGCGATCGAACGCCGCCTTCATCGGGACGATCGACTTGAGGAAGTCGGCCATCGGGTCGAGGATGTCGTCCTGCAAAACCCCCGCACGCTTGGCGGCCGTGTACGCGTCGTCGGGCACGACGTCCCACCCGGCAAACACCAGATCGTCGAGCGGCGCGAGATCAGCAAACTCGCGGATCGGCGGCGCGTAGTTGTCGGAGCGGGGACCGATCCGAATCGTCTGCATCTGCGAGAGCGAGCCGATGGGCGCGCCCCGGCCCTGCCGAACTGCCTCGACGCCAGCGATGAACGTCGTCGCGACGGCGCCCATTCCGGGCGTAAGGATGAGCAGTTTCCCGCGGTGTGATTTGGCTTTTCCGGACATGGGTAGGTCTTGGTCGGGGCAAACTCCGCCGAGCTGCCAGCACTGAAGCGGCGGCCACGGATATCAGACAACGAGGCCCCGTGTCGTCGCGATGGCGGGGCTAATTGTCGCTGTGAGCGCGAAATCGTCGTTGAAGCGGGCGGAGACGGAACTGGATGGCTTGCTTGGCTACGACTCTAAACACCGGCAAGCGGGTTCGGTGTGCTAGTCGCCGCAAATCCCCAAGGGATTCCGCGCACGCCAAAACTCACGGACGCCTGCGAGCCAGGGCACACGATCCAACGCCAGACCGGTCCAACCTTGTCACCCGCCGCTCTAGGACGCGACGCGGCCCTCGTGCTCGGCGCCATCTGAATCGACGCACGTCACGCTCAGCTCTTTGATCCCCGTCGGGACGCCCAGCAGTTTTGTCGCTCGGAGATCGCCTGTGGCCACGTGGCAATCGTCGATCGTGACCCCCTCCGACTCTACCGAGCCGAACGCTTGCACCCCGCCCTTGCCGTCGGCCGCCACGGAGAACGTGAAGCGCCGCTCATCGGCCAGCAGCTGCACCTCCCACGTTGCATCGTCGACGCGTCGGTACGCGATGTCGAAGTAACGCTTGGTCTTCTCGCTGAAGGGGCCGCGCTCGCCCTCCTTTTTGGTCTTGAACCACCAAAGCCGCACCGTCTCGATGCGGCCCGGATTGCCATCGGGTAGCCAAGCATCGAGTGCGACTTCGAAGTCCTGCTTGCCAAAGTCGCGACGGAGGCGAAACACCTCGACGTGCGCGAACCCGGGCCGCTTGAGATCGGCGGCCGGCATCGTGACCGAGGGGAGGTCGAGCGTACTGGACTCGAGCGACGGCTCGGGGGTGCTGCCCGCGGGTGGCGCGGGCGCCTGAGGGCTGCAGCCGCAGCCGATCGAGGCCGCAGCAAGTACGAAGGGCAGGAAACAGAGGTGCCGCAGAGCCAATGCCTCGACAGTGTACCCGCGATGATTCAAGGACGCCGCGTCCGAACGCCTCAATTGGGCGCCCATTGTGATCTGGGTTGTGTCATTTCGGCCACACCGTCGTGCAAGCCGCGGCGTCGGCGCGGAGCCAGAGCACCGTTGGCCCGCGCTCCCGCACGTCCAACCGGCTACCCCAAACGTGCGATGTGCCGCAGGAGCGCCGCGGTCGCCAGTGGCAGCTCCACGCGCAGGTCAAGCTCGTCCACCTTTGCCGCCAGCTCGATCGCTCCGCCCGTCACCTCAAAGTCACCAGCGTGCGTGGTCAGAGTCATCACCGCGCTCTGGAATCCGTCGTCTTGGAGTAGCGACCGCAGGAACTCCGCCGTCCGCGTCTGCACCGTCACCGTATTGTCGAACAGCGGATCGCCGCTCTTGAACCGCTTGCGAAAGAGGCCGAGCACCTTACTGCCGGCTGTGGGCCGGCTGAACGTGGCCAACAGCGGCTGCACGCCCTGCACCTGAGCGGTAACGCGGATCTGCTCGTATGTCTGCTTGTGGCGGTCGGTGAACATCACCACTTCCGAGGAGATCTCAGCGCCCCACGACCCCAGCCGCCCAGTCAGGTTCCCGGCCTCACACGGCGCACACAGATCCAAGCCAAAGTTGCGGCCGGACGCTTCGCCCGGAGCTCCGCACATTCCACACGCGTTTGCATCACCCATCGTCGTCCCCAAGACCGCCGCCGATCTTGGTTCATCGGCTTGGTGGGGTCAAACACCCCTACGCCGTGCGGATTTCGGTGAGACGGAAGAAAACCGCAATCAACTCGAGCGCTCGCGCGACTACACAGTCGAGCCGGGTAGCCGCCCCCAAGGACGTCCGATTCGTCGACCGTCAACACGGACTTGCCCCCAAGCAGATGAGGTTGACTGGCGCCGCACTGGCGCCAGTCACCGCGTCGTTAGGCCTCGCCTACCACCGCGTCCGCCTCGACCTCGATCAACATGCGAGGGTCGATCAGCGCCGACACCTCGACCATGGTCGTCGCGGGGGCGTGCGCACCGACAAACGCTTTGTGTGCGCGACCGAACGCGTCGGCGTGTTGGATGTCGGTCACGAACATCCGGGTGCGCACCAGATCTGCAGGGCTGGCCCCGAGCTCAGCCAGCGCCTTGCCGATGATCTCGAAACATCGCGTGGCTTGGGCAGACGGATCGCCGGGGGCAAACACGCCACCGTCGTCTGACACGGGGGCCGTCCCCGTCACGTAGATGTGCGCGCCCGCTCGGATGGCGCGGCAGTAACCGTATTGGCTCTCCCACGGGGAGGCCGACCAAGCCCGGCGTCGTTGTGTCATGGGTCTGCTGTATCATCCCGTGCCCGATGCCCCCACTGCCCAGCAGCGACGGCGGCCTGATCCGCGCTCTGCGGCGCGAGCTCAAGGCCGCAGCTGTCGCAGCCGATGCCGCGCCGATGCAGGCGTACATGAAGAGCGAGCTCCCGTTCTATGGCGTGAAGAGCAAGGCGCGGAAGGCCGTCGCCAGGGCCGTGTTCGCCGAGCATCGACTCGACGGCTACGACCGCTGGCACGACACGGTGCTGACGCTGTGGCGGGGGGCCAAGCGGCGCGAAGAACGGTACTGCGCCCTGGACTTGGTCGGGCATCGCTTCTACCGCGAGCATCGCGGGTGGCAAGCGTTTGCGCTGTACGAGGAGTTGATCGTGACGGGCGCGTGGTGGGATTTCGTCGACGAGGTCGCGGCCCACCGCGTCGGCGAGCTGTTCAAGTCGGACGCTACGCGGACAGCCAAGACGATGCGTGCGTGGAGCGTGGACGCTGACTTGTGGCGGCGGCGGACCTCGATCATCTGCCAGCTGCGCCGCAAGGAAGACACGGACGAAGCGCTGCTGTTGGCATGCATCGAACCGTCGATGGACTCCGACGAGTTCTTCTTGCGCAAGGGCATTGGGTGGGCGCTGCGCGAGCACGCGAAGCTGCGACCCAAGGCGGTCGTTCGCTTCGTCAAAAAGCACCGCGCGAGGCTCTCGGGGCTGAGCAAGCGGGAAGCGCTTCGGCACCTCGTCGCGAGCGGAGCAACAGACCCGCTCCAGTAACGCGCCCGCAGGGGCCCAACGGCTAAGCCCGCACGACGACCCCGTTGGCGTTAGCATGGGTGCCTGGACTCGGACGCCACACCCAGCGACGCGACCGACGCGGGCATCGAAACCCGTCGAATGCGGGGCTCGCTCGCCCAGAGGCTGTTTGGTGCGGATGCGCAGCCCGTGCAAATCGGCCGATATGACGTAGAGGGGCGGCTCGGCGAGGGCGCCATGGGGACGGTCTACCGCGCCCACGACCCGGTCCTGGACCGAATGGTGGCAGTCAAGGTCGTGGTCCCCCACGTCGGCGGCAGCGATGAGGCTGCGGCACGCTCGGGCGAGCTCTTTCGCAAGGAAGCCCGCACACTGGCCAGGCTGCAGCACCCCAACGTGCTCGCCGTGCTCGACGTGGGCGAGTGCGAGGGTCGCCCGTTCATCGCCATGGCGCTTGCCGAGGGCGGCAGCCTACTCGAGTGGGCGTACGACAACCGCATGGGGGCGCCAGGGCGACTCCGTGCCGTGTTGGATTTCTTCCAGGCGGCCGCGCGTGGGCTCCACGCGGCGCATGCGGCTGGCGTGATCCATCGCGACATCAAGCCGAGCAATCTCCTGCTCGACGGCCGCGGCGTGCTGCAGCTGGCGGACTTTGGACTGGCGCAGTCGAACGAGGTGGAGTCGGTGGTGCCGGGAATGAACGGTGACGCGCCAGACAGCATCGCGTCGAGTGCCGCGGGTGCAGGGACTCCGGCCTACATGGCACCCGAGCAGCAACGCGGCGAGGCAAACACCAAGAGCGATCAGTTTTCGCTGTGTGCCACGTTCTGGGAGATCGCCGGAGGCGCCCGGGCATTCGAAGCCGACAGCGCGGCCGGCTTGAGGGCGGCCATCGCCGATGCGGAGCCCTCGCCACCCGTCTCCAACAGCAACCTCCCCCCATGGTTCGAGGCGTTGCTCCGCCGCGGCATGAGCAAGAATCCCGACGATCGATTCGAGTCGATCGAGACGCTGCTCCTCGCGTTCGAACGCGGCCGCCGCCGCAAGGGTCGGGTGGCTGCGTTGGGACTCACGGCGCTCGCAGCTGTCGGCGCTGCTTTGTTGCTGAGCACGCCACCGCCGCCCGACAACCCATGCAAGCGCGTCCCTGGGGAAGTTCGCAGCGCGTGGACACCCGAACACCAGCAAGCCGTAGCCGACGCGCTGGCGAAGGCGGGAGCACACGCTGGGGCACTGGACGCGACGTCCGAGACGCTCAACGCCTACGTGGTGCAGTGGTCCGCGGCGTGGACCGATGCATGCCACGCAACGTGGGTCGCCCCTGCCCATAGCGAGCCGCTGGAGCTGCGCATGCGGTGCCTTGGACGCGCGAAGGCTGCGTTCATTGCGGTGGCCTCGGACATCACCCCTGAGACGGTCAGCCCCATGCGGCTGCTGCTGCTCGGCCCCGCGCTCGCTGCACTTGCCGACCCCGCGCAGTGTGATGCGCCGAACCAGGACGGTACTGCCTCGCCCGCGCTACCGAGCGATGCGACGCTGCGCGCGGAAGTAGCGGGCCTCGACGATCAGGTTGCCGCCCTGCGGGCTCGCACGCAGTCGATGTCGCTCAAAGAGATGGCATCGATCCTCGTGCTCGAGGACGCAGTCCAGGCCACCGAGTACGCGCCGCTGCAGGTGTCGTGGGCGATCGTCGCAGGCGAATACTACGCGACCGTGCGTGACGATCAGGCGATCGAGACGCTCGAACGGGGGCTGGCCATCGCGGAGGGGGCGGGGCTCTTCTCCGAGGCGGTCACCACCGCGGCGAGACTGGCGCAGGTGTCTGTCGAGCTGGCCCGGGACCTACCGGCCGCCAAGCAATACAACCGAAAGGCGAGCTCGCTGCTGTCTCGTATCAGCGATACGCGGGTGCGGTCGATCCGGGAAGCCGAAGTCATCACGGGTGTAGCGAATCTGCTGGCACGCGAGGGGCAGTCCGAGGCGGCCTTGCTCAAGTACGGCGAGGCCATCGCAATCACCGAGCGCGTCTTCGGGCCGAACTCCGGGCAGGTCGCGCACGTACTCGCGCTGCAGGCGTCTTGTCTGCGCCGACTGAGTCGCTACGACGAATCTCGTGCAGCACTCGAGCGTGCTCTGGAGATCCGACAAGGCGAATCCAACGCGCGGCTCGAGGTCATCACCATGCAGAGCCAGATGTTTCTGCTGGCGCTCGACCTTGGGGACGGACCGACCGCCGTCCGCTACGCCAAGCTCGGCGTCGCGGACTCTCTCGAGTTTGGTGGCCCCTATCATCCCAACACGGTCGGGGCCCGCGCAAATGTGGGCGCGGCGTTGGTGCTCATCGGCGACAAGGCGGGGGCCCGCGCGGCATACCGCGAGGGCGTCGACGCGCTCGAGAAGATTCCCAGGGGGGACACGCTGCAAGTTCTGATGCGCACGAACCTTGCGGAGCTGACCGAGGACTTGGACGAAGCCGCGCAAATCGCAGGGGCGGCGCGCGACATTGCGGTGGAGGAGTTTGGCGTGGACAGCTTCTCGTACGCGCTCGCGCTGTCGGCGGTCGCGCTGGTCGCTCAGCGAAGTGGCGACTTGGAGGTCTCCATGCCCGCCCAGCGACAAGCGCTGGCCGCATTCGAGCGGCTGGGGCGGACGCGCCACACGATAGGCATGCGGACTTCGTTGGCGACCCTGCTCATCGCACGCGGAGAACTTCCCGAGGCGAGCACGCTGATTACGCGCGCACTCGACGACGCCAACGAGGCGTACGGGGCGTCGAGCTCGCGGACGGTGACGGTGCACCTGGCCCACGCTCGACTGCTTCACGCGCAAGGCGATACCGCGGGCGCGCTGCGAGCCCTCGAGACGGGTCATAGGCTCGGCGCGGAAGCCAAGGACCGCGCCGAGGCCCTGAGCGCAATCGCAGCGCTCAGAGCCGAGATCGAGGCACTACCCCAAGAGGCGTCGGGGCCCGCCCGCTAGCCCCACAACCCGAGCGTGGAGCGAACGATCGCGCCACAGATCGCGTACGGATCGGCATTGGCGGCGGGACGACGGTCCTCCATGTAGCCGAACCCTTCATCGGCCACCATCCGAGGGATGCGTATCGATGCGGTGCGATCGGCGACGCCCCAGCGGAACTCTCCGTACGAGCACGTCTCGTGCTGCCCTGTCAGGCGGCCCTCATTGCCCGCGCCATAGATCGCGAGGTGGCGCTGGTGGAACTCTTTGAACTGCTCGCAGGTCTCTTCGATGACTTTGCGGCCGCCTTCGGTGCGCATCGCGGCGGTCGAGAAGTTGGTGTGCATCCCGGCACCGTTCCAATCGCCCGGGACGGGCTTGGGATCGAGGGTGGCGGATACGCCATGATCCTCACCGATCCGATAGAGCAGCCAGCGGGCGAGCCACAGGTGATCCGCAGCCATGAGTGGATCGGCGTGAGGGCCACCGCACTGAAACTCCCACTGGCCAGGCATGACCTCGGCGTTGATCCCCGTCAGGCGAATCCCCGCCGCCATGCAGGCGCGGAGGTGGGCTTCGACAACCGGTCGCCCGTAGACCTCGTCCGCACCGACGCCGCAGTAGTACGGGCCTTGGGCGGCGGGAAACCGACGCTCCGCGGGAAACCCGAGCGGGCGAGACCCCTTGAAGAAGGTGTACTCCTGCTCGAACGCGACCCAAAAGTCGGCATCATTGCCGCCGCGCTCCATCACCTGGCGCAGGTCGGCCCGCAGATTGGTCGCGTGGGGTGCGACGCCGTCGGCTTCGAACACTTCACACAAGACAAGACAGTTGCCTGGCCCTCGGACTGGGTCTTCCACAACGCGAACCGGCTTGAGGATGCGGTCGGAATCCGAGCCGGGAGCTTGGTTGGTACTGGACCCATCGAACTGCCAGTGCGGGAAGTCGGCGGGATCATGACCTACATTTTCGTAGATCACGCGTGTCTTCGAGCGAAGCAGCGGTGAGGGCTTGGTTCCGTCGGTCCAGATGTATTCGGCGAGTGTTGCCACGATGGTCTCCATGCCCGAAATCGGTGCGTCCGGGCGTTGCTGTCGTCGTAGAGCAACGCTTGTGCCGCGCTCCAGCTCAGGCGCGGAGTCGTGGAAACTCGCAGGCTTGGGCCAAAGCCGCCCGTCACCCACGTTTCCCCGAGCTACGTCAACGTAGGAAACGGACTGATTCCTACATTTTCGTAGGATCCTCACCGCCCTTCGGTTTGCCCCGTACCGGGTCGCCGTCCACCCCTGGGCTACGACCGACCAGCGTGTGCCGATCAAGTTCGGTGAACTTTCCTGGTTGACATTGCGACGGCGGCTGACAGGTTGGCCGCTCCAATCGAGGCGAACGATGTCCTGCCCCACCACCACCGATCCACAACCCGACGAAAGCGACGATATCTATCCCACGTCGGTCCAGTCTGGAGTGGACGCCTCTTTGTCAGGGAGGAGATCACGGGTTCAAATCCCGTACGTGGGGCTACAGCACATCCTGAAATTCGCTCGACGCGGATAGAGCGGCCTACACTCCCGTCGCCATGACGAAGCCACTCGACCGAAGACACTTCATTCATCTGACCGCGGGCGGATCGATCGCCGTCGCCCTGGGCGCGTGCGACGACGACGACGACGGCGACGATGGTGCTGACACTGCGGCCGACGGTCATGGCACGGCAGAGCATGGCTCCGATGCACACGCCGATGCCGACGCGGACGCCGATGCCGATGCGGACGCCGATGCCGATGCGGACGCCGATGCGGATGCCGACGCTGGTTCGGACGACGCCACGGCCGACCCCTGCCTCGACGGTGCACCCGCCCAGATGATCTCGGCCAACCACGGGCACGCGATCACGATCAGCGGCGCAGACATCGTGGCCGGAGTCGGGGGCGATTTCGACATTACGGGCACGTCCGACCACCCGCACTCGATCACGCTGTCTGCAGACGACATGACCGCGCTCGCCGCTGGCGAAGACGTCACCGTCGACAGCACCGAAGGCGGGGGGCACACCCACACCGTCACGGTCGCCTGCTAGAAGCGACACACAACGGGCCGCGGTGGATGGAGTGGTACGCTCGACGTCCAGCGTGGCCGACGAACGCAATCCTACGGCCCCGGACGGGCTCGTAAGCGGCGAGGCGCCAACCGTCGCCGATGGAGCGTCTAACTCCGCACGGCCGGGGACGCCACACGATTCGGGGTCGGCCTCCCGAGTCGGGGTTTCGCAGGCGCCACCGCCTGGCATGACGGTCTCTCGCTACGTCGTGCTTGGGACGCTCGGTCAGGGGGGCATGGGCATTGTTCTGCGCGCGTACGACCCGAAGCTCCAACGGGAGGTCGCGCTGAAGCTGCTCCGCCCAGGCACGCTCACCGGCAACGCCGAAGCACGCATGCTCCGCGAGGCGCGTGCCATGGCACGACTGAGTCACGCAAACGTGGTCAGTGTCTACGACGTCGAACCAGACCCGGACAACGGCGTTGTCGTGGCGATGGAGCTGGTCGAGGGCACCACGCTGAGGCACACCCTCGCCACAAAGCCTCCCTGGCACGTGGTTGTTCAACACTTCTTGGCCGCCGGGCGCGGCTTGGCTGCTGCACACCGCGAGGGGCTGCTCCATCGGGACTTCAAGCCTGACAACGTCTTGATCGGCGAAGACGGGCGGGCAAAGGTGACGGACTTCGGGTTGGCCCGCACGAGTGAGTCCATGGCCTCAGGGTCGGGCACGAAGGGGCACGACAAACCCGGAGTGGACGCCGATCCCGGAGTGGATGCCACACTCACGGAGGCCGGCACCGTGGTCGGAACGTTGGCCTACATGGCGCCCGAGCAGCTTGCCGGCGACGGGCTCAGCCACGCCACCGATCAGTTCTCGTTTTGCGCTGCGCTGTGGGAGGGGTTGTCGGGGAAACGACCGTTCCCTCAAACGGCAACGGTCGCGATGCGCCGTCGCGGCCCGCCGCCATGGTCCGGTCCGGCGGCTGTACCCAAGGCCGTCGTCGCAGCACTCGTCGTAGGTCTCGCGGCAGAGCCGGGCGAGCGCTGGCCCTCCATGAACCAGCTGCTCGAGGCGCTTGCTCGAGGTGCTGCCCCTTCGCGGTGGGGTGTCTGGGCGAGCGCGGTCGCACTGTCGCTGGGCGTCGGCCTCGTTGGTTGGTCGGCACAGTCCAATGCGACGAACGAGGCCGCCGTCGACATGCATTGCACGGGAGCGGCCGACCAGCTCACCGAGGTCTGGGGCGCCCCGCAGGCGGAGGCGGTGCGGGTGGCGATGCTCGCCACCGATCGGCCGTATGCGCATGGTGTGGCCGACCAGACGATCGATGCGTTGGATCGCTATGGTGTCGGGTGGGTGGAGGCCCACACAGAAGTCTGCCGCGCAACGACCGTTCGCGGAGAGCTCTCGCCCGAGTCCATGGACCTCCGCATGGCATGCCTTGAAGCCGCGCGGCTAGAGCTGGGCGCCGTCGGCAAACTCTTGGCCGAGTCCGACGCGGCGCTGGTAAGTCGCGCATACCAGCTGGCCGCGGACCTCCCAACACTGACACGCTGCGACGATGTGGCCGCATTGCGTCAGGAAGTGCAGCCGCCACCTCCCAGCGAAGTCGAGCGCGTCGAAGCAATCCGCGCCACGATGGCTGAGGTGCGGCCCACGCTGGCTGCCGGCCGCTATGCGGATGCAGCAGACGCGGTGGAACAAGCGCAGGCCTCCGCGGAGCGGTCGCCCGCGCTAACCTATGCTCCGATCCGTGCGCAGCTCTCGTTCTTGCGGGGGCTCGCGCTGGAGCACCTCGATCAACGAGACGCCACGCTGGCCGCACTTCGTGACGCACTGCGCGCCGCGATCGCCCAGCAACAATGGCGCCTCGCCGCACAGGTAGCGAGCCAGCTGGTTTATTCCGCCGGACGAACGGGGCAACCCGCGGAGGCCATCGGGTACATCGAGCTCGCTTTGGCCCTCGAGCCACGCGTAGGGGACCCGAGATTCTCCGCGGCACTCCACGGTCGCTTGGGCGGGGTACTCGGACGACTCGGCCGCGGCGACGAAGCGATTGAGACGCTACAACACGCCATCGCCGTCGCCGTTGACAAGCTGGGCCCCACCGACCCTCTCGTTGCGTCCTCGCGGCATAACTTGGGTGTCGAGCTCGAGCGGCAGGGCAAAGCCAAGGCTGCACTGGACGTGCAACGGATTGCCGCGGCCGAGCTCTCTGCCGCCTTGGGACGCGGGCACCCCGACACCCTCGAGGGCCGCAGCGCGCTCGCAGGCAAGCTCGCCAACTCCGGCAACCTTGACGAGGCTGAAGCCGAGTTCAAGGAGATCATCGCCGCGGCGCGGTCGGCTCTTGGCGATGGCCATACGAGAGTCGCGAAGGCCCAGTACCATCTTGGCCAGGTGGTCGCAGCGCGCGGGCGATACTCGGAAGCGGAGGCTCTGTACCGTGCAGCACTCACCACCGCGCGCTCAGGGTTCCCGGACCACCACCCGCTGATCAATCGAGTGCGCTCGGGGCTTTCGAGCAGCTTGAGCCGCCAGGGGAAACACGAACAAGCCGAGCGCGTGATCCGGTTGGCCCTCGCGACTGCCGTAACGCAACCGGGGTTTGAAGCCGAGGTCGCCGTCGCGCGCTCTCAGCTTGGCGCAGCGCTGACCCTGCAAGAGCGCCCTCGCGAAGCTGAGGCCGAGTACCGCGAGGTCCTGCGACTCGAACTCGAGCTTCACGAGCCCGAGCATTGGCGGATCGGTATGGCTCACGCAAACGTCGCCAACACGCTGCTGTCGCAAGGGAAGACTGAGGAAGCGGAGAAGGAGATCCGCACAGGTGTGGCGATCCTCAGCGCTGCGATGCCGAAGGACGACCTCTTGCTCGCGGAGACCCGCATCGCGCATGGCGAGATGCTTGTGACACTGGGCCGCGCGAACGAGGCGATCGCCCCGCTCGAAGCCGGATGGGCGGCCGCCAACCGCGATGGCGTGCCCCCAGACCGACAAGCCCGGGCCGTGCTGGCCTTGGCGCGGGGCCTGTGGGAAGTCGGCGAGGCGCGTGCCCGCGCATGGACGCTCCTGCAAACGTTCGAACGGGGCATGGCCGGCTCACAGCAGGCCGCCGAGATCTCCGCGTGGCTTGCAGACCATGCCAAGCCGCACTAGCGAAAAACCGGCTCCGCATCGCCGCACTCCGCGCCACCTTTCTCCGCGCCACCGCGTGGAACGTCGGCTGGTACAGTCCTGCGATGCGCACACACCTAGCGTTCGCGACCGTGCTCCCGCTCCTCGCCGCTTGCCCTGCCAGTGACGACGACGGCGGCAATGACGACAGCAACGGGACAGGCGCCGAGGCGGACTCGGTCACGCTGGCGACGATCAACGTCGGCCTGGCGTTCGGATACGTCGCCGAGGCGCCCGCGCGAGTCGAGCCGGTCATCAACGCCTTGGCGGGCTTGGAGGCGGACGTCGTATGCGTGCAAGAGCTGTGGGTAAGTCAGAACGACGCGGGTGTATGGAACTCCGATGTGGTCGAGCAGGTGCTCGCGGGTACGGCAGAAAACTACCCGCACCAGTACTGGTCCCGCACCGTCGTTCCGGACGACGTCGTCGCCACCGGCTGCACCGTTGAGGAGGCCGAACCACTCGAGGCCTGCGCTCAGCAATTCTGCGGAGACGTCGAGCCCGATAACCTCGCCGACTGCATTCTCGCCGACTGCGGAGCGGAGTTCACGGGCACGAGTGCCGAGTGCCAAAACTGTATGGTTGCCAACCTCGGCCAGCCTCTCGAGGATATCGTCGCCGCCTGCAAGGGAGCCTCGACGTCCGGCATCGTCTACGACGGGCACAACGGACTGGCGATCCTGTCGAAGCTCCCGCTGTCCGGGTCGGCGATCGTCGAGCTTGACTACGCGGTGACCTCCCGCGCGGTGCTGACCGCCACCGTCGAGACCGCGGGCGGCAACCCGGTCGAGGTCATGTGCACGCACATCGCAGCGGACCTCAGCAGCAGTCTCGAGTACCCCTCGGGTGGCACGTACGCCGGGTTCGCCGAAGAAAACGCGGGCCAGATGGCTGCGATCTTGGAGCTGGCTTCCGCGGCCAGCCCCGATGCATCCCTCGCGTTGCTCGGCGACTTCAACCACGGCCCCGCGACGAGCGAAGGCGGGCCCGAGCTGCCCGAGGTCTACCAGACCGTGCTCGACGCGGGCTATGTCGACCCGATCGCCGAGACCGATGTGACCTGCACGTTCTGCGACGAAAACACGCTGAACGTCGGCGACGGACGCGGCGGCGTCATCATCGACCACGTCTACCTCAAGACGGAGGGAACGGTGGTCGACACCGCACGAATCCTCGATCAGACCGTGCCCGTGGTGGCCGCCGATGGCACGGAGCAGACGCTACACCTGTCGGATCACTTCGGCGTGCAGACGACGATCGAGTTCGCCGCCGCACCGTAGCGGCGGCACCGGCCTCGCGATCAAATACCAGCGAGGAAGTCGTCCCAGCCACAACACGCCGAGCCGAACTCCGTCAGCAAGGCTTCCGGCATCGGGCCCGCCAGGTCCAGGCAAATGTCACCCGCCGCGCACTGGCCGGTGATCACCGCGTCCTCGACGCAGGTGCAGGTGACGTCGTCGCAGTCGATCTCTCGCACCACACCGTCGCACTCACTGAGCATGGAGCACGAGGAGCCGTCGCCGGCACCGCCCCATCCGCCGCCGCACCCGTCGCCAGTGGTGGCCCCACCGCCGTCACACATCGGATCGTTGGAGGCCTCAATGCTCAGGCTGAAGTTTCCGACGTCGCCGTCGAACCCGTCCACGACGATGAACACGGTCTGGCCCATCGTCGCCTCGTAGACCATCCCCGACAGGAGCCCGTTGCAGTCGTCGTTGCAGGTCTCGGCGGCCCCGTCACACGCGGGCGCGGCCACCGTCAGGAACGTATCGTAGGCGCCCTCCAAGCTGATGACGTACGGGCCGGTCGCGGGTGGCGTCCACGACAGCACGTAGTCGTCTCCCGGTCCGTTGGTGAAGCCCCCCGGTTTGCCGAAGCAGTCACCCCAGTCAAAGTCGTCGCCCGCGCCCACGGTCGTTCCGGCCGCGATATCTACGCCAACGGCCATCCCGAGGTCCTCGTCGACGCAGTCTTCCTCGCCGGTCGAGCCGGAGCCATCGGTCGAGCCGGAATCACTCGAGCCGTCGGTGCTTCCGCCCGTGGTCCCCGAGTCACCCGTGGTCCCCGACTCATCGGTGGAGCCCGCCCCACTGCTCGTCGAGCCTCCGGTCGTATTCGACGCGGTGGTCCCGGTCGCGGCCGCCGTCGTCGAGTCGCCCGTCGTATCGCCCGAGGGCTGTGTCTGCGGCCCGGATGGGGTAGCGCCGCCTGTACCACTAGACCCCTCAGTCGCGGTCTGGGCTCCCGTGCCGCCACCGTCGGCGGGGTCGTCCGGACACCCGGTCACGAGGATTGTTAAACAAAGGCCTACAAAGGCACGTTGGCGATCCGTTTGGTTCATCATCACTGCACACGCGCCAGCACGACGCGCGTTTCCAATCCCCGGAGTCGCTCGGATCCGTCACCACGAAGCTGCTTGCGAAGACCAAACCGTCCCAGAACCGCTCAAATCGCGAAATGGCGCGATCCTCGTCGAAAAATCTACATTTGAGTTGATTTCTTCGAATGAGTAGATAAACTCCGAAACATGGGAAGGCCCACCGCCGCTTCGATCGAGATCGATACCCCGACGCGGGTACTCGACGCGGCCGAAGACGCATTCGCGCTGGTGGGGTTGGCGGGGGCAAAGCTCGCCAATATCGCGACCGCTGCGGGCATCCGCCGACCGTCGTTGCTGTATCACTTCTCGACCAAAGAGGGCCTGTACTCCGCCGTCGTCACGCGTGGGTTTCAGGCACTCGGCCTGGCGCTTGGCGCCGCGATGCGCTCCGACAACGACTTCGAGACGCGGCTGCACCTCGTGCTCGACGCATTCGTGGAGTTCCTTGATGCGCGCCCCCACTTGGCGCGCATCGTCTGCCGCCAGCTCGTCGACGGCTCGGGGCCGGGCAAAGAGATCCTGCTGCAGCAAGCAGCGCCATTGCTCGATGGCGTTGTGCAGTTCATCGAAACGCACGGCGCCAGCCGGCTCAGGCCTGGTGTCTCGGTGCGGGCGGCAACGATGCAGACCTGCGCATCGGTCGTGCTGCGCGCCGCTTCGGGGGAGCTTCGCGGCGCCCTTTGGGGCGACGACGGCGACGATTGGGCCGCCACTTCCTCGCTGCTTTTTCGCGACTCCACAGAGGCACAATCATGAAACCGCTCCCCTACTTCCTCAGTTTCACGATTCTCGCGGCGGTACTCACTGGGCTGACCTACGGCGGCTGGTGGCTGCTCGCTGCCCCGCTATACATCTTTGTCGCGCTCCCGGTCTTCGACATCATCGGTGGTCGAGACGAAGTCAACGCCGAAGAAGCGGACCCCAAGGTGAACCGCAACTTCTGGCATGACTTGCCACTGTGGCTGTGGGTCCCGATGCAGGTCGGAACGGTTGTCTACGCCCTGTTCGTCATCGCCGCGGGCGGGTTCTCCGTCCTCGAGTTCTTCGGCATCGTCTTGTCGATGGGGATCATGGGCGCGGGGGCGGCGATCAACGTCGCCCACGAGCTCATGCACCGTCGAGGCAAGGTCGAGCACGGACTCGCCGAGGCGATGCTCACCTCTGTCACATACACGCACTTCACCGTCGAGCACATCTTGGGCCACCACCGCAACGTGGCCACGCCCAACGACCCTGCCAGCGCCGACATCGGTGACCACGTCTACCCGTTTGTGTTCAAGAGCGCCCTGGGTGGAG
>Ga0316189_10000447_pt1 | contig 40984 bp, 39 predicted proteins | sample LowCovwburrow_MG_FD_204930 | JGI IMG/M metagenome (GOLD analysis project Ga0316189, IMG submission 204930) | Coastal sediment microbial communities from Maine, United States - Lowes Cove worm burrow | ecosystem: Environmental > Aquatic > Marine > Coastal > Sediment | place: USA: Maine...
CTAAACAAGAGAGATTAAAAAGTTATCTTAATGTTACCAAATTTTTAGATTTATTTTTATCAAATTTACGTATCTTGCTTGTTCTTAAAAATTAAAATGAACTGGGAACAATTACTGTCTTTAAAGCGCTTTGGCGACACCAACAAACGTATTAGAAAAGAACAAGATGAAACACGCTTAGGCTTTGAAGTTGATTACGACAGGGTTATATTTTCGTCAGAATTTAGAAGCCTTCAAGATAAAACACAAGTGATTCCCTTATCTGAAACTGATTTTGTACATACGCGACTAACCCACAGCTTAGAGGTTAGTGTCGTTGGACGTTCTTTAGGAAGGCGTGTAGGACAAAAACTATTAGAAAAACACCCGCATTTACAAAAAGCACATGGTTATCAAACTAACGATTTTGGGGCTATTGTTGCCGCTGCAGCATTAGCGCACGATATTGGTAATCCCCCTTTTGGGCACTCAGGCGAAAAAGCTATTGGCGAGTTTTTTAAAACAGGAACAGGAAAAAAATATAAAGCCCAATTAACCGACAAAGAATACCAAGATTTATGCGATTTTGAAGGTAACGCCAATGGATTTAAAATTTTAACCGAAAGTAGACAAGGCAGAGCAGGTGGTTTGCGTTTAAGTTATGCCACCCTTGGCGCGTTTATGAAATACCCAAAAGAATCGTTACCAAAAAAACCAACTAAACATATTGCCGATAAAAAATATGGTTTTTTTCAAAGTGAAAAGGATGCTTTTTTAGATCTTGCAAACGAACTCGGTTTATTAAAAAGAAGCGAAAATGACATTAGCTATTTGCGTCATCCGTTAGCTTTTTTAGTAGAAGCGGCTGATGATATTTGCTACACTATAATTGATTTTGAAGATGGTATAAATTTAGGACTGATTCAAGAAGAATTTGCGCTAGAGTACCTGTCAAAAATCATTAGAAACAATATTAAACCAGAAAACTATTATGCGCTTTCAACTAAAGAAGATCGTGTAGGTTACATACGTGCTTTAGCTATTGGCTCACTTATAAACGAAGCTGTCGATGTATTTATGGCAAACGAAGAAGCCATTTTAAACGGTAATTTCGACTGTGCGTTGCTAGATAAGAGTAAGTACGACGCTCAAATAAAAGATATTATTAAAATAAGTGTTGAAAACATTTACCAATCCACCGAAGTTATCGATAAAGAAATTGCAGGTTATGGTGTTATAAACGCGCTATTAAACACTTATACAAGTGCCATAAATAACTGTTTTAATAATATAGGTTCTAATTACGATAAGCTTATTTTAAAAGGCTTGCCAAAAACTATAAAGTCTGAAAACGCAACCTTATACGAGCGTTTATCAAGTGTTTGTTATTATGTATCACTATTATCTGATAGTAAAGCCATACTAAACTATAAAAAAATTAAAGGCATTAGTTTTTAGAAAATTATTTGGGCGTTACCACAAGGGTCGGGCTTCCCACTATTTCTTTTTAAAACGTCATTGCGAGGAGAGAGCGACGTGGCTATCTGTTTCTTGTTTACTTAAAAAATTAGTTTAGTTCTTTCTAATTTAAAAAGGATGCCACTTTGATCCCTAATGCAAAACGGATGGTTATAAAAAAGTTTTAAAGTAATTTGATAGACTCTCAGCATCCAAACCAACAGATTCTTGTAGCTCATCAACAGTGCCATGTTCAATAAAATTATCAGGAATCCCTAAAAGTTTAATCTCATTTTTATAATTATTTTTCGAAGCAAATTCTAGAATAGCAGATCCAAAACCACCTTTAATGGCGTTGTCTTCAACAGTAATAATTGTTTTATACTGTTTAAAAATAGTATGAAGTAATTTTTCGTCAAGAGGCTTTACAAAACGTATATCGTAATGCGAAACGTTTAAATTTAAAATAGCTTTTGTAACATTTTGCGCCATAGTTCCAATACTTAAAACAGCTAAATGGTTACCTTTTTTAAGTTGAGTACCTTTGCCTATTTCAATTTTAGAAAAGGGTTGTTCCCAATCTATAGTAACACCACGACCACGTGGATATCTAATGGCAATAGGTTGCTCTAAACCTAGTTGTGCGGTGTACATAATATGGCGTAATTCAATCTCATTTCTAGGCGCAAAAATGATGAGGTTTGGAATGCATCTTAAGTACGATAAATCGAAAATACCATGATGTGTAGCACCGTCTTCACCAACCAAACCAGCGCGATCTAAACAAAAAACAACGGGTAGCTTTTGTAATGCTACATCATGAATTATTTGATCGTAAGCACGCTGCAGAAATGTTGAGTAAATATTACAAAACGGAATTAATCCTTGCGTTGCCATTCCAGCAGCTAATGTTACTGCATGTTGTTCTGCAATCCCAACATCGAAAGCGCGCTCTGGCATTTCTTCCATCATATATTTTAACGAACTTCCTGTTGGCATTGCAGGTGTAATACCCACAATATTTTTGTTTTGTTTAGCAAGTTCTACTATTGTATATCCAAAAACATCTTGATATTTCGGAGGTTCAATGATTTTAGGTTTAGCATGTAAATCACCTGTTTTGGCATTGAAAAGTCCAGGGGCATGATATTTAACTTGGTCCGCCTCAGCTTGTTTTAATCCTTTTCCTTTGGTGGTAATAATATGTAAAAACTTAGGACCTTTTATAGATTTTAATCGATTTAATTCAGAAATAATCTTATCAATATCATGACCATCAATAGGGCCAGAATAATCAAAATTTAAAGCTTCAAAAATATTATCTTGTTCTTGAGTACCTTTTTTTACATTGGTTAAATACTGCTTTAACGCCCCAACACTTGGATCGATGCCAATAGCATTATCATTTAAAATAACAAGGAGATTGGCATCGGTTACACCGGCATGATTTAACCCTTCAAAAGCCATTCCGCTAGCAATACTTGCATCTCCAATTACTGCGATATGATGTTTTTTAAAATCACCTTTTAATTTAGATGCAATAGCCATTCCTAATGCGGCCGAAATAGAGGTTGAAGCGTGCCCAACGCCAAAAGTGTCGTATTCGCTTTCACTGCGTTTTGGGAACCCGCTTAATCCATCAAGTTGGCGATTGGTATGAAATTTATTTCGCCTTTCGGTTAAAATTTTATGCCCATAGGCTTGATGGCCAACATCCCAAATAAGTTGATCTTCGGGTGTGTTAAATACATAATGTAAAGCAATAGTTAATTCTACTACGCCCAAACTCGCTCCTAGATGACCTTCTTTTGCAGCAACAATATTGATGATGAATTCACGTAATTCTTTCGCAAGTTGCCGTAAATCTTTTTGTTTTAAAAGACGGAGTTCTTTGGGTGAGTTTATGGTATTAAAAAAGACTTTTTGCACGAAGCAAAAGTACAGCTTTTCAATATCAAGCCATAAAAATTATATAAGTAATAAGCATGTGTTTACCACTTACGTTATTTGTGATGTCATTCGCGACATTTTTTTGGATAACAGTTTGGATTACCTGTAGTTTTGGGATTGAAAACTAATCAATAAATCCGTAATAAAATGAAAAAAGTAATAACGATAGTTTTAATTCATTTATGTTTTAACGCTTTTGCTCAAGATTGTTTAGAAAAAGGAGAGATAAAAGTATTTGAGTTAGATTTAGCTATTCCAAACAAAAATGCGCTAAGATCTCTTGGGACTGATTGTTCGAAAAAACTTAATATTCATACAAGTAACCCTATAGCATTTGTATTAAAAAATGCAAACCCATATAAATATAGGTATGAAATTGGTTATGATTTTGTGGATTTTTTCGAAGACGATTTTGAAGACCCATTTAAAAAAGGTAAAGAAGCAACGTTTAAATCTGCAACAAAAAGTACAAGTACTGATGATGATAAAGATATCGAGAACACTGATGCGGTTAAAAAATTAGAAAAAGAACTAGAAGAAGAGAAAAATAAAGGGAAGGCTCAATTACTAAAATTAGAGATTGAACTTGCAAAATTAAAAAATGAAAAAAATATATTAGAAAGTAAAAAAGAAAAGCTAGAAGAAATAGTTGTTCTAGATAGTGCTTTTTTTAAAGCAAATGAAAATAATGAATATAGTTTTATGTCTTCAGTAATTGAAAAAAACATTGAAACGATAAATAAAAAAGATAAGGAGTTTATTCAGGGACAGACAAACCGAATAGCAGAATACGAAAATAAAATTCGAGAATACGAAAATAAAATTGAAATGAATAAAAACAACCTAAAACAGTTGATTATTCTAGAAAAGCAAATCAAAGAAAAAAATAAATCTATAAAGGAACAATTTAAAAAAGATCAAGAAGAACAAAAGAAAAGGGATATAATAGCTATAGCTACAAAGCTTCTTATAACAGAACAAAATATAGATTTCCTTACTAACAAAGTAGACAAATACTTAGTTTTAGTTTCTGCAGAAGACTACCTTAATGAACAAAAGTTTAAAAGCCATTTAGAGCAATTTAAAATAACTGAAAATAGTATTATTAAAGAAACTAATATTATTTCGTCAAAGGCTTCAAATATAAAAGAGGATAGTTTTATAAAAGACTATAATAAGAAGTTAAAGAAGCTAGACGAAAAAATGCAGGAAATAAAAAGTAAACTAAATAAAATGGAATCGTTAAAGTTTCATAATTATTTGCTTCCTCTTGATTTTAACGGAATGAACATTGATATTGTTCAAATAAAATTAAAAAGACACCATAAATTAGATAAAGACCATAAAGTGGATGAGTTTGAACCATATCAAATTTGGATAAAAGGAGGGCTTAAAATAGATGTTAGTGCAGGTGCATTTATTACATCTTTAGTAGATGGAAAATATACAATTTCTACTAAAACAAGTTCTGATGGACAAGATTATCAGACCATAACTCAAGATAACCCTGGGCGTTTTCAATATGGCTTTGGGAGTACATTAAATGTTTCTCCACGTTTAGGGTTATCGTGGATAAAACCATCTATAAACCTAGGTGTTTTATTTACAAGCGAACAAAAATTTCAATTTTTAGCAGGTCTAGGAGTTGCTTTAGGTAAAAATCAACGTATAGTTTTTCAGGGAGGATTATCTATGGGAGCCATTACGTCAATTGCTAATGACTTTAAGGCGGATGGAGAGTCTAGATATAATCTAGGAGAGGCAACTGCTCCACCAACACAAGAAAAATTTAAGTTTGGACACTTTTTTGCTGTTACTTATAACTTTGGAAAGACAAAATCTCAAAATGATAAAAAAAATTAGATTAAATTTATAAACCAATTAAACTAAATATTATGAAAAAACAAACAATCGCATTAGTAACAATTATAGGTTTTTTTGCTGTAATTATAATTTTACTTTTAAAAAATAGTGAACATAATGTTACAAATGTATATTGTGGAGAGTCAACTATGCAACCGTTAAATTGTTATAAGAAGCCAGTTCCTAATAAATTAAGTGCAGATAACACCATGTTATATTATAAAGTAGATGATAATTGTAATTTTCAAACGCTAGTTTTTGACGCTTCGAAAGAAAATGCCTATTCCGTATTAGGAAGGTTTACAGGAAGAAAAATACATAAAAGTCAATATCAGATAGATGAGTTAGAAGTTATTGCATATAATCTAAAGGATGGGACAATAGGTCATTATATGGTTTCAGATGTTAAAATAGGAGAGATGACAGAAAACCATGTTGAATTTGAAATAGAAATGATAGAAAGAAAGGAAAAAAGTTTTAATCAAAACCCAGATTATATTTATCACGAAAACCCGATTATTATTAATTCTAATTCAATGATTAGCTTTGATGTGGACTTTCCTGACGAACCTCATTTCACAACTGGAGGCTATGAATGTAATGGTAAACCTGTAACTTCGGGAGGTCAATGATAAAGTATGACTAATAAATCTTTGAAGGCTAAGAAGAAGTTCTCTTTAGTATTTTTGTTAATAGTTTTTACGAATTCGTTTTCACAGAGTACTATTGATAGCATTAATTATGCTTTAAAAGTTAATAACTACAATAGTGCTTTATTATTTGCGAATAAACTTGAAAATAGAGATTTGCAGTTTCTTTTTCTTAAAAAAATAAATCATTATCTAAGAGATAATAGAATAGACACTTTAGGCTTATATAGAATCACCATTCCAAAGAATCGAGATTCCATATTGTATAAGTCATTAATAGCGGATATTTATACATTAGGTAAATCTAAAAGGATAGAAATTTACAACAGTTATTTTCAAGCATATAAAAAGTATTTGGTAGATAAAGATACGCTTTTAATTAATGAGTCATTAAAGAAACTCTGCGATTATATTATCTATAACGCTAGAAATGATACTATTAAGCTTAATAAATATGTTAATGAGTTAAAAAGGTTTAAAAAAGACGAGGTTGATAACTTTTGGATTTCATACTATGGTATTCAATATAACTTTTTTATAAAGGATTTTAAACAAAATACAAAATCTTTAAATGACTCTTTAGTTCCACGTTTTAGGGGCTCTGAAATGAAATCATTGTTTAAAGAGTTACATGATAAATCAAATTCAAACAAACATCATCGGGCAATATATTTTACCATGTTAGGTGCATATCAAGGAGATTGGTTAAGGGAGTATACTGAATCGAATAAAAGTTTTTTAAAATCAAAAGACCTTTATAATGATTTAAATAATATTCAAGCAAGGAGGAGCGTAGCGACATTAGAAAATAATATAGCAATAAATTATTTTAAGAAAAATGAGTTTGAAAAAGCAATTCCATATTTTAAAAAGAGTTTAATCAGAGATAAAAAGCAGCTATATAAAATGTTTACCAATGAGTGGTTATATAAATGCTACAATAACTTAAAACAATCGGATAGTGCTTTATTCTATTTTAAGAAAATGACTGAGGTAAAAGATGAGTTAAAGCTAATCGAAAATACCCGACAAATTATTACTATGGAAACTAAATACGATTATGATGAAATAGTGAAGAATTTAGAAAAAGAAACACGAGAAAAAAAAGAACTCAAATCTACATTATATACAATTGTTCCAATCCTAGGTCTAACCACACTCATACTCACCTTCATCTTTTACCTCTACAAACGCTACAAAAAGAAAAGTAATTTTCTTGAAGAAGAACAGTCAGAAACACTTCAGAAACTAGATGAACTCAAAAATATTGTAATAAAAAATCATATAGTTTTAAAGGATAAAACCAAAGTTTATATTTCAGATTTGATGTATGTAAAATCAGATGATCATTATTTAGAAGTTGTTACGCAGAATGATAAAAAACGCACTGTTAGAGGAATGCTTAGTCAAATAAAAGAAGAATTACCACCTAATTTTATTCAATGTCATCGCTCGTATATTGTGAATTCTAATTTTATAAAGCAGATAAATTCTACGTCTTTGGTATTAATAAACAAAGAGCAGATTCCACTATCTAGAAGTTACAAAAATAAATTTTGAAATCGTATTTTTGCTTTTATGCTAGAACCTTTTAACGACACTTATTTTATGAAGAAAGCGCTTCAAGAAGCTGAGGCTGCTTACGAAAAAGGAGAAATCCCCGTTGGGGCTGTTATTGTTATTGATAATAGAGTTATTGCTCGCGGACATAACCTAACGGAAACTTTAAATGATGTTACTGCTCATGCCGAAATGCAAGCTATAACGGCAGCAGCTAACTTTTTAGGCGGCAAGTATTTGCAAAAATGCACGCTTTATGTAACGCTTGAACCTTGCCAAATGTGTGCAGGAGCCTTGTATTGGAGTCAGATTTCTAATATTGTTTATGGTGCTAGAGATATGGAACGTGGTTGTATTAATCTTAAAACAAAACTGCATCCAAAAACGATTATTAAAGGGGGTGTTTTAGAAGGTGAAGCCTCTGAGCTTTTAAAACGTTTTTTTATTGAAAAACGGAATTTGAATTGACTCCTTTGTCATCCTGAATTTATTTCAGGATCTCATTATATGTGTTTAGTCATGTCTAAATGAGGCATAATTCGACATCTCATTAATTTCGCCAAATAATATTAGAGCTTTTTCTTTTGCTGGTTTTCACGCATTTTATCTAGATTTTCTTTGGTAAGCATATAATCTTTAACGTTTTTACCTTTCCAACGATAATAAGAAAATAACGGAAACACGACTAAAAACAAACTCATTACACCAAAACCTATGAGTTTTTGTGAGTAATCTACATCGAGTATAAACCCTAAAAGGATGCTTGTTAGTGCTGCAATGGATAATATTAAAATAAGGTATTTCATTTTGAGAGAAATAATTAAATGCCCTTTAAGGTCTATTTAGTAAAATTGATGAGTTGTTGCCTGTAGGCCGTTAATAGCTTAGATTTTGAAATGTAACCAAAATATTTCCCGCCTTTTATAACGGGTAAATTCCAAGCACCGCTACTTTTAAATCGATCCATAATATCTTGCATAGAGTCTTCATCGTAATCAATAATACCAGCATCGGCATGCATTAAACTAGAGGCATCTACTTTGTCGTAAAGTTCTGCATCAAACATAATATGTCTAATATCATCTAATCGTATAACTCCTAAAAATTCATGGTTGTCATTTACAACGGGGAAATGATTTCGAGATGATTTTGCTACTGCGTTTTTTAGAATTTCTCGAAGTTTCATTTCAGGTTTTAAGACAATAAAATTGGTTTCTATGACTTTATTAATATCTAAAACCATTAAAACGTTTTTATCTTTATCGTGGGTCATAAGTTCACCACGTTCTGCAAGTTTAAGCGTGTAAATAGAGTGAGATACATAATATTTTGTAATAGCAAATGATGTAGCAGAAACTATCATTAAAGGAACAAATAGCTCGTAACCACCAGTAATTTCAGCAATTAAGAAGATGGCAGTTAATGGCGCATGTAATACACCAGCCATTAATCCAGTCATTCCAATTAAGGTGAAATTAGATTCCGATACATGAAAATCAAGTCCAATATTATTAATTATTTTCGCAAAAGCATTACCCAAAACGCTACCCATTACTAGCGTAGGAATAAATACGCCGCCAACTCCTCCTGCTCCAAAGGTCGTGGTCATGGCTATGGCTTTAAATACACCAATACCTAGCAATAAAGCAATAACAATCCAGATGTTAGATAAATCCAAATTAAAGGGTGTTGTTCCTATCGCAGTTATATGGTCGCCTTTTAAGAGGTTATTCATAATACCATAACCTTCACCATAAAGCGGCGGAATAAAATAGAGCATGGTACCAATAGCTAAGGCTCCAATTAATAATCTTAAAGCTCTATTTTTAAACTGATTAAAAAAGTTTGTTATTGCAAAAAATACTTTTGAAAAATATACAGAAGCGAGTGCTGTTACTAAACCTAAAATAGCATAAAACCCAATGTCGTTAATTTCAAAAGCATCTGTTAATTCAAATCGTAATAAAACATCAGTTCCTAAAAACATATAGGATGTTATTACTGCTGAAACTGAAGCTAATAATAATGGTACTAATGATACAAATGCAATATCTAAACTAAAAATTTCAATGGCAAAAATAATAGCAGCAATTGGTGCTTTAAACATAGATGCCATAGCACCAGCAGCAGCACACCCAATTAAAAGCATACGTGTTTTGGTATTCATATGAAATAGGCGCGCAGCATTAGAGCCTAATGCAGAGCCTACACTTACAGCAGGGCCTTGTAATCCTACGGAACCACCAAAACCTACTGTTAAAGGAGCTGTAATTAAAGCTGCGTAAATGTTATATCTAGGAATAATACCGTTTAATTTCGAAATAGCATATAAGGTTGAAGAAATACCATGTCCAATATGCTTTTTTAGCCAAATTTGTTTTATAATATAAACCAGTAATAAGCCAATTATAGGAAAAATGAAGTATAGTGAATTTTGGTAGTTGTTAAAAAAATCTATTTCAAAAAGGAGTTTAATATAATGCACAAGGTTTTTTAATGTAACAGTTCCAATACCTGCTAAAAAACCAACTAAAATGCTAAGTATATAAACAAATTGACGCTCAGAAATATGTTTGTATTTCCAAATTAAAAATTTACGTAACAGACTTTTAGTGGTAAAAGGCATTAGTTGTTTAATAGGGTTTTAAAGTTTTTTAAATCTTCAGGATAAATTTGTTTTAGTGTTTCAACGTAAGGTCTGTGATTGTAATAACCAGAATTGAAATCTTCAATTGCTGAATCTATCATGGCTTTAGATTCAACTATTCTATTTTCAGCTTTAAGGATTTGTGCTTTATAATATTTGGCATCTGCACTTAGATTTCTACCATGTTTTAGTTGTTTGTCAAAGTTAACTAAAGCGTCTTCAAAATTTTCAGCTTCAAAATAGGCTATACCGTTATAAAGAAAGGCTGTTAAATCTACATAATCTTCTCCAAAATCTTCAGTTTCTTTTTTGATATGCTTTTCAAAATACCAATTTGATTTTTCGTAATTTTTTAAGCCCAAATAAGCAATTCCTCGCCAATAATCTACACTATGTCCTTGAGGGGCATCTATAAAATTTGGAGTTAAGGTGTCTGATGCATCAAAATCGACAATGGCTTTTTTGTAATCTCTATAAAACCAAAGGTATAAGTAACCGCGCCAAGGTTGCCAAGTTTTTGCATCATATTCTACTGCCTTGTCATAATATTTTTTCCACTCGTGAGGAATACCTCTTTTAAGATATGTTACAGATAATTCTCGCCAGTTTTCAGCATTTGTAGAATCTAATTCTACAGCATAAGCGAAAGCATTCATATGTTGCGGGTTTCCTTGATAAAAAAGAAACCCATATTTAGATGCTTTTTCTGCCTTTTCTTGATTAGTTTGACAACCAATTAAAATAGAGACAAGTAATATGCTAAGGTATAATTTGAGTGATTTCTCCATTTTCTATTCTGTAAGAGATATACATATAACTGTCTCTTTTTTTTCCACGAATTACATTAGGATTCCATTCTTTAAGTTGCACAGTGAGATCGAATAACTGATTTACTAGATCTTTGTTAAAAGGTTTTGGTTCTAAGTCAAGGTCGTTTTCATGAATAATGTATCGTCCAGTTTCACCATTGCAATTTATTACGAATCGAATGTTTAAATAACCTGAATCATTATAATTCTTATTCTTATAATGAGTTAAAATAAACTTTCTTAATCCATTTTTTTCTTTAGAATAAGTAGCTCTTTCTGGGTTATAGTAATCAAAAATATAATCACTACAAGTTTCGAAATCTTCAGATAGCAAAGCTTTTTCAGGATCGATATAAGCAACCCTTTTTGTGAATTCATTTTCTTTAGGAATGAATTTGTATTTCGTTAGATAATTCATGTATGCATATGAGCATAAAATGATTAAGGTTAAAGTAGCAAAACCCCAAGCTAAAATTTTAAAAACCTTTTTTTTCATTTCTATAAAACTAATAAAAAAATCCTGCAAAGTGCAGGATTTAATTTTAAGATTTTAAATTAAGTTTCAGACTTAACTCTGCTAACTGTTCGTCATCAATTGGAGCAGGAGCATCTATCATCACATCGCGCCCTGAATTGTTTTTTGGGAATGCAATGAAATCACGAATGGTTTCTTGTCCGCCTAAAATAGCAACCAATCTGTCTAAGCCAAAAGCTAATCCGCCATGTGGTGGTGCACCATATTCAAAAGCATCCATTAAAAAGCCAAATTGTGCTTTGGCTTCTTCTTCTGTAAACCCTAAATGTTTTAGCATTATGGCTTGTGTTGCTTTATCGTGAATTCTTATTGAACCACCGCCTATTTCATTTCCGTTTAAAACCAAATCGTAAGCATTGGCTTTTACTTCACCCGGTTTAGAATCTAATAATTCTATTTGTCCAGGTTTTGGTGATGTAAATGGATGATGCATCGCATGGTAGTGTCCTGTTTCTTCATCTAATTCTAATAAAGGGAAATCAATTACCCAAAGCGGTGCAAAAACTTTAGGGTCTCTTAAACCCAAACGTTCTGCTAATTCCATACGTAAGGCACTTAGTTGCGCACGCACTTTATTAGTTTCGCCAGAAAGTACACAAACTAAATCGCCTGCTTTTGCGCCAGTAATTTCTGCCCATTTTGATAAATCGTCTTGATCGTAAAATTTATCTACAGAAGATTTATAAGAGCCATCATCATTACAACGAGAGTATATCATCCCTAAAGCACCAACTTGCGGACGCTTTACCCAATCAATTAATTTGTCAATCTCTTTTCTGGTGTATTTGTTTCCACCAGGAACTGCAATGCCAACAACCAATTCAGCAGTATTAAAAACACCAAAACCTTTATGTTGAGTCACAGCATTTAACTCTCCAAATTGCATTCCAAAGCGAATATCTGGTTTATCGTTTCCGTACAAACGCATGGCATCATCATATAATAGTCGCGGGAATTTTTCAACTTCAACACCATTTACTTCTTTTAATAAATGACGTGTCAAGCCTTCAAAAGCATTTAAAATATCTTCTTGCTCAATAAACGCCATTTCACAATCTATTTGTGTAAACTCTGGTTGTCTGTCGGCACGTAAATCTTCATCTCTAAAGCATTTTACAATCTGAAAATATTTATCCATGCCACCAACCATAAGCAATTGTTTAAAGGTTTGAGGTGATTGCGGAAGTGCATAAAATTGCCCTTCGTTCATTCTTGAAGGCACTACAAAATCGCGCGCACCTTCAGGGGTTGACTTTATTAAATAAGGTGTTTCAACTTCTATAAAACCTTCTTTTGATAAATAATTACGAACTTCTTGAGTGACTTTAGCTCTAAAAATTAAGTTGTTTTTTACTGGGTTACGGCGAATATCTAAATAGCGATATTTCATTCTAATATCCTCGCCGCCATCGGTTTTATCTTCAATAGTAAACGGAGGCAATTTTGCTTTATTTAAAACATTTAATTCAGATACTAAAATCTCAATATCACCTGTTGGCATATTCGGATTTTTTGAAGCACGCTCAATAACTTTACCTTTAACTTGAATAACAAATTCACGTCCTAAATTTTGAGCTTGCTCTAGCATGTTTTTTGATGTGCGTTCTTCATCAAAAACCAATTGGGTAATACCGTAGCGGTCGCGTAAATCTACCCAAACAATAAATCCTTTATCGCGAGATTTTTGAACCCAACCTGCAAGGATTACTTCTGTGTTTATATGAGAGGCGTTTAATTCGCCACAATTATGACTTCTGTACATGCTAGTAAAATTGAAGTGCAAATTTAAAGAAATACAATGTACATTACCTATTTTATGCATCTTTTTTAAGTTTTTAAAAGTTCTTTATTGGAGACTTATAGTTGTTGGTCGAAAAATATTTCTTAATGAAATGAAATACCTAATTTTACTCGATAATCGAGATTTAAAATCTTTTTCTCTTATGAATGCTACATGAGCTTGCTCTGAGGTAGTTTGTTTAATATATATACGATTTGTAATGCATTTAGCTAAAATTAAAATTAGAATCATTTTGCTGTTTTTAATGATTGGATCATTAACCGTAATAGCACAGCAACGTACAGGAAATATTGTTGAATATTTTGGAAAAGAAAAAGTTAACGATATTAAGGAAGGAAAGCTTTTACATGTTTTTAAAACAGGATTAGCTTTAAAAATTCAAAACTTTAGGTTTAACTCATCATCATTTCCTAAAGACCTCGCTTTTAGCAGATTTTTAATGCAACCAAATTATGAACCTGAAAATAATGATGTTTTTGATATTGATTTTTCTGGCGACGAACAAAAGTGGAAAACAATAACTACAGACACCACTAATAGCTTTAATGATAGAAATTTAAGATCGAGTTATGTGTATTTAAGTTATCAGTCTAACAGCGAGCAAACGGTTCTTTTTGAAGCTTCTGGTCATTCGCTTGTTTTAATTAATGGTTTGCCACATGAAGGCGATCATTACGATTTTGGATGGAACTTAATTCCGTTAAAATTAAAAAAAGGATTAAATAAGTTTGTTATAAAAGTGGGGCGTTTCCCTAGAATTAGAGCACGATTAATAGCGCCACAAATAAAAATACAATTTACAACTAGAGATCTAACCTTACCAGACATTTTGGTTGAAGAAGATAACAACTATTTAGGAGCCATTCGTGTAATTAATACATCTGAAAATTGGATTAAAAATTATACGATTACATCTGAAATTAATAGCAAAAAATTAACACACGAAATTAATAGTATCCCGCCTTTAAGTGTGCAAAAAATAGCTTTTAAAATAGCTTCAGTTAGGGATAGCACACAGCTTGGAAAAACAGATTTAAAGTTAAGTTTAAATAATGAAAAAGGCACATTAATCGATTTTAAAACCATTCCTATTCAAATAAAATCTAAACATAAACACCATAAGCGTACGCTTAAAAGTAATATTGATGGAAGTGTTCAATATTACAGTGTGGCACCATCAAGTAACAAAAACTTAGAAGAAGGCGCGTTGTTTTTATCGGTGCATGGTGCTTCAGTTGAAGCTGTTAATCAAGCTAATGCTTACAAGAAAAAAAATTGGGGTAATTTAATAGCGCCAACTAACCGTCGCCCGTTCGGTTTTGCTTGGGAAGACTGGGGGCGTTTAGATGCTTTAGAGGTTTTAGCAAATGCTAAATCCATTTACAAACCCAACAGTAAAAAAATATATTTAACAGGCCACTCCATGGGAGGTCACGGGGCGTGGTATTTAGGGGCAACCTATCCCGACAAGTTTGCGGCTATTGCACCTTGCGCAGGCTATCCAGATTTATTACTGTATAGAGATGGGTTTACAAAAAGGATGTTAACCATGCCGAAAGAACAACTTAAGCGATTTGGAATAACTCAAAAAACATTAAAACGAATGACCACTAAGCGTGTTCCAACGGACGTTGAGAATATGATTTATAGAGCAGGAACACCTAGTAGAACACTGGAGCTAATTCGTAATTATTTACATCACGGTGTTTATGTGTTGCATGGCGAAAAAGACAATGTTGTACCTACTTATATTGCTCGCGATATGCGCGAACGCTTAGGAAAATTTCACTCAGATTTTACGTATTACGAATATCCAGATGGCACGCACTGGTACGGAAATCATAGTGTAGATTGGGATCCTATTTTTAATTTTTTTAAACAACGCAGCATTAAAGAGAATAACGATATAAAAAAGTATGAATTTTTTACGGGTTCGCCTGGAGTTTCAGCAACATCTCATTTTATAACGATTCATCAGCAAGAAAAACCTTTTAAAACAAGTTCTTTTAACTTTTCAAAAGAAGAGGGTTATAAATTAAATACCGATAATGTGGCTTTAATTGAAGTTGATTTTTCAGCTTTAAAAGCTACTAAAACAAGTATTAAAATGGATGATACTCAGTTAGAAATTCAAAATGATAAAAATGTATTTTTTAAGAAAGTTAATGAAAAATGGCAAATAACATCATCACCTAGTTTAAAAGAAAAAGGACCACATCGAAACGGTGGTTTTAAAGATGCTTTTAGAAATAATGTTATTTTTGTTTACGCTACAAATGGTACGGCAACAGAAAACGAATGGTACTACAACAGAGCAAGATTTGATGCCGAAACGTTTTGGTATCGTGCCAACGGTCATATTGAAATTGTAAAAGATGTTGATTTTTCTTTAAAAAAATATGCCGATAGAAATGTTGTGATATATGGAAATGCAGATAATAACGCAGCTTGGAACAAACTGTTAAAGGATTGTCCAATACAAGTAAAGGATTATGGCGTGAATTTTAATGGGAAAACACTATTTGGAAACCAATGGGGCATGTATTTTATTGTGCCAAGAACAGATAGCGATAAAGCTAGTGTTGGGGTCGTTACAGCAACAGGGGGTAAAGGCATGAAAGCCGCCTACATGAACCATTATTTGGTAAATGGCACCACATTTCCAGATGTTTTATTATTTGATGATGAGGTGCTTGTAAATGGGATGCCATCTGTTAAATGCGCTGGTTTTTTTGGGAGCAATTGGTCCGTTGAAACTGGAGATTTTGTTTGGAGGTAAACCTTTGCGGCTTAAAATAAGTTGAGTTAGATTTTTAAAAAGGCTATTTTTAAACTATACTAATAACCTGCAAGGTTTTAAATATCTTGTAGGTTTCTACAAAATCATCAAACCATACCTACAAGGTCAAAAAAGACTTTGCAGGATAAACAAATGGATTCATTTTTAGTCAATAATTTAGCTTAATCGTCAAAACGGTTATCTGTATTAAATACGTCTTATGTTGCAAGCGCTTCTTTTACATAAACTCTATCTTTATAAAGCCACATTTTAAGCTTCGTGCTTAAAAAGAATAAAATAGGTACGACAATTAAGGTTAAAAAAGTTGCTATTAACAATCCATAAATAACGGTTTTTGCTAGTGGTCCCCAAAAAACTACATTATCTCCACCCATATAAATATTGGCATCGAAATCACTAAATAATGTAAAGAAATTAATATTTAAGCCAGTAGCTAACGGAATCAACCCTAAAATAGTAGTGATGGCTGTTAATAAAACTGGACGTAAACGCGCTTTACCGCCTTTAATAATGGCTTCTAATAAATCTGAGGTTTCAAGATATTGGTCGTTTTCCAAATCGTATTCTGCTTTCTTCCTATTTATTAAAAGTTGTGTATAATCTAAAAGGACGACCCCATTATTTACTACAATACCCGCTAGCGATATAATACCCATCATGGTCATCATAATAACAAACGAAGCTCCTGTAATAACAATACCTCCAAAAACACCTATTAAACTTAAAAATATGGCGAGCATTATAATTCCTGGTTTTGAAACCGAGTTAAATTGAAATATTAAAAGGAAAAAAATAAGCCCCAAACCAGTAAGAAATGCACTGTTTAAAAAGTTTTGTTGTTTTTCTTGTTCTTCAATTTGACCTGTAAAATCAATTTTTATACCATCGGCAACTTCATTTTCAATAAAAGTTTTTGTTTCGTTTTGAATTTGAGATACAATTGCTCTAGCATCAATAAAACCAGGTGCTAATGCAGAATATAAGGTTACCACACGTTTTATATCTCTATGTTTTATAGCACTATAACCAGAGTTATTGTTATGTTTTGCAACAGCAGATACTGGAATTTCTTTTATTTGTCCAGATGCCATATCTCTAAATGTTATTTTCTGATTAAAAATAGCACTGGTATTATATCTGTTTTCTTCATTAAAGCGCACATAAATATCATAATCTTCGCCGTCTTTTTTGTAGATACCAGCTTTAGCACCAAAAATAGAGTTGCGTAATTGTTGCCCCACTTGCCCAGAACTAACACCTAATTCGCCAGCTTTCTTTCTATCTACTAGGACTTGCATTGTTGGTTTAGATTTGTTGACATCAATTTTTAATTCATCTATGCCTTGAATGTTTTTTGAATTGATAAAATCGCGCATTTTTTCTGCTGTAGCAATAAGATCTGAATAGTCATCGCCTTCAAGTTCTAGATTTATAGGATAACCAACAGGAGGCCCAACAGCATCTTTTTCAACCGAAATAGCAACTCCTGGATAAATACCTTTTAAATCTTCTTGGACTTTTTTAAGTAATTCTTCACTGTCTGCACCTCTTCTATATTTAAACTCGCGCATGGTGGCTGTTATTTTACCACGATGTGGCATTTCTGCAGCAGAACCCCCATCGGTTTGTGGGTTTCCTGCACCTTCGCCAACTTGAGATACAGCACTTTCTGTTAAGAAATTATAGTTGCCATCAAAATATATGGGATCGTTAATAATGTTGTACACACGTTCCTCAATATCCTTAGTAATAGCATTAGTTTTTTTAATATCTGTACCCTCTGGATATTCTATATAGACAACAATTTGATTGGGTTTATTATCTGGAAAGAATTCTACTTTTGTTCGCTGACTTTGAACTGAAGCACCAAAGCCCATAAAAGCAATAAAAAGTAATATTACAGTACTAATAGTTATAAAAATTGGTTTTCTCCCACTTAATGTAGCCCGTAGTATTTTTTCATAAAAACGTTCCCATTTTGGTAATGTATTATTTTGAAATGCATTGGCCCATTTTCTGAGGAATAATCTATAAAGCCAAAGCAATAAAACGGTAACTAACATTAAAGAACCCAAGCCTCTGTAGCTACCTCCAATAATAAAAATTAAAAGCCCAATAATTCCAAAAATCACAGATATTTTAATGATTTGTTTTAATGGCATGTCTTTGTCTTCAGTAGTCATAAATTGCGATACCATGACCGAGTTAAAGAAAATGGCAACGAACAATGATGAGCCCAATACGACGGAGAGTGTAACGGGGAAATAAATCATAAACTCACCCATAACACCTGGCCACAAGCCTAAAGGGATAAATGCAGCAACCGTTGTAGCCGTTGAGATAATTATAGGAAAAGCTATTTCGCTAATACCTTTTTTGGCAGCTTCAATTCTGCTCATCCCTTCATCGCTCATTAAACGATAGACGTTTTCAACCACCACAATACCATTGTCAACCAGCATACCTAGACCCATGATGAGTCCAAATAAAATCATGGTATTCATGGTATATCCAAACAGGTTTAAAATCATGAGCGACATAAACATGGACATGGGTATGGCAAAGCCAACGAATAGTGCGTTTTTAAAACCTAAAAAGAACATTAAAACGGTTACTACCAGTATAATTCCAAAAATGATATTGTTAACCAAATCATCTACTTGACCAATAGTTTTTGAAGATTGGTCGTTTGCGATAGTTACTTTTAAATCTGGCGGAAACACATTTTTTGTAGCCTCTTTAACAATAACTTCTATTTGTTCTGCAGCTGCAACCATGTTTTTGCCAGCACGTTTTTTTACGTCTAGCATTACTACGGGGTTGCCAAACTCTCTTGCATAAGTGGTTTTATCTTCGTCTTTAAAGGTAACTGTTGCAACATCTCTTAAATAGATAGGGTTATTGTGTTCGGACTTAACAACAAAATTCTCTAATTCATTTGGACTATCGATTTCTCCTATAATTCTAATGGTACGTCGTTGCCCGCTGGTTATTAAATTTCCAGCAGACATCGTCATGTTTTCTCTACTAATGGTATTAATAATATCGTCAAAACTTACTTGAGCAGCCATCATTTTATAGATGTCTACTGCAACTTCTACTTCTTTTTCTTGAGCGCCGCGAATATCAACTTGTTTAATTTCTTGTAAGCTTTCAATTTCATCTTCTAGGTATTCACCGTAGTCTTTTAGTTTATCAACAGGGTAATCGCCAGAAATATTAATATTTAGAATAGGAATTTCTTCAGACATACTTAAATCGAACACATTAGGCTCTACTTTAGCACCGTTAAAGGTGGGCCAGTCTTCACTTGAAGTTTCTGAGTCTACTTCATCTTTTACTTTTTGTTTTGCGGCCTCAACAGATATATTTTCATCAAACTCTACAATAACAATAGAATAATCTTCTTGTGAGGTTGAAGTAATTTCGACCACATTACTTACAGTTTTAAGTTTATCTTCTATGGGGTCTGTTATAAGTTTCTCAATATCTTCAGCAGTATTTCCAGGGTATACCGAGCTTATATAAATCTTGGTTTCTTTTATCTCTGGGAAACTTTCTCTAGGCATACTAAAATATGCCTTAGCTCCGAGGAATAATATCAAGGTAATCAACACATACATGGTCGTTTTGTTATTGATTGCCCATGAGGATAAACCAAACTCTTTATCTACTTTTTTCTTTTTATCTGTCATTTTATTTAGCCTTTTTTAATTCCCTTAAAAAAAGGGAATATCTTATATTATTAAACGAAATTATTATAGAGTGAATTCCTGCATTTACTTCGATTCTGCTCAGTACAGGTCGCTTAGTGACCTTGCAGGAATACAAGTTTATTTGCTAGCTAGAATTTTAACATCTTGACCATCCTTTACGCTACGCGCACCTTTATTAATAATTTCTTCGCCATTTTTAATACCCGATAATACTTCAATATAATCGCCTTGTGTTTTACCTGTTTCAATAATCTCGCGTTTAACGGTAGCCTTATCATTCAATTTATCAACTATGGTGTAAACATATTGTTGTCCTTCAGCATTTTCAGAAATAATACTTAGCGGAATTAATAAAGCCTTCTCATTGGTATAATCGTTAATTTTAAGTTTTGCCGTTAAGTTTGGTTTTATACTTTTATCTTTATTTGGAACAGCAATTTCAACCTTAAATGTTCGGTTTGCTGGATTAATAAAGTTTCCAGCTTGTCTTATTTTAGCATCTATGGTTTTTCCTAAAATGGGGAACTCTACTTTAACACTTTTGTTTGCAGTTACATGAGTAATATAGCTTTCTGGTACATTGGTTTCAATATACATATCGTCAAGGTTTATAATGCGCATAAGTTGCGATTGACCTGCGCCAACAACACTACCTTGTTCTGTAATAACATCATCTATAGTTCCAGAAAATGGCGCTCTAACAACTGTTTTTCCAATTTGTTGTTTTATTTGATTTACAACTTCTGCTTGTGCTTCGTAATTAGATTTTGCTTGTAAATATTGAATTTCACTACCAATTTTCTGATTCCATAGACGTTCTTGACGCTCGAATGTGGTTTTAGATAAACGGGTTTGAATTTGTACTTGTGCTAATTGTTGGCTTAAACCGCCATCATCAATTTTTGCTAATATTTGCCCTTTATTAACACGTTGTCCTTCTTTTACATAAACTTTGGTTAGTACACCACTAAATTCTGGATATATAACTAAAAGATTTTTAGTGTTAACATTGCCTTGTAACTCTAAATAGTGTGTAAACACTTCGTGTTTAGCTTTAAATGTAGTAATTAAAGGCACTTTTTTTGTGGTGTCTAAAACAGCAATTCTGTCATCTAATTGTTTTAATTGTTTAGCGATTTTTTGTTGTTCTACAACAACTTCAGCTCTTTTTAAACGAATAGTTTCTAAGTTGTCTGAAGTAATTAAGGTTTCAACAGATTGCTTTTTACCCTCTCCACATGAAGTTAAAAGAAGCGTAACGATTAGTAGTGCATATATATGTTTCATTTTTAATTTTTTTCTGATTTATATTTGATTTAGTACAGTCTCCAGCGCCGCTTTTTTGTTAATAACATCAAGCATGGCTTTTAAAAACTCTTGTTGTGCTGTATATAATTGTGTTTGTGCCTGTCTTAATTCGAAACTGGTTGTAATCCCTTCAAAAAACTTAGTTTGATTTTTTTGTTCAATACGTTCAGCTAGGTTTAAATTTTGTTTTTTATTATCGTAATCTTCAATAGCAAATTGATAATCGCTTTTTGCTGATGCTATTTGAAGTTTTATTTTTTGTTCTGTTTCGGTTAAAGTTTCTTTAGCTTTTTCAAGATTAATTTTGGCGCGCTGTGTCGCAGCATTTCTACCGCCAGAACTAAAAATGGGAATGTTCATGCTTACACCTAACAATGATGAGCCAAACCATTTTTGATCATTCTTAAAAAAATCGAAATTCTCATTATTTCCAGAATAACCAGCATTAACAAAGCCTTTTAAAGTTGGTAATGCTTTGCTTTTTTCTAGTTTAACAAGGAGTTTTTTTGCTTTTTCATCGTTTTTAGAAATCTTGTAATCAATCGCGTTTTCAATATTTTCTTCAGCATTTATCAATTCTAAAACAATGTTTTGTACGGTTAAGGTTTCTAAATTATTAGTTAATATGGTGTTTGAGTTTAAATCGGTTCCTAACGTAATATTTAACATTTGATACGCCAAAGTTTTTAAACGTGAGGTATTGTTTAAATTGCTCTCAACACCAGAAAGTGTGATTTGTAATTGTTCAACACTTTCTTCGTCGCCTAACCCATTTTCGTAAATTTTTGTTACCTCGTTAAGGTTTTTCTTTAAAACTTCAATATTGCGTTCTAAAATTTTTACACTTTCTTCAGCAAGCAAAACATTTCCGTAGGCATTAATAACGGCTTTTCTAACCTCTAAATTTGTTTTTTCTTTAGCGTTTTTAGAGATTTCTAAAAAGACTTTAGCCGATTGCAATCCAACTAAATAGGAACCATCAAAAATTAGTTGTTCTAATTTTACGGTACCATTCATGGTTTGTTTTGTGCCAAAAGCAACCTCGGCAAATTCGCCTACATTACCGCCAAAAAACTCGGCAGGTATTAAAGACACTTGTTGTTTTAACCAATTATTATAATCTATACTGGCACTAATTTGTGGCATTCCAATAGTTGTGGTTTCCCATTTTTGTTTTTCTGCCGCTTTAATATCTAGTGCTGCTATTTTAGAAGTTCTATTATTTTCTATGGCGTAATCTATAGCCTCTTGTAAAGAAAAACGAAGTACATTCTCTTGTGAAAACATGAGGATAGAACAGAATAAACTAAAAATCAATATGAGTTTGTTTTTCATTTTTCTGATTGATTTGATGTTATAAAATTGTTTAATATCTCGAGTCCTTTTGGGATACAAATACCACGTAAATGGTATTCTAAAAAGTTATTCATAAGCATATTCATTGAGAATTTTTTAAGAGGAAATAAGTCTTTATCTTTTATGGCAAGCATAGAATTAAAATATATTCTTGCAATAAATTCCACATTAATGGAATCTCTATATAAGCCTTGTTTTATACCTCTGTTTAAATTATCGGTAACACAGGTTTGCATCACTTCAAATTGTTTGTTTTTTAATGTGTTAAATATATTAGGGTAATATTTTTGAAGCTGATACTGAGGAGATGATTTTTCATCTTTTAAATGTTCCATAACAAATTTCTTTATGCTGTAAACCTCTTCAATAGGATTTTTTTCTAAAGCGCAAATACAATCTATTCCATGAGAAATAGACTCAAATAAATTAAGTGTAGTAGCTTCTACAAGTTTTGTTTTGGTATCAAAATGCTGATAAATAGTTTTTTTAGAAACTCCCAAAGCACTAGCAATGTCGTCCATCGTTACGCTTTTAAACCCATAGTTTAAAAATAAATCTGTTGCGCCTAATAATATTTTTTCTCTCATAATAGGCAACAAAATTACAACAGGAAACTTTAGAAACCAAAAAAGTTTCCATAGTTTTAATATTTTTTAACATATCCTTTGCATTGAAGTTTTTAATTATAATGAATTACTCTATTTTTGTTAGATGCTTTCAATAGAAAAATACCAAGAAGAGTTTATTGCTTTTTTAGAGAACTACGTCACTGTAAAAGAACCTCAAACCTTATACAACCCTATTCATTATATCTTAAATTTAGGCGGAAAAAGATTGCGACCCGTTTTAACCTTAATAACTGCCGACATTTTTAATTGCGATTACAAAAAAGCTTTAAATGCGGCGTTAAGTATTGAGGTATTCCACAATTTTTCATTAGTACACGACGATATTATGGACGATGCGCCTCTGCGTCGCGGCCAACAAACGGTTCACGAAAAGTGGAATGTAAATACTGGTATTCTTTCTGGTGATGCGATGCTAATTATGGCGTATCAGTTATTTGAAAATTATGAGGCTAACACCTTTCAAGCTTTAGCAAAATTGTTTAGTAAAACAGCATTAGAAGTTTGCGAAGGGCAACAATACGACGTAGATTTTGAAACGAGAAACGATGTAAGTATTCCTGAATATTTAAAAATGATTGAATATAAAACAGCTGTTTTGGTTGGTGCCGCAATGAAAATGGGAGCTATTGTTGCTGGTGCATCTATAGAAGATCAAAACAATATTTATGAGTTTGGTAAAAATTTAGGAACTGCTTTTCAGTTACAAGACGATTATTTAGATGCTTTTGGAAACCCTGAAACCTTCGGGAAACAAGTTGGAGGCGACATTATTGAAAACAAAAAAACCTATTTATATATAAAAGCACTTGAGTTTTCAAATGAAAAAGACAAACTACAATTGCAACATTTATTTAGTAATAATGCTGATGCATCAGAAAATAAAGTAGCCATAGTAAAACAAATTTTTAAAAGCTCTGGATCGGCCGAAGCCACAAAAAAAGCCATTGAAGATTATACTAATAATGCTTTTAAAGTTTTAGGATATTTACATATTTCTGAAGACAAAAAAACAATTTTAAAAAACTTTGGAAATAACCTAATGAATAGAACCGTATAATGCAATTACCATCTACTTTTGATACATTAATTGAAGAAGCAAATCAATCAGATTTATACCATAAATTGATAAAACAGCTCAATAAAGATTTTTTATTAGCCAATATCGATTTAGATTTTCATGACGATATATTACCAACAAGTTTAAAATTATTATTACACGAAACCATTTATAAACTCATTCAAGAGAAATTTTCAGAATATCTAAACTTACTTTATATTGTAGACGTTTCAGAAAAAGCAGTTAAAGCTTTAAATGGCGAAGACATTCTTAAATTATCTAAAGACGTGTCGTTTTTAATTTTAAAACGAGAGTGGCAAAAAGTGTGGTATAAAAACAAATATTAATTAAGATAATTTTGTCCTAATTAAAATAAAATAATACATTTGTATTAAATTAAATTAAATTAAATTAAAATATGTTTTCTAAAGCTTGCGAATATGGTATAAAGGCATCTGTTTTTATTGCAATAAACTCTTATGAAGGTAAGCGTGTAAGCCCAAAAGCTATAGCAGAAGAAATTAATTCTCCACAAGCATTTACTGCAAAAATTTTACAAGCACTAGTGCGGCATAATATTGTAAGTTCTGTAAAAGGGGCTCATGGTGGTTTTGAGATTGATAGAAACAAAATAGCAACTGTAAAACTAAGACAAATTGTAAATGCTATTGATGGTGATAAAATTTATAACAGATGTGGCTTGGGTTTAGATACCTGCGATGAAAATCATCCATGTCCTGTACACGATAAATTTAAAGTCATTCGAGATGGGTTGGAGTTTATGCTAGAAAACACAAGTTTAGAAGAATTAGCACTCAATATAAAATCTGGTGCTTCATTTTTAAAGGTTTAAAAAAAATTTGACTATAAATAAGATAAAACTATCCGAAATAAACAATTAATTATGGTAACATTACAAAAAGATTTAGAAAAACAAATTGGGCAATTTGTAGCCGAAGATTATAGAACAGCTGCTGTTTTTTCAAAATATAAAATAGATTTTTGCTGCAATGGCAATAGAAGTGTTAATGAAGCTTGCGAAAAAAAGGGTCTAGATTGCAAGGTTTTATTAGAGGAACTTCATAGTGTTTTAAACAACAAAGGAGAACAATCTATCGATTATAAATCGTGGTCGCTAGATTTATTAATTGATTATATTGAAAAAAAACACCATCGCTACGTCGAAGAAAAAATTCCAGTATTGCGTCAGTTTTTAGATAAACTATGTCGTGTTCACGGTGAGCGTCATCCAGAGTTATTTGAAATAAATGAATTGTTTACAGCATCGGCAGGAGAGTTGGCAACACACATGAAAAAAGAAGAGCTCATATTATTTCCATTTGTAAAAAAAATGGTAAATGCTAAATTACAGCAAGGGGCAGTGCAATCGCCACAGTTTGAAACCGTTGAAAACCCCATTGCAATGATGAAGCAAGAACACGATAACGAAGGTGAGCGTTTTAGACAAATTGCAGCATTGACTAACAATTACAATCCGCCAGCAGATGCTTGTAATACGTACAGAGTAACATTTGCGATGTTGGATGAATTTGAAAAAGATTTACACTTACATATTCATTTAGAAAACAATATTCTGTTTCCTAAGGCTATAAAATTAGAAGAACAATTTGCTTGAGTTTAGTGTTTTTATTATCAAGTTGCCATTAATACTCTGAAACCCGTCTTAGCATTAAAACACAGAGCTAATAACTTGGAAAATGTTACCTAATTAGCTGACTTTGTATTGGATTTAATAGTTATACAGATTTGAGTGAGTTCAAACGGAAAATTGAAGTTTACAAAAATCACTTTTGGGATTTCTATAATAAACAAAATGTAGAAATACAGGACAAAATTGACTGGACAGTAACTTTAGTCCAAACGCATAAAATTGTACCTGAAAAGTATTTTAAGTATTTGACTAAAACCGATGGACTTTGGGAAATCCTGGTATTTGCGAACAACGGAATTTTTAGAATATTCTGCTTTTTCGACAAAGGAAATTTAGTTGTTCTTTTAAGTGGATTTCAAAAGAAAACACAAAAAACACCAAAATCGGAAATAAAACAAGCTGAAAGACTTAAAAAAGAGTATTATGAAAACAAAAAATAACGTAACAAATTGGGACGACCATTTGGATGCCAAATACGGAAAAAAAGGAACTGACACCAGAGAAAAATTTCAAGAAGAATTTGAAGCTTTCAAAATTGGCGTTTTAATTCAAGAAGCGAGAAAGAGTAAAAGTCTTACGCAACAGCAACTTGCAGACAAAGTTGGAACGACAAAAAGTTATATTTCTCGAATTGAAAATAACGCAAGCGACATCAGACTTTCTACTTTGATGAGAATTATCCGAGAAGGATTGGGTGGAAGTCCGAAATTATCTTTGAATGTCTAAATCGTAAGAAAAGCACTAATAGCAAGAATATAAAGAATAGCACAAGCCGTGTCTAAAGATTTTCATACTGAATCAACACCATTTTAAACTAGAGCCATTTGGAATTTTCTCCTTTTGGTATTTGAGACCTCGTCTGCTTGTATCGAGGTCGTTCATTTACACTTCTTCATACCTAAAACATCCAATCTCATGGTCGTTTACCATACCCGTAGCTTGCATATGGGCATAAACAACGGTAGAACCCACAAATTTAAACCCACGTTTTTTTAAATCTTTACTTAAAGCATCGCTTAAGGTGGTATTTGCAGGTGCGTCTTTATAATTTTTATGTCTGTTTTTAATAGGTTTTCCATTTGTAAAAGCCCAAATGTACTTGCTAAAACTCCCAAATTCTTCTTGAACTTTCATAAAAGTCTGGGCATTGGTAATGGTGGCTTTAACCTTTAATTTATTTCTAATAATACCAGCATCTTTAAGAAGTGAATCTATTTTTTCTTGTTTGTATTTAGCTATTTTTTTATAATCAAAATTATCGAAAGCCTTTCTGAAATTCTCGCGTTTGCGCAATACGGTTATCCAACTTAAACCCGCTTGGAAGGTTTCTAGAATTAAAAATTCAAATAAAGTAGCATCATCGTAAACAGGAACGCCCCATTCTTGGTCGTGGTAAGCTTCATATAAAGTATCACCAACACACCAACCGCATCTGTGTTTTTCCATATAAATTTTAAATAATTAATTAAATGAGTTTGTAAGGTGTAAGTTTAAAATATGACAAATATCATCTTAATTGAAATACCAAGATACTAAATTTGTAGCATCAGATTTTTATAAAAAACAAATAAAACATGAATTCTATTATAAAAAATAGTCTAGAGAACAGTATAACACACACTGCTTACAAAAGTTTAGTAAAACAGATGGTTGAAGAGAAATCGACCACTGGATTAGATAAAACCGAAGCGTTAGCAAACTATACTAAACTTAATGATAGACGCATGAAACGTTGGGACAAAACCATTAAAATTTTAGACAACGCTAAAAATAGGATAGCAGCTTTCGATGAGTCTATAACTTGGTTGATAATTACTGAAAGTTGGTGTGGTGATGCAGCACATGTTATTCCTGCAATAAATAAAGTTGCAGAAATAAATGACAATATAACTTTAAGAATTGTGCTTCGTGATGAAAACCTTGAATTAATGGATGCTTTTTTAACTAACGGTGGTAGAGCTATACCAAAGTTGATAATGATTGAAAATGCAACAGGTAAGGTTTTAAATACTTATGGTCCACGACCAAGTGAGGCAACAAATTATGTGAATAGATTCAAGGCAAAATACGGCACATTAACTCCAGAATTTAAAGAAGATTTACAGCATTGGTATAATAATGATAAGGGGCAAAATGTAATAAATGACCTTACCGAAATGCTTTGCGAATTACAACCTACCGCTTGCCTATAAAGTAAAATGTAATAGACCCAATTTGAGTTTTTTTAGCAGCATTGGCGCTAAACTGGGAGTTTTTGGCATACTCTAAAGCATGTTCTATTAAGCATTCGTTAGATGTAGATGATGATGAATTTACATAAGCATCTGTAACATTACCGATGGCGTTTACCGTTATGTTTATAATAATTTTACCACCTATTTCACATAAATAAACAGGAATTGGAATGTGAACTTTTTTTCTGTCTACTAACGAAAAACTAATGGTGCTTTTCGTATTGGCACCTTCGTCTTGTTGCTTTTTTAATAAATCATTTACTTTACTAAACGACGAAAGCTCTTCTTTGTTTAATTTGGAATTATCTGGCTCTTCGTACTCCTTTTTAAAGGTTTCATTTTGTTCTGATGCATCATTGCTTTTTGGCACATAATCTTCTGGTGGCGCAATGGGTTTGTAAGCCTCAGCAAAATGTTTATTATTGCTAGTTTCGTTAAAAGCGTTGTTGGTTTCAGCTTTGCTGGCATTTAATTTTTCTAAAGCTTCTAAAATTTTTATTTCTTCTTCGGTAAGTTCTTCTTCAGGTTCTATTTCATAGAAACTTTCAGAAATAAATTCACTTTGCTTTTTAAGACCTAAATTAAAAATGGAAAGCACAACAGTTCCCGTTAAGAGAAATGTAATCAGTAGGGCTTTATGTTGATCTGTTAAGTTCAAATTTGAATCGGTTTATAGCAATTCTATATGAAATATACGCAAAGATAAACAAATTAGTCTTTTAAAGATAAAATGAAGCTTTCAATAGAAACGGCATTATTAACATGAAACTTACCAATTTTGGTACGTCTTAAAGCAGATAAATGTGCACCAGATTGTAAGGCTTTACCAAAATCGTTAGCTAAAGAACGTATATATGTGCCTTTACTGCAAACTACTCTAAAGTCAATATTTATTGAGTCTGTACTGAGCCTTTCGACTTTGCCCAAGATAGACTTCGTTGAAGTATCAATTTCTGTGATTTCAAATTCTGAAATAGTTACACTTCTGGATTTAATTTCAACGGTTTCGCCAGCACGAGCAAATTCATATAAGCGTTTTCCACCTTTTTTAATAGCTGAAAAAATAGGCGGGAATTGCTGAATCTCGCCAATAAATTGTTTGGTAGTATGGTGAATTAAATCTTCTGTAATATGTTTTGTTGGAAACGTTTCATTGACTTCTGTTTCTAAATCAAAAGAAGGTGTCGTGCTTCCTATAGTAAAAGTACCTGTGTATTCTTTTATTTGCGCTTGAAACGAATCGATTTGCTTCGTCATTTTACCTGTACAAATTATAAGTAAACCTGTTGCTAAAGGGTCTAAGGTGCCAGCATGCCCAACTTTTATTTTTTTAATATTGAAAGCTTGACGGATTTCCCAACGCAGTTTGTTTACTACCTGAAATGAGGTCCAGTTTAGTGGTTTATCAATAAGTAGAACTTGACCGGAAAGATAGTCGTCTTTGGTTAACATATTAGTTGTTAAATAAAACAAATCCAATGGCAATTAAGCCAACAATAGCGCAATAAATGGCAAAGTATGTCAATTTACTTTTCTTTACTAAGGCAATCATCCAAGTACAGGCAAATAATCCCGCCACAAATGCTGCAATAAAACCAATTGAAAGCGATGTGAAGTTACCACTGTCATAAGTTAAATCGCCACTCATAATATCTTTAGCAATTTTTCCAAAAATTAAAGGAACGACCATTAAAAACGAAAAACGCGCTGCTTTAGTTTTATCGTTTCCTAACAAAACAGAGGTCGAAATGGTTGCGCCAGAGCGTGAAATTCCAGGTATCATTGCAATGGCTTGCGATATTCCAATTACGAAAGCATTTTTAAAGGATACTTTCTTATCCGTGTTTTTTGCTTTATCGGCTAAAAATAATAAAACAGCAGTAACGATTAGCATACAACCAACCAATAGGATGCTCCCTCCAAAGAGTGCTTCTAATTGTGCTTCAAAAAATAAACCTACAATTACAGCTGGAACCATAGAAAGTGCGATTTTAGAAATAAATTGTAAATCATCATTCCATTCAAATTTTAATGCCCCTTTTATCAAGTCTAAAATGTCTTTTCTAAAAACAACGATGGTACTTAATGCGGTTGCGAAATGTAAAACAACAGTAAATAGTAAACTTTCTTCGGGTACAGAGTTATCGCCTAGAATGGCTTTTCCTAGTTCTAAATGACCGCTAGATGATACAGGTAAAAATTCGGTAAGACCTTGAATAATACCAAGAATTATTGAGTCGATTATATCCATGGCGCAAAAATATTAAAATTGAAATAGTAAAGCTCAAAAATAAATTGGAATTTGGATTTTATTTTTTGGAATTTGGATTTAACAGAATAGCATATACTTGAATGCCAAAACCAATTAGAATTAAAGTAGGAGCTAATCGAATACGTCTCCAATTAAAAATTTCAGGATTAAAAACATTGGGGTCGTCGCTGCCACCACCAGCCATTAAAATAAAACCAAGTGCTATGCAAGCCAGCCCAATAAACATAAATTTATAGTTTTTCTTTCCAAAAACAAATACAGGTTTTGTGTTTTCTTTTCGTTTTTTCTCTCCCATGATTAATTAAATTCTGTAAAAATAACATTGTCGCTTACCTTTAATTGAGCAATATGTTCAGATGTGCCCAACCAGAGTTTTGGTAAATGCAAAGTAACGGTTTTATTTAAAACACTTGTGCTAAGAGTTTCTAAATTTAATCCACGTTCTAATCCACGATTTATATAATAATGATCCCCATCGGCATCGCTAAAAATAATGTCGTTGGATGTGCTTTCGCTTATTTTTATAATTGTTTCAATTTCTATTGCACATTCATTTGGCTTAATATCTTTAATAATATTTCCTGATAAGGCGTAAAAACACATAAAAATAAGTATTCCAAAACCTATTAAACAGAGTGATATAATTATTTTTTTCATATTAAAATTATCTAATAATACAATTCGTCTGTTCTTAAATTTAAAAAGCGTTGGGTTGCAAAATGTGTGCTTATCCAAGTTATAATAATGCCTAGCGCAAATATAAAAACAAATAATAAGCTTACTAAAACAGGGTTGCTTAATAATTCTAGTTCGGTAAAAGTTCGGTTTAAATAATATAAAACAATAGCCATGCCTATTAACGCTAGAACAGCTCCAATAATACCTAAACGGACACTTTTCCACACAAATGGACGGCGTATAAACTGTTTTGTGGCACCAACCATTTGCATCGTTTTTATGGTAAAACGTTTAGAATAAACGGCTAATCTTATCGAGCTATTAATTAATAATACTGCAATTAACGTGAAAATACCACTAATTACTAATACCCAAAAACTTATTTTTTTAACATTGTCGTTCATTAAATTCACCAAATCGTTATCGTAAGTTACCTCGTCTACAAAGTTTTTGTTTAACGCTTCCGCAGAAATTTTTTCAAGATGCTCAGAAGTTACATAATCTGCTTTTAAATGTACATCGATGGAGTTTTGTAACGGGTTATAACCTACAAAATCCATAAAATCTTCACCATTTTCGGCTTTCATAAATTCGGCAGCTTGTTCTTTCGAAACGTATTCGGTAGATTTTACATAATCTGCCATGGCTAAACTTTTTTCAAGTTGTTTTACTTCAACACTTTTGGCATTATCTTTTAAATAAATAGTGACAACAACTTGTTCTTTAAAATGATCGGATACTTTTTTAGCATTAAGAATAAGCATGCCTAATAACCCTAATAAAAACAAAACTAAAGCAATACTAAGTACAACTGAGAAATATGAGGAGATAAGTCTGCGCTTTTGGTGTTTTTCGAAAGAGGAACTCATAAAATGATGGATTAATGCCGTAAAAATAGTAAAGAATAATGTTTCATTTAGGATTACAACGTTTAAACTTTCAACATTGTTATAATAAGTTTAAATTTGCAACTTCAAATTCGTCATTCCGAGCGAAGCGTGAGAATCTTTTATATTGAAGTTTTAATCTAAAGATTGCCACAGTCGTGCCTCCTTCGCAATGACGTTAATATTTTTGTTAGAAAATGAAATACGATTTCAGGCGAATAGAAAAAAATTGGCAAGATTACTGGCGCAAACATAAAACCTTTAAAGCCGTAAATGGTAGCGATAAACCAAAATATTATGTTTTGGATATGTTCCCTTACCCAAGTGGTGCTGGTTTACATGTTGGGCATCCCCTGGGTTATATTGCTTCAGATATTTATGCGCGTTACAAACGTCATCAAGGTTTTAATGTATTGCATCCGCAAGGTTATGATAGTTTTGGATTACCTGCCGAACAGTACGCCATTCAAACGGGGCAGCATCCTGCCATTACAACTGCTGAAAATATAAAAACCTATCGTCGTCAATTGGACCAAATTGGATTTTCTTTCGATTGGTCTCGCGAAGTTCGAACGTCCGACCCAAGTTATTATAAATGGACGCAGTGGATTTTCATTCAATTATTCAACTCTTGGTATAATCATGATAGTGATAAAGCGGAAGCTGTTGAAACCTTAATTGCTGTTTTTGAAAAAGAAGGAAATGTGAATGTAAATGCCGTTTGTGATGAAAATATAGAACCGTTTTCTGCAAATGATTGGAATTCATTTTCATCTGAAAAGCAACAAAAAATATTACTACAATATAGATTAACGTATTTAGCCGAAACCGAAGTCAATTGGTGTCCAGCTTTAGGAACCGTTTTGGCAAACGATGAAATTGTAAATGGCGTTTCAGAACGTGGCGGACATCCTGTAATCAGAAAAAAAATGACCCAATGGAGTATGCGGATCTCGGCGTATGCAGAGCGTTTACTTCAAGGTTTAGATAAAATAGATTGGACAGATTCTTTAAAGGAAAGTCAGCGTAACTGGATTGGAAAATCGGTTGGGGCACAAGTAGCGTTCAGAGTTAAGAGTTCAGAGTTCAGAGTTTCTGTGTTTACAACTAGACCTGATACCATTTTCGGAGTCAGTTTTATGACGCTTGCTCCTGAACACGAATTAGTGTCACGAATCGTGACAGATGAGCAAAAAGATGAAGTAAATGCTTATATTTTAGCAACGGCAAAACGAAGTGAACGGGATAGAATGGCAGATGTAAAAACTATTTCTGGAGTGTTTACAGGGGCGTATGCCGAACATCCGTTTACAAAAGAACCAATTCCCATTTGGATTGGCGATTACGTTTTGGCTGGCTATGGAACAGGCGCGGTAATGTCAGTGCCATGTGGAGATGAAAGAGATTATGCGTTTGCGAAGCATTTTAATATCGCTATTCCTAATATTTTTGAAGGGGTTGATATTTCTGAAGAAGCCTTTGCTGATAAAGAAAAAACCGTAATTGGTAATAGTGATTTCCTAAACGGTATGAATTATAAAAAAGCCACCAAACGTGCTATTTACGAGTTGGAGCGAATTGGTCACGGCGAAGGAAAAACTAATTACCGTTTGCGCGATGCGGTATTTAGTCGTCAGCGTTATTGGGGTGAGCCATTTCCGGTGTATTATGTAAATGGCATGCCACAAATGATTGATGCCAAACACTTACCAATAAAATTACCGGAAGTTGAAAAATATTTACCAACCGAAACTGGAGAGCCGCCATTAGGTAATGCTACAGTTTGGGCTTGGGATACTTTGAAAAGCGAGGTTGTTTCAAATGATTTAATTGATAACGAAAATATTCATCCTTTAGAATTGAACACCATGCCAGGGTGGGCAGGAAGTTCATTCTATTTTATGCGCTATATGGATCCTGAAAACCAAAATGAAATGGCTTCAAAAGAGGCGATGGACTATTGGAAAGATGTTGATTTATACATTGGCGGAAGCGAACACGCCACAGGGCATTTATTGTACTCGCGTTTTTGGCAAAAATTCTTGTTTGATAAAGGTATTGTGCCAGTTGATGAGTATGCTAAAAAGTTGATTAACCAAGGGATGATTTTGGGGACTAGTGCTTTTGTTCATTTGTTAAGAGTTTCAATTAAGGATAATGGTGGTAATGAGAGTAAGGAAACTCTGTTAATAACTGATGATTTGAAAGTAGAACTTTCTGGTTCTAAGTTGATTTCAGATGGATATTATAACAATGTTTTATCAGAATTTGAAGAGGTGATAAAATTGGAGGTTCAGAAATATTTTGCGTTAGATGAAAATGGTGGTAAGATTATAAATTCGGTAAAATATGATATTGATGAAATGACCAGTATTCATGCTGATGTGTCTTTTGTGAATGCTTCTAATGAATTAAATGTTGAAGCTTTTAAAAACTGGAGAGATGAATATAATAACGTTATTCCAGTTGAAGAAAGTGGTAAAATTATGGTAGCGCGCGACGTCGAGAAAATGTCCAAATCCAAATACAATGTCGTTAATCCAGACGATATTGTTTCAGATTACGGTGCAGACAGTTTACGACTCTACGAAATGTTTTTAGGCCCTTTAGAGCAATACAAACCATGGAATACCGCTGGTATAACAGGCGTACATTCATTTCTTAAAAAACTATGGAAATTGTATGTTGGTGAAAACGGATTACATGTAAATGATGCCGAACCAACAAAAGACAACTTAAAAACGCTTCATAAAACCATTAAAAAGGTTCAAGAAGATATTGAGAACTTTTCGTTTAATACATCGGTGTCTACGTTTATGATTGCTGCTAATGAGTTAACCGCTCAAAAATGTACTTCTAAAGAAGTACTTGAACCGTTATTGATTTTAATTTCGCCTTATGCACCACATATTGCTGAGGAATTATGGAATCAGTTAGGGCATGATGAGTCTATTTCAACTGCACCATTCCCTGAATTTGATGCAAGTCATTTAATAGAAAGCAGCAAGAACTACCCGATTTCATTTAATGGTAAAATGCGTTTTACAATGGAATTACCGTTGGATATGAGTAAAGACGATATTGAAAAGGCCGTTTTAGCTCACGAAAAAACACAAGAACAATTAGCTGGCAGAACCCCTAAAAAAGTAATTGTAGTTCCTGGTAAAATTGTAAATATTGTTGGGTAATAGTATTATGAGGAAAAAGATAGCTTGCATGGTGTGTAGCCAATGTGTGCTAACCTTTTATAAATTTCTATAAAAGTTATTAAAAATGAAAAATGTTTTATCATTAATAGGAGGAGTATTAATTACAGGAGTCATTTTAATGATTGTATTTTTTGCTTATTTCATTCTAACATTGAGACTCTTTGGAGGCGAAAGATTAAGTCAAGTTGAAAATGAAATTACTATTCTTGTAATAACATTAGCTGTATTAGCTGCATTGGCTGTGCGTTTTTCTCTAAAAAAATTAAAGAAAGGCAAAAAATATTTGGCTTTTGGGGTCAGTTTTTTGCCAATTATCGCATTTGTAATAACTACGATTTTCTATTTGGGAATGTATACTTACCCAACCACAACTTTTAATAAAGAAAAATGGCAAAAAGAAGAACTAAAACCATTTAAAATGGCGGCAACTTTAGCTAAAAAAGACAAATTAATTGATTTATCAAGAGAGGAGGTATTTAAATTATTAGGAAAAGAAGATGGTGGTGTAGAAAATCAATCAAATCATATAGATAATGGCTCCATTTTTTATTTGTTAGATAAAAAAGACTGGGTGTTAAAGATATTCTTTAAAGAAGATAAAGTTGTTGAATGTGTGGTTGAGTTACCAATTGCTGATTGGTTGTAAGGGATATGTGTGCTTATATGAAATTTTAAATCTAGTGATGAAACTTCTTGTATTTTTTATTCTTTAGCAATTATTGCCTACAATCATTATCACTTAAAATAACACATGAACTACATAGAAATTATCGGCTTTACCGCAGCGTTTTTAACCACCTCAGCATTTTTACCTCAAGTTTATAGAACTTGGAAAACAAAAGATGTTTCTGCGTTGTCGTTGCCTATGTTATTAATGTTTATTACTGGCATAACATTATGGTTAGTTTATGCGTTTTATATACACAGCCCATCTATGATTATCGCCAATATGATAACAATATGGTCTTCGTTTTTACTGATTTATTTTAAAATAAAATACAGTAAAAAATAATACGATTACTGACAAAATTGCATAAGATGAAGTTGGCGTTATTTTTGCGAAAGATTTAGTAAGTTTATAAAAAAAATTATGATAGGATATTATATTTTAGGTGGAATTCTTTTTCTAATTAGTTCGTTCGTTAGTAATAAGTTAAAAAGCAAATTCAAGCACTATTCTAATATTAGTCTTAGAAATGGAATGAGTGGAAAAGAAATTGCTGAAAAAATGTTAGCAGACCATGGTGTTACCGATGTTGAGGTTGTTTCTACGGCTGGAAGTTTAACAGATCATTACAATCCTCAAAATAAAACTGTAAACTTAAGTGAAACCGTTTATAACCAGCGCAATGCAGCAGCAGCGGCAGTAGCAGCACATGAGGTTGGTCATGCAGTTCAACATGCACAGGTCTATAGTTGGTTAAAGATGCGTTCGGCAATTGTACCAGCAGTTGGCATTAGTAGTAAAATGTCAAATATTGTAATTATGGTAGGGCTTGCTTTGTCTGCGGGAGGAACGGCCTTAGGTAATGGAATATTTTTACTTGGTATTGCTCTTTTTGCAGTAACTACACTTTTTACGTTTATTACACTTCCTGTTGAGTATGATGCAAGTAATCGTGCTTTAGCTTGGTTAGAAAATAAGAATATGGTTACTAGAGAAGAACATGCAGGGGCAAAAGATGCTTTAAAATGGGCAGCAAGAACTTATTTAGTGGCTGCAATAGGCTCATTGGCTACACTTTTGTACTTTATAAGTATATTTCTAAATAGAAGAAGTTAATATTAAAGAATTAAAAGAAACCGATTTTTTACTAAACTCGTAAGAATTCGGTTTCTTTTTTTAGTATATTTATATTTCAAACCAAAAACAAAACTAGAAATATGGAAGATTCTATTCAAGATAAATTGATGGTTGGTCAATTATCGCAAGTTGACAAAGTTGCCTTTTATAAAAAGACGTATGCGCATGTAGCGGGCGGTGTTTTAGTATTTATTCTTTTTGAATATTTACTACTTCAAAGTGATGCAATTGTTGATTTTATGTTGTCTATGACAGAAGGCTGGCGTTGGTTAGTTATGCTTGGAGGCTTTATGTTTATTACAAACTATGCCGAAAAAATGACTTTAAAAACACCAGATAAAAACACACAATATTTAGCATTTGGTTTATATATTCTTGCCGAAGCCTTAATTTTTGTTCCGTTAATTTATATTGCTGCGGTTTACATGGATTCTGGTCCAGAAATTTTAAATCAAGCCGCAATAGTGACTTTGGCGTTGTTTACAGGATTATCGGCAGTGGTTTTTGTAACCAAAAAAGATTTTTCTTTTTTAAGAACTGGTTTAACCGTTGGCTTTTTTATAGCTATGGGTTTAATTATTGCAGGGAGCTTATTCGGGTTTAATTTAGGCCTATGGTTTTCTGTTGGGATGTGCTTATTGGCTGGGGGGTCTATTATATATCAAACATCAAATTTGGTACATAAATATACAAATGATGATTATATTCCTGCTGCATTAGGTTTATTTGCTTCGTTAATGCTTCTGTTCTGGTATGTACTCAGTATTTTTATGTCACGAGACTAAGAGTCTGTTTAAGATTTTGTGATTAGAATTTTTATAGACCATTTTTGATGCAGGATGAGGCAGAGTTTTTAAGCATAGCCTTAGTTACGGTTCAAAATTTTAACGAAATAATGCGCAAAAAGAGGTGAAAAAAAAATAATTGACGAAATTTTAAACAGACTCTAAATCAATTAAATATAATTTAAAAGCTCTGAACATTCTTTCAGGGCTTTTTTGTTTCTTTACGTTTTCAATAAAAAAGCATGGTCAATCCTTTAAAATATTATCAAGAACATTCAGAAAAATATCAGTCTGAAGCAAAAAGCTTGTACCGAAAGATGACTGCTTTTAGCATGTATAGGCTCGCCGTATTTTCAATTTCAATTTTTGGTATTTACATCACTTTTACACAGTGGCAAGTAGCACTTTTAATAGCTGTAGTTGGGGTTGTTGTTTTTCTGGTTTTACTTTCAAAATATACAGATATAAAAAGATTACGCGATTTTAATAAAGCATTAGTTGCTATAAATGAAGATGAAATTAAAATAGCTTCAGGTGATTTTCATGATAGAGATGCGGGTTTACAATTTCAAGAGCCTAATCATTTTTATAGTTTAGATATCGATTTGTTTGGTCGTGGTTCGTTTTTCCAATTTATAAATAGAACAAGGATTAATGAAGGCACTAAAAAACTTTCAGAAGCCTTAAAAGCCAACAATACTAAGAATATAGTTTTAAGACAAGACGCTATTAAAGAATTAAGCGACAAACCACAATGGCGACAATTTTATTCGGCGACATCAAGTTTGGTTTCAGTCGAAACCCCTGCAAAACAAATTATTAATTGGTTGCAAAATCACAAGACTTTTTTGCCAAAAATTATGCAATGGTTACCGTTTGTTTTCACAGTATTAACAGGCTTAATAATTGGTTTGGCTGCGTTTAATATAATTGGTGGGGTTTTAGCTGGGTATTGGTTGTTTTTGGGCCTAGGAATTTCAGGAATGTATTTAAAAAAGATAAATATACTTTCATCAAAAGCCGATAAGGTTAGAGATACATTTCGCCAATATGCATCGCTTTTAGATTTAATTGAAAATGAAAGCTTTGCTTCGCAGTTATTAAAACAGAAGCAAAAACAAATTCAATCAGATGATAAAAAGGCATCTATTCTTTTTAAAGAATTTTCAAAAGCGTTGGATGCGCTCGACAATAGAAATAATCTTATTGGTGCCATATTTGGAAACGGATACTTTTTAAGCGATATAAAACATAGTTATCAAATTGAACAATGGATTAATCAGCATGCTAATAAAGTGTCTGATTGGTTTGAAGCGGTCTCGTTTTTTGATGCGTACAACGCTTTAGGAAACTATACGTTTAATCATTCACAGTTTGTGTTTCCTGAAATAATTGAAAAAGGTTCAATAATTAATGCTGAAAATTTAGGGCATCCATTATTAAATAAAGAAAAACGGGTTGATAGCGATTTAACTATTCAAAATGAACAATTTTTTATAGTTACTGGCGCAAATATGGCAGGAAAAAGCACGTTTTTACGAACCGTTTCGTTGCATATTGTTATGGCTAATGTTGGGTTGCCAGTTTGTGCTTCAAACTCTAAATATACACCTGTAAAATTGATAACTAGTATGCGAACTACCGATTCATTAACAGATGATAGCTCGTATTTCTTTTCAGAATTAACACGCCTAAAATTTATTGTAGATGCCATTCAAAAAGAACCGTATTTTATTGTTTTAGACGAAATTTTAAAAGGCACAAATAGCACCGATAAAGCTATTGGGTCGCGTAAGTTTGTTGAAAAACTAGTCGCTTCAAACGCCACAGGTATCATTGCAACACACGATTTGAGTTTATGTGAAATAGAAAAGGAACTTGAGGATGTGAAAAACTACTATTTTGATGCCGAAATTATAAACGATGAACTTCATTTTGATTACATGTTGAAAGCAGGTGTTTGCAAAAACATGAATGCGTCTTTTTTATTGAAGAAAATGGAGATTGTTTAGTTGATTAGTTTGTCACTTCGAGTGATTCCGATTTTTTTCATCGGAATTGTATCGAGAAGTTTACCTTTATTTATGAAAACTTACTTTGTTTATATTTTAAAATGCTCTGACGGCACTTATTACACAGGGTTTACTTCTAATCTTGAAAAGCGTTACCTCGAACATAAAGCTGGTAAACACAAAGAAAGCTATACATTTTCTAGAAGACCACTTACATTAGAATTTTATGCTGAATTTGCTGATCCTAATATGGCAATTGAGAAGGAAAAGCAAATCAAAAAATGGTCTAAAGCTAAGAAAGAAGCTTTAATTAATAATGAATTTGAAAAACTGCCAAATCTTTCAAAGAAAAAGTTTGATTCTAAATAGGTCTCGATACAATTCTGTGAAAAACAGAATCACTCGACCTGACATTCACCTTGCTTGATGCTTTAAAGCGCACTTGTCACTTCGAGTGATTCCGATTTTTTTTATCGGAATTGTATCGAGAAGCTATCAAAAATCACGCTTCCATTGCTTGTATAAGTTCTTCCATTTTTTTTAGTCTTGGGATGTATTGTTTTTTTATTATCCACGCATTATAAAAGTATATAAAAATTACACTTCCAATAATTGTAGTGACCATAATTATAGTTTTTTGAGGTGGAATTGGAGCGTCATGATTAGCAATGATTCCCAGAATAAATAAAGTAACACCAGTTACAAGAGGTAAAAGATACCAATAAGGAGCCGTTTCGCGCATTTTTTTTTGTATACTGAGATAGTTTTTATATTGATATAAATACTCAATATAGGAATCGGTTAAGGTATTTGGCTTGTACTTATTTAAGTTCTTAAGTTTAAAAATCACATAAATCACACAGAGAACGATAAATAAACAGCCAATTTTAGATAATATATGAGGGAGTGAATAGGTCAAATATGCAAATATAGGAATCACTATTATGGCATTTAAAAATTCAACTAAGTCACGATACTTTAGCGATTTTTGAAAACGATCTAAGCTAGACTTCATCTCTATCATCAGTCTCGATTTTTCAAATTTAATACGCTCATGATTACTGGATGATTGCCAGATTTGGATAAGTTCTTCTTCTATCATAATGTTTTATTTATACAATTCAATAATTTCTTTTTTATGCGTTTAATTTTAACAGCTATATTATTTTCTGTTAGACCAGTAATATTAGAAATCTCTTTATAAGGTAGTTTTTCTAAATAAAGTGTAATGATGGCTTTATCAGCTTTATTAAGAGTGCTAATGCAATTTCGAAGCTGGATTAATTTCTCTTTTTGTTCGTTGTCTTCAACTT
>Ga0316189_10000448_pt1 | contig 40980 bp, 34 predicted proteins | sample LowCovwburrow_MG_FD_204930 | JGI IMG/M metagenome (GOLD analysis project Ga0316189, IMG submission 204930) | Coastal sediment microbial communities from Maine, United States - Lowes Cove worm burrow | ecosystem: Environmental > Aquatic > Marine > Coastal > Sediment | place: USA: Maine...
AGCCAGACCTCGGTCCCCCCGCGTCGGACCGGCTTGAGCTCAAAGCAACGCAGCTTTCCGTCGTGGTCTTCGAAGTGGAGCATCATGCCGACCGCGCCGAGCGAGAGCCATGCGCTGCGCGAGATCGAGGCTGCTTCGTCTCGCTGGATCATCGTCAGCGGGTCGAAGGCGCTGAGGCGGCGCGTGATCTCTGCCAAGGTTGCGGGGGCCTCCTGGCGATCGTCCTCCAGCGGCGGCCGACCGTGGGCCTCGGCAGGGTCGTCGTCGCGCTCGGGCGGCGGCGATGCGTCGCTGGCATCGAGGGTCGCGGCGGTGATGATCTCCAGTGCGGACAGATCGACGAAATCCAGCACCAGGCAGTCGGTTGCTGCCGGGTCCAACCGCATGCCACGGCCCACGCACTGCAGATACATGGATTCCGACCGCGTCGGGCGGACCATCGCGATGCAGGACACCCCAGGATCATCGAAGCCCTCGGTGAGCACCCCGACGTTGGTGATCACGGAGAGCTCGCCGCGGCGGAACAGCGCCAGGGTGTGGCTGCGCTCCGCCTTGGGCATCTCGCCAGAGACGACCCCCGCCCGAACCCCGGCCCGGCCCAGGGCGAACGCGAGATGCTCGGCGTGGCGCACACCCACACAAAACGCGATTGTCCGACGGTCGCGTGCAAGCTCGGCGATGCTCCGGGCCACCAGCTGGTTGCGGGTTTGGACGTCGACCGCCTCCTCCAGCGCGTCCGGGTCGAAGTCCGCGCCGCGCAGCGGCACGCCGGCCAGGGAGACCTTGGTTTCAATGCGCAGGCCGCTGAGTGGGCGAAGGTAGCCTTCGCCGATCATCTGCTGCAGCGTCCGCTCGGCGACGATCGCCTCGAACACCTCGCCCAATGCCCTGCCGTCCGCGCGACGGGTTGTCGCGGTGAACCCGACCAGGGTGCCTGGCCAGTCGGGTTCGAACGCGCCGAGCGTCTGCAAGACCCTCAGGTTGGCATCCGCGACCGCGTGGTGGCATTCGTCGTAGATCACCAGGCGAAGGTCACGACCGGCAAGGGCGCGCCCGATTCGGCCTTCGTGCAGTGAACGGATTGAGGCGACGAGCACCGACGCGTCCGGGCTGGCTCGGGAGGCGCCGCGTTCGAGCTCGACCCTTCGTGTGTCTCCGCTGGCGCGAAGGGCCGCTTCGATCTTGAGCTTGGCCTGGGCCAGCAGCTCGTCGCGGTGGGCGATGACAAGCACATCGTGGCGCGCGCGACGGATGAGCTCGGAGAAGATGACCGTTTTGCCCGCGCCCGTGGGCATTGCCATGAGCATGCGTCGCACCCCGCGTTTGCGGGCCGTGATCACCGCCTCGACGGCCTCGAGCTGGTACGGGCGGAGCTTCACCGACGCCAAGAGCATGCGCGCGGCAGCGGCTGAGGGTCAACGGGGGCGGGCGGTGATGTTGCGTTATCGGTTTGACTGCTTCGGAGGGTCTGCTAACCCCTGCTCATCCAAGGAGCCCCGCATGCGAAACAAAGTCCAATTCCGTCAGTGTCGGCTCGTCCGACACACTGCCAGCGCCGTGCTGAGTACGGTTGCGTACCTGCCTGCCCGCTACGCCACGGTTGGGCACACGGTTCGGATCAAAGGCCCAGACGGGGTTTGGTCCGAGGCTTGGCGCGTTACGTTCTGCGGCGACCAAACCGACAATCCTCCGGATTGGCGCAAGCTCATCCGAGGGCACCGTCGTATGACGGGTGATGCCCTCACGCGCACGTAGTCGTGCGGCCTGGAGCCTCGCGGCGTTGTTTCGACGCCGTCGCGGGGCTTGCTTTCACGCGATGGAGATCACCACGCAGCTGTGCAGGCCAGAGGGCGTGCGCAGCTCGAAGTCGTCGCCGACGCACTTGCCCAGCAGGGCGTCGCCGATGGGGGATCCGGCGGTGACAACCGCGACCTTTTGCCCGCCGACCTCCAGTCGGATTCCGCCGCCGGCCGGTGCCAAGAAGTACCACCGGGTCTCCTCGGTGTCCTCGTTCTCGACCTGCACAAGCGCACTGAGGGCTACCGGTGTGTCGGGGGTGAAGACGCGCCCGCTGAATTCTGCGAGACGCAGATGCGCTTCGCCGAGTTCGGCCGCTCGCTGGGCGAGCCCTCGTGCGAGGTACGTGCTCTCGAGTGCGCGGGTGTCTTTGTCGTTTTCGGCGCGGGACTCATCGTGCGTGGCGCCGTCGGTCGTCACCTTGTGTGTGCTGACGACCGCGCTGAGATCGGCCTCGATGCTGGCGCGCAGCAGTCGAAGGGTCTCGGTCTTGTCCGGTACCACGCCGGTCAGTATTGCAACCGACCGCGCCTCGTGTCGGCCCTCGATGCAGGGGGCGCGTTTGGGGCCGAAAACACTGCGAAATCAGACGCTCCCGGAACACGAGGCCTGCGGTGATGGGCTTGCGTCCAACGCGCGCGACTACGGGCGACGCTGCTTGGATCGGGTGCGCGGCTTGGACTGGCTGCGCGTCTTGGACGGACCGCGTGTCTTGGAATGGGCGCGACCGCGGAGAGACTTGGGGCGCGCCTGGCCCGTGGAGCGTTGCTTGGTCTTGGTGATGTAAGGCTCGCCGACGGTGAAGCTGCGGTACGCGGTCCACGGGGTTCCGGCCACCCGAGCTCGGATGGCGTACTCGCCCGGGCCGTTGAGCTTGTCGCCCGCCACGTTCAGCGGGAACTGACACCACAGTGCCGATGTGGGGGCCGAGGGAACGAGACCATACTTTTCGATACGCGGATCCTTGCCCGCTCCGTACTTGATCCAAAAAGCGGTTCGTTGCACGCGGCAGCCGGACTACGGCTTGCGGAGCAGGAACGACGCTTGGGACCAGGTCTGTGGGCCATCGATGGGCAAGCTCGTTGCGTCCCGGTCGTTGGCGAGCGCCCGTGTCGCCTCCAGCACGGCCGCAGGATCCAACGGCTCCGCTGCGGTGACGAGCACAAATCGCTCGAAATCGGGCGCGGCATCCAGCTCGAGTGAGAACTCGAGCCACGATCGACCCTCCTGCAGGTCGGTCGGGCTGTCCTCGGTCGCGGGCTGGTGCAGGGTGACGCCGCCCGATCCGTCGACGGAGACGATCACGCCGTGCGCCGCGCCCCCGCTGTCGTACCCCACCTGAATGAATTCGCCCGGGGCCACCGTGTCGCCCTGGCGGAGCGCATCACTGCCGTCGGCGGTCTTGCGATACACCAGCAGGCGCGCGTCCCCTTTGATCCCTACGTACCCACCACGCCCCGAGCTGCCCACGGCCTCGCTTTTTACGGGCGCGGCGACGGCGACTCGCTCGAGGTCCGGGTCGGGCGCTTGCGTCTCCCCAGGGGCAGCCATCCACCACACCGCCGCAACCGCAGCGACCGCGGCCGCCCCCGCGATCCAGCCACGCCATCGAGTCTCAGCCGGCACCATGTGACGGCGAAGTCGCGCGGCCATCATTTGTGGCGGGTACTGCTGAAGGATCTCCGCGTCACTCGCCGCGATGGCGTCGAGTCGCGTGTCGCCATCGGCGTTCAGTCGCCGCCGCAGGGCGACCGATTCCTCGGGCGCCAACACACCCAGCGCCAGCTGCTCGACCATCAGGTCTGAGATCTCATCGGGTGCCTTGGCATCGTCCATTGGCTCATCCATCGGCGCGCAGCTCCGTGAGAACGTGCTTGAGTTTTCGCAGTCGAAACCGGACGCCAGAGACGGACAGCCCCGTGGCTTTGGCGGTCTGTTCGAGCGTCAGTCCGTCGTGAAAATGGAGCACCGCCACGACCGCCGTGTTCGGTTCGCGGCCCAGAGCGCGGCCCAGCAGCGAGCGCGCCTCCGCCTGATCAACAGACTGCGTGGCCGCCGCGATCCGCTCGACGTGTTCGGTGTCCGATTGCGCGGGGCGCCGATTGCGGGAGCGGATTCGGTTGAGGCTGAGACGTGTCGCGGTCGTGGTCAGCAGTCCGGCCACCGCGTGGTCATCCAGGGTGTCTTTACGCCGCAGGATCTGTAAGAAGACGTCCTGCATCGTCTCCAGCGCTTGTTGTTCATCGCCCAGCATTCTTCGGCACCTTCGCAGAACAAACGGCCCGTATTGCCGATAGAGATTCTCGACATCAACAGCCAAGGGTTCGCATGTCCGATGGGGTAAACACCAGCAACGCCGTGAAGCGTCAGTCCATACCAAGAATCTCGCAAGGCGCCTGGGGCGCGGTTTTCGCGACTGACAGATCCTCAGCTCGCTGGTGTTGTCGTCCGTAGGCCATGCGAATTCGACCCGACTATGCGCTACGCGCGCGATGCTTGATGTGCACTCTGTGGGCCGTGGCGGTCTTGTTCCTGGCCACTGCGGGTTCGGCTCGGGCCGATGACCCGGCCCCAACGGCCCCCTCGGTGGTCCGGGTTGCGCTGCTCGTGGCCTCGAACGCGGGCCCGTCCGATCGCGCGACACTGCGGTACGCCGAGAGCGACGCCCACGCCGTCAGCCAGGTGCTGCAGACCGTGGGCGGCTTGGATGCGCGCAACCAAGTCCTTATCTACAACGCCACCGACCGTCAGCTCGAGCGCGGGTTCCAGCGCGTGGCTCGGCGCGCGCACGCGGCCGCCGACGCGGGGCATCGGGTGGAGCTTGTCTTTTACTACTCGGGTCACTCCGACGAGCAAGGGCTCCTGTTGGGTCGCGACACCGTGAGCTACAAGCGCCTGCACAACGCGCTGGAGTCGGTGCCGGCCGACGTCAAGATCGCAGTCTTGGATTCGTGTGCCTCGGGTGCCTTCACGCGGATCAAGGGCACCAAGCGCCATGCCCCGTTCTTGGTGGGAACCGCAAGCAAGGTCAGTGGGCACGCGTACCTGACCTCAAGCTCAGCCGACGAAAATGCGCAGGAGGCCGACCGCATCGGGGGCTCGTTCTTCACGCATTTCTTCACGGGCGGGCTGCGCGGCGCCGCCGATCGCGATGGCGATCGCATGGTCACGCTCGGCGAGGCGTACCGCTTTGCCTTTGAAGAGACGCTGGCGCACACCGAGACCAGTCTCTCGGGCGCTCAGCATGCCGCCTACGACTTCGACTTGTCAGGCTCAGGCGACCTGGTCATGACCGACCTGCGTCGCCCCACAGGGCGCCTCGTCATCGACCCCAGTATTGAAGGGCGGATCTCGGTGCGGGCCAAGGGCGGTCGGTACGTCGCGGAGCTGCACATGCCCGAAGACGCTGCGCCCGTCGTGCTCGCCGTCGAACCGGGCGAGTACACGGTCACCGCCGACGACGGCCGTCGGCTGTCGCGGGCGACCCTTGAGGTCCCCAAGGGCGGCAGTGTGGATGTTGGGCCCAGCGCCCTGTCGCGGGTCAAGCGCGAGCAAACGACCTCGCGCGGTGCGGACCCCGAGGAGGACTACATCCATGTCCCGTTCAGCGTGGCCATCATCCCCGCGCTGAGCCTTGGCCGCGATCGCCCGAAGATCGTGCACTTTGGAGCGGCCCTGGGGTGGAGCCGATCGGCGCGCACGTACGGGGCGGCGCTGGCGTTGGGCGCGAACCTGACCGACGAAGAAGTCCGTGGCGTGCAGTGGACGTTGGGCGGATCGGTGACGCCAGGGAATGTGGTTGGGTCGCAGATGAGCATTGGGCTGAACTGGGCGGGCACGGATGTCCGCGGCGCGCAGATGGGCGTGGGCTTCAATGGAACGCGCCAGCTGCACGGCGCGCAGCTCAGCTCGGGCGTGAACTGGGCAGGGGCCATGCGCGGCGTGCAAGCCACGGCAGGGGTCAATGTCGCGGGGGCGGTGGGCGGAGCGCAGATAGCCAACGTCAACGTCGCGACGGGCGACGTTCGCGGCGCGCAGGTGGGGCTGCTCAACGTCGGCGCGCACAACGTGCGCGGGGTTCAGCTGGGCCTGGTGAACTACGCCGAGTCTGCGGATGCGGCCATCGGCTTGGTCTCGGTCACCAAGGAGGGGGGCGTTCATCCCGAGGTGTGGACAAGCGATACCGCGGCGCTCAACGTCGGCATCCGATTGCCGGCCCGCTATACCTACTCATTCCTCGCCGCCGGCCTCCATCCAGGCGGACGCGGCAAGGCCTGGCAGTTTGGGGTCGGATTCGGCGGTCATATTCCGGTGCGGGGTCCTGCGTCGATCGACGTGGATGTCGCGATGTTCACCGTGTTCTCGGGGTTGAAGTTCGACGCCCCGATGTCCTCGCTCGCCAAGCTTCGCTTGATGTTCAGCTGGGAGTTCATGCCGCGCTTGTCGGTCTACGGTGGCCCGACGTTCAACGTAGGCATGGACGATCCCACCGATGGGCAGCGGCGGCCTGGGTACCAGTGGGTCGGCTACACGCACGCCAGCACCAACAGCCGCGTGCGTCTGTGGCCTGGTGCGCTGGTGGGCCTACGGTTTTAGCCCCACATCAACCACGAGCTCGGCCCAGGGGCGGGTGGCCTCGTCCAGGCGGCGACGACCTCAGGGCTTGACGCACTCTTTGGCCGTCAACCTGCTGCGGTCGCCGTCCCATCCGGCCTGGAATGTGGCGTCCACACCAGTCAGCGTGAACGACAGCGTGGTGGCGACCGTCTTGTCGCAGGCCCCGTCTTCGCCCCGCTCGAATCGCTCCACCACGCGCTCGGTGACTTCGCCGCGCTTGCGGCCGCCCTTGAACATCGCGTCGGAGAACTCCGCACACTGATCGACATGCTTTTTGTTGCCGACGCCCCCGAAGTGCACTGGGTCGCCAGCACGACCGCCGCCCTTGGCGATCGCAAAACCGCCGAGGGTCTCCAGGTTGATGGCAAAGGTAATGTGCGTCTCGCGGTTTCCGAACTGGCCGGGTGGCGTGCCGCCATTGCAGGCTATCTCCCGCATGTCGCTGGCGTTGACCTCGAACGGCTTGGTCTGGCTTGAGCGTTCGGTCTCCCAGTGGTCGTCGTCCTGCGGCGCCGCGGCGGGCTCAGCGGGCGCGGCGGGCTGAGCGGGCTGAGCGGGCTTGGCGGGCTTGGCGGGTGCGGCAGGCTTAGCGGGTGCGGCGGGCTTAGCGGCAGGGGCGGGTTGGCCGGGACCGCTGGCCTTGGTGGGCTCGCTGGGTGCGGCGGGCTCAGCAGAAGCGCTGGACGCAGGCGGCGTCGGCGACCCGTCGCACGCCATGATCAGAACCGCGAGGAGGCACAGGTGCGAGTTGTGTGTCGACATCGTTCCCGCGGCGCGTTGAGATCGCCGATCCCACTGTACAAGCCCGCGCCCAAGCACAGCAAACAGCGCTGCAGTATCGTAGGTGCAGGCGACCGATGATCCGACCGACCCTACCAACACCGACCCTGTGGGCCCTGTACTTGTCTGTCTTGGCGGTGGGGTGCGGCGATGACGGCGGCGGGGTGGACCCAGATGGGGGCACGGGCCTCGATGATGCTGTCGCGGCGGACGGCGGCGAGGGGGAGGCCATCACGTTGGCCAATTGCGACGCTTCGGTGGAAGCCGCCGCGGCGCCGTTTTACCAGCAGTACTTTGCATGTTCGGACATCTCGGTGACGGGCGCGGGGACGCAGTTGTTCTCGACCGGGCTGCCGCCGCACCCGAGTGCCTACTACCCGGCCGACGACCCGAACTACGTCGCGTTTGACGACCGCGGCGGCACTCACCAAAAGAACCCCAACGAGCTCACGTCGGGGAACTACACATTTACGATCCCGGATGCGCCCGTCGCCAAGGGCATTACGATCGACGCAGCGTTGGTCGACAACTCGATGAACACGAGCGCCGATGAGTACGGCGGTGGGCCCGTCGGTATGGCGCTCAACGGAGTTGTGATTTTTGCCGCGATGGCCGCGGTCGGTGACGAGCTGGCGGACGAGCAGTTCACCTTCGATTCGTACGAAGCGCACCCCGCTGGAACCACCTACCACTACCACTTCAATACCCCGGGTCCGCTCGAGGTCCTGGTCGATCGGGGGTACAGCAGCACCGCAACGCCGGGCGCAGGGGCCGTGGAGCTGTACGGAGTTCTTTGCGACGGAACGGTTGTGATGGGCTGCGCAGAACTCGACGGCAGTGCCCCCAGCGGTGACGACTTCGATGCGCAAAATGGCCACGTGCACGACATCTCCGACGGGGACACGACCCACTTCGCGGAGCGCTACCACACGCACGTCTGCCCGGGGAGCTGGCCGGACTATCCGTTCTTCCCCGAGATCGCCTACTACGAGACCACGGGCTGCCCAGCGATGGGCGGCCCCTGAGCCGCGCCGCAAGCCATCACGAGGCGGGGGGTGGTGAGGGCTCGGTGGCAGCCCACGAAGGCCGCTGCTTGATGCGGGCAAGCCATGCGGCGAGATGGGGATGTGCGTCGACGGGCATCGCCGACTTGTCGGCGTACATCAGCGCGGCGGCGATGGAGAGGTCGGCGCAGGTCAAGCAGCCCAGGGCGACATAGGTTTCGTTCGCCAGGCGCGCGTCGAGCACGGCGGCCCATCGATGGAACGCCTCGGTGCTCGTGGCGACAGCGTTGGGGTCTGCCTCGCCGCCCATCATCGACTTGACGAAGTTCTCGTAGAACAGGCCGTCCGCCGCCGGGCTCAGATGGGCGGCCTGCCAGAACTGCCACATGCTCACCTGCGCGCGAGCGCCCGGGTCGCGTGGCCACAGCGGAGTCTCGCCGTGAAGATCTGCGAGATAGCCCATGATGGCATTGCTTTCCCACACGATGAGACCACCGTCCTCGAGGACGGGAACTTTGCCGTTGGGGTTGAGCTCCAAGAACGCAGCGCGGGACTCGCCACCAAACCCGTCGGGTCCGTACGCGACCTCCTCCGTGTCGAGCTCGAGGCCGAGTTCGTGCATGAGCAGGCGAACGCGGCGGGTGTGGTGGGAGCCCGAACTGATGAAGACCTTGGGTGCCATAGGCCTGACATCGCACGCCCGCTCATGCCCGCGCTTGTCGATTCTTGCCAAACCGACCGACGGCCGTCATGGCGTCAGCGGTCGAACTGCGATGGAGCAGTCGAGGTCCCACTCGTTCCACCCGAGCACGTCGGGGCCCGTGCGAAAGCGCTTGATGCCCGGTAGGTCTGCCGGTTGGTATCCCGAGTTGGGAAGCCAATCGTCATAGAGGTAGTCCCAGGCGTCCGCGATGCGCTGCAGCGACCCTCGGCAGTGCACGTCGACGGCCCTCACCGCAGGCAGCTCGTGGATCCCAATCTCGCCTTCGGCGTGCACGTGCGGCGGAACGGGAAACCCGAAGTCAAAGCGGACCTTTTCCAGTGGGGTGGTCGCGTAGTTGTCCCAGCTCAATCCGTGAAGGGTTGTGGAGCGCCAGTCGACGTCACGCGCTTGGAGCCATGCCGTGAGCTTCGCGAATCCACGGGGTAGCGCGTCGCCGACAAACCAAGTTTGCATGCGCACGTAGGCCAGCCGGCAGGCGCCATGGCTGCGTAGTTGAGCCGAAAACGGGGGGTCGGGCGGAGCCCGTGGCTCGGGCCGATCCTCGGGCACGGCGTCGAGGCGGCGCTTCCTATCCCAGCGGCTTGGGGCAAGCCCGTAGACCCGGGTGAACGCCCGCGAGAGGTCCGAGTGGCTGGCAAACCCAGACTCGACGGCAATGGACGCCAAAGAGCGCGAGGGGGCGCCCTTCATGAGGTACGCGGCCCGCTCCAGGCGCGCGCGACGGGTGAACTGCGCCAGGGTCTCTCCCGTGGTCGCCTTGAACACGCGGTGAAAGTGGAACGGCGAAAACCCAGCCCGCTTGGCCAGTGCGTCCAGGTTCAGGTCTTGGTCGAGATGGGCCCGCACGTGGTCCATCAGCGCGTGCACCCGCACGGTGTACTGGCTGGCCACCCCCCATGGTCGGGCAGCACGGCCAGAAGTTCAAACGTGCGGCGCTCGGGATGTTGCTAGACCGCCGCCAGGACGCCCGCGATGCCCATCGCCGAGAACGGAATCCACTGCCCGAACTTGTGCCATGCGCCCGGCTCCTTGGAACCGGCGGCGATCGTCACGAACAGAACGGCGAACGCCAGGTACGTGCTCGATACGAGCGCGGCCAGGGCGAGGCCTACCGCGCTCGATGGCGCCGCGCCGACCCAGACCAGCACAATGCCGCCCGCGAACAGATGCACGGAAATGTAGTGCCAGCAGACGTACAGCGTCAGCTTGGCAACGCGGTCGAACGGCGCGTCGAGCATCGGCCGGGCGCAGGCCTTACCGCCCCCGAACACGTGCAGAGCAGTGAGCAGGATAGAGGCCACGCCCACCACGATGAGCGTTAGCGAGGTCATGACGCCACCGTCGCTGGGCGCGCGCCCCATGCTCGAGCGACCCGACGCAGCAGCGCGGGGTACACGATGTAGTGACGGAACGGCGCGATCAGAGCCATGTAGAGGTTTCCAAAGCGGCCCCGTGGCTTGACGTAGACCCCCAGCCGGCCGCGGAAGTTGCCATCGCCCGTGGGCACCCAGCCCAGCTGGAGCACGGCGTGCACCGTGGAGTTCGACAGCTCGGCAGTCCACTCGCTCCCCGTCTCGAAGATCGGACGGAACGGACTAACCGGGGCCTCGGGCAGGGCCAGGGCGGGCAGATCGCCGGGCAAGCGCTCGCGCAGTGACGTCTCGGCGTGGCCTGGGATGGGCAACGTGTTGGTCTCGGTGTCCCAGCCAAACCAGGCGCCGAGGCGGAAGCGCACCCAAAACAGGGCTCGACTCAGCGCGGAGCCCTCGTCGGCGGCCGGATCCATCGCGCTCCACACGGCGACCAAGTCCTTGAAGTCGTCCGGGCCGCCTGTGGCGGGGAGCGCCCAAGCGTCGAGGAGCGCGAAGTCTGGAGCGACCTCTGTAATGCGCCAGGGGAGGGCTGCATGGTCTTGCGGAGCCACTTTGGTCATCGTCCTTGATGCCTTTCCATACGGTTGCGTATGGACCGTAGCACCGCGCTTGCACCCGTCAATACGGCAGCGTATGGAAACCCATGGCCGCCCCCAAAAGAACCCGGGAAGAGTGGATCGGCGCCGCCGTCCAGGCGCTGGCCGAGGGGGGCGTTGCGGGGGTGCGCGTGGAGCGTATTGCTCGCTCGCTGGGGGTCACCAAGGGGAGCTTTTACTGGCACTTCACCGATCGAAATGCCTTGCTGGCGGCGGTGGTGCAGGCTTGGGAAGCCGGTGGCACCCACGACATCATCAAGAAGGTCGACGCGGCTGGCGGGGACCCCCGCGCCCGACTCCGTCGGTTGTGGGAGGTCACCTCGGGCGAAGAGGGGATGGCCGCCGAGCTGGCGCTACGCGACTGGGCGCGGCGCGACACGGAGGTGGCTGCCCAGGTCCAGCGCGTGGACGACACCCGCATGGCCTATGTACGTGCGCTGTTCGGCGACCTCTTCCCAGAGGCTGACGACATCGAGGCGAGAGCGATGCTGCTGTACTCACTGCTGATCGGCAACTACTTCATCGGCGCTCGACACGGCCGACGCGGTCGGCGGCGTGTGCTCACCGAAGCGGTTGAGCTGTTGATGGCGGAGTAGCGCGAGGGATCAAACGCCTCGGGTCAGCCGTCGAAGTTGAGCTGTCCCTTGCGCATCATCGCGAAGATGTCCATGCACCAGGCCACCGCGCAGTGCACCATCACCCCGCCATAGATTGAGCGGGTGCGCAGCGCAATCGTCCCCAGTGCCATTCCGGCGATGATGGAGCCCGCGGTCTCGGGCAGCGGCTTGGCGAAGTGGATCATCGCGTACGGGATGATCATGACGAAGATCGCCGCCGACCCGATGTAGCGGGCGAGCAGGAACAGCGCCAGTCCGCGGAAGAAAATCTCCAGCATCAAGAACTGGTAGCCATATGCCGCCTCCCACGCGAAGAACTGCCCGAGGCTCACTCCCGCGTGTTTGTACTTGGGGTATGTCGCAAGAAACTGTGGGCTGTACGAGACCGCGTAGGTCAGCGGGAGGACGACCAGCAGCATCAAGCCGTACAGCGCCCACACCTTGCCGTTGGTCGAGAACTTGAACCCGTAGTCCCAGATCCGATCCTTGATCACAAAGCGGATGTACAGCGCTGGAATGCCGAAGTAGTAGACGGTCTTGAACGCGGCCCAGTACAGCCGCGGGCACAGCGAGGGGTAGGGCTGCACCGCGAACCAAGCCCGCACAGCGGGAAACTTGTTGATAAACCGTGGGTTGCCGAAATAGGCCCCAACGATCAAGGCGACCGCGACCATCACCATCGCGCCCAGGACCTGTCGGTTCGGCAGCGGGCGGTCCATCATGTCTTCGTCGATCGCTCGCCACTGCTCGACGGTCAAAAAGACGAGTATGTTGCGTAGGCGGGCCAGCATCGCAGCGTGGCGAGCCTAGCAGGCCGCGAACAAACCAGCGCTAGCGTGCTCGCGCCAGGCCAAACGAAACCCGCCGCACAAACAGATCCAGCAGCATCAAGGGCAGCATCAGCCCAAACAGGACCAGGGGCCACAGCGGCTCCACCCGGGTGCGCCCCTTCGGGTCGCCGGGGTCGTCCAGTACCTGGGCTATCGACCCGTCGACCCGCCCGTCGGGGGCCAGCTGGCTCAACCAGTCGGCTTTGGGCGCGAGCTGCTCGGGCGATAGCTCCGCGGGGTAGGGCACGGACACGGACGAGACCGCCTCGGCCGTCAGTCGCGGGGGCTCCTGGCTGTCGTCGTAGAGCTTGGCCTTGACGACGCGCTGGCCTGAGGCGACGTCGCGAATCTCTGCCTCGTACCGGCCCGGGGCCGACAGCGCCAGGGGCTCGGTCCGCACGCGGCCTGGCGAGCCCTCGGGAATGACCGGGTCTAGGATCTCGATCTCGCCGACGAGATCGTTGGCGAAGCCCTGCGGTGCGTCGACATCCACGACCACCCGCCAGGCCCCGGGGTCCGCCGCCGCGGTGATGTCGATCTCGGCGCCGCCCAGGAGGGTTGCCCCCTGGCGCATCGTGTCGCGCGCGACCTGGCTCCACAGCTTGGCGTAGCCGTTCCAGCTCAGCCACCGGGCCGCCCAGCGCGCCTTGGCGTCACTGGCGAACGCGGCCGTCCGGCCGAGCCCTCGTCGCCCGCGCACCAGCAGGGGATCGCCCAGGTGCGTGCGGAGCAGCGTCTCGGACATTCGCTTGGTCTTGAGCGGCACGATGCCGCGCAGCCCGGGAGCCCGCGCAAAGTCGATGCCCCGCAGCGCTTGCACGTTCTTGGAAACGCGGGGGAACAGCGCACGCTCGACGATGGCGTTGCGCGTCACTTCGCGGGTCTCCCGAGAGAAGATCCGCGGTACGTCCGTGCCGTCCATGCTGAAGTAGAAGCGTCCGCGCCCGCGTGTCGCCACGCGGCGCAGGAAGTCTTTGCCCGCACCCGCGCCGACCCCGACGCTGGAGACGGTGATGTCGGCGTCGCGCATGTCGGCCAGCAGCGCGTTGACCCCCGTCTCGGGCGACTGGCCGTCCGACAGCAGAATCACGTGTTTGACCAGGGCATTGCTCCCCGCCAGCTGCAGGTAGGCCTCGCGCAGGGCGGGCAGGGCGTTGGTGCCGCCCCCGGAACTCAGTCGTCGGATATCGGCGGCGATGCGGATGCGGTTGCTCGCGGGCTGCAGGCGAACCATCACGTGGGGCCGGCTGTCGAACGCGATCACGCCCAGCTCGTCGGAGGGGTCCAGCGTGCGCGCTGTGGCCCGGGCGGCCTCCTTGACCAGATCGAGCTTGTCCTGACTGCTCATCGACCCGGACTTGTCGATCACCAAGACCAGCGCAAGCTTGGGCTGCTCGCGCTGTCGCTCGCCCTCGAAGTAGACCGGCAGCAGTTTCTCGACGCTGCTGCCCTTCCAGCCGCCCACGCCGAACGAGCGCTCGCCGCCTATCATGATGAACCCGCCGCCGTGGTCCTCGACGTAGCTGACCAAAGCAGCACGCTGGGCCGGGTTTACCGCGCCTGCGCCGACATCGGAGAACACGACCAAATCGTATTTGCGCATGCCGTCGAGCGTGTCGGGGATGCCAGCCCCCCCGACGGCGTCGACATGCAGGTGGTCGACCCGCAGCGCGCGTGCAAGGTGGCTCCCGCTGGGCTCTCCGGCGAGCAGCACCCGCGGCTGGCCGCGGACCTCAGCCGCCGTCGCAGCGGTGTCGTTGCCCGTGCTCCGGTTGCGCTCGGGCGGGAGTTCGGAGGTGTCCAGGCGCGCCGCAAACACGACGGGCCCCGGCTCGGTGACCCGGGCCAGCATCTTGACCTGCTGGTGTCCGCCGCGCAGCTCGACGTCGACCTTGGGCGCAAGCTTGTTGGGCTCGCCGTCCTTGTCCAAGTGCAGGGTGACCGAGCCTGGCTCGGTGGCGACAAGCTCGACCAGCACCTCGAAGGTGAGGCCTACGCGCAGCTCGTCGGGCAAGTGCACCGCCTCGACCAGAACGTCGCCACGGGCGGTTGGGGGGAAGCTGCGCGCATGCAGGGTGATGCCCCGGTCCGACAGCTCGCGCGCCGCAGCCGCGAGGTCTTCACGCTCCGCGAGGCGCCCGGCGCCATCGGTGACCAACACGACCCGGCCCTCCGTGCGGGGGTCGACCATGGCGGCGGCCAATCGCAGTGCCGCGGCGTGGTCGCTGGCGAGCCCCTCGTCGTCGCGGCGGACCAGCGCGTCGGCAAGCTCGCTGGGGGTCGTGGGCTTGGAAACGTGTGCCCGTGCGCCGTAGGTGATGAGCGCGAGCCTTGTGCGGTCGGGACGCGGGACGTCGGCGTCCTCCTCGGCGGTGAGCGTCTCCATGCCTTCGGCAACCAAAGCGCGGGCCGCAGCCATCTGCGCGTCGTCGATGCTGTCGGACAGGTCCACGACAAACACCACGGTCTTGCCGCGGATGGGGCTTTGGAGCGTGGGTCGGGACAGCGCCAGCGCCACGGCCCCCACAACCGCCATGCGGGCGAGCAGCTGCAGGGCGATCTGTGCGCGCGGCACGTCGACGAGCGACCTGCGGACCACAAGGAACAAGAAGGGGAGCAGGGCGGTCGGCAGCAGCCACAGCGCTTCGGGCTGGGTGAGCAGCACCTCGCGCTGCCCCGTGCTGGACGCCAAGTCCGCGAGCCACGGAGGCATCTGTATGGCCAGGGCGCCCGGGTGCGGGCCCCAAACCGATAGGCATGCGGCGGCGGCCATGCCGACCGCGAGGCCCAGGGCCGCAAGCAGCCATGCCCGCGGCGCGGTGGATTTGGGAGCGCTCATACCGTCACCCTCCGGTGGTAGGTGGCCCACTCGAGCGCGATGATCCCGGCGACGCCAAGGATGATGAGCGTCCACAGCGGACCCCCGCTGAGTGGGTCGGGCGGCGGGGCGGCCTCGGCCTCTGCGGCGGGGGGCAACTCGAGTGCGGCGACTCTGTCGTGCAGGTCGGACGCGCGAACGCTGGTCTGGTTGACGGCCAGCTCGACCGCCGCGCCCGCAACGGCGCCATCCAGGCCCGCTATCCGGTAAAAACCGGGCTGCAATGCGCGCAGGCGGAAACGGCCGCGCTCGACGGGTGCCTCGTGGGTCGCGCCATCGGGGGCGGTGATCTCCACACGCGTGACGCCATCCGAAGGCAGCCCCAGCTTGGCCAGGACAAGCTCGCGCCCCTGTCCGACGCCGATACTCGCGACAAAGCCTGCCTCTCGCTGTGCGACGTATCGGACGATGTTGTCGATCAACACGGGAAAGGCCGAGCGCATGGGAAGATCGGATTGGCGGGGGTCAAAGCCAAACGCGACGGTCACCGTGGCCTTTTCACGCAGAACCCCGATGGTCTCGCCCAGCGTGCCCACCAACATCTGATCACCCGGCGCGGTCGTAAAGGTCGTCCCGCGGCCGATGTTGACGTCCTTGAGGACCACGTGGTCCATGATCGGATGCTTGCGATCCTGCTCGGTCAGGAACGGGCGAACCTTGTCGGCCCGCTTGGGGATGAAAAACGGGCTGTCCTCGTGGCGCCACGGGTCAAAGATGACCAGGTGCTTGCTGGGAAGCGGGTCCGGGAGTTTTTCGGCGCCGACATCAAAGAACACAACGTCGGCCTCCTCGAGCTCGGCGGCACCCGCCCGCGCGGCCGTGGGATCGATGGCGGACAGCCGTATGTGGTCGTCCAAGGTCAGCAGCGCGGCCTCGACAAACAGGTTGCTTCCGTCGGTGACGAGCACCACGTTCAGCGGGGTCAGCGGGGGGACGACGGCGTACGCGAGGTCATCGTGCGCCAGGCCGACCGCGGCAGGGGTGCCATCGTCGTTGGTCGCGCCGTTGGCGTGTGACAGCCGCGCGATAAACCGCGAGCGCGCCGCGTCCAGCTGGGGCAGGCTGACGCGCTCCGAGGCGCCCGCGGGGAGCGACAGCTCGCGCTGCCCGACCGAGACGCCGTCGGCCTCGATGTCCAGGCGCACCAGGATCGCCGCATCGCCGAGGTTCTCGACCTCGGCCAAGACCTCGATCTTGTCGCGGGCGTACGGGTAGCGGCGCGCTGCAAATGCGGTGATCGCCACGTTCTCGGCGGGGCCAGGGATGGTGCGGACCGTGCAGGGAACGGGCCCCTCGACGCATTGCGACAGTGCCTCGGCGCCAGCGGTGGAGAGTGCACCGTCGGTCAGGACGATGATGCGCGGCCCTGGCTGCTCCGACACGGCGTGGGTTGCCAGCGCCAGCGCGCGGCTGAGGTCGGCCTCGCCGTGTGTCGCTTCGATGGCCTTGATGCCCGGGACCAACACCGACGGATCGCCCGCCATGGGGGAGGCGACCGCCACCTCTTCGCCCGCGGCGATCACGACCGCGTTGTCCGTCGGCCCCAGTCCTTGGACGGCCTCCTCGGCGTGCATCTTGGCGACCGCCAATCGCGACTGCAGCGGCTGCTCGTCGGACGGTGCGGTCATGCTCGCCGACCGGTCGATGACCACAGCGGTGGTCATCGGGTCGCGCAGCCAAACCTCGGGCTTGGGGTCGCCCAGCGCCAAGCAGATAAGCCCCAAGATCAGCACCTGCACCAGCCACGAGAGCAGGCGTCGGAGCTTGCGCCACAGCCGGCGGCTCTCGCTTTGCCGGGTCACCTGCTCCCACAGCGCGGCGAACGGCACGACGACCCGACGTCTGCGCATGCGCAGCAGGTACATCGCGGTGATGGCCGCGGTGCCCACGGCCATCAGCGGCCACATCTGGGCAAGCGTCCAGCCTCCGAGCGTCATCCGAGCACACCGCCCTCGCGAAAGATCCGCAGTACGAGGTCGTCGAAGGGCACGTCGGTGTCGGCGCGGATGTAGTGGATCCCGCGCGAGCGGCAGCTGGAGTGCAGCTGGGCGCAGAACCGCTCGTGCGCCTCCGCGTACGCGGTGAGCGTGGCGGGCGCGAGGGTGACGTCGCGATCGCCCCCGCCCTCGATGTCCATCAGCTTGACGTCGCCGCGCAGCGCGAGGCGTCGCGGATCGGCTTCGTCCGGGTCGAGAACTTGGATCGCGACCGGCTCGTGCTTGCGGAATCGCAGCATGTTGAGCCCCTCGGACGCGCCGTCCAGATCATAGAAGTCCGACAGCACGACGGTGAGGCCGGGCTTGGGACTCTCGGCGGCGACGCGGCCGCACGTGGCCTTGAGGTCGGTTTTTCCGCCCGACTCCGCGCCGCGCATGAACTCGAACACACGAAAGATCCGCCCCTTGCCGCGGACGGCAGGGAGGGTTGTGTGCGCCTTGCGGCTGGCCATCGTCACGCCGACGCGATCGAGGTTGGCCAGACCGACGTAGGCCAGGGCCGCGCCGACCTGCATGGCATAGCGGAGCTTCTTGCCGTCGGAGCTCATCATCGAATCGCTGGTGTCGATGATGATGCGGATCGGAAGATCCTCGTCTTCTTCAAACAGGCGGATGAGCGCGTGGCGCAGGCGGACCCAGACCGTCCAGTCCATGTAGCGGATGTCGTCGCCTGGGCTGTACTCGCGGTGGTCGGCAAACTCCTGGCCGCTGCCCACCTTTCGTGTCTTGCGCTCGGATCGTTGTCGGCCCGAGAACAAGCGACGTGCGATGACCTGCAGCAGCTCGAGCTGCTTGAGGAACGCCTCGTCGAACAAGTCGTCGGCGACGCTGCCCTTGGCTTCGCGCCGCTTGGGTGCCAGCCGAGCGATGAGCCCGGCGGCGATCGATTCGTTCGCCTTTGCCAAGAACCAGGCCTCAGTCGGTGGGGACGGACTTCAGGACTTGGCGCAAGCAGTCATCGACGTCGATGCCGTCGGCCTCGCCTTGGAAGTTGAGCGCCACGCGGTGGCGCAGTGCGGGCAGAGCCACCGCGCGAACATCGTCGATGGAGGGGGCCAGCCGGCCGTCGATGCTGCACCGAATTCGTGCAGCGAGCAGCATGGACTGCGCGCCGCGAGGACTCCCGCCAAAGCGGACGTACTCTTTGACGAGGGCGGGTGCGTTGCTGTCGTCGGGGTGCGTGGCGCGGAGCAAACGAACCACGTAGCGCGTGAGCGTATCGGCGACGGGTATCGCGCGGACCAGGGCACGCATCGCCAAAATTCTCGGCCCATCGAGCACAGGCTTGGCCGCCTGCGTGGCCGAACCCGTCGTGCGATTGAGAATCGCGACGAGCTCGTCCTCGGCCGGGAAGTCCACGTTGATCTTGAACATGAACCGGTCGAGTTGCGCCTCCGGGAGCGGGTAGGTGCCCTCCATCTCGAGCGGGTTCTGGGTGGCCAGCACCAAGAACGGATCTTCGAGCTTGCGCGTCTCGCCGCCCGTGGTGACCGTGCCTTCGGCCATCGCCTCGAGCAGCGCAGACTGGGTCTTGGGCGTTGCGCGGTTGATCTCGTCGGCGAGGACGATGTTGGCGAACACGGGGCCGGGCTGGTACGTGAGCCGATGGGCGCCTGTGCCCTCGTCGGACTGGAGCACGGACGTGCCGACGATGTCGGCGGGCATCAGGTCGGGCGTGAACTGGATGCGGTTGAACTCGAGTCGGACCGCGTTGGCCAGCGTGCGAATCAGAAGGGTCTTGCCCAAACCGGGCACGCCCTCGAGCAGGCCGTGCCCGCCCGCGAGCAGGCAGGTGATGGCGCCGATGATCACGCGATCTTGGCCCACGATGACGTTTTGGACTTCAGCCTGAAGCGCTTTCAGGTCGTGTTGGAGCGCCTCGAGATCGGCTTGCGTCTGCGCGGGCGTCGTCTCGGCGGGGATAGTTGCGGACATAAATGGTCGATGCGGAGCAGGAGAGGACCCGTCGCCTAGCGAGGCTGGATCAGCTGGTAGTAGCGCTTGAGGCGGCGTCGTTTCGCCGCGGGGAGGGCTTCGTTGTCGATCGCACTTTGGGCGAACGAGCGATAGTCCTCATACACATTTTTGTAGGTCTCGTTGGCGAAGCCCTCTTGGCTCGCATCGCGAATGACCTCGGCACGCGTGGCGCCGCGGCCTTGCTTGACCTTGACGTGGACGTTCTTCTTTTTGGCGTCGAGCGCGGTCGGGTCCGATAGAGGGTCGACCGAGCCTTCACCCATGCCGTCGCCTTGGCCCTGACCCTGGCCTTGGCCCTGACCTTCGCCTTGGCCCTGACCTTCGCCTTGACCCTCGCCTTCGCCTTGGCCCTCGCCTTCGCCTTGGCCCTCGCCAGGCATCTCCATCATGCCTTGCTGCTCGCCCTCGCCGACCTCGCCCTCGATCAACAAGGTGGACTTGCCTTTGCCCTTCCCCTTGCCCTTGCCGTCTTTGCCTTTGCCGTCCTTGCCCTTGCCGTCTTTGCCCTTCTTGCCCTTGGCGGCTTTGGAGAACTTGCGAAGCTGCTTTCGGCGGCGCTGCTGCCCCTCGCCTTTTTGGCCGGAGCGGCGCACGACCGACTTGGCCTCTTGCATGCTGTCGCGGGCCTGCCCCATGCGACGGGCCTGGCGTGACTTGTTGGAGGCGTTCTTGGCCCCACGCGAGAGCTTTTGGACGGAGTCCTTCTGCTTGGCCCGCCCACGCCCGCGGTTGGCGGCGTCTTTGGCGTCGCGGCGGAGCTTGTCGACCTTGTCGCGGGCGGCCTGCTCACGCTCTTGGCGACGCTTGAGCTCGTCGACCTTCTCCCGCATTTTCTTGAGGCGCCGCTCCTGCTCCTTTTTGGCCTCGGGGGTCTTGGGCTCCTTTTTCTCTTCACGCTTGAGCCGCCGCTCGGCCTCGGCCAGCTCGCGCTCGGTGCCGCGGCTGTCGGCACCGCTCTTGGCGAGCGCCTTTTCTGCCGCGGCCATCGCCTTTTCCATTTGCTCGGCGAGCTTGCGGTCAGCCTTGTCGTTGAGCGCTGCTTCTGCCGCGTCGCTCAGCGCCTTTTCTGCTTCGTCGCCGTCTCCCTTGTCGAGCGCCTGGGCGGCGTCCTCGGTGAGGTCGTGTTCCTCGAGGGCGTCGGCCAGGTCGCGCATCGCCTCACCGAGCAGGCCTGGGTCTTCCTCGAGGGAAGCTTCGAACCGCTCCTCGGCATCGGCCAGGAGTGCTTCGAGGCGCTCGAGCTCTTCGAATGCCTGGGCACGGTCCAGCTCACCGTCTTCGAGCTGCTGGAGCACGTCGAGGATCTGGGCCGCGATCATCGCGGGGGTGTCTTTTTCGTCGCTGACCGCCAAGGCGCGCAGGTCGTCGCGCAGCGGCTCGGCGTGGGCGAGGTCGGGCCCTTTGGCCTTGGGCGGCGGCGGCGGCAGCTCGATCACGATGGGGTCGTCGTCCACGAACGACACGGGCGGAAGCGGTCGCGGGATGAGCATGGCGCCGCCGACCGCGACGGCCCCTGCCAGGTCGAGCCAGCGGGGTGGTGGGACCGAAAGCTTGACGACGCGCGCAGCGTCGAGGGTGCGGGCCCTTGCCTGGGCGCGCTCCGACAGCAGCGCGACGATGTGTGCGGCACGGGAGGAATCGTCCCCGGCCTGGCCGCGCGGGAGCGATGCGGAGAGCTCGAGGGCGTTGCCCAGCTCATCGCCCGTCTCGTAGTGGGCGTCGATGCGTCGGGCCAGATGCCGCCAGGAGTGCCGTCGGGCCAGCGCCCACGCGAGCACGAGCGGCACGGGGAGGGCGGTCAGCCACAACGCCTCGGGCGGGGCACCAAAGCGCCGCGTCGCGACGATGGTCACGGCAGCAATGAACAGGCCTGCGGGCAGGGCGATGCGCGCCAACGCCCACGCTGCGTCGGCGATTCGCTGCCTTCGGCGCACCGCGCCTATCAGCGTGTGAACCGCTTTCATCGACTGCGGCCTTTGGCAGACTTGCTCTTGGACTTATTGCCCTTGGACTTCTTTTTTCCGGGTGCATCGCCCACGGTCAGGCTGCGCCAGGCCGCCCGCCGCACGTCGTCACTCGGGACGTTCTTCGGGATCGACAGGCCGAACACAAACGTGTCGCCCTTGCGCTCGACAAACGACTTTTGCGTCAGGGCCTTACGCAGGTAGCGAGCCCACGCCTTCTCCGCCTCCTCGGCGTCGGCGATGGAATCCCACGCGATAGCACCGACCACGACGGGGGCGTCCAGGGGCGATTTTTCATTGTCGAACACGACGAAGTGATCGCCGCCCCAGCCCGCGCATGCGCGGCGTGCAAGGATTGAGGTCTCGACCTCGGCGACCATCGCCAGCAGGTCGGCCTCGCCGACCTGGTCGTCCCAAACCTGTGCCAGACCCGGCAAGGTCGACGACAGCGCCGCGCCATCGAGCTTGACGGGGCGCGCTTGCTCGTCGGCCAGCAGCTTGTCGATGTGAAGCATTTGCTCGGATGTGTCGGGCAAGTCGACGTACAAGGCATCGACAGCCTTCCATCCTTTTTGTTTCACCAGCCGCGTGACGGTTGCCGTGCCGTCGGTGTAGGGCATTTGCAGCGAGCGCGCGAGAACGGGGTGGGGCGAGGCGACGTGGGCGAGATCGAGGGCTTGGTTGCCCGCCGACTCCAGCACTCGGTCCTCGATGGCGTCGAGGCCGTCCTCGCCGCTGACCCAGGCGTAGTAGGCCGTCTGGGCGCCTCCCTCGATGAGAAACCGACGCGCCGTCGATTCGTCGGAGCGGTGTCGCATTGGGGTTTGGTGTGTCTGCAGGTCGAAGTGCATGTCCTGCAGGCCGTGGGCGATTTCGTGGCCCACCACCATGCTCAGCATTCCCATTGAAACGAAGTCACCGATGAAAAGGGTCTTTCGCTTGGGGTCGTACAGGCCGAGGACTCCGTCCTCGAGCAGGTCGAGATAGATCCGCTCCGGATCGGCCCCGATCGGGATCTTGCCAAACGTGGCCTCGATGCGACCCATCAGGTTCAGCTCCTGCGGTGTCGTGTCCTCGTACATCGAGTCCTTGGCGAAGGCGCGAATGGCCGCCTTGGACATCACATCCACCTTCACGTCCGCGGTGACCTGCAGGTTCCGGGCGGTTGCGACCTCGGCCATAATTCGCGCGGTCTCGGTGCGCGCGACCTCTGGGTCCAAGCCTTCGGGGTCGTGGGGTCGGTCGCCGACAAGCAGCACCTTGGGCTTGCCATCGGGCGTGTCGGACGTCTCGGCAGGACCGGAGACGGACGGCGCATCGGACGCCCCATACGTTTGGGCGGGGGGATCGGCCGGCGTCGTAGTGGGCGGGGGCTCGCAACCGACCGCGAGCACGGCCAGGAGCCCCGCTGCGGTCAGGCCTCCGCGAGCCCAGGGCCCGCCCCAATGATGGGCCGGTGCGGTGTGAAGCGGGCTGGACTGCCGACGGGGGGCAAACGGCACGCACAGAAGCGTAGCAGGTTGTGGAGCTTCTCCCATACACTCGCCCGCCCGCCGGGACGGTCCGGTGGGTGACGCCCGCTCTCGTTGCCGTGGTCCAGTCCTCTCCCAATGAAGCGGCGAAGCTGGTCGCGTCGGCCCTTCGTCTGCCACGCCCGGTTCGCGTGCTCGGCGCGGACGGGGCGGTTCGCGGGCTGCTGCTCGCCCAGTGTGCGCAGGAGCTTGCCGGCCCAGTCCTGTATGTCGCGCCCGACGATGCGACGGCGCGCAGCGTGGCGACGGACGCGGCGTTTGTATTGGGGGTGCCACCTCCTGGGGGCAGCCTGGATGTGGACGGACCGATCCTGGTGCTACCCGAACCAGATACGTCGCCCTACGCCGACGTGTCTCCCGATCCGCGTGCGGTGGGGGCCCGCCTGGCGGCGCTGCTGCGCCTGTCGACGGCGGCGGACACAGATCCCGACGGCAAGGCCGACACCCCGCGGATCATTGTCGCGAGTTCGCGTGCGTTGATGCGGCGGGCGATGCCCCGCGAAGCGTTCGCGGGGCTGTGCCGGACGTGGCGGGTCGGCGACGAACTCCCCCGGCCGGACGCCATCGAGGCCCTGCTGGACGCGGGCTACGTGCGCGCCGACGTCGTCGAGGATCCGGCCACGTTCGCCGTGCGCGGCGGCGTGATGGATGTGTGGGTCCCGCGACTGCGGTTCCCAGTGCGCTTGGAATGGTTCGGCGACGAGGTCGAGCGGCTGCGGTTGTTCGACCCAGACTCGCAGCGGAGCCAACGCGAGATCGACACGCTCGTGGTGCACCCCGTGCGCGAGACGGTCGCGACCACCGACGCGCCGATGCGCTCGAAGATCCTCGCGCTGGCCGACGCCGCCGAGGTGCCGTCGTCCAAAACCTCGACCGTACTCGAGAACCTCAGCCAAGGCCGGGACTTCTTCGGGATCGATGCCCTGGCGCCGCTGTTTCACGACGCGATGGTGCCCGTTTGGACGTATCTGCCCGAGCACGTCGGGTGGATGGTCGAGGAGCCCGTCGCGCTGCGCAGCTTGGCCGAGCGCCTGCACGAGACGCTGGTCGACGAGCACGCGCGGGCGATCGAGGCACGAACGATCGTCGCTGAGCCCGACGCGTTCGCGGTGGACCCGGACACGCTGCTCGCAATGCTGACCCGCCAACCGGTGATGCTGTCCCGGGTCGAGGAGGCCGAGAGCGCGGACGACCGCGCGACCGTCCGTGTCGATGTCGAAGCCAATGTTGCCCTCCGTGCGCAGCTTGCCGCCGCGCGCAGCCGCAAGGGCGGCGAAATCTTGCCGCCGGTCGTCGACCACATCCGCGGCCTCATTGCGCAGCCAGAGCCCTGGACGGTGGTCCTCGCCGCTCCGAACCTCACGCACGCCGAGCGGCTGACCAGCCTGCTGCGCGGGTACGGGCTGCCGATGCTCACCCCGCGCGTGGCCACGGACGCCCCGCTCACGCTCCTGGGGCCCGATGCCGACGCGCAAGCAGGCGCGGTCGAGGGGGCGACGAGGGTGCAGGTTGTGGCCGGCGAGTTGTCGGCTGGTCTGGCGTCCAATGCCGATCGACTGCTCTTGCTGTCCGAGGCCGACCTGTTCGGCCGGGTGACCCGCCGTGCGCGTGCACGTCGGCGTGCGACCGCGGGCCTGGGCAACTTGGCGCAGCTGTCGGTGGGTGACTTCGTCGTCCACATCACGCACGGGGTGGGGCGCTACGCGGGGCTGTCGAAGCTCCAGCTGCGCGGTGTCCCTGCCGACTACGTGCTCATCGAGTATCAGGGCGCGGACAAGCTGTATCTGCCCGTCTACCGCGTGTCGGAGATCGAGCGCTACGTCTCGGCGGAGGCCAAGGCGCCCAAGCTCGACAAGATGGGCGGGACGACCTTCGAGACCAAGAAGAACAAGGTCAAGGCTGAGGTTCGCCAGCTCGCCGAGGAACTCCTGCAGATCTACGCCCAGCGCGAGGCAATGGTGGGGCACCAGTACCCGCCCGCCGATGATCTCCAGACCGCGTTCGAGGCGAGCTTTGTCTTCGAGGAGACGCCCGACCAGCTGGACGCGATAGCCGCCGTCGATCGCGACCTGACGTCCACCCGGCCGATGGACCGCCTCATCTGCGGCGATGTGGGGTTTGGCAAGACCGAGGTCGCTTTGCGGGCCGCGTTCCGTGTGGCCACCGCGGGGAAGCAGGTCGCCGTGCTCGCGCCGACCACCGTGCTGGTCCAGCAGCACCTGCATACCTTCACGGAGCGCATGCGGCCGTTCGGGGTGCGTGTGGCCGGTCTCAATCGTTTTGTTGACGCGGCGGCGCGCAAGACGGCGATCACCCAGATCAAGGACGGCACGATCGATGTCGTCGTCGGGACGCATCGGCTGCTGTCCAAAGACGTGCGGTTTGCGAACCTCGGGCTGGTCGTCATCGATGAGGAGCAGCGATTCGGCGTCGCGCAAAAGGAACGCTTCAAGAAGCTCAAGACCAAGGTCGATGTGCTCACGCTGTCGGCCACGCCCATTCCGCGCACGCTGCATATGTCGCTCATCGGCCTGCGCGAGGTCTCGCTCATCATGACGCCGCCGGTCGACCGACTCGCGGTTCGCACGGTGCTGACCCGGCCCAGCGACGCAGTCCTGGACGAAGGCATCCGCACCGAACTCGCCCGCGGTGGGCAGGTGTTTTACGTCGTGCCGAAGATCATGGGTATCGAGGAGCACGCGGCCCGCATCCGCGCGCTGGTGCCGGAGGCCCGGGTGTCCGTGGCCCACGGCCGCATGCCCACGGCGCTGCTGGAAAAGACAATGGTCGATTTCGTCGAGCACCGCGCCGACGTCTTGGTGTCGACGACGATCATCGAGAGCGGTCTCGATATTCCGCGGGCCAACACCATGTTCATCGCACGCGCCGACATGTTCGGCCTGTCGCAGCTGTATCAGCTGCGCGGCCGGATCGGTCGCAGCAAGCGTCGGGCACACTGCTACTTGATGGTCCAGTCCCTCGAGCGGCTGGCTCCCGACGCAAAAAAGCGTCTGGAGGCCATTCAGCGCCACGCAGAGCTCGGCTCTGGGTTTCACATCGCTAGCGAAGACCTCGAGATTCGGGGGGCGGGCGAGATCCTCGGCGGTCGCCAGACGGGCACCATCGCCGCCATCGGCTTCGAGGCGTACGCGCGGATCTTGGGCGAGGCCGTGGCCGAGCTCAAAGGCGAGCCCATCGCGCCCGAGAACGACCCCGAGATTGCGTTCGATGTGCCCGCCTTCCTGCCCGACGCGTACGTCGAAGACACTGGGCAGCGCCTGGACCTGTACCGTCGCTTGTCGGCCGCGACCGATGTCGATGCGGTCACCGCCGTGATGGAAGAGGTCAGCGACCGCTTCGGTGAGCCGCCGCTGGAGGCACGGCACCTCGGCGTCGTGATGGCCTGCAAGACGTACGGCCGACGGCTCGAGGCCATCGCTGTCGAGCTTCGGGTGGACCGCCTGACCGTGCGGCTGTCCGACAGAACTCCCTTGTCGCCCAAAATAGCCGCCGGCCTCCGTCGCAAGACGGAGGGCCGCATCTACCTGGCAGGGGAGGACCGCATGGTCGCCAGGCTGCCGCCTATCCAAGGCAAGGGGCGGATGCTGCAGCTGCAGGCCGCTCAGGCGGCGCTGGCTGAGCTGTGCACGCACTGCGCTGGGGCGTGAGCGGAGCTCAGCCTCCGCCCCAGGCCTGCTGCGCAAGCACAACCCGATACCCATCGCGATCTTCAAACGTCTGCGCGCAGGTCTCCCAGTACGGGTTGTTCGCCGTCACGCGCACAAACCCTGCCGCAAGCATCCGGTCGCACGCCGCCGTCCAGTCGTCGGGGTCGGGGTGGTACAGCACGATGAGGGCCTCCGCATCGGGGCGGGTGTGTTCTGTGGCCGCGCGTTCGTGGGTCAGCTCGAGATGCCAAGCCGCTCCGGGCAGCCCAAGCATGTTGCCGTCGAAGCCTTGGTGGTCGGCGAAACCGCCAAACAGGGTCAGGCCGAGGCCCTCGCGGTACATGCGTGTGGCCTCGGCGAGGTCCGCGGTCGGGTGGGCGACGCGGAGGTGTGGGACTTGGTTGGGCGGACGGTCGGACATGGCGGCGGGCCAAGCCTACCGCCCATCGGCCCTACCCGCCGTGGCGGTACACCTCGGGCGTCGTGCCGTCGTCGCCGTAGCGCATGCTTACGGCCCAGATGTCGTCGTCCGCGGTGCCGTGCAGGTCGACAAACTCCTGCAGATAGGGGCTGCCCATGGTTTGCGACTGCTGCAGATCCCACGCGGTGCCATCGTAGTGATAGACGGTCGCGAACTCGCCAACACCCCAGATGTCGTCGGCGGCGGTCCCCCACATGCTCTTGATTCCGCCGAGTTCGCCGAGCGACTCGGTCTCCCAGAACGTGCCATTCCAGTGCGAGAGCCGCTCACCATCGGCGACCCAGTAGTCGTCGGGCGAGGCCCCGTAGGCGGCCGTGACCCCGTGCTCGAGATTCTCCACGGGTGACCATGCGGTGCCATCCCAATGCGCGGCTTCGAAGACGCCTCCCGTGTAGAGGTCGTCGGAGCCCCAGCCCCACAGCGCGACGTTCTCGGAGCTTCCCGCGGGGTAGCGCGTCCATGTCGTGCCGTCGAAGTGCGCGGTGGTGCTCTGGCTCCCCGCGATCCAGATGTCGGTCCCGGAGAACCCGTGGATGGTGGTGATCCCCTGGATGTCGAAGTCGATGAGGGAGAGATCGGTCAGCGCCCACTCGCTGCCGTCGTAGTGCGCGACCGTGTTGTCGCCCGCGGCCCAGATATCGTTGGGCGAAGCGGCCCAGATATCCAGCATGGCGACGCTTTCGGAGAGCTGGGTCGTGGTCCAGTCGGTCCCGTCGTAGTGGAGCATCTGACCGGCATCCGCCGCGACCCAGACATCCGCGGGTCCAAACGCCCAGACGGCCGACAGCTGCGCGACCTCGGGCACGCCGTCGACGGGCTCGAAGGGATCGGCGGCGGACTCGCCGCCACATGCGCAAAGCAGCGCCGCCAGAGCAATGAATCGTTGTGGTGTGGGTTGCATGTCGAACGCGCCGATGGAGGCTCGGTGATTGTAGGACCGCATGGACGTTTCGCGGGGCTCGTGTCGCTACGGAGGCGAAACGGATTCGAGGCGGGTGCAAACAACGTGTTTGGGTGACGGTCGCTGCTGAGGGCACGCGGCGCGGCGCAGCGCCGGTCGTTAGGGCGGGGCGGTCCCAGCTTGCCGGACCGACGCGGGTGCCGTATTGCAACGCAGGTGGCGTTCGGGATCGCGTTCGAGGGATGTGCCTGCAAGGGCGCGTTTCACGTCGGCGTCGCCGAGTGGATGCACGATCACGGGTATGAGCCCGATGTCGTGGCGGGGGCGAGCTCGGGCTCGGTCATCGCCGCGCTCGTGGCGTTGGGCGAGGTCAAGGCCCTGGCTGAGCTGTGGCTGGCGGTGGGCGGCACGGCGGTCTTTCAGCCCAAGCGGATGCTCGCGGGGCGTTGGCCGTTTGTCATGAGCGAGGTTGTCGGCGTTCCGCTGCGGCGCAAGCTGGGGGCGATGCTGCTTGCCGATGTGCCCAAGCCGCTGGCGATCACGGTGACGGTGCTTCGCAGGCGCGGGTTGACCCGGCGGATCCTCAGCCAGGCCGACCCGCTCCGACTGGCCGACGCCGTGCTGGCCTCGTGTTTCTTTCCCGGCCCGTACTCGCGCATGGTCCCGGTCGATGGGCGGCCGGCGATCGATGGTGCGTGGCACGTGCGAACGCCCGTCGACGCCGTCGAGCAGCTGGGGGCGGACAAGCAGATCGGCTGCGTCACGCGAGGCGAAGGCACGCTGCGTGGGGGATTTGTGCGCAAGCGGGTGTTCGACGTGCCCGCCGCGTGTCGCATCCTGCGGCCGATCGAGCCGCTGCAGCTGGACACATGGGAGCTGGATCGTCGCCGGATCGAGGACGCGATGGCGCTGGGGCGTCGGAGTGCCGAAGCTTTCTTCGAAGCCAACGGCGCGTGGCTGCGACAGGAGCCGCCCGAGGCTCGTCGTGCAGCGCCGCCCTTGCGCCGATAGCCCACACCACGCACCGAGGTCACGGCAGCTGCGATGACACGCTGATCTCGGCGGCTGGTGAGGTCCCAGTTGCGCAGTTTGCCCAATCGTTGATTGGGCAGTTCGATGTCGGGGGCGGTGTTATGGCCATGGCATGCGGTTGTGCACCCTGGCCCTGTTGTCCCTGATCACCGCGTGTGCAACCGAGGGCGAGCGTGGCACGCCGTTTGAGGGGCTCGATAACGGAATCGGCGGAGACGCGGGCGACGAGGGCACCGACGGCGGAAGCGGCGGCAGCGGGTTCGACGATGGTCATGACGATGGTCATGCCGACGATGGTCATGACGATGGTGGGCCCGGTGACGCCGATGACGGACCGCACAACACAGATGACCCTGCGGACGACGATGACGGCGAAGACGACGCGGACGACAGCGATGGGCCTCCCGTGGACGACAACTGCTACGCCGAGCCGCTGTACCCCAGCGAGGATGTCAGCGACATCGTCAACGCGTACGGAGGCGGCCAGTACAAGGCCCAGGTGATCGAGGCCATGGAGCGCCGCTGGCCGGCGGGCGCGTACTTGCTGCAGTACCAGATTAACGACTCGTACTGGGGGCAGTTTTCAGACAGCAACTCGTGGTCGGGCATGGTCAACTGGCTCGACACGCTGGTCCACGAAGAAACCCACTTGTTCAACGCCTACCACGCGATTGATGTGGGCGAACTGGCGGCGCTGTACTTTCGCGAAGACAAGATTCTCTACCTGCCCAACGATCAGGGCTTCGCGCGCTCGGAAATCCTCTCGGAGCTCATCCCCGAGGCGCAGGCGGGGATCTACGCGGGGACGTACCTGACCGGATCGCAGGGCGACCGCGCGTTCAATCCGCTGCTCGACGAGGCGGCCGCGTACGTCAACGAGGTGCCAGGGCTGTCTGTCTTTGGCGAGTACTTCCCCGGACAAGGCCTGTCGCTGCGGGACGGCGCCGCGGCGTTTTTGTACTACATCGAGGTCTACCTCCGCGTAGGCAGAACCAATCATCCCGACTGGTATGACTGGGCCAAGACGCAGCCCGTGTACGTCGAGGCCGTCGAGCTTCTTTGGCTACGGACGCACTTCTTCTACGAGCAAGTCGCCGACGACTACCCGTCGCTGGGGATAAGCGACGACATGTATCGGCAGGCGGCGTACCAGCAAGAGAACCTCGACGAGCTCGAGATGTTCACGGGCAAGCGCTTTGAGGCGTCGAGCTGCTGGATCGAGTAAGTTACGGGCCCGCGGCGTCGCGCTCGCGCAGCTGTGCCGTCATCGACTCTACCCGCGCACGGTCGTCAGGCAGCGCGTCGTCCAGGCATGTTTTGGACAGCGCTATCGCGGCTTTGGACTCTTCGTGCCGGCCAGCATCGGCCAAGAGCACTGCCATCGTCGCCAGCGGCAAGGACTCGATCGGCGACTCGGGGGACGCGCTGGCGACCCAGCGCTCGTAGCTTGCCAGCGCGGCGGCGTCGTGGGAGGCGGCGCGCTGGGTGTTGGCCAAGTTCAAGAGCACCATTCGGCTCACGCGGTGCTTCGGACCGAGCTGTTCCAGCGCAATGGCCAACGCGTCGCCCAGCGTCTGGGTGGCATCCGCGTAGCGCCCCTGATTCTTCTGCATCAGCCCGATCTCGTTGAGGACCCGCGCGATGATGGGATGGCGCGGCCCCAAGGTCGCGCGCAGCATCGACAGCGCCTGGGTGGAGCGTTCGATGCCGCGGTCGAAGCGTCTTCGTGACAGGTCGACGCGTCCCAGGTACCGCAGCGATTGTGCGACCTCGAGGGCGTCGGGCCCGCGCGCGCTGACGAGCAGGCTGTGGGCCTCCGAGTGAAGGCGTGCGGATGCCTCGAAGTCGTGCGCGCGCATCAACACTTCGGCGCGCGCCTGAAGCAGTCCCGCGGTGAGGTAGGGCGCGTCGGGAGCCCCGCGGGCGACCAGCCGCTGGAGGAGCGCCGCGGTGTCGTCGGCGCGCTGTTCGGCTTGGCCCGGCTTGCGCAGCTGGTGCCCCAACACGCCCACGAGCAGGACGCCCGCCCGTACGCCCAGTCTGTCGTCGGCCTCGGCCAGTGCGAGGCTCCACGCCCGCTCGAGCAGGGGGGCGGCGGCGCCGGGCCGGCCGTCATCCGCGGCGACCTTTCCGGCCTCGAGCAGCGCCTCGGCGATCAACGGGGCGTAGGCGAGCGCTTCGGCGGTTGCGATGACCTCGGTCGCCAAGGCGGCCGCCTCGCTGTACTTACCCACCCGCCCCAACACGCGCACGCGATGGAGCCGCACGCCACAGGTCGCGACCGCCTCGGCCAGCGTGTCTGGCGGGGATTGGGTGTGAAGGGCGAGCGCCTCATCGTCTCGGCAGTCGGCAAGGTCCTGGAGCCCGTGGGTCGCCGAGACCGCCGACTCGATGACCTCGCGGTCGGCGTCGACCAGGATCTCGCGCAGACTCGAGAACGCGTGGCGCCGCCGATGCAGGCACGCCATACGGCGGTCCACGGCATTGTCGGAGAGCTCGCGCTGGGCGTGGGCCTGGCAGCTTGCCAGGTGCGCGTCGGCCCACGCGGTGGCATACGCGTTGAGCCTTGAGATGACGCGGTCGGCACTGTCGTGGGCGTAGGTCTGATCCGTCTTGGCAAAGGCGGCGCGCAAATGGTCCGCGTCGTCGTCGGACCAAAGAGAAGCGCGCACCGTGGGTGCGTCGCGACACGGAGTCTGCGCTGCCGAAGACAGCACGGCCCCGCCGACGAGCACGCCGCACATCCCCAGCCCAACCCCGACGTTCCGCCAGCGATGATCGGGCTGCGCTTGCGCCCGGATGTGGCCGTCGAGGTGATCCAGCAGCGCGTTCATCGAGGGCCAGCGCGCGTCCGGGTCGCAGGCCAACCCGCGCACGACCGCACGCTCGACCGACGCGGGCACGCTTGTGTCGGTGACCCTTTCGACGACGCCCGCCTGCACGGCAAGTCGGATCTGTTCGACCGTCTCGCCCAGGAATGGCCGCTGCCCATAAAGGGCTTCGAACAGGACCGTACAAAACGAGAACTGGTCGCTGGCCGCGTCGGCCTCGGCGCCAGCAAGAGCCTCCGCCGACATGTACGCGGGGGTCCCGACCCACTGCGGCGGACGCTGCGAATCATTCCGGGCGCCCTCCACGGCGACGGCCAGTCCAAAGTCCAGCACCCGGGCTTGGTCATCGCTGTCGACGACGACGTTGGCGGGCTTGAAGTCGCGGTGGGTCAGCCCGGAGTCGTGCGCAGCCGCCAGCCCGCGCCCCGCGGCACCCACCACCTGCAGGGTCTCGCGCCACGTGCGGGTGGGGGTGAGCCACGCGTCGAGCTGCTGGCCGTCGACAAGCTCCATGACGATAAACACCGAACCCGAGGCGCCACCCTCCTGGACGGTCCCCACGTCGTAGATGGTCACGATGTTCGGGTGGCGGAGCTTGGCCAGCGCGCGCGCCTCTCGGAGCAACCGTGAGCGTCCCTGGACTCCGCCGAGCCGATCCAGGTGGGGAGCGTGCAGGACCTTGATCGCGACCTGTCGGTCTAGCGTTGGGTCGTGCGCGGCGTAGACCGTACCCGCCGCGCCGCGGCCCAGCTCCCCGTGAAGGGCGTAGCGCGACAGGGTGACCGGGTCAGGCTCGCGCCCCGACAAGAGCGCCTTGAAGCTGGCCAGCGCGCGCCGTTCATCGACCGTCGGCTCCGTGGGGCCGCGACCCGCGGCGACCTGCCGCCCCAGTTCGCCGTCGTCGTCTTCGCCGGCCGCCACGGCTGCGATGATACGCTGGGGCCAAGCGCTCTTGGCCGTGCACGGGGCTGATAGACTCAGCGGGCGTGTCTGATGATCTTCAGCTTTGGGATGCCTGGGCGACCGGCGACACCCAAGCGGGAGAGGCGTTTGCCGAGCGGCACTTCGTCGCGGTGTTCCGGTTCTTCGAGAGCAAGGTTGCGGACGTCGCCGAAGAGCTGACCCAGCGGACGTTCCTCTCCTTTTTGGAGGGGCGAGCGCGCTACCAGAGCCGAGGCAGCGTGCGTGCGTTCTTGTTCGGTGTGGCGCGCCACCAGCTGCTGCGGCACTACGAGGGGCGGGATGAGCGCGGCCGCAAGCGTGTCGATCTCTCGCAGCTGTCCGCGCACGACCTGGATCCTTCCGCGTCTCAAGTCGTCGCCGCGCGCGAGCGACAGGACGCCGTCCTGTTGGCGCTGCGGCGGCTGCCCGTCGATGCTCAGATCACGCTCGAGCTGCACTACTGGAACGAGCTGTCGGTCGCGGAGATCGCCGCCGCGCTCGACGAACCTCCGGGAACGATCAAGAGCCGCCTGTCGCGGGCGCGAGCGCGGCTGCGGGTCGAGCTGGGCGTAGCGCTTGAAGGGGCGCCCGTCGGCGTGGTGCTTACCGAGGCCGACGTTGCCGCGCGCACCCGAAGGCTCGGCGACACGCTGGCCGAGCTCAACCAACCGGCGGCGAGGGGATCACGTCCGCAGCGAGCCGGAAGATCATGAAGTCGTGCATGGGGTTGGCGCCGCCGCCCGGGTACAGGAAGGGGGACTGCATGGGCCAGACAATGTTGTCGGGATCCCAGTTGAACCACATCCACAGCGCTTCGGGGTCGACCATGTCCTCGCAGACGAGCGCGAACTCGTTGCCGACCTGAGGCCCGCCGTTGTACGGGGTGTCGTTGGGCTCACCGACCGCCAGAGCGCCGAGTGAAGTGCCGACTTCGTCGACCCACCCCTGACTGGTCGTTGCGGGGTCGGAGTTTCCGGCATTGCACGCCGCGATCTGTTCGTTGATCACTTGCAGGCTTGGCCCGCCGCTCCCGGGGTTGTAGTCGACCCCCGTTGCACACGCCTCCCAACCAGGGTCGCCCGTGTACACGACGGCACCAAAACCGCCGCCTTCTTCGCCACTGACGCGCCGGAACTGGCCGAGCACGCCTTGCGTGACCGAGGTGTCGGCGTATCCAATGATGTACAGGTACGCCGCTCCCGTGGCGTCGTCGGCGGGCACCACGTACTCCTCCGGGCCCACCGAACAGCAGAAAATCTCGCACGCGACCTGAGCCTCGACGCCGCCGAAGTAGCTGGTCATCTCGTCTTCGGCGCCGTAGCCAAACGCGTACGCGTTGTCTGCCGTCAGGACGACTTCGATGTCGGTGGGGGCGACCTGCGGGCCGCCGCCAGGCGCGTCCACGCTGGGGACGTCGAACACGATAGGGGGCCCGTCGTCGTCGGACGTGGCGGCTGCGCTGGTGCCCGTGGTGCCTGGGGGCGTGACACCGTCGTCCTCGGCGCCCGTGCTCGCAGCGCCCGAAGGGGTCGCCGATCCATCGGTTGCACCCGTGGTGTCGCCGGGTGTGGGTCCTGTACCTACGCCGGTTCCCGTCTCCTCGGGTGAGGCGCCACAGCCCATCGCGATGCTCAGCCCAACGACGCAGCGCAGATCAAGAAGCTTCCCCATGCGCTGAGCATCACGTGCAGAACTGCCGTAAGCAAGCGTTGGCGGGGCAATAAGGCTCACTCAGGACAATGCAACCCAAACGGCTCGAACCGGACATGACCCTGCCGGACCCGCGTGCCCAGCTCGGGCACGGTCGTTTTCGAGCACGAGGTAGCACCCAAAATGGAACCGATCCGACCCGCCAGCCAGCGTTCTGCGCGACCATTGTCCATGTCTCGAGTTTGGATAGCGCTCCTTGCGGGCACCGTCGGGTGCGGCGGCGACGATGCACCCACCGAAGCCGACGACACACAGACCACGGGTGCGGTGTCGACGAGCACTGCGGGGTCGGGCGACGCGGCTTCCGAGGACAGCGGGGCGACCGAGATGGAGACCAGCGGTGGCGTCGTTGCCGAGTGTGAGGCCCGCGCACCCATCCCGCCCGAGACGGGGTTCTTCAGCGATATCAGCGAGTCGTCGGGGATCCAGGTCGGCAACTTCTTGGTCGACCCGCCGCGCGGCACCGCGATCAACGACCACAGTCGCCTGGCCTTCGCCGACATCGACGGCGACGGGTTCGACGACATCGTGATGCACTCGCTGTTTCCCAACCCGCAAAACGGGGTGCCGTTCGAGCATCTCGTCTTTCGCAACAACGGGGACGGGACGTTCGAGGATGTCAGCGACGCTTCGGGGCTCCGAGGGGTTCAGGCAGCGTTCTTTGCGTTCGCCGATGTCGACAACGACGGCGACCAGGATTTGTTTGCGGGGTTGGATCTGCCGACCCACACGCCCTACGGCAGTGCCATCTATCTCAACGACGGAAGCGGCGTGTTCACCGAAGTGCCCGACGCTGGGGTGGCGACGACCTCCGAGACGGCCGCCAACGCCAGCTTCGGGGACTTCAATGGCGACGCCATCGTCGACCTGTTTGTCGGCTTCGGCGGCACGTCCTACGCGGCACCCGACCGGCTGTACGCGGGCAACGGCGACGGCACGTTCACCGACATGACCCCCGCGCTGCAAAACCCGCCGAGCGGGCAGCCGAGCAACGGCAGCATCGCGTGCGACTTCGACGATGATCTCGACCTGGACCTGTTTGTCTCGACCTACTCGGTGAGCACGTCCTTGGGCCACAATCGCTTGTGGGAGGGGGACGGGACGGGCCTGTTCACCGAGGTGGGGGTGGAGCGTGGCTTTGCCGCGGAGCTGACGGGCAACTACTGGCTCTCGGGCACGGACTACGGTCTCGCCGATGAACCCAAAGCGACGCCCGAGACCGCGGTGGGCAGCAATGGCTTCGGGATCGACTGTGGCGATGTCGACAATGACGGCGACTTGGATGTCCTGGCGACCGCCATTTCCCACGCGACCGCAGGCGACTACGGGCGGACCTGGTCTGATCCGAGCCGCCTGCTCATCAACGGTGGTGCGGACGAGGCCTTTGGGTTCACCAATACCTGGCTGGAGGCTGGCCTCCCCTTCAACGAGGGCGACGTGGACGGCGCGTTTGTCGACTTCGACAACGACGGGCGGCTCGACATCTCGCTGTCCCGAGAGGACAAGTACGAGGGCAACTACAGCGATCTGGACCAGAAGGGTTGGTTCGGCCTCGCGTGGCAGCAGCCCGATGGCATGTTCCAAAGCGTCGGGCTCGGCAGCGGGATCAACGACGACGAAGCCGACTTCGCACGCGTCAAGCGAGCCCAGAATCACGCGTGGGCCGACGTCGACCACGACGGCGACTTGGACCTTCTCGTCGGTGGGCGCGATCGCGGCGGCGGGCGCCCCAACTTCCTGCTCCGCAACGAGCTCGGCCACCAAAACCGCTGGCTCGCCGTGCGGGTCGTGGGCGATGGCAGCGAGGTGAGTCGCGACGCGTTTGGCACTCGGGTGTCCCTGGTCGCAGGTGATGGGACCCTGCGCATGCGCGAGAAAAAGTCGAGTCGCGGCATGTACAACTCCGAAGACACCCGCACGCTGCACTTTGGTCTGGGCGACTTGCCCTGCGACTACGAGCTCATGGTGCGGTGGACAGACGGGACGACCGCGACTTTTTCGGGCGCGGACATCGGCGAGGACCGCTTCATCGAGATCCGGTATCCGGACGACATCGACGAGTAGGCCCGCGTCTATTGCGGTTCGCGGCCGCCGTGCAGGTGCAGGTAGCTCGGGCTGACCCGATGCACCAGATGCTCGCGCACCGTGTTGTGCAGCTCGGGCAGCGCGTGGAACGGGACCGCGGGCCACCCATGGTGCTCGGCGTGGTACGGCATGTTCCAAAGCAGCCAGCGCAGCCAAGCCGGGGTCTGCAGCGATCGGGTGCGCTCCAGGATCGTGCCCTCCGTGGGCAGGCCGCGGTGCTCGCACGTGATGTAAAACGACAGCACGGCATGGCCCGCCACAAGCGCCGCGTACACGCGCCATAGCTCGGGCAGCCACAACACGGCGGCCGTCATCGCGCCGCCGTGGATGAGCGTGAGAAGGCGGGCCTCCCATGCGATGGCGCGGCGCTGAGACGGGCGGACAAATGGCAGGACTTTGTCCCACGCGGCGCTTGCGGGCACGATCGCGGCGAAGAGCGTCCATCCGAAGCGGGCGGCGACAATGGGTAGGCCGGTCATCGTCATCAGCCACAGGACGTGCGGTGGCCACCGCACCATGAACGCCATCTGACCCAGCTCGGGATCGCGGTCCAGCTGGTGGGTGAAGCGATGGTGCTCGTAGTGAAAGGCCCGCATCAGGGCAGGGGACATCGGCTGGCCCAGTGCAGCGACCCAGCCCGCCACCAGGTTCAGCCGACGGCTGGCAAACGCGGTCAGGTGGCAAGCTTCGTGGAGCATCCCGAAGAACGCAAACTGAAACACGGCACTGGCGATGAAGGCAGCGGCCACGAGCCAGGTTTGCTCGGCTGTGACCAATAGGACCCCGGCTGCGGCATAGCCACCGCCTTGGATGAGCAGGCGAGAGAGGCCTGGGCCGTTGGTGCGCTTTTGAAGCGCGCGCAGCGTCTGCACGGACACCAGTCGCTTGTCGGCGAAACTCTCGCTGAGCGCTTCTGTTTCGGGCGGCGGGCTCGGGGTGGGTTCCGACATTGGGGGTGAGGGCACCGTCGGCAACTCTACCCCACAGCCAGCGGGGCACGTCGGCTCTGGGCTATGATGGGCTCGCGCGATGAACACCCCAGCCCACGCGGTGCTCAACCTGGCGCTGCTCGAGCGCGGTGCCAGCCGTTGGCTGGGGGGGTGGGTGGTGCTCGGCGCGATCGGGCCCGATCTCCCCAACGCGCTGTTCTTTGCCGGCCACCGCCTTGCGGGCATGAGCACAAAGACCATCTACGCTGAGGTCTACGGCCAGCCGATGTGGCAGGCGTTCTTGGCCCCGTCGCACTCGTTTTTGGTCGTCGCGCTCATCGTGCTGCTCGCGCGGTGGCGGCGCCACGCTGGGGCTACGGCCCTGGCGCTGAGCATGGCTGTGCACCTGGTCGCCGACTTGCTAACCCACGGCACGGACGCCCACCCGCACCTGTGGCCCTTGTCGGAGGCGCGTTTTGTTTCGCCCATCTCCTACTGGGATGTCGCCGCGGGGGCGCGCTGGTTTGTCCCCGCCGAGCTGGCGGCCGTCGTGGTCGCGGCGGTCGTAGCGGCCAAGCGGGCCCCATCGCCGGACGCCTCGGCGTCACGTCCGTGGTGGCGGCTGCCGCTTGTCATCGGCAGCTGCGCGTGGCTGATTGCGGCCTACGCGATGGGCTGGGCGTTTTGGGGCTCGAGCTAGTCCGCGTCGACGAGAGTACCCAGAGCCGCGACACACGCCATCCAGCCCTGCTCGTGCATTGCACGGTCGGCATCGGTCCGAAATACGCCGTGGCTGAGCCCAATGCGGGAGCCTCCGTCTGGGTTGTCTTCGAACACGACGTCGACCATGGTCCAGTATTGCTCGCCTGCACAGGCGCCCGTCCACGTGTAAACGAGCCGCGCGTTGGGTTCGACCTGCACCATGTTGCCGTGGATCCGCGTCGGCTCACCACCTTCGACGGGGGTGATGACGAGCTGATACGGCGACAGCGGCCTCAGGTCCATCTGGACGTCGTGGGTGCGGTAGCCCGCCTCGGCGAAGAACCATTTGCACAGCAGCGCGGGCGTCGTCCATGCGGCGAAGAGCTTGTCGCGCGGCGCCCGAAACTCGGCGGTGAGGCTGACGACAGGCCCTGTGGGGGCGCGCATTTGCAGCATCATGGCGTCTCACCGCCTTCGCCCAGCGCGTTGGCCAAGCCCGCAAAACACAGCTCCCACCCGGCCGCGTGCGCCTTTTGGTCGGCCTCCGTACGAAACACACCGTGGGTCAGTCGCACCAGCGAGCCTCCACCGTCGACATCCTCGAAGCGCGCATTGACGAGCGTGTAGTACTCGCCGCCCGGGATATTTCCCGTCCACGAGTACGACAGCTCGCGCGACGGCGTGATCTGGAAGAAGTTGCCCTCGATCACGGAGTGACCGACGTCATCGGCCGGCCGCACGGTGATTTTCCAACTCCCGAGCTCGGCCAACTCCACCTCGGCCAGCGCTGGGAGGTACCCGGGCATCGCCATGAACCACTTGGGTATCAGCGTGGCGTCGGTCCACGTTTGGAACACCTTATCGCGTGGGGCACGAAAGCGGCTGACGACGTCGACCACTGGCCCCTGCACACCCGTCCTATCGATCATCATGATGCTCTGACTCCTTGTTGCTAGGCCCACTCGAAGGGCAGTTTTTCGATCGCGTCTTGTTGGATCGCGAACAAGTCCAGCAGGCTGTGGGCGGCGATGTTGACGATGGCGTAGCGGTAGCTCCCCAGCGCCTTCATCTCGCTCTTCATGCTGTCTCCGGCTTTTCCGTAGATCTTCGTTGTCGACTCGGTGTACTCGGCATTAAACGCGTCGATGTGCGCTTGGTCGGGTACGGCGCGCAGCTTCTTGCCCTCGAATGTGCGCATGACGAAGCTGGCGCAGCACGAAAACTCGCCCGCTCGACTTGCGTAGCTGGGCTTGCGACCGAGCGTGAGGTCGAGCAGCACGTCATAGGTATTGCTGCCGTCGACAAACTCGTACAGGTCGGCAAACTGGTACGACAGCCGCGGGTTGATCTCGATGATCCCCAACGTGTCTGTCTTGCGGTCGTAGAACAACTCGACGTTGAACTGCCCGTGGCGGATGCCCAAGCTGCGGACCACCGCGCTGGTCAGCTCCACCATGCGGTCTTGCACACCCGCGGGGAGATGCGACGGGTACTGGAAGCGCTCGAAGGTGTTGGTGCCCTCGAACATGATGCTGTCGACGATGCCCATGATCTGGACGTCGCCCTCGTAGGCAAACCCTTCGACCGTGACCTGATCTCCAACCATCAGGCCTTCGCCGCAGAAGTAGCTCGCGTCGTGTTCCAAGTCCGTGAACGCGCGCAGAAGCTCGTTGTACGGTCGCGCAACGCGGTTGATCGCCATGCGCTCGAGGATGTTGAAGTTGAGGTGCTTCTTCAGTGCCGCGAAGTCGTCGACCTTGGCCGCGAACACGCTGAACGTGCCCTTGCAGGGCTTGACGAAGAACGGGAAGTCGATGCCCAGCGTCTCGGGCTTGGCTCCGTGGATCGGGATCAGGGCCGCGGGCGGGGTCTGCTGCGGGGCCGCGGCTCGCTGGGCAATGCGGCTGTAGTACTTGTGCTGTGCCGTGATGATCGCAGCGGGATCGTTGCCCGGGAGCCCCAGCCGCTGGGCAACCGCCGCAGCGATGATCGCACCGATGTACTCGTCGCTCGACAGCACGCCCGACAAGCCTTCGTCCGCAAACTCGTCCACGAGTTTGTTGATGAATTGGACGGCATCAAAAGTGAGCAGCTTGAGCGTGCCTGGGAAGTGGAACAGGTCGTCACCGCGATAGACGAACTCCAGCTCACCCTCGTACTTGCTGTGTCCGAACTGGACGAGGTCCCACGGGTTGGCAAACAGTACGAGGACTTTCTTCATCGGCGCGGCGCCAACGATACCGCACTTGGGCGCCCGTTTTTCACCCGACGGGGGCTTCAGCGTCCTGCGCGGGCTCCTGAGCGGGCGAGCCCGCTCGCTGCGTCTGGCGAGCCACCAGGCGTGCGTAGGGCCCCGCTGCGGCCAGCAACGTGTCGTGCGTGCCGCGCTCGACGATTCGGCCGCCGTCGAGCACACAGATGATGTCGGCGTCGCGGATGGTCGACAGGCGGTGCGCAATGACCAATGTGGTGCGGTCGCGCTGCAGTGCTTCGAGCGCCTGCTGGACGAGGGCTTCGGCCTCGGCGTCGAGAGCACTGGTCGCCTCGTCGAGCACGAGGATCGGCGGGTCGCGCAAGATAGCTCTTGCTATCGAGATGCGCTGTCGCTGGCCACCGGACAGTTGCTGGCCGCGCTCACCGACTTCGGTGTCGTAGCCCTTGGTGAAGCCGCTGATGAACTCGTGCGCGTTTGCAGCCGTCGCGGCCGCCTCGACTTCGGCGTTGGTGGCGGTGAGATGCCCGTAGCGAATGTTGTCGCGGATGGTCCCCGAAAAGAGCACGGGGTCCTGCGAGACGAGCGCCATGTGACCCCGCAGACTGAGCAAGGTGAGGTCGCGGACATCCTGTCCGTCGATGGTCACGCGCCCGGCGGCCGGGTCGTAAAAGCGGAACAGAAGGCGCCCCAGCGTCGTTTTGCCTGAGCCACTGGCCCCGACGAGCGCACACGATTGCCCGGGTTTGACGGTCAAGTCCACGTCCGACACGACCGCCTCGTCGCGCCCCGGGTAGCTGA
>Ga0316189_10000449_pt1 | contig 40875 bp, 39 predicted proteins | sample LowCovwburrow_MG_FD_204930 | JGI IMG/M metagenome (GOLD analysis project Ga0316189, IMG submission 204930) | Coastal sediment microbial communities from Maine, United States - Lowes Cove worm burrow | ecosystem: Environmental > Aquatic > Marine > Coastal > Sediment | place: USA: Maine...
CAGGCATCAGTCGCGTGCGGCCCGTGTCGATGGCTGCGATTACAACCATACTCGGCATGCTGCCGCTTCTGGGTGACGCTTTTTTTGAAAGCATGGCTGTGACGATCATGTTCGGGCTGGGTTTCGCTACCATCCTGACCCTGGTGATTGTTCCGGTGCTTTACACCAAGTTCTATCGCATCCGCTACCGGCCGCTGGCTGAACTGGATTGATGGCAGACGCCAATTCAGCCTTTTTGCACGTTCAAACGAGTGGTAATGAGATATAGGAAACCACCCAGCATCATAAATGCCCCGGTGGCCAGCCACGACTGCTGGCTTGCATGCGTCATCAACCAGAGGCTGACGACCAGGGCGACCGCCGGAACCGTCATACCGCCCTTAAGCCTGAACTGACCTTCGTATTCACCTATTTTACGATGCAGGATGGGCAAGGTCGCAATGCACATCACATACACCATCAGCCGCACAATGGTACTGATCACGGCCAGGAAGACAAATCCCCCGCTCAGTGCAAGGACTAGCGAAAAGAGCGCATAGAAAAGGATGGCGTTCGCAGGCGTCTGAAAACGCGGATGAATCCGCCCGAACCAGGCCGGAAGGCTACCCAGCTGCCCCATCGCGTAGAGCATCCGGGGTGCGGACAACATGCTCGAGGTCAGGTTTCCAGTGATAGAGAAAACGGCGCCCAGCGTCAGGATACCGGCTCCTGCGGTACCGATCAGGATCAGTGCCACATCGGCAAGGGGTGTTTTACTGCCTGCAACCTCCGGCGCGACGGACAGCGTGACAAGCTGGATCAGGAAGTAAAAAACGGTAATGGCGAGGATGGTCCGCACCAGGGCAAGGGGTATATCCCTCTTGGCATTACGCGCCTCCCCTGCCGGAATCACTGCGCTTTCAAAACCGACAAAGGCATAAAACACGATCAGCATGGTCTCGCCCAGCGAATCAAGAGGCGGTATTTCCGCACCGGCAAATATTTCAGGATTGGTCTGGCTGATGCCGAGGATAACCAGCAACACCAGGGGCAGCAACTTGAGTACGGTCAGCGCGAAAATCGCCATCATGCCCTGGCGAATCCCAATGATATTGATCGCTGTCAGCAGCACGCAGACCAGCCCTACCGCAACCAGGTGTGCTGTACCATCGGCCAGTGGTGACCAGAACCAACCCGCGTAGGTCACCATCAAGTGCGCATTGGCGGCAAAAGCGGCCGCCCGGGACAGCGTGAGAAGCCAGCCAGCCTGGAAACCGACGAATGGCCCGAATGCCTTCGTGGCATAAGTCACCGGCCCACCGGTATCTGAGAAATAGCTGGCGACGCGGGCAAACACGAACACGATGGCCATGATCAGCAAGCCGCAGGCCACATAAATCCAGGGGCTGAATAAGCCGGCCCGTTCAATCGCAATAGCCGGCAACGCAAAGATTCCGGCCCCGATCGTTCCATTCAGAGCAATAGCGCCAAACCCGAGTTGGCCAATTTCCTTCTTGAGACCAGCGTCCCGCTGTTCACCTGAATTCATGGAGGTTCCTGCTGTGAATGAGCGGTCAGCCGGCCAGGGCCTGCGCCACTCGCTTCAGGCGGGCACCCGCTTCGCCGCCAACCTCTTCCATCGCCGCGTCGCCAGCGAGACCACCGGCCTTCATCATGGCGGCCGGATCAACGATGCGAACCAGCGTGCCTTCCTCGACTTCCTCAACAATTACATTACAGGGAAGCATCAATCCGGCATCGGGGCGATGACTCAGAGCCTTGTGGGCAAGTGGCGGGTTGCAAGCGCCGAGAATACTGTAGTTACGAAACTCGACACCCAGCTTCTCCTTCAGCGTGTCGTGTACATCAATCCGCGTCAACACGCCAAACCCTTCCTTTTTCAGCGCATCGACTACGCGCTCCACAGCTTCCGCATAGGGTGCGTTTACTGTTACTTCAAAAGCCATTTCAGACATGGTTGTTTCCTCGGTAAGTTCAAAGTTAAAAACATCAATTGATGTTTTGCCGCTCTTTTTCGGCCTTCCTCTGCAGGGTCCGAATGATGCTCAGGCGATAAACGACATAATATTTCAGAATGTTAGCGACGTATTGCACAGTTTCCCGCCCAATTTCCTTCGCCGCGATGATTTCCACATTATCGAACCACTTGTTGGGATCGTAACCCTGCTCTGCGGCCTTCTGTCTCAGTTTCATGACCCGGGCCGGGCCCGCGTTATATGCCGCCAATGCAAACAGCGTCCGGTTGAAATCGTCCGCCCACAAGTCGCTGAAGTAACGGGTGCGCAGGAAGTCCAGGTAACGAACACCGGCATGAATATTGGCATCTGCCGTAGAAATATCACCGATGCCCACATTGGAATCCGCCGCCGTGCTGGGTAGCAACTGCATGATGCCAACGGCACCCGCCCGACTTCGGGCCGACTGCTTCAGCTGGGATTCCTGGTAGCCCTGGGCTGCGACTATCAGGTAGTCGACACCGTACCGGTTTCCGTACTGCTCAAAAATATCCAGAACTTCCAGAAACCGCTCGTAATCGGCCGCGCCAAGGATATTCTTCGACCAGTCAAAGTCATCCACGTAACGATTGATGAGGATGTTGCCCTTCAGCGTGCCCTGGCGATGCGTTTTGACGAAGCCGTTGACGTATTCCCGCAACTTCGGACTGCCCTTCCGCATGGCGAAGCCCAACTGGCCGCCGCTGCGAAACACGATGTCTTTGCGAACGACCAGGTTCTCGAACACGCTCGCCCAGATATCAGCCTTGTAGTCATCGACGACCGCCCATTCCAAAGAGCCGGAATTTACCATTTCCAGCAAATCCTCGTCTTCCAGCAGTTCAGATATTTCCTGGATGACAATCTGATCTTTTCCCTGCTCTCTGAACTGCCGGTTGATCACTTCCAGGCTGGAGCGGTAGCTGCTGGACGCCCGGACATATATTTCCTTGCCGGCCAGGTCATCGACACCGCTGACAGGTGGAGCAGAAGGACCGGTCACCAGGATTTCCGATAGCTCCCGCGTCATTGGATTCGCAAAATCGATCCGTTCCTGCCGCTCGGGCGTTATCGTCAGTCCGGCTACCGCCAGGTCGCCCCGCCCGTCGATCAGACCCTGGATCAGCTCGTCGCGCGCGACAGGAATAAAGACGACGTGAATCCGCAAATGCTTTGTGCCGGAACGCTTGTTCAAATCGTCCTCGAGCATTTTCATCAGTTCGAAGACCATCCCTTTTTCGCGCCCTTTATCCACGTAATACCTGCCCAGGCCATAAACCGTGAGCACCCTTACGATGCGCCTCTGGATCATCTCGTCCAGGTCGCCGGTCCAGGGTGCGGACAGGCCGGGAATGTCCAGTGCCTCCTGGAGTTGATCAAGCGTTAATCTCGGTGTTTCGGACCCGGGGTCATCAGCGATAGCCTCCAGGGACTGGCTGACCGGCTGAGCTGACCGGTTTTCTTCAGAGACGACCGCCTGGTCTACGGATTCTATATCCGAATTACCACAAGCCACGAGTCCCAGGAGTAAAGGTATGAAGTGAGTTTTTTTGAGCATGATGATGCATGTTATCTGCTCCTTGAATTTCGAGCTGATCAATTTTTAAGCAAAAAGCTCGCTTTGTCGCAAACGTCAAAATTGGCAAAATCTTGGTACTCTCATCTATTCAGTGACTTGGGAATTGGATGTAAGACAAGTCTTGAATAATCGCTCATAAGCTCACTACAGATCGTATTGACAGGCCCGTATCGAAGGAGTAATTTTAATTCCCCGTTAGATGAAACCCACCGGCCGGACGGCCGACCCGCCGAAAGGCAATACGGAGGGTAACGGAAAACGGACAAGTGCTCACGTGGTACTGAGTACGTCGCCCAGACCGGGCTCTGCAAAAGCCGGTCGTGCCATTAAAGGGTGACTCGAAAGGGAGACGCGATCCCTTGAGATAGACGCCAGGAGGCGCAAGCCTCAGCAGGTCGACAGACTGGAAACAGCTTACGCTGATGGAAAGTCGAAAAAGATCGGGGAAGCTTCGGCTTCGGACGATCAGGGACAAGAAGCTGCTTCGGTAGCGGAAAAGTCCAGAGTTCGGAAGGCGCGAGCCGGAAGAACCGATAGGTGAAAGGAGCGCAAGTTCTGGAAACCGACGAGGAAACGGGCGCAACCCTGTGGAATCGGAAGACCGAAAGACGTCGAGAAATAAGGCGGGAGTAGAAGACCCGCGACCGGAGCCCAGAGGCAGAGTACTGAGGAATCGGACGGAGTTGGAAAGGCCAAGGAGGATCTGCAGTCCACCAAATGCGGAGTTCCAATACTTCTACACGGAGAGGAGGCTTACGCCTCCTCTCTTTTTTTATGTCCAAAACAACTCCAAATCCTCTACAATTGTCCACCGAAACCCATCAGGAACCCAATGGACGATCCAACCACAGTCAGCGCGAAATCAGATGACTCGATTATTCGCATCAGGGACCTGGTGTTTCGTCGCGGACGCCGGACCATCCTGGACGGCGTCAGCATGGATATCCAGCGGGGCTCCATCGTCGCATTCATGGGGCCCAGCGGCGCGGGAAAAACGACGATCCTGCGACTGATTTCCGGTCAATTGCGCCCGGATGAAGGTACTATCGAAATCAATGGACGGTTGGTTTCCGCCATGTCGGACCGTGAACTGAAAGAATTTCGCAGGGACATCGGCGTTCTGTTGCAGGATGGTGCGCTCTTCACAGACCTGACGGTTTTTGAAAATATCGCAACGCCCGTACGAGAGCACACCTCCCTTCCCGAGCCCCTGGTCCGGCGCCTTGTGATGAGCAAGCTGAGCGCGGTGGGTCTCGGCGGCACGGAAGACCGCATGCCCCACGAATTGTCCGGCGGCATGGCCCGAAGGGTCGCATTCGCGCGTTCCGTGGTTCTCGATCCGGACATCATGCTGTATGACGAACCCCTGACGGGCCTGGACCCCATTGCGGTATCGACTATCCGCAGACTCATGCGCGAAACCAATAATGCCCTGGGACTGACCAGCGTAATCGTCACTCATAACGTGAACCAGATCAGCAACCTGGTGGACTACTGCTATATCATCGCGTCTGCCAAAATTGCCGGCGAGGGCGCGCCGGAAGATCTCAGCACCAGTCCCAATCCGGGCGTTAATCAGTTCATGAATGGCAGAGTAGAAGGCCCCATTCCGTTCCATTACGAGCCTCCCGGTTCACCGTGGGGATTGCTGGATTGAGCGTGGAAAAGCGAATGGACCTGTTCGGCGGCCCGATTTCCCAGGCAGGCCAATGCCTGTTATTCCTGTTTCGCATGCTAGGTGGAATCCGCTTCAGCCTCACGCAAATGCAAACGGTGCTGCAACAGACCTACCTGATCGGCGCTCGCTCACTCGTCATTATCATGATTTGCGGATTCTTCGTCGGCATGGTGCTGTCATTACAGGCAATCAATGCCCTTGAGCAGTTCGGCGCCTCTGACCAGGTCTCAGTACTGGTGGGGAAATCGCTCTTCCGGGAACTGGGCCCAGTGCTTACCGCCCTCCTGTTCGCGGGCCGCGCCGGCACTTCAGTCACCGCGGAAATTGGCCTGATGAAAGCGACCAACCAGATCGAAGCCATGGAATTGATGGCAATCGATCCCATTCACCGAATTGCGCTACCGCGTTTTGCCGCCGGCCTGATTTCAGTGCCGCTGCTGACCGCGATGTTCAACGCGATGGCCATTTTCGGCAGCGTGGTTTTTTCCATTGGCGTCATGGATCTCGATTCGGGCATTTACTGGAGCAAACTGCAAACCAGCATTCTCTTCCAGAAAGACTTTATAGGCGGCGTCTGGAAAAGCTTTGTATTTGGCGGCACAGTCAGCCTGATTGCCGTTTATTTTGGATATTCCGCTCGGCCCACCGGTGCGGGAGTAGGTACAGCCACGACCAACACGGTGGTTTTAAGCTCCGTGCTGGTCCTGATTTTTGACTTTATCATGACGTCATTCCTGACATGAGGTATTGCTATGCGTGCGAACTACAAGGTTGAATTCGCATCTGGGGTTTTTTTACTGATTGGAATTGCCGCCCTGATCTGGCTGGCCACTCGGGCCACAGACTACGGGCAGGAAATAGGCAAAGAAACCTATACCATCAGCGCGCGGTTTACCAATATTGGTGATCTGCGTGACCGGGCGCCCGTAAAAATCGGCGGAGTGACAGTCGGATTGGTTGAATCAATTGAGCTGGACCCTGTCACATTTGAAGCCATCGTGAATATGAAGGTGTCCTCCAGGTTCAACGAGATACCTTCAGACACGGGTGCCTCGGTATTTACGTCGGGCGTTCTGGGTGACCGTTACATCGGCCTCGAACCCGGAGGAGCGCCCGACATGCTGACCGAGGGCGATGAGTTGTTCATCACGCAGTCGGCACTTGTTCTGGAACAGGTTATCGGTAAGTATTTGTTTAACGCAGGATCGGATAAAGACGAATGATGAAATCTATTTTATGGGCCGTGGCTATTTTGTTTGCCGTACAGGTGGCATATGCCAATACCGCCGATGAGCGCGACCCCCTGACGATCATTGAAGAAACTTCGTCCAATATTCTGAGCACGCTGGACCAGCGGCGCGCCGAGTTTGAAGCGGACCCGGAAAAACTCAGGGCCATTGTGCGCGAGGACCTCCTGAGCCTGTTGGACCTGGAATATTCTGCACGGCTTATCCTGGGCAAGGCTGGCCGTGGCATCAGTGAACAGCAACTGGGTGCTTTTTCAGAAGCCATGAGCAATGTTCTGGTCAACCGCTATGCCGATGGCCTGCTTGAATTCCGGTCTGACAAACAGATCGAAGTGCTCCCGGTGAAGGGGAAAAACACGGACAAACTCACCCGTGTTCGCACGCGCATCAAGCTTGAAAACGGGGGCTTTGCGCCGGTAGATTACGCGTTCCGCAAAACAGACCTTGGTTGGAAAGCTTTCGATGTGACGGTTGAGGGCATATCCTATGTGATCACTTTTCGTAACCAGATTTCACCGCGAGTGGCGGCAGACGGAATTGACCAGGTGACCGAGGAAATCATCGCCGGCACGTTCAGAATCAATGACTGACCTTTGCTCCATCGATGAAGGCGAAGACGGCTCCGCGCATCTCGCCGGTGAACTGACCTTCGAGTCGGTTCCCGGGTTGTACCAGCGCTCCCAGGCTGTTATGTCCAGGCAGCCGAATTCTGTGGATATGTCAGATGTGACCACGGTCGACAGCGCCGGTCTGGCCTTGCTGCTCGAGTGGCAGGCTTCCCTGCAGGATGCCTCAGAACGACTCAAATTTACCAATGCCCCCTCCAGCCTGATGAGTCTTGCCAGCTTGTGCGAGGCCACCGGACTGTTGAATATTTCTGGCAGGGACAGGGTCCATGAATAGAAAAGCCCTGGTTTACATCGGCGTAATCCTGATGCAACTGATCATCTTGGCAGGCTGTTCAAGCCAGCAGGTCACCATGACCGATCCGGAGCGGGACCCCTGGGAAGCCTACAACCGCAAAATCCACTCATTCAATATGGGTTTCGACAATGCGATTTTCAGGCCAGTGGCGAAAGGCTACGATTACATCATGCCCGATGCACCCCAGCGCGGCGTCAGGAATTTTTTCAGGAACCTGTCCTATCCGGTGACATTCATCAACCTGATCCTGCAGGGCAAATTCGAAGACTCCATGACAGCAACCGGCAGATTCCTGATGAATTCGACGGTCGGTCTGCTGGGTTTCGTCGATGTTGCAACCAAGCTGGACATGCCTAAATACGATGAAGACTTTGGACAGACTCTCGCCGTGTGGGGCTGGAAGGACAGCCGTTACCTGGTCATGCCACTTTTCGGACCGTATACGGCACGCGATTTTATCGGGCGCGGGTTTTATGGCTACTTTCACCCGGTCAGCTTCGCCATTCGGGAGTACAACAACTACATTCCGCTGGTCGTAGACCTGATATCGTTGCGGGCTGAATTACTGCCCTTCCAGGCGGAACTGGATGCGGCGAACGACCCGTATGTGCTGGTCAGGGACGTCTGGTTGCAAAACCGCGAGTACAAGATCTACGATGGTGAGCCGCCGCAACCCGATTACGACGCATTATTGGAAGAGTATTGACCTGCTGGGGTAAGCTGAACCCCGTGATTCCATTCAATAACAAACTGCTGACAATTTGCCTGGCTGTCATGGCGATACTGGCCGTTACTGCCTGCGATTCTCCGTCACCAGGCAAATCCGGGGCGGACAACGGCTACAGCATCTACCGGCATTCGATGGACGGTGCTCCCAGCAGCCTAGATCCGGCCCAGGCATCAAATATCTATGCAAACTTCCTCGCGGTCAATCTGTACGACACTCTCTACCGGTACAAGTACCTCGCCCGGCCATACCAGCTTGAAACCAATCTGGCGGAAGGCCGTCCCGAGGTATCATCCGACGGTTTGATTTACACCATCCGTATCAAGCCGGGGGTTCATTTTATCAATGACGAAGCCTTTCCTGGAGGACAGGGGCGTGCGGTCCGGGCCGACGATTTTGTCTATTCGATCAAACGGCAATTCGATCCGAAAACCCGTGCACAGGGCGCCTGGCTCTGGCAGGGAAGAATTGTAGGCCTGGACGAATGGAAGGAAAATGGTTCCGATTACGATCAGGATATTACCGGACTGAAGGCGCTGGATGATCGTACGTTGCAAATTCAGCTCATCGCTCCTTTCCCGCAACTGGTCCATACGCTGGCCCAGGGTTATTCGGCCATCGTTCCCCGGGAGGCCGTTGAACATTACGGCCAGCAGTTCGCCATTCATCCGGTTGGGTCTGGCCCTTACAAACTCCAGCTGTTCAACAGCGCCGGAGCAGTGCTCGTCCGAAACACGAAATTCCGGCAAGAACCTTTCGGCCTGGCAGCAGAAGGGTTTGATCCTGCGATTCATGCCGGCTATGGCCTGGAACGCCTGGAAGGCCTGTCGCCGCCTTTCACTGACCGGATAGAGCTGGAGTTTATTGCCGAGGATGCATCTCGCTGGAACGCCTTCCTGGCCGGTGAGCTGGATTTTGTCAAAGTGCCCGTCAGCCAGTTCGACCAGGTCCTGGAAGAGCGGAACCCCCCGACCCTGAATGTCAGGCTGGCGGAAAAGTACCACTTGCTGGCCAATCTTGAGTCGGGCTTCGCACACACCGACTTCAACATGTCCGACCCCAGGATTGGTGGGCATCCTGATCCGGTCCAGAATGCCCGCAACAAAGCGCTGCGATGCGCAATTATCAAGGCCTTTGACTGGCCAAAACGAAATGAAGTTTTTTACTATGGCATCGGCCAGGTGTTTCCCGGCATCATTCCGCCGGCTGCGCCCGAATTCGATGCTCAGCAGGACAAGACTTCGGTCACTCGTGACCTGGAAGGCGCCAGGGCACTTCTGGCAGAGCATGACTGGAACCCATCAAACCTGCCCGTGCTCGAATATGGTTTTCCGTCCAGTGTCACCGAACGACAGATGTTTGAACAATTCAGGAGTTTTCTTGGTGACATCGGGTATCCACCCGAAAAAATCCGCCCGCAGACTTTTGCCACCTATGGAGATTATGCAAGAGCCTATCTCAACCGGGAAGTCATGTTGATAACGACCGGGTGGACCATGGACTATCCGGACGCGGAGAATACTATACAACTGTTTTTTGGACCCAACGCTTCACCGGGATCAAACAGCGCCAATTACGAGAATGATGAATTTGACCGTCTTTACCGTTCCAGCGCCGGCATGCAAAGCTCGCCCATGCGAACCACCATGTATCGCACTATGAATCGGCTCGTTATTGATGACTGCGCAACCATAAGCGGCGTTTCGCGCAAGCTCGTCCTGTTGTGGAACCGGGACCTGCACATGCTTCCGGACCGGTCTTTCGTCGGCGGGTTCTTTTTCCGGTTCGTGCATACCGGCAGGCCCGGCGCACACCCGGATGAACAGGCCCGGTAGTGCCCTGGGTATTGAGCAAGCTTGTGCATGGCGGCCTCCTGGTCCTGGGCGTCACCCTCATCAGTTTTTCACTCATGGTCTGGTTCGGGCCGGACCAGACCTATACGCTGATCGGAAAGAATGCGACCGAGGCGCAGATTGCCGAGGTGCGGGAGCAACTCGGATACGACCAGTCATTTGTAAAACGCTATGGCCGTTACCTTTCAGACCTGTTCACATTAAACCTTGGCTCATCGAATTCCTCCGGCGAATCCGTGAGCCGTATTCTTCAAAGAACCATCCCGGTGACCCTGGCGCTGATGCTTCCGGGTTTCATTCTGGGAAACGTGCTTGGCATTGCCCTGGCTTTGCTGGCTACCTGGAAAAAAGATCAGTGGACCGACCGCCTGATCACTGGCATGTCTGTTACCGGGATGAGTATCAGCTTCCTGGTGGTCATCATCTTTCTGCAGGTCCTTTTGTGCACGCCCTATGGCCTGAATTTGTTCCCGGTTCGCGGCTGGCAGGTCACTGGCCTGGTCAGCTATTTCCATTACGTCACGGTACCCACACTATCCCTGGTCTTTATCACGCTGGGTTATAACACCCGCTTTTATCGGGCAATTTTCGTCGAAGAAGCCGGTAAAGACCATATCCGCACCGTAAAAGCCTATGGTGCGTCGACAATGGCCATTTTGTGGCGCCATGTCCTGAAGAACAGCCTGGTGCCCATCATCACGAGATTCATGTTCACCATTCCACTGGTGGTGATTTCGGGCAGCCTGTTGATCGAAAGTTATTTCGGGATCCCTGGCATCGGCAAAGTCACTTTCGATGCAATAACCAGCGGCGACCAGCCGGTTTTGAAGGCTGTTGTCGGCCTGACAGCCATCGCCTTTATCCTGATCCAGGTACTGACGGATTTCATCTACCGGCTGATCGATCCGAGGATTGTTTGATGGAAGCGGCTTCACAGATCCTCCGGAGATTGAGCATCAGTCGCAGCGGTCTGATGGGATTGGTGATCGTAAGCATTTTTTTCCTGATGGCCCTGGGCGTATGGGTGGGGTTGCTAGGGCAGAACTGGTCTGCCGCAAACGGTGAACGCTGGGCGGTGCCCAATGCGACGTGGTGGTTCGGGACAAACCAGCTGGGACAGGATATCTTCGAGCGGGCAGTCTTCAGCGTGCAGACTGCGTTTGAAATTGGAATCGTGGTTTCGGTCCTCTCCACCGCGCTTGGCGCGACGCTTGGAGCCGTCGCAGGCTGGCGCAGCAATACCTGGATAGACGGGACTGTAGTGTGGCTGGCCGGTGTGCTGGACTCGATTCCTTTCTACCTGTTTGTCGCTGCGGTCGCGTATGCATTGCAAGGTGTCCCCTGGGCAATGCATGTAGCGATGATCGCGACTTTCTGGACGGCCACGGGCCGGTTGGTCCGGGCCGAGGTAATGAAAATCAAGACCAGGGAATTCGTGCTTTCGGCCCGTGCTATTGGACTGCCTGGCTTTCGCATCCTTCTCCGTCATGTTCTGCCCAACACGATGCATATTCTCCTGATCCAGACCAGTATCACGTTTGTCGCCGCTATCAAGACAGAGGTCATTCTCAGTTTCCTGGGGCTGGGCGTACAGGATGGCGTGAGTTGGGGCCTGATGCTTGCCGAGAGTACACAGGAGGTTCTTGCGGGGCATTTCAACAATTTCCTCGCGGCCTCTGTGATGTTGTTCATGCTGCTGATGGGTTTTAACCTGCTCTCGGATGCGCTCCAGGACACCTTTGATCCGAAACAGGCCGCCCTGTGAACCCGCTTGCGCTCAAAGTCAGAAACCTGACCATCATAAATACCGGCAACGCCGGTTCGAAAGCTATAGTCAATCGACTCGATTTCAATCTGGAAAAAGGCGAAGTGCTGGCGCTGGTAGGGGAATCCGGATGCGGCAAAACCAAAACAGCCGAAGCCATCATGGGACTCCTGCCAACCAGTCACTGGAAGGTCACGGCAGACAAGATTGAGCTGAATGGAACAGTATGCAGCGCTTCTCCACCGGCCGTTACAAGAAAGTACAGGGGTAGCGAGGTTTCGATGATATTCCAGGAACCGCTGACAGCCCTGGATCCGGTATTCAGCTGTGGCTACCAGATAAGCAGTGTATACAGGCGGCACCTGGGTTCAAACCGGCGCCAAGCCCATCGTCTGGCGATAACCATGCTGGAGCAAGTTGGCTTCGCGGACCCCGAACGAATTTTCAGAAGCTATCCCCACCAGCTTTCCGGCGGCATGCGACAAAGGGTCATGATCGCGATGGCCATGTCATGCCGCCCGGCCGTCCTGATTGCCGACGAACCTACAACGGCGCTGGACGTGACTACCCAGGCCCAGGTATTGGAACAGATGATCCAGTTGGGCAGGGAGTACAACACTGCCATTTTGCTGATCACACACGACCTGGGTGTCGTTGCGCAATATGCGGACCGGGTAATGGTCATGCTCAACGGCGAGATTGTTGAGTCGGCGGATGTTGCGGACCTTTTTGAACGTCCACAGCATGCCTGTACCCATGAACTGTTGTCTTTCGCCGCCCGGATGGGTGACTGATGACAACGCCATCTTCAGCCCTGCTCAGCATTCGGAACCTGTCGGTAGATTACCCCTCGACCGCTGGATCCCACGTGCCTCTGAGGGCTGTTCGCGGGGTCAGCCTGGAAATCGCACCTGCTGAGATCTATGGCCTGGTGGGTGAATCCGGATCCGGAAAAACATCACTGGCCCATGCTGTCGTGCAACTCGTCGCTCCTGCGGCAGGCCAGGCCCTGTTCCGGGGCAGCGACCTGTTCACGATGAACAAGTCAGCCTTGAGAGCGGCCCGCAGGGATATCCAGCTGGTATTTCAGGATTCGCTTGCTTCATTGAGTCCCCGCCGCACCGTTCGCCAGGCGCTGCTTGAACCGCTTGACCATTTCCGGATTGGAAGCCCGGCAGAAAGACCCGGCCAGGTCATGGCCAGCCTGGAAACGGTGGGCCTCGAACCGGCCATGGCCAATCGTTATCCACAGGAGCTCTCCGGTGGGCAACGTCAACGGGTGGCGCTGGCGCGCGCCGTGATCACGCGCCCCAAACTGATCATCGCCGACGAACCTGTTTCTTCACTGGATGCCCGCGTGCAGTCACGGATTGTCAGGTTGATCAATAATCTCCGGGAAAATTTGGGTATTGCTTTCCTTTTTGTTTCCCATGACCTCGTAGTCGTTCGTGAACTGGCAGATACGGTCGGTGTGATGTACCTGGGCAAGCTCGTTGAAACGGGTCCGGCGCAGGTGCTGTTTGCCCAGCCAGCCCACCCCTATACAAAATCACTGCTGCAGGCCGTTCCCGTCGCCGATCCCAGGCACCCACGCCCACGGGTATTGGGTGGCGAGCAGCCTTCACCCTTGACTCCGCCCTCTGGCTGCGTGTTTCATATGCGCTGTCCGGAAGCCTTTGGTCCATGCTCCGCCGATAAACCGTCCGAAACGGTTGTCGCCGGACAGGAATCCTCGCAAACTTGCGATCATAAAGTCAGGTGTCACAAATGGAATCCCGAAAACAAATGAAGTTGACCTTTCGCCCGCGGACTTTGGCGTTACCGCTATTTCTTGCAGCAGCGGTGGCTGTCATCGTTTCCTGCGGTCCCAATATCATCAAGGGAAGAGCACCGTTCATCAGTATTTCAAGCATGAGCCTGATTGATGACCGCCTGTCCGCAGATTTCGATATTCGAAACCAGAATGGCATCCCGATGACAATCTCCATGATAGACATTACGGTGACCGTCAACGACGTCGAGCTGACCCGCGAAAACCGGGAATTTGAACTGCTGGTCGGCGCCAATTCAGCAGAAGAAGTGAATGTCGAGGAACTGCCCGACGAGTTTACCCGCAGCCTGCTAGAATCACTGGCCAACAAGGAAGTCAAAAGCCTGCCTTTTGACCTTGAGGGGCGAGTTCGCACGGTCGAGGACGGATACCTGAGATTCTCACACGAAGGGCACCTCTACCCGGTTCCCGGAAAACCGGGCTATTTTCGATCCACCGTCACGCGGTCGAAAAAACTCAGCCGGGAAGAAAACTTTTAAACAAAAGGACCGCGTTTGACGGCGGAAAGCGGCCGTTTTAGGCTAATCGCACGAATCTGCAATATTCCAGGAGAATATGATGTCCATGGAGATCACTTTCGAATTAAGTAACGAAGACCTCAACTACTTCAAAAAAGTGATGATGGACGCCCGTGAGAAAGCCGGTGACCTGGATGAGGATTCAGTCATTGCCAACGCCCGCGCGCTACTGACGGAAGTCTGGCAATCTGACACATCGGATTTTATTCGCGAGAGAATGAACCGCCTGGAGACGCTGATCGGAATGGTTGTTGACAGTGGCTGGGGACTGGAGAACGAGGAACGCAGGCATGTTCTGGAAGCCCTCACCTACTTCTCGGAACCCGAGGATCTGATCCCTGATGACATCCCCGGGCTGGGTTTCCTCGATGATGCCATCATGATCGAAATGGTGAGCCGGGAGCTGAAGCATGAAATACAGGCCTACCGGGATTTTTGTGTATTTCGCGCCGCCGAGTCCAATCGCCCGAAACAGGATGCCACGGAGCTGGAACGTTCCGACTGGCTGGAGGAGCGCCGTAAACAACTTCATTCCCGGATGCAGAGTCGACGCTCGAGAGGAAAAGGCGGGAGTGGAAAGTCCCCCTTCTCACTGTTTTAAATGGTGCAGCAGCAGGATGAGACCCGTTTTTACCGGATTCTCGTAGCGATCGAAACCGATGCAACCCGTTTTTACGGCGCCGATGCAACCCGCCCTGCTCTCCTGGGAAGTTCAGATGCCGAGCAACTGCTGGGGCACGTGGCGGCAGATCTCAAAGCCCTGTTACCCGAAATTTCTGATTGCAGCCTGATCGTGGCCGGCGCCCTGTTCGACCAGACACAGGTCCTTCGCCCGATGTACCCGGTATTTAAAACACTCGAAGCAACAGCAACAAGCGCCAGGGCGGATGATTTCAAATCCGGACTGGTCAGTATCGCAGCCCAGGCTGGAAAAATGCCGGATCCTGATTTGCAGCCCGGCGATAATATCCCGCTGGGACCACTTCAACTCCTGCCGGTGGTGCTCCATGGGCCAGCCGGGTTGGTGGAGGAGTTGGGGCAATTAATGGAATACCGCTTTTTGGAAGAGGGTCAGATCTCCGCCCACACCGCTGCGTGGATGGAAACGGCTTTTTCGATCTCTGTCAGCCATGCCCGATTCATGACCCTGACAGATCTGAACGCGATGTTGCGGCTTCAGTTGGAGCATTTCGGCTTTCTGCCCCTTTGGGAGTTGCTCGACGCCGCCCTTCACGGACAACCCGGTCCGCTGCAGGTAGAAAGCGATGGCGGGCAACGGTTTGAATGGAAAAACGGACAGGTAACGACCTGTTTCGAAACCTTCGATAGCTGGTCGATAAAAGGAAACGGGGCTGGACTCAGCTCGGAACGGCAGGCTCTCGCCGAAGGTTATGGCAACTGGACACGCGAAATCAGGCAATACCTGATGACGCTCAATGCCCATGGACTGGGTGTCCGGTTCTCGCTCAGGGACAGCGAAGAACTGTTGGAAGGTACCTTTTTCAGTGTTCCGGCGGCTGTTAATGCGGCGGGAGACGCTACCATCACCGAACACAGCTATGCGGAATTGGGAACCATCGCGGTTACCGTGTGTTCCGCTGGCCGTGTTGATCACTACTACCCGCTCAGCCCGGGAGGGCTGAATGATATTCATGCAGACATCCGCAAGCATGTGCCCGGGGTCCACACGGTAGCTTTTCCCGGAACCATTCTTTACGACGAAGAATCCCGCACTATGCTTCCCGATCTCAGCCACTTAAATACACGTCATTGAACAAGCTGGTTTACGTCGCACCCTCCCTCATTCACGGCATGGGCCTGTTTGCCGCCGGTCCGCTGCAGTCAGGACAGTTGATCGGGGTTTACGAGGGTCCGGTAGTCGCCGAAGACGGCGCCCATGTATTATGGATTGAAAATGATGAGGGTGATGACTGGACAGGCTACGATGGAAAAAATGAAATGCGCTACATGAACCATGCCGATACACCAACGGCTGAAATGGACGGCCTGCACTGCTACGCACTGGTCGATATGGGAGCCAATACCGAGATAACCATCGATTATGGCTGGAATGATTCTTGATATCGCAGAAATAAGCCTCATTTATGCTGTACTCGGGATAACAGCACCTACGGAACATGGAAAACGCTATGGAACTCAATGACGCAGTAAAAGACAAAATCGAAGATTACGTGAACAACAACAAGGTAGTCCTGTTCTTGAAGGGTACTCCACAGCAGCCCATGTGTGGTTTTTCAGCCAAGACGGTGGCTGCGCTCGATAGCGTCATGCCCGAATACGTCGCCGTCAATGTACTTGACGATGCTGACATACGTGAAGGCATCAAGGTTTACGGCGACTGGCCCACCATTCCCCAGCTGTACATCGATGGTGAACTGGTCGGCGGTTGTGACATCGTGCTCAACATGCTCAACTCCGGCGAATTACACCAGACTCTTGGCATGGAGCAGCCCGACCGGACCGCACCGGATATCACGGTGACTCCGGCAGCCGCTGAAAAAATTCTCGAGGCCATGGAAGGGCATGAGGGTATTGGTCTGCATTTCCAGATCGATGCAAACTGGAGTGCCCAGTTCAACCTTGCACCCGCCCAGGGGAATGAAATTGTCAGTGAGTCCAACGGTATCAAGGTCCTGATGGATATTGCCACCGCGCAACGCGCACGTGATGCCGTGATTGACTGGGTGTCCAGCATGCAGGGAGAAGGCCTGGCGATCGACCTTCCCCTCGCGCCGGCGCCGGTCAGGCAAATGACCGTTCAGGAACTGGCAGAAGAACTTAAAGCCGGCGCCATTACACTGGTGGATGTGCGCAGTGGCGACGAACTGGCACGCGCCTCCATTGAAGGCGCGCAGCTGCTGGACAAGGAAACCATGGAACAACTCGAAAAATTGCCAAAAGACACGGCCATTGCGTTCCTGTGCCACCACGGCAATTCCAGCATGGGAGCGGCCGAGTATTTCCGTAAGCAAGGATTCACCAACGTCAGTAACGTGGCAGGCGGTATCCACGCCTGGTCAATGGAAATCGATTCTTCGGTTCCCGCTTACTGATCGAATACCGCGATCGCAGGAGCGTGGTCTGACGGCCGCTCCTGCCTTCGCGGTTCGATGTCTACGTAGCTCGCAGTGCAGCAATCAGCCATGGCCTGTGACGCCAGCACCAGGTCTATCCGCAAACCCAATTTGCGGCGAAACATATTCATCCGGTAATCCCACCAGCTCCAGATCCTTTCTTCCTGGTCAAACATCCGGAACGTATCACTGAGCCCCAGTCCAAGTATTCTGTTCAGGGCATCGCGCTCCGGAGTACTGCACAGAATTTTCCCATCCCAGGCTGCCGGGTCATAAACGTCCCGGTCGTCCGGCGCGATATTGAAATCCCCCAGCACGACCACTTTTTCATGTTGCTGCATCTCTGAGCCAATCCACTCGGTGACCTTGTCCAGCCAGTGCAACTTGTATTCGAACTTTTCAGACCCGACTTCGCTGCCGTTGACGACATAAAGATCGATAATCCTCACATCACCGACGGTCACGGCCAATATGCGACGTTGCGGATCATCCAGGCCGGGAATGTCGGTAACCGGGTCACTGGCCGGTTGCCGGCTCAGCACTGCAACGCCGTTGTAGGTTTTCTGTCCTGAGAAAACACTATGGTACCCGGCGCTTTTCAGCTCCTCTGCTGGAAAACGGTCATCGGTCAGCTTGGTTTCCTGCAAGGCCAGCACGTCCGGCTGGGCCGCATCACACCAGGCCAGAACATGAGGCAGCCTGACATTCAGGGAGTTGACGTTCCAGGAGGCAATCTTCATGGATTCATGTTTCCTTTAAACCGTAACTTTCAAGCAGAGGCCCTGGCTCGGGCGGGCGCCCCCGGAATGCGATAAACGATTCCATTGCCGGGCGCGACGCGCCGACAGAAAGAATCTCCCTGCGCAATGCGTCACCCGCGGCTGCTTCCAGTGTGCCTTCTGCCCGGAACCTGCCCCAGGCATCGGCAGACAGCTGCTCTGCCCACAGGTAACTATAGTATCCCGCAGCATAGCCGCCACCAAAGATATGGCTGAAGCTGTCGAGGAAACGGTTCCAACCCGGTACGGGCACGACCGATACTTCCTGGCGAATCGCTTCCAGCACAACCAGCGGATTGGCCGGGTTTTCCGGGTCATAGTCGAGATGCAGATGCAAATCACACAGAGCGTATTCCAGCTGCCTGACCAGGAACAGCGCTTTTTGAAAACTTCGTGACCGAAGCAGGCGATCTTTCAGTTCTTCAGGCATGGCATGGCCACTTTGGTAGTGCCGGGCAAACCGCGTAAGAATTTCGTCTTCCCAGCACCAGTTCTCCAGCAATTGGCTGGGTAATTCGACCGCATCCCATTCAACGCTGTTGATGCCATTGACCTGCGGCCATTCAATCTCGGTCAGCATATGATGCAGGCAGTGCCCAAACTCATGGAACAGTGTCTGAACATCGTCATGAGTCATCAAGCAGGGCTGATCCTCTACCGGCGGCGCGAAATTGCAGGTCAGGTAAGCCATGGGCAACTGTGTACCGGAAGCCAAAGCCCTGCGCGAAAGGCAAACATCCATCCATGCGCCACCCCGCTTGTGCTTGCGCGCAAACAGGTCCATGTAAAGGCCGGCAATTTTATTTCCGGAATTGTCCTCCAGCCAGTAGAAAAGAACATCCGGGTGCCAGGCTGCGATTTCTTCATCCAGCACCAGTTTGATCCTGAATAACTGTTGTGCCGTAAAAAACAGCGCTGACATCATCTGTTCCAGCGGAAAATAGGGTTTCAGTTCTTCATCGGATAATTGCAGTTCAGCCTGGCGGTAACGTTCAGACCAGTAGGCGATATCCCATGCCTCGAGTGGCAGCGCGGCGCCCTGTGATTGCGCAAACTCCAGCAGCATTTCGTACTGCCGACGAGCTTCGGGACGAGCCCGGACTGCGAGGCCATCCAGAAACTCGTTCACCGATTCGGGTGTATCCGCCATTCGCCGGGCCAGCGCCAGTTCGACGTAATTTTCGAAGCCGAGCAACTTCGCCAGTTGATGTCTCAGCAGCAGCATTTCTTTAATCAACGGCATATTGTCCCACCGCCCGGCCGAAGGGCCCTGGTCAGAAGCGCGGGTCACGTAAGCCGTATAAATCTCCTGCCTGAGTTCACGGTCTTCCGCATGCGTCATGATGGCGTGAAAACAGGGCGCACTGAGATCTGCCATCCAGCCCTCCTCGCCATGGGATCCCGCAATGCCTTGCAACAGGTTCAGCTCTGCAGCAGGCAATCCGGCCAATCGGGCCTTGTCTTCAAAATGAAGTGTCCAGGCCTGTGTCGCGTCGATGACATTTTCCGAAAACTGCGAGCCCAGCTTGCTCAGACGCATGACCAGGGTGCGATAGATCTCCTGGTCGCCGGGAGAAAGTCCGACGCCGGCCAGGTGAAAGTCGCGAAGCTCCAGGTCGATGATTCTCTGCTGTACCGGGCTCAGAGCGGCATACGCCTTTGAGTTCTTCAATTGGCGATATACGGCAAAAATCCCCTGGTGTTGTTGCCGCCAGCTTTCGTGTTCCGTGAGCTGTTCAAGGCCCGCGTTATAGGCTTCTCTGAGCGCCTGGGTATCCGCCACAGAATTGAGATGGGATACCGGCGACCAGGCCCTGGCCAGTTCATCAGCCCAGGCAATCTCCTGTTCGACCATGGACCAGCCGGATTCGCCGCCCTTATCCAGCCACTGACTGATTCCATCCTGGTAATCCTGCAACAACTCGGTGATCGCCGGCATCACGTGATCCGGCTCGATGGCCGGAAAATCGGGCAGTCGAAACGGCTGATTCGATTGTTTCAAAGGGTTTTGCATTTGCTTGATGTCTTTCATAATATCCACAATGGGCAAGCGGCGAATGTTAGCATGGTTGCCTGATCCAAAGAGGGACAAGCGATGAAATTTTTGCTGCCACTGTTGCTGTTACTGCCCATGTTTGTGACAGCACAAGAAACCGAATCCAGTCTTCCGGCGCCCGCAAAACTCTGTGACTCAATGGAGTATCGGCAGTTTGATTTCTGGATGGGTGACTGGAATGTCACATCGAACGGGCAGGCTGCAGGCACCAACTCCGTTCATTCCATTCATAATGGCTGCGCCTTGCAGGAAAACTGGCAGGGCGCCGGACCTGGTGGTATCAGCGGCACCAGTTTCAACCTTTACGACCAGGCTACCGGCCGTTGGCATCAGACATGGGTCGACAGCAGCGGTACCCTGCTCCTGCTGGATGGCGGATGGGTCGATGGCGCCATGGTTCTGAGCGGTAAAAGACCAGCCCGGGACGGCAGCGGTGAAGTAACTCATCGCATCAGCTGGACACCGAACCCGGACGGCAGCGTACGCCAGCTGTGGGAAGCCAGCAGAGACGACAGCAAGAACTGGACTGTGCTTTTTGACGGGCAGTACACGAAGCAGATTGCCGATCCATGAAACGCGAAGACAACGGGCTGAAAGGCCTGATGGCTGCAGCCGGGTACTCGATGAAGGGAATCCGGGCCTGTTGGGAAAATGAAGCTGCGTTCCGGGCGGACGTGATCGTGTCCGCCATACTTTTTCTGGCCTCATTTTTCGTTGCGGCATCTGTCGAGCAGTGGTTGTTACTGACATCCCCCCTGGTCCTGATCATTATTGTAGAATTACTTAACTCGGCAATAGAAAACGTTGTGGATCGCATTGGGCACGAATTCCATGATCTTTCAGGCCGGGCGAAAGACATGGGCTCGGCCGCGGTGTTTTTTTGCTGGGTCATCATCGGTATGGCCTGGATATCCATAGCCTGGCTAAACCTGACGTAAGCTACAATGGCCCGGAATAAGAACCTATGAGGCAAGGAATGCACACATACACAAAAATCATGTCACTGTTGGTACTGGCGATGCTGGTACTTGCCTCCTGCACCAGCAATCAGGTCAGCAAAAGCAGGGGAGAGGCTTTCAAGCAATACGAAACCATCATTCGCTGGAGCCAGTGGGATGCCGCCGCCGATTTTATCGCCCCGGAGTACATCGCGGAAAACCCGATATCCCGGCTGGACATGGACCGGCTTCGTCTCTTCAAAGTCACAGCCTACACGGTGCGTTCAACCGGCGTGTTCGATGAAGGAATGACTGCCAGACAAACAGTCGAAATCAGGATGTTCAACGCCAACCAGGCGGTTGAACGCACCATACTGGACGAACAGGAATGGCGCTATAACGAAGAAAGTAAGCGCTGGTTACTGCACAGCGGCCTGCCCGATCCAACCAAACGCTACTGACAGGCGCGCCAGACAAAGCCATCACTCTCAGAAGCCGTTAACGGTGAACCCGCCGTCTACGGCCAGGCACTGGCCGGTAATATAGCTCGCGGCGGGAAGGCACAGAAACGCAATGGCCCTGGCGCATTCTTCCACTTCCCCAACCCTGCCCATCGGCGTCCGCTCAAGCACCTGCCGGCGGTAATCAGGATCCTTCAGAACCTGACCGGCCAGCGGCGTGTTTATGTACCATGGCGCAACTGCGTTCACCCTGATCCCCTCTTGCGCCCATTCCACCGCCAGGTTTCGTGTCAACTGGATCATCGCAGCCTTGCTCATGCCGTAAGGCGCCCCGGTCCTCAGGTGCGTCAGGCCGGCCACCGATGCGTTGTTCACGACGCATGAGGGTGCGCTGCTTTTAAGAACCGGGTGAAGCAGGCGGCACATCTCAAAGCACGAAACCAGGTTCGCTTCCTGGACTTCGCGATACTCATTCAGGCTGAGCTCTTCCATCCTCTTTCGAATGTTGGTTCCCGCATTATTGACAAGAATCTGAATCGCACCTTCCAGTTCGGCAACCAGTCGCAGGCGATCGTCTTCCACCGAGAGATCAGCCGACAATGCCTCCACCCTGCTGCCAGGGGACGCGGATTCAATGGCAGTCTTTGCATTATCAAGACGGATTTCATTCCGCGCCACGAGCACGATGTCTGCACCCAGCGCGGCCAGTTCCTGAGCCGTCGCCAACCCAATGCCACTGCTTGCCCCCGTCACCAGGGCCCGCTGGCCTTCCAGCCGCCAGGGTGAACTACTGGACATCGCAGAGGCAATGCGCGGCAACCGTCAGGCCTTCGTTACTCCGTGAAAGCACCCGCAAATCACTCAGGATATTCTCAAGCAGCGTATTATGTAGCGGGCCAAACCCTGTTACACCCAGATCGAAACGCGTCATCACCCCACCGATCATTTCAAACAGGAATGTCTCCATCGTGCTGAGTTCCCACTCGTCATAAACCATGTCGTAATCACTGCCCAAGCCTGCGATTCGAGCTGCCGCGTCTACCGCCTGCTTCAAGGTTCCCGTTTGATCGACTAATCCCCTGACCTTTGCCTGGCTGCCGCTCCACACTCTGCCTTGTGCAACGCTGTGAACATCTTCGGACTCCATTTGTCTTGCTTGCGCCACGAGAGTGACGAAATCTTCGTAGGTGCGTTCGGTCGCACGCTGGAAAATTCGCCTGAGGTCCGGGTCCAGCGGACGGTCCAGGCGGAGTTTGCCCGAAAGCGGGGTCGTACCCACTCCGTCGGTATGGATACCCAGTTTTTGAAGTGGCCGCGCAAACGTGGGCAAAATGCCGTAAACCCCGATGGAACCGGTAATCGTCGATGGGCTGGCCCAGACTTCGTCAGCACCCATTGCAATCCAGTAGCCCCCCGACGCGGCCACGTTACCCATGGAAACCACCACCGTTTTCCCCATTTCCTTCAGTGCCTGGATTTCACGGCGGATAATCTCGGATGCGAATGCATCCCCACCGGGGCTGTTAATGCGCAAGACAACAGCCTTGATGTTCTTGTCTTCTGCAACCGCGCGCAACTTCTTCGACAGTGAAACCGCTCCAACCACGCCCTGAGGTTGTGTTCCCCGAACGATCTCGCCTTCTGCCACTACCACTTTCACGCGTGAAGTGGCAGTCGGCCGGTTCTGCATGTCAGTCAGGGCCAGATAATTATCGATACCGACCTGGCGATAACCCTCACTACCCTCACCCGGCGCGCCCCGTGTTGCGAGCACGCCATTCGCCTCCGGCCGGTCAAGCAATTGGTCGACCAGTCCAAGATCCAGCGCCAACCGGGCGAAATCACCTTCTGCCGCATCCAGGCGATCGGCAAAATGGTTGAAAGCATCCGTCAGTTTTTCCAGCTGAATACCGCGCTGACGGGAAATAGCGTCCAGATATTGCTGCCAGAGACTACCAATCCAGAACAGGTTGGCTTCCTTGGCTTCAGGTGACATATCGTTTCGAATCCAGGGCTCCATCGCCGATTTGTACTTGCCGGCGCGGAACAGGTTCACTTCCACCTCGAGCTTATCCAGGCCTTCACGGTAGAACTGCCTGTAAGCTGAGAAGCCATCAATCCAGACCGTCCCGCGTGGATTCATCCAGATTTCATCGGCCATTGACGCAAGGAAGTACTGCTGCTGGCCCAGATTGTCGACCAGCGCCACAACGGGCTTGCCCGAAGACTTGAACTCTGCAATGGCTGCTTCAAGCTCCAGAAGCGAAGCCAGACCAATACGCCGCATGTAGTTCGGATCGATGACCAGTCTGACAATGTTCGGATCATTACTGGCCCTGCGCACCGCTTCGACCAGGTCACGTAAGCGCGTTTCGGTCCGTGATGTTTCCGTAGCCTGCTGCAGAATGTAGTCCAGCGGCGTGCCGCTATACTGTTCAACCACATCCCCGTAAGGCTGGAGAAGCAGCGCCGTATCCGGCTGCGTACGCAAAGTTTCGCCGGTGTCCATCAGCGCGAGAACAAAAATATATAAAATAAAGAAAAAGACGAGATTCAGGAACACTTTTCGGGCTCCATCGACAAAGCGCCAGGCGCCCCGGAAAAATTTCGCGAAAAACGATTGCTTCGTGGTCATGAAAGGTCCTGTTGGATACTGCGTCTATTTTAGGTTCGATACACCGGTGTTCACAATGCCGAAAGTACCGGACTGCAATTCCGCTGACATTCGGTTCGCCAAGATTGTGTCAAATCCGCCATCAAGCTGGGCAAGGCGGGCCGTTGACTCTTTATTATCTGGCTGTTTATAAAAGCTTTTTTAATATGGCATGAAATCTGCATCCAGATAGATACCTTATTGAACTGAACAGGAGATATAAATGGGAGCCTTCTCTCGCCTTCGTTACGTTATTGCTGCCAACGTCAATTCCCTCATCGAAAAAGCGGAAGACCCGGAGAAACTGCTGCGGGCGCTGATTCGTGAAATGGAGGATGCCAGCGAAGATGCTCGCCAGGCCTGTGCGGAATTGCTGGCTGAACAAAAGCACCTCACTCGACTGGAAAACCAATTGGCCGAGGAAGTGGGCCAATGGCAGGCCCGGGCCGAAAAAGCCGTTGCTGAAGATCGCGATGACCTCGCGCGCGCCGCCCTCAAGGCCAGAGCTGAGCTGTCCCACCAACATGAATCTGTCGTGGATGAGCAGAAAATTGTGTCTTCGCGGGTGACCCAGATGGAAGAGGATATGCTCACCCTGAAGAGCAAACTCGCCGAATCTAAAAGAAAGCTCAAAAGCCTCGAAACCGGAAAGTCTCCGGGATCCGTTACCGCACCTGCGAAGGAGAAGCTGTCACCGGGTGAACGCAAAATTCGCCGGGCCATGGGGCGGTTCGACCGCTTGCAGTCACAGGTAGATAACCTCGAGGCCCGTGTGAGGTCTTACGAAGTGGGTGGAACCGTTGCTTCGACGTGGAGTGAGGCAACGCAAGGAACCCCTGATCCCGCGATCGAGGAAGAACTCGAACGTCTGAAGAAACGTGTCGCGGGTACGAAAACTTTAGAGACAACGGAAACAACAGGCACTTCATGAGACTGAAAGCCGAACGGATTGAAGGATCACTGCTCGCCGGCGTCTGTGCCGGTATCGCCCAGGCGTTCCACTGGAACGTCTGGGTGCTTCGTGCACTGTTCGTGGCTTTCCTGCTGACCAAAACGCTCTGGGCACTGGTGGCTTATGCAGTGCTGGCGGTGCTTTTTGTCCTGTTTGAGGAATACGTGCCCGGCCGGGCCGGCTCCACGGAAAGCCTGTCTTCACCTGAACTTTCGGAACGAAGTCAGCGAATCTCAGACCTTGAGAAACGCTTCAAGGATCTTGAGAACGGCAGTTAAACGGGCTGCTGCGCCTGGCGGATGAACTTCTGGCTGGTGCGGTGAAAGCGCGCAAGCATCAGGGCAGACGCAACCGTCAGGCCCGCAATCATCCCTATCCACATTCCTGCCGGCCCCATACCCTGGTTGAAAGTCAGGTTGTAACCCAGCGTCATGCCGACAACCCAGAACGAAATCACCATGTACAGCATGGGCTTCCGCGTATCTTTATAGCCGCGCAATGCGCCTGCCGCGACCATCTGCAAACCATCCGGGTACTGGAAAATGGCCGCATAGAACAACAGGCTGACCGCCAGCGGCGCGACCACCAGATCATCGGTGTAAATACTGACAATCAACTCCGGGAAAAAAAACATGCAGGTGGCGCTGACGGTCTGGAATCCCAGAACAATAACCACACCGATTATGCCCGCATAGCGCGCCGCATCCAGTGCGCCCCGTCCGATCGCATTACCCACACGGATGGAAATAGCGCTGGCCAGGCCTATGGGGATCATGAACATCAACGCTGAAAAATTGATCGCGATCAGGTGAGCAGCCGCAGGCACCGGGCCAAGACGGCCAATCAGCAGGGCCGCGCCGACAAAAAGACTTCCTTCTACGAAAATGGCCACGGCGATGGGTAAGCCCACTTTCAGCAGTGACCAGATTCTCGGCCAGCTTGGCGGCTCCAGGTAGGACATCAGCGCAAACGGCTGGTAGTGGCGGTGCGTGTGGATATAGAGAATCAGCAACACGAGTTGCAGCCAGATAACAATGGAAGTCGCATACCCGCAGCCTACGGTGCCCAGCGCAGGAAAACCCAGTTTTCCGAACATCAGCACATAGTTGAGAGGTATGTTCAAAAGCGCGCCGGCAACGCCATAAAGCATGGTCGGAGTGGTGTTTCCGGTGCCTTCACTGAAGAACCGCAGCAGCAGCACCAGGCTCAAAGCCGGTGCCCCCCAGGCCAGCGCCCGGAGATAACTGGCAGCCTGGGGAACGATGACCGGATCGATCCTGAACCAGGTCAACATAGGTTCGACGAAATAGCAGACCAGGGCGAACGGCACACCCAACACAAGGGCAATCCAGAAAGCCTGCCGCGTTTGCGAGGCAGCCTCGGACTTCATCTGAGCGCCATCCAATTGGGCGACACTGGGCTGAACCACCATCAATGTGCCGAGAACGAACATCAGCATGGAGGACCACACCGCACCGCCGATGCCCAATGCAGACAATGCGATTTCCTTCTCCGGCAACCGGCCCGCCATAACCGTATCGACAAAATTCATACTGAAAACCGCGAGCTGTCCAATGATCACCGGAGTGGCCAGGCGCATGGTTCTGGCAATTTCAGCGGGATGGTTTTTGTGTTTGGTTATACTGTTCATGCGAAACGGTGATTGTACAGGAGTAATAACGAACCATGAGCCTCACGGCGTTCCTCAGCGGGGCAACCGGTTTCGTGGGTTCCAGCCTGACGCGGGAACTACTCAAGCAGGGTTGGAAAACCCACATCCTCGTTCGTGAAGACTCATCACATGATGAAATCGAAGGCTTGCCAGTGACGATTCATCGGGGCGATCTGACTGACCGCCAATCCGTCATGGCGGCGATTCCGGAACAGGCAGATGCGGTGTTTCATGTCGGGGCAAGCACGAACTTCTGGTCCAGAAACAATGCCTTCCAGAACCGTGTCAATATCGATGGCACACAGAATATGCTCGATGCCGCCGCGACGGCAAAGGTCAAACGGTTCATCCATACCTCCAGCTTTACCACCTGGGGCTTCAGCCAGTCTGAACTGTCCGAAGCCAGCGAGCGGACCACTGATACGGACTGGATCAATTACGTGCGCAGCAAACACCTGGCTGAAGAATCTGTCCTGCAGACCACGCGGGTAAGGGGAATGGACGCGGTGATTCTGAATCCTGCACACATTCTCGGACCGGGCGATCAAAACAACTGGTCGCGCATGATCCGCATGGTCTACCAGGGAAAATTATTTGCCGCTCCGCCCGGCGGCGGTAATTTCTGTGACGTTCGAGAGATCGCCAAGGCGCACGTCCAGGCATTTCACCAGGGGCGTACCGGAGAAAAATACCTATTGGGTGGCGAGTATGCAGATTTCACCGAGGTGGTTAGAATCGTCGGAGAGGTTCTGGACAAACGCGTTCCAGGCAGAGCGGCGCCTGCCTGGATCATGAGTGCCTGGGGACACCTTAATGCTGCGGCCGCCCGGTTTACCGGAAACCCGCCCGACATTACACCGGAATCTGCAGCCATGGTTTCGTTCCGGATTGACTGCGATTCCAGCAAGGCGATGCAGGAATTGAATTACCGTTTCACTCCCATCCGGACACTGATTGAAATCACAGCGGAATGGATGGAAACAAGAGGCTTACTTTCATGAGCACAGACACCAACAAAGCGTTGACCATCTCCAGTAAACGGCTTGCCGGGTCAACCTGCTGCATGAACTGCGGAACGGAGCTGCAGGGACCTTTTTGCCATTACTGCGGACAACCCGACAAAAACTTCATGCGTTTCTTCCCGGTATTGATGCGCGAACTGCTGGAAGATTTTCTGGATTTCGATTCCCGCTTCATGCGCACCATCAAACCCCTGTTGTTCAGGCCGGGGAGACTGACCCGGGATTACCTCGATGGAAAAAGATTCCGCTATGTCCCCCCTCTTCGGCTGTATATTTTCTCCAGCCTCGTCTTTTTTTTCCTGGCTGCGATCATTACCTCCAATTCCATCCACATCAGCACTGAAATCGATGACGAAGGAGAAACCATCAGCAGCATCCAGATAAATACCGAGGATGAGGAAAAGCTCAACCAGGCGCTGGAAAAACTCGACCCTGAACTGGCTGCCGAAGTCGAATCCGGTATCAGGGAAATCGAGGAGGGCGACGACGACCACATCCAGTTCAACGACGAGCCATGGGACCGTGAAACCAACCCGCTGATCATTCCATTGCTCCCGGACTGGGTGAATGACTGGATTAATGGCGAGATCGCCGAATCGCCTCAGAAAGGCAAGGAGATCGAAGCCAACCCTAACCTGATCACCGACAAGATCTTCGAACTGCTGCCGGCAACCATGTTTGTACTGCTGCCCATCGTCGCCCTGTTACTCAAGTTCTGGTACCTTTTCGCGAAGAAATACTATGTCGAGCACCTGATCTTCGCATTGCACAATCATTCGTTTGCGTTCGTCATACTGCTGATCATCATGCTCGCCAACACGTTCGCCGGGTGGCGCGACCCGGCGGAAACCGGCGCGGTGACCGCAGCGGCTAACGCCATGACGGCGGCATTGGCTATCTGGGTCCCCGTGTACATGTTGCTCTCTCTCAAACGCGTCTATCAGCAAGGCTGGGCGCTGACATTCATCAAGTACAGCTGCATTGGAATTACATACCTGACGCTGCTCCTGCTGGCCACGACCTTTGTGGCAATTGTCAGCTTCGTGCTTCTCTAAGTACTTACCAAAAGGATTTTACTGCCGCAAATCGCCCTGCGGCAGTTCAATGATCAGCATGCCGATGCGTTTTTCACGACGGAAAAGGGCTTCAGACCACTGGGGATCCAGGCTGTTCCCATGAATCTCTTCCGGAATCCCATCACTCGTGACTACCTGGATTCGGGCCGTTTCTGCCAGCCGGTAGATCACTGGTACTCCACAAAGACTGAACGCCAGTGAGCCGGCATCGAGCTCCACAGTATGCTCCGTAGACCCGGCTACATGACACCATGTCTCCGGTCGCTGTGTGAATTCGGACTTACTGAGCATCGTGGGTGAGAATGCGACTCTTCCCTCCTCAACCCGGACACCCAGTTGCATGAATCGAACGATAATGTCTTCTTTCACCTGGCCCGTCATGCCGGGTTGCTGAACACCGCCAAAACCCGTCGTATGGGAATAGGGGTCAAGCGGAACAGCCCCATACTCAGCGGGCGTCTTGTGCAGACCCAGTCCCGACTGGATTTCGTCGAAATGTAAATACAACTGCTCTACCAGTCCTCGCTCTGCCTGCGTTCGTCCTGCCATTTCAATCGATTCTGCCGTAGCGAGTAGCAGTTTCGACACCATGTGCCAGTATATGCATCCCAGCCCCTCGTACTTGTACATGGCGCCCGAGCGCCCCGTAAACTGACGGTGAGAAAAAGTATCTTCAAACACGGTGACCAGTGCATTGATCTCTTCAACACTGATATCGGGTTCCTGTTGAAGCGCACGATTCAGATCTGCTACGTTCTTGAACACACCGTTGAAATGAAGTTCGCCATTGACATCCTGCTCGATAAATTTTTCAGCGCCCGAGCTGAGTTGATTGCTGAGCCAGTCATTGTTTTCGAGCACTGCTCTATCGATAGTATTCTTTTCGAGAAAAGCCTGAAGTGTGCGCTGAGGATATAAGATATAACTGTTCTGATCAGAACGGTATAAGTCGCTTGACCTCAATGCATCCAGCAGCCCCAAACTGGCCCTGGTATCGAGAAACCCGGAACTCAGCACCGCGACCTGCCCTTCCAGCATTTCCTGCAGGTTTTCAATCGCGTAACCGTCATCGCCGAAAGCGATCAGGTTGTAGGAGTGGAACAATCCGTCAGCGCGCCGGTTATGCAAAAGACCATGATCCAGCCATTTCACCGCCCGTTCCAGGAAAGTGGTCAATGCCAGTGTATCGACAACCGTACTCTCTCCGGAAAATCCCCGATAGACGGCATTCCGGTAGGTCTCTGACAGCGATCCCAGGCCATCCATGATCTGTTTCCGCTCGCGAGGCTGAACGGCGGAACCTAAAAGGTGAGAATACTCCTCCAGCAGGCCATGAATGCCGGCCAGGTACTCCGCGACTTCATCCGACAACCGAAACTCCGTCCCTTTTTCAGGCTCAAGCAGCTCCAGGAGACGGACCAGGTAGCGCCTGAGAAAACAAAGCGTTACGACTGACAACCCATAGCCGACCAGCGCATTATTGGCATCGTTCCACTCGGGGCGTTGTGTATTCATCCAGATACCACCGCCGGGAACGAAGTTGCCCAATTTCGACAAGGCGGCAACCAGCAATTTCTCCATCAGGGAGACGCGGTAAATTGACCCGTCTGCTAAAACCAGCAGTCTGCCATCGCTGCCCATTTCTTTAACGCGGGCTTCAATGGCATTTGCCCCGCCCTGATCATAATCAACGCTGTTTCGAGGGTCATTAATCAGCGATTTATAATCCCTGATCCGATAGGGCACGTCGGCATAGACAAAAATCTGCTTCGACAGGTGAGCGGAAATCATTCCCGGGTGATAGCGCCGCGACAACTCGAGCAGTTTTACCAGGTAATTGACCTGGTGGTCGCCCCAGTAGCCGATGTTCGACCAGGGGTCATCCGGGTCATGGACTTCCCATTCAAACCCATCACGCGTGATCCGGTAGGGGTTATACCCGTCGGCCGTCGAGGCATTGACAAACTTGGTGACGATGCTTTCAATGTATTCCGGATAGGACAAGGCAAGCGCTTCCCAGTTCTGGAAAATATCTCGCCAGTTCCCCTGGTAAAAAAGTTTATCTGAGCCGTCTGCATTTCTGATATCGATGGAAAACCGGTTCCAGGGCCTGCTTGGATCTCCGTGCCGCCGGCTGAACGTCAGGGGCAGATACTCCAGGGCCATGCGCTCCATGTCAGGGTTCCCGCTGCGTTCAGCAGTCCTGATGACAACCGAACGGGAGAGGCCCTTATTTCCGGGCTCAAACAGCCGGTCAAAAAGCTTTCCGAGCGGTCTGTTCCAGGATTCGATGAACCGCCTGAAATCGCTACGGGGGAACTCATAGTCATCGTAGAAGATGCCCCCACGCATGATATTAAACAGCGTGTTTGAGAAATGCCTGCCTGCCACCAATGCATCGGAAGAGAACTGGCCGCCATCGGCATTACCGACCAGTTGCAAAATGCGTTGCGTCCCCGATTCCACATCTGAGTCAATCGACTCGGCATTGACACCTTTTTCCAGCTGAGTAATCTGGTTTGCCACCTGTGAGGGGCCCTGGTTCACATCACAAACCTGGTACCACGCGCGCTCACCGCCGGGCGGCAGCACGATGGACGCATGAATGAAAAACGCGCCACGCCTGCCGTTACAGGTCGATTCGGAGTGAACCGCCCGGCCTGATTCGAAGTCAGCCAGCTGATCCTCGCTCAACAGCAGGACCGTGTCTTCGAGACCGGTCGCCCAGGCTATCGTCGCTTTCAATGCCTCGCTGGGTTCGGCGCGGTCCGTAGGAATGGAACTCATCGTGTAGAGCGCAGCGGAGCATCCCTCGACTGCTTCGGTTTTCTTGTAAGCATCCAGCAATGTGCTCATGTCGCTTTGCAGTGAGGGCGCCACTCCGTAGGGAAGAATATTTCTCAGGCCATCGAGCAGTGCAAGATGAACCTCTGCTTCACCCCTGTTCACCACAACAGATTTTCTGACAAAACCATATTGCTCACTGCTTGACCAGCCATAGCTGAAAGACAGGCCCAGACCGTGGTTGATCTCCTCAAAGATCAGCCTGTTCCCAACCAGGTTCTTGTACAGATTGCGTTCTATGCCGTAAACATCGGCCTGGGAGACAAAGGGCTTCCAGAGAAACGTCCGCCCCTCCCGGGAAACCAGGAAAGACGTATAAGGGCCGGTCGTCGACCAGGCATCATGAATCTTATCGTCGGTGTAATAGGGAAAAAGCGCATTGTTGGGATTCCTGCGTCCACAGGTCAGCCCACCGGTACTGGACACGTACATCCAGTGATCGTAGCCACTGACAATGGCCATGAGAAACGGGGCCATTTCCTGAAAACCGGAGATCTTGTAGAACATTTCGCCGTCGCGATGAACGAGCGACCCGCCACATTCGTGGACGGCGTTGCTGATGGGAGATTCACCCCAGAAAATCTCCCCCATGATTATTTCACCAGGAAAGGAATATTCGCGTGACCGGCGTGACCCTGGCCATCGTAAACGTAGACAAACAACCGGTATGCACCCGCAACTTCCGGGGCTTTGAAGTCAACACGCTCTGAGTCCGCTTTCCCGAACAGATTGCTGACGGCTTCAGGTATTTCCTCTTTATCCCCTCCGTCCTGGGTGGCCTCGCTTTCCCGCAATACTTCCCAGCGATAACTGAGATTGTCCCCATCAGGGTCCTGCGTAATGACCTCGGCGTCATAACTACCACCCGCCTTCAGCACGATGTCTTCGGCAGAAGTTCTTGAATCCAGCCGCAAAACATCAATTTGCGGCGAGCGGTTATCCGGCCAGGCGCCGGTCCAGATGTAGTGCATCGTATCGATGGTCTCCGTTTCCGTTCCGTCCGCCAGGAACATGCCATACCAGGTAGGTGTGCGCTCCTGTTTCTGTCCCCATAAAAAAACATAAGAGCCCAGTACATGATCCGGGTCTGAAGCGATCGCGACCTGGTAGCTCTTCAGGTAATTTGCGGCCTTCTCACTGCTGTTTTGTTCTACCGGCGCCCCCCAGGCAGTTTTACGCACTTCCCAGTGACCGATCGCACCCCATTCCGTGACCATGTAGGGCTTGTCGAACCCGATCTCGTCGAGATAACGCGGCAGGTTCACGATATCGCCATACATCTGGATACTGACAAAATCCAGATCAGACGAACGCGTATCGATCAGTCCGGCCAACTCGGCATTGAATCCGGCCAGGGCTGTTGTGGTTGGATGATTCCCGTCCACCTCGTGAATCATCTTAGAAATATCATTGATCGCATCGAAGACTTTTGGATTCTCGAAACGAAGATTGGCTTCGTTGCCAATCATCCATACCAATAGAGCTGGATGATCCTTGTACTTCATCACTTCCCCGCGGGCATATTCCAGCTGGGCGGCTACGGCTTCTTCATCGTCATAGTCGAAGCCATGCCGTTCACGGCCAATTTCAATACACAAAGCAACCGTAACGCCATGTTCGGCCGCCTCATCGAGAACCTCGAGCCCGGATGACTGCGCATTGTCGGTTCGCCAGGTTCGTATCGAATTGCCGCCATGAGAGGCAAAAACTGCGACATCACTGTACTCCAGCCCCGCGCCCTTGATGGCATAGGGCTCACCTTCCCGTTCCAGAAAATACCGGCCCTGCTTCTCTGCGACCTTTACGGGAATCACTCCTGCGAGGGCAGCCGCCTGGACTGAAAGACCGAACAGCAAGAGCCCGAACACCAGGCATGTTTTGATTCGCATATTTAATGACTCCTTCATTTCCCGGAAACCAGCTCGGCTTCCAGCTCTTCCAGGCTGCGCCCCTTGGTTTCAGGCAAAGTCCGCATAACAAAAATCAGCCCGGCAACGGCAAACACACCATAAATCAGGAAAGTGGTTGACGGGCCGAGGTTTTCCAGTTCCCAGGGGAACACCAGTTGCACCAGGAAGCTGACCGCAGAATTAATCAGCCCGACGAACGAGATCGCGATGCCGCGAATCCGGTTGGGGAACAACTCTGAAAACAGCACCCACATCACCGGGCCCAGTGAAATGGCAAAGCCCGCCACGAACCCCAGGATGCCAATCAGGATCAGGACCGGGTTGACGCCGACCAGCTCGCCGCTGTCCGTATAGCTGGCCGAGCCGAAACCATACGCCAGCAACAACATGCAGAACGCGATGATGAACAGGCCCGCAAGCATCAGTGGCCGGCGCCCCAGCTTATCGATCAGCAGGATGGCCGTCACGGTGAACACCAGGTTCACGAGCCCCACCAGGACCGCCTGCATGAATGCGGCATCAGTGCCGATCCCTGACTGCTCGAAGATCATGGGCGCATAGAAGAACACAGAATTAATGCCGGTAATCTGCTGCAGAATGGCCACCGAAATGCCAATCGTCAGCACCAGTTTCATGGCAGGCTGAAACAGTTCCTTCAGGGAACCTTTCTCCTGGCCGGCTTCTGTCTTCAGCGACTCCTGTACGGCATTCAGATCAGCCTCAGCCTGCGTCCTGCCACCCACCTGCTCGAGGATGTCCAATGCATCCCGGGTTCTGCCACGCATCACCAGCCACCGCGGGCTTTCAGGCACGAACATCAACGCGAAGAAATAGAAAATGGCCGGCAACGCCTCAACGCCGAGCATCCAGCGCCAGTTCCACTCACCCAGTTTCAGTGACTGGGCCCAGCTCAAATCGGACTGGCCAAAGCTGAGGATCAGGTAGTTGCTGAAATAGGCCGCTGAAATACCGATGACGATATTCAGCTGATTGAAGGACACCATCCTGCCACGCACCGCGGCTGGCGCGATCTCAGCGATATACATGGGTGCGATGATCAGGGCAGCACCCACTCCCAACCCGCCCAGCATGCGCGCAGCGACCAGCGTCGCGTAGTCTGGCGCAACCGCCGAAGCAATCGCGGAGAGTGTAAACAACAGGGCCGCCACTTTAAGCACCGGACGGCGCCCAAAACGGTCACTGATCGGGCCGGCCAGCATCATCGCCAGGGTCGCCGTGAGCGTCAGCGAGGCGACTGCAAAGCCCAGTTCGAACTTGCTGAGTTCGAATTCAGGCTCGATAAAGCCCACTACTCCGGAAATCACGGAGGCGTCAAAGCCCATGAGAAATCCACCGAGCGCGACGGTTAGCGCAACCCGGATGGTGAAACGGATACCTGGTGTCATAAGTTCAACGGCCTGTTTTGCATTTAACGGAAGAGCGCATCACAACGGTAGGTTCAAACATATTCTGGACCCTGAGGTCTTTCCAGCCGTAGACGCTTTGAAGTACTCTGCGGGCGGCCATTTGCCCCATCCCGCTGATCTGGTAATCGATAGTCGACAGCTTGGGTCTGAAGTAGCGCGTAAAAAACACATTGTCGAACCCAATCACGGAAATATCATCAGGTATTTCCAGGCCACGCTCGCGCGCCACGCCCAGCGCACCTGCAGCCATCTCGTCATTGGCGCAGATGACCACCGAAAATGGCTGTCCAATCCGCAGCAGTTCCTCCATCCCCCTGCTGCCGCTGGATTCCTGAAAGTTTCCCTCGTATAAAAGCCGCACATTGAATTCGATGCCATGCTCCGCCAGGGCGCGCTTGTGCCCCTCCATGCGGTCATGTGCATCGTGTTTCCACAGCGGGCCTGAAATATATGCAAACTCTTTGTGGCCCAGCACGAGAGCGGATTTTGTCGCCAGGTAACCACCCAGTTCGTTGTCCAGGTTGATACAGTTGTCCCTGTTCCCCTTGATGTGCCGGCCAATCACAACGATCGGAACAGGGCCCCGACTCAGTTTGGCCAGATAATCATCACTCACTGCATCGACGTGCAGAATCAGTGCATCGCAATTGCGGGACAGCAAAAACTCTATGCCCGTTTTTTCAATGGCTTTATCGCTATGACCGGCAGTGATGATGACGTGTTTACCCGCCGCCCGCAGTTCCGTCTCGATACCACTCAGTATTTCTCCGTAAAAGGGACCCGAAAACATCGGCACCAACACGCCGACACTGTCCGTGCGGTTGGATGCGAGGGAGCGGGCCATGGAATTGGGACGGTAACCCAATTCCTTCATCGCGGACTCGACCTTGTGTCGGGTCTTGGCGGTTACTTTCCCGCTGTCGTTCATCACGCGGGAAACCGTGGCCAGAGAAACGCCGGCAAGCTCTGAAACCTCGTAAATCGTCGCCATGTCAGTGAACCGCCTGGTGTTTTCTTCGACTCAACATATCGCGAAAGGATTGCCCGCTCAATTTTATCGTTCTTTTCTGAGTTGCATAGTCCACATGAACGATCCCAAAACGCTTTTCATAACCCTCCGCCCATTCGAAATTGTCCATCAGGCTCCAGGCAAAATATCCACGGACATCCACCCCCTGTTCCATCGCCCGGTTCACAGCTTCAAGATGTTCCTGAATATATTTGACTCGATCGGTGTCATTAATCCGGCCATTTTCGATACTGTCATCCATGGCCGCACCGTTCTCCGTGATGTAGATCGGTGGCAACCGGTATCTCCGGTTCAGCGACACCAGCAACCCGGTAAAGGCTTCCGGATAGATTTCCCACCCCATGGCCGTCAACGACTGGCTGGCTGGCGGCAAGCAAACAAACGACCGGCGCTCGTCGGCCCTGTATATAGCCCGCGTATAATAGTTAACCCCCAGGTAATCCAGGGGCTGGGCCATGATTTCAAGGTCACCCGGAATAATGTCCGGCCTCTCAACCTCAGGCAGGCTGTCGATGATCGAAGGATATTTTCCGTCCATCAGCGGCTGGATGTACCACTGATTGAAGGTCTCATCCGCAATGCGCGCAGCCTGTTCGTCCTCTGCGGAATCAGTAGCCGCATAACAGGGCGTGAAATTCAGAACGATGCCGTTCAGCGAATCCGGACTGTTTCTCTGCAGCACCGGCATCGCCAGCCCATGCGCGAGCAGCAGGTGGTGGGCCGCCTTCTTGCCAAAGGCCCTGTCCGCCAGGCCCGGAGCATGCATTCCGGTTTCATAACCGTAATAAGCGCTGCAAAAAGGCTCATTCAGCGTGGCGTAAGAGTAGACGCGCGGGCCAAACTCTTTTGTCACCTGATCTGCATATTCCTGAAACCGATAGGCCGTTTCGCGATTCAGCCAGCCACCCTGGTCTTCAAGGTATTGGGGAAGGTCCCAGTGGTAAAGTGTGACAAAAGGCCGGATATCATGTTCATTCAAGCGGTCCAGCAAGCGTATGTAGAAATCGATTCCTTCCTCGCGCAAAGCGCCATCAGGATTCATCACCCGAGGCCAGGATATTGAAAACCGATACGCATCCAGCCCCAGTTCCACCATCAGATCCACATCCTCTTGCCAACGCAAAACATGGTCGCAGGCAACACTTCCATTGGAGTGGTCACGGATTTTTCCAGGTATACCGCAAAAGGTATCCCAGATGCTGGCAAGGCGCTGGTCTGCTCCGCCTTCTATCTGGTAAGAAGACGTTGCGGAGCCGAAAAGAAATTCGGGGGAGTTCATAGCGGAGCCGGAAGGTAAAACGATCTTCATACCAGTTTAATTTGGCTCCGGAAACAAAATGTAAGCGTTTACATTCTAGCTGCGCCCAAACGAATTTTCAAAGAAAATCAGATGTTTTTACTGCATTAAAAACAATTAGCAGCATTTTACTGCATTAACCCCCGTATACGGTTCAGATTCAGACTCTTGCGCTGCAATACTGCTCCACATAAGCCTGGTGGTTCGGCAGCTTGGAAACCGTTCGTTCCACATGAGTCCGGATGCCCTCCATGAAACGGGTCAATTCCTGTTCGCTCATGACATCCACGGTCTGGTGGTATTGCTCCGGTATCAGGCCCTGGCCCAGCATCACCTGGATCCAGGAATTTTCGCCAAACAGCTCACTCGGGATTTTGAACACCCTCGCCGTCTCCCTGAACAGGTCGATTCGATGCTGTAAGGAATCGGGGACCTCCATGGAGCGGCAGTATCGCCAGAAGGGGCTGTCCTGCCGGTTGGTGACTTTGTAATGCAGAATGATGAAATCGCGGATATTGTGAATTTCAGCCAGGCTCTGCTTGTTGTATTCATCGATATCCGGTTGCTTGATACCGGTGATCGGAAACAGTTGCATCAACCTGAGAACGCCACGCTGGATCAGGTGAATACTGGTGGACTCGAGCGGCTCGAGGAATCCGCTGGCCAGTCCCAGTGCAATGCAGTTCCTGTTCCAGTTTTTCAGTCTCCGGCCGGTACGGAACTTGATGGTCCGCGGATCAGTCAGACGCCCGCCCGAAATATTTTTCAGCAGCTTCTGCTTCGCATCTTCGTCCTCGATGTACTTGCTGGAATAGACCATGCCGTTACCCACCCGGTGCTGAAGGGGAATGCGCCATTGCCAGCCGGATTCATGCGCAATGGAACGCGTGTAAGGTATGGCCTCGATCAGTGATTCTGTCTGGACCGCCACGGCGCTGTCATTGGGAAGCCAGTGAGACCAGTCCCGGTAACCGGTTTTCAATGTCTGCTCGATCAACAAGCCCCGAAATCCAGTGCAATCGATGAAAAGGTCGCCCTCTATCACCTGCCCTGACTCCAGCGTGACAGACTCGATGAATCCGTCTTCGGAACGGGTAGCTACCCCGGTGATCTTGCCCTCGACCCGATTGACACCGAAACCCTCGCTGAATTTACGCAGGAACTTGGCATACAGCGTCGCATCGAGATGGTAGGCGTAGTTCAAGCCACCTTTAGGGAGATGTGCGAACTTGTTCTGTTCTGCCGCCACGAGCTCCAGGCAATATTCACCGTAGTCGCGGCCAGACCCACGGGCGCGGTCCTTCAGCCAGAAGTGCTGGAAACCGGCTGTCCAGTGATCCTTGCCCGTTTCACCGAAAGAGTGAATGTAATTTTCGTTGACATCGCGCCAGCCTTCGAAGGAAATGCCCAGTTTGAACGTCGCCTGGGTGGCTGCCATGAAATCCTGTTCTTTGATATTGAGCAACTGGTGATAGCTCATCAGTGGCGGAATTGTGGCTTCGCCTACACCTACCGTACCTATTTCATCAGATTCTATCAGCGTAATATCGAGCACTTTACCCAGAATCTTTGAAATGGCGGCAGCCGCCATCCATCCGGCAGTACCTCCACCGGCGATCACTACTTTTTTGATCCTCTGATCCATGTTTGCCTCGTTTTGCCTGAACCTGGAGTCTACCGGTTCAGCTTCTTCAGTAACTTCGCCCTGAGTCGCCGTGCCATGGCGTCATCGATGGGAGCCAGGACGCCTCGGCGATCACCAGGAATGTGTCCAACCGATTCCTCGTCATATTCGAAAATATAGAATTTGAAAATTTCATGCCATGCCGCGCGCTGTTCAGGTGGCAGGTCGCGCAAGCTGAGCAAGGCATGCTCCAGCACATTGGCCGGTGAATCCATGAATGATGGTGATTGCCTCCACCAGTAATTGATCAATACGTTGAAGTTGTCCAGTGCTTCAACGTGATGCCACCACATGCTGGGGATGAAAATAGCGTCGCCCGGTTCCAACTCTGCGACCCGGGCGTTTTGGAGGGCATCCCGGAACCTGGGGTACTTTTCATAATCCGGCTGATTGAAATCTACCATGCTGATCGTCTGCCCGCCCGGATTGAAGTCCAGCGGACCCACGTAGAGATTGCTTATTTCTGCAGGCGGAAAAAGAATAAATCTGCGCCGACCGGCAGCGCAACAGGCCACATTGTCCGGAACATCGAAATGGGCCGCAATCCGGGTCCGGTTGCCAATCCAGATACTTGCCAAGGGGTCGATATCACCAAACTCGATATCATTTTCATCTCTGAATCCCGGTAAACATTTATCTACCGGTGTAGAGCCCACATAAAAAGCCGGCGACTGCTGATCAGCCAAGTGCTGCTGCAGCTTGTCCAGCACCTGATCGAGTTTCACGATAACCGGTTGGTAATTGAACCCGCTCAGGTCTTCGTTGTAATACACCCTTCCCTGCGAATCCGGCTCGCCAAAAAAGGCGCCCACCGTTTCATCCTGGTTGAACTGGCGAAGGTAGCGGTCTGCATCCTGTGCGGATATTTTTGCAGCCTGTACCATGGGCCAGTCACCAACCATCCCTTTGAGCAACAGGGGCTCGGTTGAAAGCAGGATTTCGTCCGATAATCCGTGGGGGCCGATGCCCCTGATTTCCCTGACTTTTTTCTTGATATCCAGCACAGCAGATCAGAGATTCATCTTCCGGTTTTTCTTTTCAACCAGGGCGGAGATATTGGCAAGCGACGCGATGGCCATATACACCGCTTCGAGGTAACCGTTATTGTTCAATATCACCAGGTCATCGCCGGTCAGGCCACGCAGTGACGTTTCGTTGATGGTATAAAATCCCGACATCCGGTGTTCTGACCCATCATTGAGTTCGACGTCCAGCACGAATGATTCCAGCAAATCCATGCCGAGCAGCATATCCACAAAGGCCTGGTTACGTTCATGCCCTTCTTGGAGGAGCTTCAGCAGAGAGTTGATCTGCTCCAGGTATTCACTGTTGCCACCGTGCTCCAGAAAAACGGGTTCGCCTTGCGTTTCACTGATCCGTGGGCTGTCCATATTGACTGAAATCACTGGTTCCACGCTGGTAACACCATCCTCACTATTCTGCTGGAACCCGATGAGGAAAGGCTGTCGCACGATATTCAATGGGATATACATGGCGTCCCAACCTTCATCAGTCAGGAACAGATTTTCATCAACTTCAAAGCCCAGCAACGCAACCGCCTGGAATTGGCCTGTTTCCGGGTTCTTGGTGAAAACGATGGGGTAATGGCTTTGCAGATTCCTGAACTCATGGGCAAAAGTGGGAGCAAACCACTGATTGTCGCCGTATTCTGCAGAGCGATCCGTTATCACCCGCAGGTTCTTGTGATCCACATTGTTCAGTAATTGAATATTTGGCATTCCAGTTTCCGGCAGTTACGCGTTTGTTGCTTGATTAGATGGGGTTAGATTTTATAGATTCCATGTTTAACCATGTGGTCAATCAGTTGCCGGTTGGAAGGCAACCCTCGGATGTATTTCTCAG
>Ga0316189_10000450_pt1 | contig 40853 bp, 39 predicted proteins | sample LowCovwburrow_MG_FD_204930 | JGI IMG/M metagenome (GOLD analysis project Ga0316189, IMG submission 204930) | Coastal sediment microbial communities from Maine, United States - Lowes Cove worm burrow | ecosystem: Environmental > Aquatic > Marine > Coastal > Sediment | place: USA: Maine...
GGGACCGTCGTCAGCGGGGAACATACCAACTCTCAGATAACTCTACAGAACGTAGAGCGTGGTACCCATACGTTGCAGGTTGCGGTAGTGGATCAGGCCGGGAAGGAGCTGATTCGTTCCGCTGCCATCACCTTTTTCCTGCGCAAGATCTCCCTGCTTAGTTACCCGGGAAGGCCTGTTCAACTGCCGGAGCGTCCGAATTCGGGGGAGGGCGAGGAAACGGAGAGACCGCGGCCCCCGGGTGACGGCGACGAGGATCAGGATGGTGAGGAACAGGGCGAGGGCTCGGAGAATACCGTCCGTCCACGGCCGGACCGCCCCGATGACAACCCTTATGCTCCCGATTTTCGCCCAAACTATCGACCCTTCCCCCCCCGCGCCAGATAAAAATCGACAGTGAGCCCTGCCTTTATGCACTATATTAGTGCGTAAGTGCCCGTGGTATCCAATTGCTTTACGGCCTTCTCTCTGCTGCAGGAACAGGAAAACCCCTGGGATCAGAGACTTTTTTCGAAATCGCCTGATAGTTTTCAAACTTGGTGTAGTTCTTGCTCTCAACTAATTTTTAATGACTAGTCGATTCACCTCTTTGTGTGACTACGCCCAGAGGATTCTGGACAACCTGAACAGTGTTGTCCTGCTATTCGATCCGGATTTGCGGCTGCGCTATATGAATCCTGCCGCCGAAATGCTGTTCCAGATAAGTGCACGCCATATGCAAGGGCTGCCAGCAGGGTCGCTGATTCACTGTCCGGCGGAAATGGTTGAGAAAAATCTCAACCGGGCCCTGCAGTCGGGCCACCCCTTTACCGAAAGAGAAATCAACATGCCCTTGCCCGGGGATCGTACAGTGACGGTCGACTGCACCGTGATTCCGTTGAGTGAGCAGGACGGCGAGAAGGGTCTGCTGGTAGAGATTCAGCAGATCGACCGCCAGCTGCGCATCAGTCGGGAAGAGCACCGGCTGATTCAGCATCAGGCAACGAGGGGGCTTATCCGGGGATTGGCGCACGAGATAAAGAATCCGCTGGGCGGATTGCGTGGGGCGGCCCAACTGCTGGAGCGCGAGTTGGTGGACCCGTCCCTCCACGAATACACCCAGATAATTATCTCCGAAGCGGATCGGCTGCAGTCGCTGGTAGATCGCTTATTGGGTCCTAACAGGCTTCCCCGGCTGGAGCAGGTAAATCTTCACAGTTTGTTGGAACGGGTCAGAAATCTGGTACTTGCGGAGTCGGGGAAGCGTGTGCGGGTGGTTCGGGATTATGACCCAAGCATCCCCGAACTGTATGCGGATAGCGACCGCATTATCCAGGCGATGCTCAATATCGTGCGCAATGCGGCCCGCGCCCTGGAGGGAGAGCAGAATCCGCAGCTTATCTTGCGCAGCCGTATTCTGCGACAGATCACCATTGGCAATCAACGGCACCGTTTAGTAGCGATGATTGAAATCGAGGACAACGGGCCAGGCGTTGCCGAGGAGATACTGGATACACTTTTTTACCCCATGGTGACAGCCAGTGACGGCGGCATGGGCCTGGGTCTGTCCATTTCCCAGTCACTCATCAACCTGCATGGAGGTTTGATCGAATGCGACAGTAAACCGGGTCAGACCGTCTTCAGAGTGTTGCTTCCGGTGGAGAATCCAAATGTCAAGAAGTGACCGAATCTGGATTATCGATGACGATCGTTCCATCCGCTGGGTGTTGGAAAAAGCCCTGCAGAAGGCTGGTATGGAGGTGAGCTCCTTTCCCAGTGCCGATGGCATTATGGATGCCCTTTCCCGCGGCCAGCCGGACGCCATCGTGTCCGACGTGCGTATGCCGGGCATGGATGGACTCGCGCTACTTGATCATATCAACCGGGCCTACCCCGATCTGCCGGTGATCATCATGACCGCACATTCGGACCTGGACAGCGCGGTGGCCGCCTTTCATGGCGGTGCGTTTGAATACCTGCCGAAACCCTTCGATGTGGATGAGGCGGTGGAACAGGTCAATCGGGCCTGCCGTAAAAGTCATGTGGTAAGAACCGAGGTGCTGCATTCGGTAAAAGGCAGTCCTGAAATCATTGGAAAAGCAGCCGCCATGCAGGAGGTGTTTCGCGCCATCGGACGATTGGCCCGATCCAACATCACGGTACTCATAAACGGCGAATCCGGCACCGGCAAAGAGCTGGTAGCCCAGGCCCTGCACCGCCATAGTCCCAGGGCAGGACAGCCATTTATCGCCCTGAACATGGCAGCGATACCGAGGGATCTGATGGAGTCCGAACTGTTCGGGCACGAGCGGGGTGCCTTTACCGGCGCGCAAACTCAGAGAGTCGGGCGTTTTGAACAGGCAGATGGCGGCACCCTATTCCTGGATGAGATCGGGGACATGCCGGCTGAGTTGCAGACCCGTCTGCTTCGGGTTCTGGCGGATGGCGAGTTCTACCGGGTGGGAGGACATGAACCGGTGAAGGTGGATGTTCGCATCATCGCCGCTACCCATCAGCATCTCGAACAACTGGTGAAGGAGGGCGGATTTCGGGAGGATCTGTTCCATCGCCTTAACGTGATCCGGATTCATATCCCCTCGCTGCGCGAGCGCCAGGAGGATATTGGGCCGTTGATGGAACATTTTCTCTCGGCGGCGGCGGTGGAGCTGGGGGTTGAGACCAAGCGGCTGCGTCCGGAAACGCTTGCAGAGCTGGAAAAACTGGAGTGGCCGGGCAATGTGCGCCAGTTGCAGAATACCGCCCGCTGGCTGACGGTAATGGCCTCCAGCGACGAGGTGCATGTCGAAGACCTGCCGCCGGAGTTGAGTCGGCGAGAGATCAGCGAGGAGGGGAGTGGTGACTGGCGCAATGCCCTCAAGGCCTGGGCCCGACAGCAGTTGCAGAAGGGGCGGCACAATCTGCTGGACGAGGCGACGCCGGCATTCGAGACCATTATGATAGAAACGGCGCTGGAACAGACCGGTGGCCGGCGTCAGGACGCGGCCAAGCTGCTTGGCTGGGGAAGAAATACCCTGACCCGCAAGATCAAGGAGCTGGATCTGGGGGTAGAAGAGCAAGGCAACAGCGCTCAAATCTGAAGAATCGAAAATTCGATGCGTCGCTCGTCAATTGATCCGAGCCAAGACTCACCGATAGGGTCCTCTGGAGTCCCCCTGATACCTGCCTGTGGGCAAATGCCGGCCTTTCAGAGAGCAACACCTGATACCATGGATGTCGGCTGTGTAAAAAAATCTTTGGTAGCTTAGTTAGGAGCAATCGATGAACAGCAGTAGTATCGAATTGAGCGGCTCCAATGTAGAGAGCATTCAAGTCGAAGAAGACCGGGTGGTAGTTCGATTTTCCCGCGCCATTATTGTCAAGACCATGAGTGGATCGGCGGAGCGGACCCGCTGGTGGCAAGCAGGGGAACTGGTTTTCGAGGCGGCCCGATTAGTAGAGGGTATGCCCCCCGAATGTCCCTGTGTGTGTGCCGGGGGGGATGTTGCTGAGAACATCTATACCTACCGGGACATGATACCCATCCCCCTCGACAGCCGAGGCAGGGCCCATTGCGACCTTTGCTTCGAGGGTACAGATAAGCGATTGGTGGTGGAGGCGGAATCCGTAAGCCTGAAGATGGAAGACCGTCCCCATTACATCGAACATATACGCACGGAACCATAGCAGCCCTGTCCGTTGCCTGGGAGATTTACAGTTTTAGCCCGAGGCCAGTTTGTGGGCGCAGCGGGTGGTTTCCGGCAGCCGGAAGCGAGTGGTACAGTTGAGGACATATTTGGTCGCTGTCACCAAGCTGATCCTGTGCCCGCTGGAGATAAACAGCGGTTTCACCCCGCTACGGGTGCGCAGCACCGCACCGATCCGTTCCTGATGGTCCATCAAAGGCACCCAGCTGCCTTTTTCCACCGCCGGCTCGCCATGGCTGCCCAGCAGACGGGATTTTGCCACGCCAATGGAGGGAATATCGGTCAGTACCCCAAGATGGCAGGCGATTCCGAATCGCCTGGGATGGGCTACGCCCTGTCCGTCACAGAGCAGTAGGTCCGGTCGCTGCTTGAGTCGCCGCATGGCATCCAGCACGGCCGGTACTTCGCGAAATGAGAGCAGTCCAGGGACATAAGGAAAGTTGGTGGGAACCCTGACGAGAGCCTGTTCAACCGGTTCCAGGGAGGGGAAGCGAAGCAGTATCACAGCGGCGCGGGTGATCAACCCCCGCTGCTCGAAGCCAACATCTATGCCGGCCACCAGCTGAATGACGTCCAATCGATCTTCGGTCTCTACCCGATCCCGGAGTTGCTGCTGAATCTCCCGTGCCTGGGACGTTGTTACCTTCCAGGGGTGTTGAAAGCGGAGATTAAGATCCATGCCGCCGGATCAGGAGTTGAGTAATGCCTCGGCATGGGCGATTTGATCCCGCGCCTCGTCCAGGATTTTGAGTGTCATCTTCGGAGTCAGCTCACCCAGGGCCAGGCGCGCATGAGCCGGAACCTCATTGATGGCCGGTACCGCCAGGGCATGCTCGGTGCCGATGAAACTGTGCAGTTGGGCGATAATCACCAGATCACAGTAATCGGGTGTCAATCCTTTGTCCCGATGCCAGTCTTCTCCTTCCAGCGCGGCGATCACGAACTCCATCGGGAAACCCCAGCTGCGAAGGATCATACTGCCGGTCTGGGCGCGCAGCTGTTTGATGGCCTGGTCAATGGCCTCCGGTTGTCGCGACTCCATGGGGAAACCCTGGGCGTAGTTGAGTACCGACACAACCCCGATATCATGCAGCAGGCCGATGAGCATGGCACGTTCAGGGTCGAAGCGTGAATCGTGTTTGGCCAGGACAAAACAGATGGCTGCCACCTGAGTACTGTGCCTCCACAACTCCTGCATTCGCCGTTGCAGCAGAGCGGATTCTGAATTGAAGAGCTCCCTGGCGGTAAACGAGACAATCAGTTTATGAGTGACATCCCCGCCGAGGCGGATCACGGCGCCGGCACAGGTTTCCACCGGTGTACGCCGGCCGTACAGGGCGCTGTTGGCCGCCTTGATTAGTTTGGCCGTGATCACCGGATCGGTCTGGATCATCTCGGCAATGGTAACCGCATCGCTGGTGTTGTCAGCGAGCGCATGTCCGATACGGACCGCGACCTCCGGCAGGCTGGGCAACTGCAGCTGGTCTTTTTTCAGATCATCCAGGAACTGATCGGAGATCTGATTCTCGAAGGCCGTAGACTCTTCCTGTTGTTCGCCGCTGACCTGATAATCCTGATCACCACCGCCTGCGGCCGTTGTCCGGCTGCTGGTCAGTTCCTTCAGCAGCGTGTTGCTGAGGCGCAGGAAGCGTACCGGTGTAACCGATACGACATCATAGCGGCGCGGAGTAAGCTGGGAAATGGGGTTCTTGGCCGAGGGATCGCTGGATCTTACGTCATTGATCTTGCCATCTTCGGCGCGCAGACGGATGTGTCCATCCAGTAGCAGAAAACTGTATTCGTCTCGGCTGCCCCTCTTTAACAGCAGGTGTCCGGCAGGGGCCTGTTCTATCTCAACGGAACTGACAATCCGCTCCAGCTGCGCGTTGCTCATCGCATGCAGTAGCGTAAAAGATCGAAGCGTCTCGATATCCAGGGTTGAAAAGAATGTATCCGTCGTCATCGCTTTTCGCGCCATTCGTTACCCATGATAGGAGAGCCTTCGCTGGGCTCCATCCAACAAAATTTCCTTGGCTTCTCGGACCTGCAGAATCTAATCGAGGTTCCCTCAGCCAAAAAAATAGCGGCAGAGCGGTTCGAATCTTGATGCCCACAAAGCACCGATCTGGGATCTCAATTCTATTCGATCAAGCAGGCCGGCTTCCAGCTCAGCAGCCACAGCGGACAGTAGACGGGGCATTGAGGCGCAGGCTTCCCGTCAGCTGCATTACCGATTGTAACCCATGGCGCTCAAGATACTTGATGATACCCTGGTTGATCTTGCTGCACACCAGGGGATCGTAGAACAGGGCGGTGCCCACGCCCACCGCAGCGGCGCCGGCTATCAGGAACTCCAGGGCATCTTCGGCGCTGGTGACACCTCCCTGTCCTATGATCGGGATCCCGTGGTCTCTGCATACCTGGTGGACCTGATGGACCTTCAGCAGTGCAACGGGCTTGATCGCGGGTCCGGAGAGGCCGCCCTGGTTGTTACCGATGAAAGGTGACCGGCTCTCGATGTCGATGGCCATCCCCATCAAGGTGTTAATCACCGCGAAGGCGTCGCTTCCTGCCTCGATACAGCGGCGGGCATTATCAGCAATATCGGTCTGATTCGGGGATAGTTTGGTGATCAACGGCTTATCGGTCGCCCGCCGGCAAGCCGCAACAACCCGGGCCGACATCTCAGGGTCATTACCGAAAGCGACACCGCCCTCTTTCACGTTGGGACAGGAGATATTGATCTCGATAGCGTTGATCGGGGAGTCGTCGAAGCGGCGGGTTACCTGCTCGTATTCTTCCACCGTGGAACCGGAAACATTAGCGATGAATCGTGTCTCTCCGAAATCGAGCGTCGGCAGGATTTCGTCGACCACCTTATCTACCCCCGGATTCTGCAGGCCGATGGCGTTGAGCATGCCGTCCGGGGTCTCGTATACCCGGTGGGGCGGATTGCCCAGGCGCGGTTCTAGCGTCGTTCCCTTGAGGCAGACGGCCCCGCTCTGCCGGTTGGAAAAACCCTTGACCCGGGTATATTCATCGCCGAATCCGACGCAGCCGGAAAGTAACACCAGTGGCGTGTTGAAGTTCAATCCGCAGAAGTTGACGGCAAGGGGCGAGTCGGTGGTGGTCATGTTAGGATTCCGTTAAGGATATTCAGTATCGGTCTGGTTGCTCGATTCTGCCGCTTTGCGGGTGAAAGAGATACTCAGCCTTCAACCGTCGGTATCATACTCTGTCATAACTTGCGGAAGGAATAACTCTGTCGAAGAGGCAGATATCTATGCCCAATGGAGCAGTCGATAGTGCCTGGCAACAACCTTCATATTGTGCTCTATGAGCCGGAAATCCCACCGAATACAGGGAATGTAATTCGCCTGGTCGCCAACATCGGGGCCCAGCTTCACTTGATTCACCCGCTCGGCTTCGAATTGAGTGATAAGGCGCTGCGGCGGGCGGGCCTGGACTATCACCGACTGGCCCGGGTACGGGAGCATCTGGATTTTTCCAGTTTCCAGGAAACAGCGACACCTGGTCGCCTGTTTGCCTTCAGTACCAAAGGGGCTGTCCGATATACGGATGTTGAATACGCGCCGGGGGACTATCTCCTGTTTGGCCCGGAAACCAGAGGTCTGCCGACGACCATACGCAGCAGCCTGCCGCAAGAGCATCTGCTGCGGATCCCGATGCGCTTCGGAAGTCGCAGCATCAACCTTTCCAACGCTGTTGCGATCGTCGCTTACGAGGCCTGGCGGCAGATGGGTTTTCAGGGGGGGAGCTAACGAAGGCGATCGGTAACCATGTTTTTCTATCGCCTTACCGGATAATCGCGTCGGGGGGATTCGTCGAGTTCCCCTAATTTTCTTTTTCCAATAACCGCATAATTTCATCCTCGCCGAGGGCTAGGTGGCCCTTTATTCGAAGACTTTCGTTCCACTCCTTGGCGAAATCTCGCTGCAGTGCACTATTGATCAGTGCGGTCACTGTCATCGCGATCAAGGCACCGAGACTGGCAAGCGCCATATCCTTATGGACATCCCAGATGTCCCCCTGGGTACCCAGATAGGCTATGCCCAGATCGCCACCAAACAGTTCGGCCGCGCCCCACTCGAACAGTTCAAACATCATGGAGGTAGACATGGTCAGATCGAGAGGCAGGAAATAGCCCCAGAATCCCTTCACACCGGCAATGCGGATAAACATTTCTCTAATCGGATAGGCGAGTAAAAGTCCGTAGGAGAAATGGACCAGACGATCAAAATGATTTCTCTCGAATCCCAGTGCCTCGTTCAGACCGAATCCAAATAGTGCCAGACTCCATTCATCGTAAGGTACTTTCGCGTAGGTGTAGTGCGCACCGATCTCATGCAGCAGCAGAAACAGTAAAATCAAGGTGTAGGACACCCTGGACAGCGGGAAGCGACGATAGCTGGCTGCAATCAGACCAACGAAAAAAAGCACCAGTGCATTTTCCAACGCCCAGTCCGAGCGGTCGTAAGGGGAGATGCCCAGGAAGAGCGATGCCAGCGCAAAGATCAAAGCGAGAACGAGCAGGTAACCGCTATGAGACTGTTGCATGGTCTGCAGCCGAAAAATCACGTGGTGGCTGTTGCCGGTTGTTGAGGGATATCAGTGCCCCGATACGGAAGCTAATCCGCCTCCGCTTTGTGTTCGCGTTCCAGCAGGGCCTGTACCGCGGCCCTGGGGTTCAGTCCCTCGAAAAGGACCTGGTAGGTTTGCTCTGTTATCGGCATCTCTACCCCGAGCTGGTTCGCTTTGCGGCGAATCTCCCGGGCCGTCATTACGCCCTCCACCTCCTGACGGATTTCCCGATGGGCCTGCGCAATGGTCAGTCCGCGGGCCAGGGCCAGCCCCATGCGCCGGTTACGGGACTGGTCATCGGTGCAGGTCAACACCAGGTCTCCCAGTCCACCCAGCCCCATGAAGGTCTCCTGTTTACCGCCCAGCGCCAGCCCGAGCCGCATGATCTCGGCCAGGCCGCGGGTGATGAGCGCCGCGCGGGTGTTGGCCCCAAAGCCGAGGCCATCGGCGATACCGGCCGCAATGGCCATAACGTTTTTCGCTGCTCCGCCAACCTCCAGTCCGATGACATCCTCGCTGGTATAGGGGCGAAAGCAGTCGGAGTAAAGGTAGCCGGCCAGCCGTTGAGCGTGTGCCGGAGAAGAGGCGGCTACGGTGATTGCTGTAGGCAATCCTCGAGCGACCTCCCCCGCGAAACTGGGACCTGAAATTACTGCAACAGGGCGAGGGCCAAGGCACTCTTCCGCTACCTGATGCAGCAGTTTACCGGTCTTCGGCTCCAGCCCTTTGGTGGCCCAACTTACAGAGCTATTGCCGTCGCTATGTCGCCCGATGGACTCCAGCACCTGGCGAAATGCGTGGCTTGGCACCACCACCAAAATCTCATCGCTGTCCTGCAGGGCAAAATCGAGATCGGCGGTGACTTCGAGCCGTTCAGGCAATGGGACCCCGGGAAGAAATTCGGCGTTCTCGCCTTCTTTACGGAGTCGTTCCACCTGTTCAGGGAGATGACTCCAGAGTCTGGCGCAGGCGCCGTTGCGACTCAATACCATGGCCAGGGCTGTGCCCCAGGAACCGGCACCAAGGATTACGATCACGGGTGCCTGCTTCTTCACGGGTTGTCTACCTCAATGCGCCTGCTTGCCACCTTGGTCCTGAGGTTGTTGTTTGGCACGGTTCTGCATCTCCTGCATATGCTGGGCATAGAGGGCATCGAAATTTACCGGCGTCAGCAGAAGTTGTGGAAAGCTGCCCTTGGTGACCAGGTCTGACACCACCTCGCGGGCGTAGGGAAAGAGGACGTTAGGACAGTAGGCGCCCAGCATGTGTCCCATCTCGTTTTCGGGGAAGCCCTTGACTGCAAAGATCCCCGCCTGCTGCACTTCTACCAGAAAAGCTGTTTTTTCGCCGATTTTGGTAGTCACGGTAACCGTGACCACCACCTCGTAGGTATGCTCATCCAGTTTTGTGACATTGCTGTTGAGATTGAGGTTGGATTCTGGTTTCCACTCGTCTGCAAAAATGGCGGGCGAGTTGGGGGTTTCGAAGGAGATATCCTTGATGTATATACGCTGCAGGGCGAATTCACGTGCCTGTTCGTTGGACTGGCTGGTTTCACTCATATTCCGGGTCTCTGTCAAAAATTTAGGGTTAAGAATTATTTTGCCTGATTCAGTCATGGCTGTCGCTGCCGCGACTGGGTGATTCTTAAGGGCGCCTCGAAAAATTCGAGGTGCTCGTGTGGTGCAGGGATGCACCACTATTTTCGTGCGCGTAAACGCATGAAAATACCTTTAGCCGCAGAGTACAGAAAAAAATTGGAGCCGGGAAAAAAGCCGTCCAAATACCGGTAAATCCCTCTGCGGTTTTTTCTTCTGCCCAATATTCGTCGCGCGTTAAGATGCGGGTGGGCTGTGCCCGCATCTCGGCACAAATCAGTTTATTTTTTGTGGCTGATCGGCAGGTTGGCGTTTTGCCAGGCCAGTATGCCACCGCGCAGGTTGTACACTTTTTCGAAACCTGCTTTGCGCAACTGCTTGCAGGCAGCAGATGACTGGGCACCAGAGCGGCAGGCTACGATGACCGGCTTCTGTTTGTATTTATCCAGCCGGTTGAGCTGGTTCTTGAAACCATTCGCCGGGATGTTGATGGAATTTATGATGTGCCCGTTGGAGTAATCAGTCATCGGACGCACATCGACTACCACCCCTTCCTGGTGATTGATCAGGGTTGTTGCGGATTGTGGCAGGATTGACGATTTATCACTGCTGGCCAGCAGATTTTGAACGAGAAGCACCGTCACTACTGCCAGGGCAGCAAACAGAGCCAGATGGTTGGCGGCAAAATCGAGAAACTGTTGCATGGGTTTTCGTTGGAATACTGTAACTAAAATAAAGTTGGATCCGGCGCATTCTAACCCACTCGCGCAGGGCACGGAAAAGAGAAAACGGAAATTCCCCTGCTTTGTTTGATGCGCAGGTTCCCAGGATGGTTGAGATCAGCTATTGTGGGTGCAGAAAACCTGGCGCATCATGCCGATCAGTTGCAGGGTGCGCGAGTCGCCGACTCGATAGAATACTCGGTTGGCGTCTTTCCGCGAGGCGAGGATACCTTTGTCGCGCAGAATGGCCAGATGTTGGGAGATATTGCTTTGCGATGTTCCAACCTGCTCCACGATGTCCTGGACACTGACCTCCTGACCCCCAAGAGTGCAGAGAATTTTCAGCCGCAAGGGGTGCGACATGGCCTTTAGTGACCGGGAGGCCCGCTCAATATCCTCGTCGTCGGCGAATAGGTCGTCCATGTCATTTCCCAAGCCACTGTTGGGATCAAGGACGGGGTTTTTGGGGCTATCAAATTTCTGAACCATTCCAAATGAGCCTTAGTTAACGTCGCCTAATAAAATAATAAGCTGTTTTTAAGAAATTTTCGATGACTTTTCAATTCCTACCCTGTGGAAATTGCATCGCCATCATCTGGTGATGCGTTGAATCTGGCCTTGTTTGCTCTATCATAGGCTTCTCAATGCTGTGAATAAATGGTTTAATTCACTATTTTTCAATAGCTTATATTCTATTGGCGTTGCTATCCGAGGGCCAGTTGATCGATGACAGTCGATGTAAAACCTGTTGTACTGCTGATCCTTGATGGCTGGGGATACAGTAAAGCAACGGAATTTAACGCCATCTACGCAGCCCGGACACAAGTTTGGGACAGGCTGTGGCGAGAGCATCCCCACACCCTGATCAACACCTCAGGCGCGGAGGTTGGGTTGCCTGCCGGCCAGATGGGAAACTCCGAGGTGGGTCATTTGAATCTGGGCTCTGGCCGAGTGGTATACCAGGAATTTACCCGGGTCAGCCGGTCTGTTCGGACAGGGTCTTTCTTCACCAACCGGACCTTTACCGATGCGGTGGACAAGGTGATCGCGAATGGCGGGGCGGTACATATTATCGGTCTGCTCTCTCCTGGCGGCGTCCACAGCCACGAAACTCACATCCACGCCATGGCCAAACTTGCAGTTGAGCGGGGAACGGACAGAGTATACGTACATGCCTTTCTGGATGGGCGGGACACGCCGCCCCAGAGCGCCCTGCCTTCGATTGAGGCTATGGATAAAGAGTTCAAGGCCCTGGGTAAGGGTCGTATCGCCTCCATCATAGGTCGATTCTTTGCCATGGATCGGGATAATCGCTGGCAACGAGCTAAACAGGCCTACGATCTGCTGACCCTGGGTAGCGCCGATCAGGAGGCCCCTGATGCGCGAACTGCCCTGCAGATGGCTTACGAAAGAGGCGAAACGGATGAATTCGTGCAGGCGACCCGTATCGTCCCGCCGGGAGAAAAGCCGGTACGGGTGGAGGATGGGGATGCCGTCTTCTTCATGAACTACCGTTCCGACCGGGCTCGTCAGTTAACCCGAAGTTTCATCCAAACTGATTTTGCAGGCTTCGAACGGAAAGTAGTTCCGAGGCTGAGTTCGTTTGTCAGTCTCACCCAGTATCACGAGAAGTTTGATATCCCGGTAGCCTTTCCTCCAGAGAAACTGAACAATGGTTTTGGCGAGTACATTTCTAAACTGGGTCTGCACCAGTTGCGCCTGGCGGAGACCGAGAAATATGCCCATGTCACCTTCTTCTTTAATGGTGGCAGAGAGGAGCCGTTTGAAGGAGAAGATCGAATTCTGATTCCATCTCCCCAGGTGGCGACCTACGACCTGCAGCCGGAGATGAATGCCCCGGAAGTGACCGATCACCTTGTGAGCGCCATCGAGAGTGGTGCCTACGAAACGATCATCTGCAATTACGCCAATGCTGATATGGTCGGTCACACGGGAGATTTCAAAGCCGCGGTCAAGGCCATAGAGACCATCGACCACTGTCTTGGCCGGGTGGTGGCCTCCCTGCTGCGGGTTGGGGGAGAACTGCTGATCACGGCGGACCATGGTAATGCCGAGCAGTTGGCAGATCCCGAGATTCAGCAACCTCACACGGCCCATACCCATAATCCGGTACCTCTTGTCTATTTGGGGCGCCCCGCAGCGATATTGGAGAACGGAGCCCTGTGTGATATTGCACCGACGCTGCTTTATGTCATGGGATTGCCCATTCCCACCGAAATGAAAGGCCATAGCCTGATAAGGTTCGCAGACAACGAAGTGCGGGCAGTCTGATGGGGTGGCGCTGGATTGGTCTCAGGTTCGCCCTCGCATTATCACTCCTTTGGTTTTTTGCGTTGCCCTTCCCGGTCATTGGCGAAGTCAATGATCAGGAGCAGGCACTGCAACAGCTCAGGGAACGGATAAAGCAACTGCAGGGCGAATTGACCTCCAGTGAACAGCGCCGGCAGGGGTTGGTTGATGAGCTGCAGGCCACCGAGCAGCGCATCGGTCAGTCGACACGCCGGTTACGGGAGCTGGCGGAAAAGCTCGGGCAGCAGCAGGTGCTGCTTGCTGCGCTGGATAGAAAACAGGGCAAGCAGCAGGCAGAGCTCGATCTCGAGCGCGCTGCGCTGGCCCGGCAGATGCGAGCTGCCTATGCGATGGGGCGGCAGGAAAGGCTGAAGATCCTGCTCAATCAGCAGGACCCGGCCATGGTAAGCCGGGTTTTGCTGTATTACGATTATTTCAACCGGGCGCGGATGGAGCGCATGATGACAATTGAAAAGGCGCTGCAGCAGCTGAGTCAAACCAAGCAGGAAATTACCGCTGAAGAGCGGCGATTGCAGGAGTTGAAGAGCCGGGAGTTGACTGAAAAAGGGTATCTGGATCAGACTCGGGAACTCAGGCAGCAGGTGATCACCGCCCTGGGTAGTGACATTCATAGCAAGGGTCAGAAACTGAGCAATCTGAAAAAGGACGAACAGCAGCTCGAGGCGCTGGTCACACGGCTGCAACAGGAGTTGCTCGATCTGCCTTTGGACGAAGCCAACAGCAAACCGTTCGGCTCCCTCAAGGGGAAACTGCGGTGGCCGACAAAAGGCAGACTGGGCGCAAGATTCGGCGCACCGAAGAGCGGAACGCTGAAATGGGACGGTGTCATAATTTCCGCACCCGAGGGAGAGGTGGTGAAGGCCGTTCATCACGGCCGCGTGGCCTTTGCCGACTGGTTGCGGGGATTTGGCCTGTTGTTGATCATCGATCATGGTGAGGGCTACATGACCCTCTACGGTCATAATCAGAGCCTGTTCAAAGAGACCGGCGAATGGGTAGACCCCGACGAGCCGGTGGCCCTAGTGGGAAACAGCGGAGGGCGGCTTAACTCCGGGGTTTATTTTGGCATCCGGCGTCAGGGCCGTCCGGTGAATCCCGGAAACTGGTGTCGGCGGACCAAGGGAGACCGGGTGGGTAGCCGTTTGAACGGCAGTCCCGGATGGCGGTCAATAGTAGATATAAACACACAAATGGTGAGTGACGTATGAAGCAGCGACCTGGTTTGGTTTTGACCTTTCTGCTGGCCGTCGGGTCCGGTGCTATCCTGCCCCCGGGCCAGCCGGCATATGCGGATGACGGGAAACTTCCAATACAGGATCTTCGCGTTTTTGCGGAGGTCTTCGGACGTATCAAGCAGGACTATGTGGAACCGGTGGACGATCGTCAGCTGCTGGAATATGCCATCCGGGGAATGCTCACCGGGCTGGACCCCCACTCCAGCTATCTGAATCCAGAAGAGTTCAAGGAACTGCAGGTAGGCACTACCGGTGAATTTGGTGGGCTGGGTATCGAAGTCGGGATGGAAGACGGATTTGTCAAAGTGATTGCCCCGATCGATGATACGCCTGCCCAGCGGGCGGGGGTGCAGGCCGGCGACTTAATTATCCGACTCGACGATCAGCCCGTTAAAGGCATGAGCCTGGACGACGCGGTGAAAGTCATGCGTGGCAAACCGGGTAGTGAAATCACCCTCACCATTGTCAGAGACGACCAGGACAAACCTATCAAGATAGAGATTGTCCGAGATGTGATCAAGGTGGTCAGTGTCAAAAGCCGGATGCTGGAAGATGGGTTCGGTTATATACGCATATCCCATTTTCAGTCCAGAACCACCGAGGATATGCTGAAGGCGATCAGCAAACTGAAGGCGACCGCGGGCGGTCGATTGAAAGGGCTGGTACTCGATCTGCGTAACAATCCAGGGGGTGTTTTGAACGGGGCCGTTGCCGTCAGCGATGCCTTTCTAACCGAAGGAATCATCGTCTATACCAATGGCCGGATTGATGATTCCCGCCTTAATTTCACCGCTGCCCCGGACGACGTACTGGAAGAGGCCCCTATCGTGGTGCTGGTCAATGGCGGTTCGGCATCGGCCTCGGAGATTGTGGCCGGGGCGCTGCAGGATCATAAGCGCGCGATCATTATGGGCAGTCAGACCTTTGGCAAGGGCTCGGTGCAGACCATAATGCAGATAAACCAGAATGCGGCGCTCAAGCTCACTACTGCCCGTTATTTCACCCCATCCGGCCGATCTATCCAGGCCGAGGGAATCAAGCCCGACATAGAGCTCTCTGAGGTAAAGGTTACTTCGGTGGAGACTTCGGAGGCTGGTCGGTTGAAGGAATCCGATCTGGCGCGTCACCTGCAAAATGGCAATGCGAAATCCAAAAGCAAATCCAAAGCGCAGGCAGGCAAGGACGGTGACCGAGAGGAGGACCGGCAGAGCCCACTGGCGGAGAAAGACTACCAGCTCAATGAGGCCCTGAATCTCCTCAAGGGCATTTACATTATGCAAAAGCAAGGCTGAGCTTGTCCCGGCTTTCTGCCACAGGGGGACTAAAAAAGGCCTCAGCCATCCTGCTGATATGGGTGCTGCAGCAGTTTCCCGCTGTTTCAGTGGCTGACGCCGGCGGTCAGCCGGTCGTTTCCATTATCATCGATGACATGGGATATCATGGCGTCCAGGGCGATGCCGCTGTTTCCCTGCCCGGTGCCCTGACCTACGCCTTTCTGCCCCATACGCCTCACGCCCGGCGCCTTGCCGAACGGGCCCACATTGAGGGCAAGGAGGTAATGATTCACCTGCCGATGGATTCCCATGAGCAAGTGCAGCTTGGGCCTGGTGCCCTCAGCCTGCACATGACGGAGCTTGAGTTCAAGCGCACCCTGGAGAAGGGCATTCAGGCGGTACCGCATGCGGTTGGATTGAACAATCACATGGGCAGCCTGCTGACCCGGCACCCGGGTGCCATGGGTTGGCTGATGAAGGTACTGGGGGAGGAAAATCTCTACTTTATCGATAGCCGAACAACCAAGGAAACGGTGGCCCAGATGTTGGCCCAGGAGTATGGGATACCCAACACCAGACGTAATGTCTTTCTGGACAATGTTCGGGATCCGATGGCGATCCGTACCCAGTTTCGGCGGCTCCTTAAAATGGCCCGCAAGCAGGGGTCTGCAGTGGGCATCGGACATCCCTACCCGGAGACCATCGCCGTTTTGCAATCTGAGCTATCAGGACTCGGGGCAATTGGGGTACGGTTGATAACCGCATCCGAAACAATCGCTCTCCAACGGAGGAATCCATCATGGCAAGAACCCTCATCCCCCTCGCCCAAGGTTGCGAAGAACTCGAAGCGGTAACCCTCATCGATCTGCTGCGGCGGGCCGGTATCGAGGTGGTGACCGCCGGTCTTGAAGCGGGCCCGGTTAACGCCAGTCGTGGTGTCAGGTTGCTGCCAGACACCACGCTCGATGCAGTGATGGAAGAGTCTTTTGACATGATCGTGCTGCCGGGAGGGCTCCCGGGCGCGGATCATCTGAATGCAGACCAGCGTATCCATGACCTACTCCGCCGCATGGATGCAGCGGGCGGTTACTGCGCGGCTATCTGCGCCGCTCCCAAAGTGTTGGCCAGTGCCGGCCTGCTAGATGGGCGACAAGCCACCAGCTACCCCGGCGTGCTCGATGCTATGGATTTGCCCAAAGTAGAAATAGGACTGAAGCCTGTGATTCGGGATGGGAGGGTGATTACGTCCCGGGGCCCCGGGACCGCCATGGATTTCGCACTGGAGCTGATCGAGGTCTTGGTCGGGAAGCAGAAACGGGATCAGGTGGAAGCCGGATTGGCGAGGGAAAAGGGCGTAGCATAAGGCAGGGCAGGTCCACATACATTAAGTATCTGCCACGCCCCTTTTTCGGCATGCTCAGTCGCCGAAATTTGTTCCCACATGCCGGGCGCTGACAACCCAGGGGTGATCCTTTGGCACCAGCTTTTTGTTACCGGCAACCTGCTCCAACGGGACCGGTACCGCCGTTTCCCCGCGGGCCGCGACCATCACCCCAAAAGTGCCTTGATGAATGAGATCGGCACAGGCGGTTCCCAGACGGGTGGCCAGCAGGCGGTCAGCCGCGGAGGGAGTGCCCCCACGTTGCAGATAGCCCAGTATCGTTACTCGTGACTCCAGCCCGGTCAACTCTTCCAGCTGGCGGGATAACTGCACCGTACGGTTGGCATGGCTTGCTGCTAGATCAGCCAGCTCTTTCTTAGCGCGCTTTAACTCTTTTTTGTCTTCGCTGTTGGCTTTTTTCTCTTCCGCCGCCCTTATGATCCGCGCCTGCTCCTGGGACAGCGCCCCTTCGGCCACGGCGACGATACTGAAGTTCCTGCCGCTGCGACCCCGTTCGCGGATTGCCTCGGCCACCTGGTTGATGTCGTAGGGAATTTCGGGGAGCAGGATGACATCCGCCCCGCCCGCGATACCTGAGCCAAGTGCCAACCAGCCGGCTCGGTGTCCCATGATCTCCACGACAATGATTCGGTGGTGGCTGTGGGCGGTGCTGTGCAGTCGGTCAATCGCCTCGGTGGCGATGCCCAGGGCGGTGTCGAAGCCGAAGGTAGTGTCCGTCATGGCAACATCGTTGTCGATAGTTTTTGGTAACGTGATGACGTTCAGTCCCTTCTCCATCAACTGCAGCGCATTTTTCTGGGTACCACCACCGCCCAGACAAACCAACGCATCTAGATGATTGGCCTCATAGTTTTCGACGATCACGTCCGTCATATCCTGTTTCTTGCCGCCAATAAGCATACGGTGAGGTTTGTCCCGGCTGGTGCCGAGAATGGTGCCGCCCTTGGTCAAAATACCTGACAACATATTGCTGTCGAAGCGGGTCATGCGGTTGTCCACCAAGCCGCGGAAGCCGTCACGGAAACCAATCATCTGCATGCCGTAGTGGCCCTGGGCGGCCTTGCCGACACCGCGTATGGCGGCGTTGAGTCCGGGGCTGTCACCACCTGCTGTCAGGATGCCGATGTGTTTGGTCATTATTGCTCTCCCTTACTGCCGGTTCTGGAATAGTTCGGTTCTGCCTGCATTTTTACACATCTTGCAGGATCGGGTAATCGCGGGAAATCGAAGTTTTCCGTTCGCTGTCATAATACGAAACGGGTGATGGTTTGCCGAAAGCCTCCGTGCGTTGCAGCGGCAGACAACGTAGTGATCGCCTTCCAGGGCGAGGGACGTTGGTAGAAGGTGTCCGTCAGAGAGCTAGTTATCAACTGCTAAGCCAGGTTTTCACCAGGACCAATCCGCCGCCGACGCTCAGGCCCACCCCGCTCGTGGTAATCACCGAAGCCGGTAGCAGAATGCTCGGCCCCAGGGTCAGCAGCAGGGCACCGGAGATCAGCATCGCAGCGCCGCTGATGGTCACTATCAGGTTGTGGTGACTCTCTTTGAGCTCCGCGCGCAGTTGTTCCAGCGGGTCCGATTTCAGCTTGAATTCCAGCCGTCCCTCCGTCGCGTCCCGCAGGAGTTTATATGACAGGAGGGGTATGTCCGCCCCGTGCTCGGTAAAGGCAGGTAGATTGTGACGCAGTTTCCGGACAAAGGCCTGGGGTCCCACCTGCTCTTTGGTCCAGCGTTCCAGGAAGGGCTTGGCGGTGGCCCATAGGTCGAGCTCCGGATAAAGCTGGCGGCCCAGACCCTCGATGTAGAGCAGGGTCTTCTGCAGCAGCACCAGCTGTGGTTGCACCTCCATGTCGAATCGGCGCGCGGTCTGGAACAGGTGGAGCAGGAAGTGGCCAAAGGAGATGTCACTCAGGGGTTTGTTGAAGATGGGCTCGCATACGGAGCGAATAGCCGACTCGAACTCGTCTACCCTGGTTTCTTTGGGCACCCACTCGGATTCGACGTGCAGTTCCGCCACCCGGTGGTAGTCGCGGTTGAAGAAGGCCAGCAGGTTATCTGCCAGGTAGCGTTGATCCTCAGTGGTGAGAGAGCCGACGATACCGAAATCCACAGCGATATATCGACCGTCCGGTTCCACGAAGATATTGCCCGGGTGCATATCGGCGTGGAAGAAGTTGTCCCGAAACACCTGGGTAAAAAAGATCTCCACTCCCTGTTCACCCAACTGCTTCATGCGGATGCCCTGTGCCTTGAGGGCTGCGATATCCCCCACCGGGGTGCCGAAGATGCGCTCCATCACCAGTACGTTCCGTCGAGTCAGGTCCCAGTAGATTTCAGGCACGTAAAGCAGCTTGCTATCCTGCCAGTTACGGCGCAGTTGGGCGGCATTCGCGGCCTCCCGTTGCAGGTCCAGCTCATCCAGGATGGTCTTCTCATAGTCCCGCACCACTTCAACCGGGCGCAGGCGTCTTCCTTCTTTCCAGTAGCGGCCAGCCAGGCCGGCGATGATATAGAGCAGACCCACGTCCCGACGAATCACCTTGGCGATGTCGGGGCGCAGAACTTTGACCACCACCTGTTTTCCGTTTTTCAACCGTGCGGTGTGGACCTGGGCGATAGAGGCCGATGCCAGGGGGGTCTCCTGGAACTCATCCAGGATCCGGCCTACTGGATGACCAAACGCCTGCTCGATGATTTTTCGGGCCTGAGCGCCGGGGAAAGGCGGCACCGCGTCTTGTAACCGGGCCAGTTCGTCGGCGATATCATTCGGCAGCAGGTCGCGGCGGGTGGACAGAATCTGACCGAACTTGACGAATATGGGGCCCAGTTCTTCCAAAGCGAGACGGATACGGACCGGATACGCGGGCAGTCGATTGCGCCGCAGCCAGTACAGGGGTGAAAGGTAGAGGAGGAAGCGGAGCGGGCGAAACAGGTGGGTAGCAAGGATAACTTCGTCCAGACCATGCCGCAGCAAGACCCAGTTGATATGCAGCAGACGCAGGGCCTCTGCCGGGCGTATCACTCAGACTTCCCGGCGTTACCGCCTGAACTGGACTGCAGTCGGTTTACTCTTGCCTGCAGGCGTTCCACGTCATCTCGCAGGGTTTCAACGTTCGATAGAAATCGCTCGATTTCCCGACCATCAGGTAACAGGCGCAGTTCCTCCTGCAGATATTCCTGGATGTCCCTGCCCAGGGTGTTCAACGCGTTACTGCCCCAGCGCAGGGTAGCGCGGGTGGTGTTACCGATTTGATGAGCAATGATATCCCCCGTGAGATGAGAAAGCTGCTCCTCCCAGTCGATATCCATGGTCGCCAGAATCTTGCCGAAGCGGTGGGCCAGCTCTGTGTCGCCGCTGATTTCCACTTCGCCGGAGAAGAGTAGATCTGGGCTGGTACGCTGGTCGCTCATGCGGGCCAGGGCGATGGGGGTGCCCCGCAGGCGGCAGTCGGGCTCGCCTTCGAAATCGGCCAGGATCAGCAGTCGTGAGGGGGTGGGAACGAGAAAAAAAGTCCTGCCCAGGCCGAGTGCCTCGAAGGCGATTACCCGGCCATGCAGCTGCGCCATCTGTGCTTTGCACCCGGGGTCTAGATCGAGGTAGCGGTTGACCGCTTGCTCCAGGCCGGCGTACGCAAGCCCCGAGATTGTCATGAGCCAAGTACCAGCCGGGTGCCGATGCCGGCTGGCATCGCACCTGTTTTTATGTTGGCCTCTAAAAACATGGAAATCATGGTTTATGTCCGAATCCGCGCAGGCAGGCGATGCTTAAACCCGGTCTTGCTCCGGTTATTACCGATAGCTGCTGTTTGCTCCTTAGCCGCTATTATACGGCTGCTGGCTCAGAGCTTAAAACCGCGGTGTACAGCGACGATTCCGCCGCTCAGATTGTGATAGTCGCAACGCTCAAAACCCGCCTGCTCCAGCATGGTTTTCAAGGTCTCCTGATCTGGATGTACTCGAATCGACTCCGCCAGGTAACGGTAGCTGGCTGCATCATTGGTTACCAGGCGTCCCATCAACGGCAGCAGTTGGAAGGAGTAAAGATCATAAACCGCTTTTAGGGGTTTATTTCGAGGGTGTGAAAACTCGAGAATCAGAACTCGACCGCCGGGCTTGAGTGCCTGATACATGGCGTGCAAGGCCTTCTGCTTGTCGGTGACATTGCGCAGGCCGAACCCTATGGTAATACAGTGGAAACTGTTTTCCGGGAATGGGATCGCTTCGGCATTCAGCTGGGTATACTCGATATTACCGATCAAACCCCGGTCAACCATCCGGCTGCGCCCCTGCTCCAGCATGGCGGCATTGATGTCTGACATCACGACCAGCCCATCGGGTCCTACCAGGCCAGCAAAACGGGCGGCCAGGTCTCCGCTGCCGGATGCCAGATCCAGCACCTTCTGCCCCGGCCGCACACCGGCCAATTCCACCGCTGTGCGTTTCCAGATCCGGTGGATGCCGAGGGACATCAGGTCGTTCATCAAATCGTAACGGCTCGCCACCGAATCGAACACCGCCCGCACCCGTTCGGCCTTTTCATCGGTCGGAACCTTCTGGTAGCCGAAATCTGTGGTGTGCTTGTCCGTCATAACCGGAATTCCTGTTAGAAGAGGAAGTGTGCAGGCCCTGAATATGATCTCATACCGGCGCCGTTGATCGCCTTGCCTCGGTGCTATACCTCAGGTGCGCCCCTCTAGCTTTGCAGTCCCTGGCGAGAGACCCCGTCATTTTCGACCGGCTGCGCGCGTGATTTAGCGGCGCGTTTAAGAGCGCACTGAACGATGCCATTCGGTAAGGCGGCACTTTGGCTTGCTGAAGCTATCCCGATTTTACTTGGTTTTTGCGGCGGTAGTTACAGAAATTAATGAAATCTACATCTGCCTGGTGGAGCAGACCAAGGCGGGTCATCCGCGCGGTGTTAACAGGTCCTAGTGGGCCATGCGGTTCCGCATGGCCCACTAGTTGGAGCCTTTGCGTTTGTGGCCGGCGGCTTCCAGTCGGGCCAGATAGTCCTTCCAGTTTTGATCGTGATTGGCGCCCAGGTTGTAGAGGGTATCCCAGGAGTAGATGCCGGTATTGTGGCCGTCATCAAAGTGGAGGCAGACCGCATAATTACCCACCGGATCGATATGGTCGATTCCGACATCTTCTATACCTACCTGGAGTACCTCCTGGCCAGGCCCATGGCCCTGCACCTCGGCCGATGGGGAGAAGGCGCGAAGATATTCACACGGCAGATTGAAGCGGGCCCCGTCGTCGAAGCTGATCTCCAGCACCCGGGATTGGCGGTGCAGGTTGAGTTCGCTGGGTAGGTGTTTGGACATATTCGTGCTCCTTATTGTCTATCGATTCATGCCTGTATTGTCGAATCCAGCATCGAGGACCCGATCTTACCCGGGAAAATTCCGGCGGTTACAAGATAAAGCGGCTCAGATCATCGTCCGAGGCGAGTTCCGAAAGGTTGCTGTCCACGTATTGCGCATCCACCGTCACCTTGGTGCCTGGCAGTTCCGAGGCGGTAAAGGAGATTCCTTCCAACAGACGCTCCATTACCGTGTGCAGACGACGGGCCCCGATGTTCTCGGTCCGCTCATTCACCTGCCAGGCGATTTCGGCGATGCGGCGGATACCTTCCGGCATCAACTCCAGCGTTACTCCCTCGGTCTCCAGCAGCGCCTGGTATTGGTCGGTGAGGGAGGCGTCGGGCTCGGTCAGGATTCGCACGAAGTCTTCACTGGTTAAGGCATCCAGTTCGACCCGGATCGGAAGCCTGCCCTGCAGTTCCGGGATCAGGTCCGATGGCTTGGCCAGGTGGAAGGCGCCCGAGGCGATAAACAGGATGTGGTCAGTCTTGACGGCGCCCTGTTTAGTCGAGACGGTACAGCCCTCCACCAGCGGTAACAGATCGCGCTGCACCCCTTCGCGCGATACATCGGGGCCGCTGTATTCGGACCGGCTGGCCACCTTGTCCAACTCATCCAGAAACACGATTCCGTGCTGCTCCACCATTTCCAGGGCATGGAGTTTCAGATCCTCATCGTTGATCCGCTTAGACGCCTCTTCGTCCTGTAGGATTTTCAGGGCATCGCGGATTCGTAATTTGCGTTTACGGGTCCGCCCGCCGCCGATGTTTTGAAACAGACCCTGCAACTGGTTGGTCATTTCCTCCATGCCAGGTGGGGCCATAATCTCCACCCCCATGGTGGCGCCGGAGACCTCGACTTCGATCTCCTTATCGTCCATTTCGCCATTGCGGATCTTTTGGCGGAATTTTTCCCGGGTGGGTGAATCTTCCGGACCGGGGTTGCTGTCATCCTCCCAGCTGCTGACCGTGGGGCGGGGCAGCAGGGTATCGAGCACCCGCTGTTCAGCGGCATCCGCCGCCTTGTCCTGCACCTTCTTCAACTCCTGCTCCCGAACCATTTTCATGGCTGAGTCAGCCAAATCGCGGATTATAGACTCCACGTCCCGGCCCACATAACCCACTTCGGTGAACTTGGTGGCTTCTACTTTGATAAACGGGGCGTTGGCCAGTTTGGCCAGGCGGCGGGCGATTTCGGTTTTGCCGACCCCGGTAGGTCCGATCATCAGGATATTCTTCGGTGTGATCTCATTCCGAAGTTCCTCCGACACCTGTGATCGGCGCCAGCGGTTGCGCAGGGCGATGGCCACGGCCCGCTTGGCACTGGCCTGGCCGATGATGTGCTTATCCAGTTCCCGGACGATTTCTTGAGGGGTGATTTCAGACATGGTATTCGGCGTTCACTCTGCAGCGTCCAGCTCTTCGATGATCAGATTGTGGTTGGTGTAGACGCAGATATCGGCAGCAATGGAAAGGCCCTTCTGCACTATCTCCCGCGCCTCCAATTCGGTGTTCTGCAACAGGGCTTTGGCCGCTGCCTGGGCATAGGGACCGCCGGATCCGATCGCCATCAGGCTCTCTTCGGGCTCGATCACATCGCCATTGCCGGTGATAATCAGGGAGGCCTTGGCATCCGCTACGATAAGTAATGCCTCCAGCCGGCGTAACATGCGATCGGTGCGCCAATCCTTTGCCAGCTCGACCGCCGAACGGGTTAGATGGCCGTGGTGTTTCTCCAGCTTCCCCTCGAACCGTTCGAACAGGGTAAAGGCGTCCGCCGTGGCACCGGCGAATCCCGCCAGCACCCGCTCCTTATAGAGGCGCCGAACCTTGCGGGCGTTACCCTTCATCACGGTGTTGCCCATGGAAACCTGGCCGTCGCCGCCGATGACTACCTTGCCGCCGCGCCGGACAGAGAGAATGGTCGTGCCTTTGATGGGCTCCAATCTGTTGACCCCTTGCTATTCAGAAACAACTTATTCTAATCGATCGAAGGTGGGGGAATAAAACCGGATTTCAAGCCAACCCCCCATGACCGGTTCAACTGACGGCCTTTTGAATCATGACCAGCGCCTCTGCTGACTCTAGCGGCCTGGAGAACAGAAACCCCTGGGCGTAATCGCAACCCAGTTTTTTGAGTTCAATCAGCTGGAGGTCAGTCTCCACACCTTCGGCAACACAGTGAATGCCCAGGTTGTGCGCCAGATCGATGATGGTGCGAACGATTTTGTGATCATCTTCTCTCTCCATCATGGAGGCGATGAATATCCGATCGATTTTGATACCGCTGATGGGAAAACGGCGCAGATTGGTCAAGGAGGAGTATCCGGTACCGAAATCATCCATACACAAACCTGTACCTAAAGCCGTAATTCGTTCCAGGGTTTCAGGTACCGTCCCCGTGTACTCCATCAGCATGCTTTCGGTAATCTCCATATTGAGGTCCGACGCGTTAAGATCGTATTTTTCGAGCAGATAGTTCAGGTTTCCCGCCAGATCACTCTGAGCCAGCTGCAGTGCCGACAGATTGACGTTCATGGTGATCGAAACCCGGCCTTTAGTTTCGGTGCGCCAGTTTCGCAGATGCGCGCAGGCATGATTCAAAACCGATTCCCCAAGCGGCAGAATAATCCCAGTGTCCTCTGCCAGCGTGATAAATTCACCTGGTGGAAGCAAGCCCTTTTCCGGGTGTTGCCAGCGCACCAGTGCCTCAAATCCGGCAATGCTCATGCTTGCCAGTTCCATGATCGGCTGGTAATGATTGATGAACTCCCGGCGCTCGAGTGCTCGGCGCAAGTCGGTCTCCAGGCTCAATCGGGCAACGGCTCGGGCGTGCATCTCCGTGTCGAAAATCTCTATACGGTCCCTGCCCAGAGATTTCGCGTGATACATTGCGGTATCGGCATCGCGTAGCAGATCCTCCGCGTTACGGGACTTGCCGCGACTCAAGGTAATACCGACGCTGATACTGGAAAACACTTCAAAATTATCCAGCTGGAACGGCTCGCGTATCCGTTCCTGCACCCGTCTGGCAAAAAGCAAGACATCGGAAACGTCATTGACGCCCTCCAGTAACGCCCCGAATTCATCCCCGCCAAGTCGAGCGATGGTATCCGAAGGGCGGCTCTCCTCCCGCAGACGGCGGGCCACATTTTGCAGTAAGCGGTCGCCAATCCGGTGCCCCAAACTGTCGTTGACGGTCTTGAATCGATCCAGGTCGAAAAACAACACCGCAAACTGGAACTCCTCTCGGGCACAGCGGGAGATGGCGTGGCTCATCCGGTCCATAAATAGATCACGGTTTGCCAAGCCCGTTAAAGAGTCGTAGAGGCTGTGATGGACCAATCGCTGTTCGGCCAGTTTTTCATCGGTGATATCGATATTGGTACCCCGGTTGCCGAGATTGGAGCCGGTGTCGGAGATGATCGGTTGACAGAAATGCCGGATCCAGCGGGTCGCTCCGTCCTTGGTCTGGATCCGAAAATCCATTGGTACTAGCTCCCCGCGGCTGTCCGTTTTATGGCGATGATCGTCCCAGAGCGTACGGTCGTCAGGATGGATGATGTCGCGCAAAAGTGCCGGTTTCCGGTAAAACTCCTCAGCACTGTAGCCCGTTATGCGTTCGCAGGATGGAGCGATGTAGCGAAGCCCGCCATCAGGGTGCAGCCAGAACGCCCAATGCACCGAATGCTCGGTCACCGTTCGAAACAGCTCTTCGCGTTCCTCCAGTTGTTCAGTGGTAGAGCGCATTTTGTCGGTCATGCCATTGACCGCACGAATGAGCTGGTCCAGCTCCAGGATGCCCCTGGAGGCGGTCCTGGGTACGGCCTCTTTCTCGTTCAGCTCGTATCCCGACAGGGACCGGGCTACATCGGCCAGCGGGTTGGAATAGTAACGCTGAAGTATCCACCCCAGCGCCGCGAAGGCGCTAAAAAAGGCCGTTGCCAGTACGATAAACTGCACTACCACCTCTTGTTTCACCACATCGATCAGCAGCCGGCGGGGTACCGAGTAATAAAGCTTCCAGCCCTCGGGTATCTTGAGGCTGCGTTTCACTCCGATATAGTTATTTTGCCCGATATCGAAACGGTAGAGTCCCCTTGAGTCGGGTCCCTGCCAGTTCTTGAGTTCAAGACCAAGATTGTGTCGCGAACGGACCAGTTCCTCATTCGGGTGATAGATCACCGTGCCATCGGGGGCAAGCACGAACAGCTGCTCGTTCGGGATCATCTCTCCCTGCTCGAACTGGGCAAACAGCGGTAGGAAGTCACTCAGGTTTTTCTCCAGCACCAGCAGGCGACCGTCGTTTATCTCGGTCACCAGGCTGATCACTGACTGCCGGGTGACCAGGGAAAGATAGACACCGGAGACCGGTTGGCGTTTAGCGATAAACGCCAGGTGAGAAAAATCCAGACCTAGATATTGTCGATAGGATTTGGAGATCAGAGATACCCGCCCATCCTGATCCAACACATAAAAAAGGTCGTTTTCCCCTTCAATATGCAGTGCCCGTTCCAGCAAGCGGATCTCGTTAGGCGCGTTCTGCCGCGTCAGTTCATGCAGGATCCCCCGCACGCGCGCCTGCTCCAGACGCAGCAGCTCTGAAATAATACCTTGTGTGATATCGATGCGGGCCGTCATCACCCTAACCAGGGAATGCCTGTGCTGTTGGTATTGGAGCGTGGCGACCGAGATGGCAGCCCCCAGAAAGGCAATGCCCCCCACCAGAAGTAGTGTGCGTCTTATTTTGGAACCAAGGGGTTGCATCTGGTTCAGGGTAGTTCTCCGACTCGGGTAAAGCGCCCGTCTTCAACCCTGATCTCGAAAACACTGCGCTCCACGTCACCGAAGGGGTCAAACTTTACCGTCCCCATCAAGGTTTCGAACTCGCCTGACAAAAGCTCTTTTTTCAATGCTTCCGCCGTTATAGGGGACAGGTTACGCAGCGCTTCTACCAGGATTGAGACCGCTTCGTAGGCCCGGGTGGAACGCGCGTTCGCCGGTTTGTTCAGACGTGCCCTCATTTTTTCAGAAAAGGAAATGAAATCCGGCCGGTCGTTGTCCGGGTCGATAAAGGTGATGATGGAGAGTCCCTCCACGGCGTTACCTCCAAAGCGCATAAGATCCGGTGTCTGAGCCCAGAGTGTTGCGACCAGCGGGCCGGTGAAGCCTTTCGCACGCAGTTTCTGGGCCGCGATGCCGGTCATGCTGACTTCACTGAGAAGCACGATCGCATCCGGTGTCGGTGCGAGGAGCCGTTCCAGGACGGCCTCCCAGTCGATCTTTTGCTTGGGATTGAATTGGATCTTTTTCGTCTGCCCGGAGAAATATCGGTCGGTCATGTCGACATACTCGTTGACGAAACTCGGGTTCGACATATCCATGAGAAACGCCACAGACTGGGCCTTTTTTTGCTGCAGCAGTGAGGCCATGCTGCGGGCATAGCGGGTTACATCCACGGATGTACGCAGGAAAAGGTCGTCCTTGCCGGTCAGCTCGATCGTCGCGGTATAGGGCGTGAACATCAGCACCCCGTGGGAGGTGACCAGTGGATAGGCTAAGAGCGAGGCGCCCGAGGTGACATGACCGATGATCACCGGCACGCCCTGCTCAATCAGGGCGGTGTCCGCAGCTCTGATTCCCGCCCGGGTGTTCATATCGTCCTTGATCAGCAACTCCAGGGGCCGACCACGAATACCGCCCACGGCATTGGCCTCTTCCACTGCCAGCAGGGCCCCTTCCCGGATATATTCCCCGGCAGTACCTCCATGACCGCTCAGATTCACGGCCAGTCCGATGCGTACCGGTTCCTGCTGCTGCTGCAGTTTGAACCACCAGATTCCTGCCAGTAGACTGCCGGTCAGGACCACCGCAGTGGTCAGGATCAGCCAATGAATAAATTTCGATTCTCTGCTCATCCGGTGCCTCTAGCGTGGGCAGTCTGTTGAAGATAGGTACATTTCCCCCGCCACTGCTGAATCGCCTTATATCCGGCTAAAGGGCCCCACGAAAAATGTCGAGCTGCGCAGGTGGTACAGGGACGCACCACTGTCTTCGTGCGCGTAAGTGCATGCAAATGAAGTACCCTAAAATTTATCTCACTAACGTTTAAGCATAATCTAGCAAGAAACCACAATCCGCATGGTGTTAGCAAGGCCCTAGCCCGTGTTGGCTGATGCTCCCTGCCTGTCGCAGGCGTGTTTTTTATGAACTACCTTTTTTGTTTTTTGGCCCACTGGCATTGTCCGTGGCCGGGTTCACTAACCCCGGTCGCTGCCCTTTTTTTTCTTGGCCCGGGGATGGGCATCATCATAAACCTGGGCCAGGTGCTGAAAATCCAGATGAGTGTAGATCTGGGTGGTACTGATGTCTGCGTGCCCCAGAAGTTCCTGTACGGCTCTCAGATCTGCCGAGGACTCCAGCAGATGGCTGGCGAAGGAATGGCGCAGCAGGTGTGGGTGGAGGCTGCGAGGGGCACCGTGTTTCAAGGCCCATTTTTTCAATCTAGCCTGGACCGTGCGGGGCTGAATTCGCCCACCCCGTCGGCTGACAAACAAGGCTGTTTCGGTGGTGTCGGCCAGGCTGCCCCTGACCCGCAGCCAGGTTGATATGGCTTGTCTCGCTTTGCGCCCCACCGGAACTCGCCGCGTTTTAGCCCCCTTGCCGGTTACCTCCAGGGTTCCATCGTCGAGATCGACATCGGTCAGTTCCAGCGAGACCAGTTCGGCAAGCCGCAGGCCGGATGAGTAGAACAGCTCCATGATGGCGAGATCCCGCAGTTCCAAGGGCTGATCCGTAGTTTTGTTCAGCAGTTTGGCGAGTTGATCGACATCGAGTGTGGCCGGCAGGCGGGCCCCGCTCTTCGGGGCTCGTATTCCTTGCGCCGGATTGCATGCACTGGCCCCTTCACGCAGCAGGTAGCGGTACAGGCTGCGCAGGGAAGAGAGTTCCCGCTGCAGGCTTTTGCCCGAGATGCCCTGCCGGTGCCGGCCGGCCATATAGCCGCGAATCTGATGCTGGTTCAGCTGCTTCCAGTCGGTTATTTCTTGTTCGCCGCACCAGTCCCGAATTCGCTCCAGGTCCCGGCCGTAGTTGGAGAGGGTATGGGGGGAAAGCCGGCGCTCATGGCGAAGATGTTGCAGGTAGCGGGAGAGCCATTTCTGGAGTCCCCCGCCATCGGTCATCAGAACCCGGGCTCCTGCACCACTTCCAGGGTTTTACTGACGATTTCGCCCAGCCGGGTGAGAAAATCGGTACCCATGCCGTGGAGAAAGCGCTGCTCACTATGACTGCCGAACGCAAGCAACCCCAGCAGCGCCAGGCCTCTGATCGGGATCAATGCGGCGGAACGGATGTCTTCGGCCTGGGGACCGAAAAGATAGTTCAACTGCTGGTTGGAAAGTGGGCCGCAGAGGGGCATGCCTGCGTCGAGAAATTCACGGAAGCCATCCAGTTCCGGGTTGGTTTCCCCCGCCGACTCGGCGGCGGAGAAGAGGTGCACCTCTACGGCATCGGCCCGGAAATCTTCATGCAGCTTATCTTGAAGAACATCGATAACTTCGTCGAAATTTACCGCTTGGATCAGCGTTAAGGTGAGAGTGTGCAGGCGTTGATTGAGTTGCTCGTTTTCCCGTGCAACGGTGATCAGTTCATCCAGCTGCTGCCGGTATTGCGCAGTCTCTGCGCGCAGGTTTTTAACCTGGCGCTCGATCAAGGAGACCGCGTTTCCGCTCTGGTGCGGTAGTTCGAGCTCTTTCAACAATTCGGGGTAACGGTCAAAAAAATTCGGGTGCTGTTGCAGAAACAGAGTTACTGTCTGTTCCAGATTTTCGGCCGGTGCCCGTTTTTTCGGCGGTGAACTCATAGTTTTATTCTCCCCTCGTAGACGCGTGCTGCCGGGCCACTCATCCACACAGGTTCATTTTTACCTGCCCACTTTATCACAAGATCGCCCCCGGGAAGGATGACCTGAACCTGTTCGTCCAGCAGTCCCTGAATCTTTCCGACCACGACCGCGGCGCAGGCACCGGTGCCGCAGGCCAGGGTTTCCCCGCTGCCGCGTTCGAAGACCCGCAGCCTGATCTGCTCCCGGGAGCGAATCTCCATAAAGCCGACATTGACGCGTTGGGGAAAGCGGGCATGTTTTTCCAGTAGAGGGCCGAGCCGATCCACCGGTGCCTCGTCGATTCGCTCCACTCGCATCACGGCGTGGGGATTTCCCATGGAGACAGCACCGATGGAAATTGTTTCATCTCCCGCCTGGATTGGGTAATTGGTCGCCTGCTGCTCCGAGAGAAAAGGAATCAAGGCCGGTTCCAGCTCTGGTCTTCCCATGTTGACCCTTACCTGACCGTCGTCCTCCAGGTACAGGCGTATCTTTCCGGAGTGAGTACCCACATCAATTTCATCCTTTATCGTTATGCCCTGATCTCTTACGAAGCGGGCGAAGCAGCGGGCGCCGTTGCCACATTGCTCCACCTCGGAACCGTCGGCATTGTAGATGCGGTAGTAAAAGTCGGTCTCCTGGTCTCGAGGCGGCTCCACCATCAGGATTTGGTCACACCCCACACCGAAATGCCGGTCGGCGATGAATCGGCACTGCTCGGCGCTGAGTTCAACCGGCTGTTCGATGGCGTTGATGACCACGAAGTCATTCCCCAGGCCATGCATCTTTGTAAAATCCAGGATCATGTTACCCCTTTCCCGGGTGCGTCTTCCCGGCAGGCATTGCAACGGCGAATGGTTTGGTGTCGGATGATGTGGTCCCGGTTCTGGCCGCAATTGGGCGAACCGGGATTGCGATTTCCGTTGGCTACTGCATCCATCCCAGAGTTCATAGATAGCCCCGCACCAGCAGATGCCGGTCGCTCACCCGGTTTACTCGTAACTCGGACAGCCCCGCCTGTCGAACCTGATGAGCCACTTCCTCCGGAGTGAAGGCGGCAAACAATGAGTTGCGGAAATCCCGACGCAGTATCTCCGGCGCGTCGCCGGCATAGCTCGCCACCAGACGTTCCACGGTGGCTGGAGCGTCCGGGCGGAATAGATCCATTATCAGTACCGTGGTCCCGGGTCTTCCAAACCGTTGAATTGCCTCCCACAGCAGCGAGGGGTCTGCTAGATGGTGGAGCAGACTGTTGGATAACAGGTGATCGTAGCGGGTTGCCCCCAGTTTTTCACCCGGTAAGCGATCCTGGATCAGGCGCACTCTTGACTGGAGAGCGGGCTCACTCCGCAGGGCTAACCGACCGTGATTAAGCATTGCCTCGGCACCATCTAGCCCGTCGATTCGGCTATTGGGATAGGCCCTGGCAAAACGCAGGGTAATGTCGGCCGGGCCGCAGCCCAGATCCAATGCCAGGCCCGAAACCGGACCCGGGTGGAGGGCATCGAATTGTTCCATGAACAGGGTGTTGGCCTCCGAGAAGTCCTCCTCCGCGTAGGCGCGGGCTTGGGCCTCGTCGTCCATCAGTTCCGGTTCCGGAATACGTTCCATTACTGTTTTTCAGACGGCTTTTTTTGTTGCTCCTGCTCGTTCTTTTCCGGCAGGTAGAGATCCCCTTTCTGGCCCTGGGTACAGGCTGAGAGCATGTTGACCAGCGCCAGAAAGGCTATCAGGCTCCAGAGAAGATGGCGGGGCCAGCAGCTCATTTTGGAATGACTCCGACTAAGCTCGAGATCGGCCCAGTATATATCAACCGCTTCATGCCAGCGATTGCAGGATTTGTTGCGGGGTGCACTAGTTTCAGTTTAGGAGCAGGGTGTTGAGCGCGCGGTTTAGTTTGCGTTCCAGTCGTTTTTTGAAATTGAAAAGTTCTATGGTGGAGAATGCTCCCTCGCCGGAGATGCCGGACAGATCCAATCCGGTCAGATAGATGGGGTAAGACTTACGGCTAGTGCGCTGGGTGAGGATGTAGGCGGCTACAGCGGTGTAGATCTGCTCACCGAACTCCAGAGAGCTGAATTCGCGCTCACCGCACACGAACAGGTGTGGTGAAAGGTTGAGATCGAGGCCCTCGCTAACTAGCCGCAACTCTAGGTAGTTGTCCGGCAGTCCGTGACGAGGTGGCGTTCGGGATTCAGCCAGAAATAAGCCCTCCCGGTTCTGGCTCAGACGATAAAATTCCGGTGCGTCCAGTAACAGCCGGTGGGCCGGTTCATCTGCTACCAGGCTTCGCAGTAAGCGAATGCCATCGAGAAATCGTTGCAGCTGGATCAGCAGATAGTGTTCATCGGTCGCCTTGATCTGTTGCCGGAACAGGGCACCCTGCTCATCAAGCAGATAGAGCTGTTTCTGATGTTTCTGAGTGTGGTAGAAAATCTGGATGATGCCGGGTCGGTTGATGGCAAAAATAGCGGGGAAGGGGGTATCCCTAAAGGCCAGCTCATCTATCGTCAATGCCCGGAATTTGTATAGAGGATCACTCAGCAGATCCAGCACCTCCTCGGGGCTCCCCAGGGCGGTGAAATAGAAGCCCTCCTGCTGTCGCTGAATCAGGTAGTATTCGTCATCTGCCTGCAGCAGGTAGCGGCTGTCCAATCCGTTCCCTTGGGGCCCGAAACTTTCGCAGACATCGTTAAACAGTTTCTCCACTCGCCGGGCGATCCCGGTGGATCTTACTGAGGAGTAGCTGTGCGCACAGACTTTGGGGGCGGCGGCATCGGGTTTGGCGAGTAGCGCCAGACGCAGGTAGTGGCAAAGACAGTTCAGCAGACCGTTGGTCCCCCGGTGACTTAGAACCAGCGTTTCCCCCCAACTGGTCGTAATCAGCTGCTCCATCTGTTCCACCAGTGAACTGTGGGCCGCGCCGAAACTTAAGGGGTCGCTACGGTTGCTGGTCAGTTGTTTCCCCAGTTTCGAAAGATGGGCCATGGGGTCGGTGCCGGTGTTGATGAAAAGGGTGCAGGACAGGGCGTAAGGCTGATTGGCAAGGTGTTCTATCGGCGTATCGACATTGGCGCCTTCGGGATATATGTTGCGCAGCGCAGTGAGCAAGGAGTGGAGTTCCTCGGGTTTAACCTGGCAGCTCTCTGGATAGATGGCGACTAAGGTACTGCGGTCGATCACCCGGTTTAGGTGACACCAGGTCAGCATCTCAATCAGTCCCGGGGTGGCCTTGATCGGGCTGCTGACCAGTGCCTGTTCTTCATTGACCTCCCCGAGAAAAAGAAACCAGCCGTACTCATCCCCGTTGACGGCGGTGAAATGAAGGGAGACCCGGTGCTCCACCAGGCTTTTTGAGATGCCTGGGTTGATGCTGTCTATCTTTCCAGGTCTCTTCTCCAAAGCAGTATAGAGCTTGCGTCCCAGCAGACTGAGTTCTTCTGAGTTGATCTGTCCGCTGCGGGCATGAGTACGGGCAAAGTCGGTGAGCAGACGGTAGCTGTGGGTCAATTCCCTTACCAGGGTGTTGCGTTCACTCAGTACCCGATCAATCTTCCAGTTCTCGCGGGAGTCGAGGATGATTAAATCTCTCTGCTCCCACTGCCACTCTTCGGTAAGCCCTTGCAAAAGTATGTTCTGCCAGCGATCCCAATGGCCCCTCGATTTTCGACTGAGTGGCGTTTCGGCCTTGAAATAGAAGCAGCGACGGGCCAGCTCCAGCCGCTTGCTCTCACCGCGCTTGCGCAGGTATTGCTCCACTCGGCGGTACATGAGCACATAGGGATCGAGCTCCGTGACGTCGGTGCAGCCGGAGTAGATGGCGGCCTTGGCCTCCTGGCAGAGCCACCGGACCTGGGGGTAGTCCTCCGCGTAGGCTTCGGTCAAAAGCAGTTTCAGAATGGTCTTGTAAGGTGAGCCGATACCCTTGAAGAGCTGCCAGTGGGCGGCGCCGAAGAATTCCGCTGCAGGCAGTTCCTCCAGGCCTCCGAAATCGATACAGTCGAGTGGGTCGACGAAACGTTTCCGCAACAGCATGGCCGCGTAAACGGTGTAGTTGGACTCCTCTTCCGGAGGCACCAGCCACCACAGCGGATAACGGCCTGCCAGCAGCACACCGGTGCGATAAAACTCCTCCAGCAGTAGGCGTGGTTGGGTGCTGCCGCTGCTTTCGTGGGAGAGGGTGTCCAGTTCGCCCCGGCGAAAGGCGTCGGCGTTCATCAGGAAGATGTGCACTTCCAGCCCGAGCTCCGTTGCCCACTCTTCAATCCGGTCGGACTTGGCTCGCAGCGCGCGCTGTGCCCTCGCGCTTAGTTCCGGGTTATGGCAAAGCCAGACGTCAAAATCGCTGCCGGCGGTGTGGGCGATACTGCCAATACTGCCCATCAGATAGAGACCATGCACATGGTAACGCCGTTTCGCCCTTTTTTTATACTCGAAACTTCGGCTGATCTTTTTTGCTATTCGCAGCAAGGTCTGTCCCGGAGTGAAATCGGGGATTCCGGCGGGGGTGGTAGTCCCTACGAATCCGGGCAGCGTAGGGTGGTTGATATGAAACAACAGGGGTAGCAGACTGAGAAAGACACGCTGAGCCGGACGCAATTCGCTTTCGATGCGGTTCAGGCGTTCACGATGGATGCCGGTAAAGCGCCGGCGTATTTTCTGCAGATCCTTGCGGCCGATACCGTCCTGGTAATATACAGCCTCGGCCATGAAGCCTCCTGTATCAGGACGACGGCATTGCCGGATTCTGCTGGTGCCCGGCGTTCAGATCCTCTGCAGCCCGGTCCAGCAGAAGCCTTGCATCATTACCTTTCTCCCACTGGGCCAATCCGATGCTAAGCATCAGTTTGCGATGGGCATCCGGTTCCGGTATCGACACCTGGGCAAAGCCCTTGCTGATGTCTTCCAGTAGCTCAACGCCGTCCTGGGCAGTGGTTTCTGGCAGGATGACAACAAAATGGTTGTGATCCCAACGCGCCAGCAGGTCCACCCAGCGCAGGCGGTCCCGAAGATAACGGCTGGTGGCCAGGATGACCGGGTCGGAAAACTGGGCAGCAGGTGCTGACGGATCCAGCAGCTCGATGATCGCCAGGCTGAGCGGGTTCTGATAGCGCCGGCTGCGGGTGACCTGGGTGTTGAGTGCACGGTTCAAGGCGCGTTGGTTAGCCAGACCGGTCAGTTCGTCGGTAATGGTCAGTTCTTCAACCTGCTGCTGCAGCCTTTCGTTCTCATGCTGTAGCCGAACCAGTTTTGTGACATCCTGAAAAAACTTGCTGACAGGAGCGCCCGCATCCTGCTCTTGCACGGTGCACTGCAGCCAGCGCTCCCGCGACAGGCCGGGGCCGATCAGGTGCATCAGGCCGCTGCCCTTGAACAGTCCCATATGGGTAGCATAGGGCAGGGTCTCCAGGGAATGCCCCAGCAACCGTTCCGCCGGAAGTTCGAGCATTTCTTCCAGTGCCTGGTTGAGCCACTGAATCCGCCCGGAATCGTCCAATACCAGCATGCCGCAAGGACTGCTGAGTAGAGAGGTTTCTGCAAATTCGCTGTTTGGAATCAAAGTTCGTGCCCTCTTGTTACTTTGGGGGTTGTCCCGGATAAATGCGGGCGCAAAAAATAGCTCATCCGCGGGTCCGGGGCAAAGAAATATAGCGATAACATCGGCCGCAGAGCAAGGAACCTTAGCTTCCCCTCAGCCGTGAGAAAGAACCCTGGTGGGTGACAGGAGCCACTTCAGGGTCTATTTTTTTACAATGTCCAAACCGGAGCCGATGATGAGTTCGATCGTTAATCTGAAGCAACCTGCCTGTGAACCAGGCCAGCCCCTGTGGCAACGGGTTCCGACACGGGACGACGAGGGGCGGAATCTGCATGATTTCATGATGTTCATTCCGAAATTCGGCAGTTGGCCGGAGGTGCGTCGCCAACAGGTGTACCAGGAGCTGCAGTGGGTATTCAATGTGTTTGATGGCAACGTGGTGTTCGCCGATCTGAATCTAAAGATCAACCTGCTCTGGGTGAGCATGCAGCCCCACCCTGAGGGTTGTCTCGGTCTGGCTGCTGCGGTGCGGGAGCGGGTACCGGAGGCCGTGCTGGTGGCCAGTCAGGCCGAAGTCATCGCCGGGATGGCTAACGGGGCGCGGCGGCGGCGCTGGGGCCGGTTTTTGCTGCGCTAATAGGTACTTCGAAAATTCCTTGCATGGGATTTTTCAATACAGTGATCGAAAAGCGCGATTACCTTTATTTTTATGCGGTTATGCGCACGGAAACAGTGTTAACAGGCCCTGATAAAGATTCACTCCCCGTACTCGCTGGCCCTGCGGGGATCGCCACAGGTGAGGTCGGCCGGGTAGCGCGTTTCGTTGATCTCGATTTTGCGGTTCGCGGCGCCAATCAGGTCGATGTCCAGGCGCTCGGCGCAGCGAATCAGGTAGATCAGGATATCCGCCATTTCCATGGCCACCATCCCCTTTTTTTCATCCGGTAGATGTTGGCTCTGTTCTTCTGTCAGCCACTGGAAGTGCTCCACCAGCTCTGCACACTCCCCGATCAGTGCCATGGAGAGATTTTTAGGTGAGTGGAATTGTTCCCAGTCACGTATGCGGGCGAACGCCTTGAGACGACGATTCAGATTCTCCAGGCTGTCGGCCGCCGGGGTAACCGGATGGTGTGTGTTTTCCATTGCGGGTAATGTGCTCGCAGACAGAGGGTTGCCTAGGGTCCGTTAACAGGCCCTAAGGGAGGGGCAGCCGGCCTTTGATCTCCCCGATCAGAGTTAACTGCTCCTGCTCCGTATAGGGGGCGCATTGGCCGCAGCCCCAGACGGGGCCGGGCCAGCAGGGATCTTTGCGGGTCCGTGCCACCAAGTGCCAGTGCAGCTGCGGTACCAGGTTGCCAAGGGCGGCGATGTTGATCTTGTCTGGCCGGAAAAAATCCATCAGCAGCTGCGACACCAGACTGCTCTCTTTGATCAGGAGCTGCTGATCCTGGTGCTCCAGCTGATGTACCTCGGTGATGCCTTGGCGCATCGGGATCAGGATCAGCCATGGGAAGCGGTTGTCATTCATAAGCCGGAGTTCCGACAGCCTCAGCCGGGCGATGGGCAGGGTATCGGCACTCAGTCTGGGGTGCAGTTGATACACAACATCAGTCTCCCGTGCTTCGGACAGAAATGGGTCTCGGCGGAAAATGTATCCAGCATGGATTGCGGGCGGGTATGGTGTTTATAGGCCTCTGCATGTCGATTATTCCCCGTTTTCCCGCAGCCGCTGTTGTGCCCGGGCGACGGCGGCCTGCACCTGCCCGGGGGCTGTGCCGCCGATGTGATTGCGGGCTGCTACCGAACCTTCCAGGGTCAGCACCTGAAACACCTCCTGGCTGATCAGAGCAGAGAAGGAGGTCAGCTCGGTCAGCGAAAGATCGGATAGGTCACACCCTTTTTCAACACAGAGCGCCACCGCCCTGCCCACTATTTCATGGGCGTCCCGGAAGGCCACACCCTTTCTTACCAGATAGTCTGCCAGGTCGGTGGCGGTGGCGAAGCCGCTCATGGCCGCTTGCCGCATCCGGTCGCGGCGGCATTCGATGGCCGGGACCATGTCAGCGAAAACTTTCAGCGAGCCTTTCAGGTTATCCACAGTATCGAACAGGGGCTCCTTGTCCTCCTGGTTATCCTTGTTGTATGCCAGGGGCTGCCCTTTCATCAGGGTCAGCAGGCCGAGCAGATGACCGAAAATGCGCCCGCTCTTACCCCGGATCAGTTCCGGAACGTCCGGGTTTTTTTTCTGCGGCATGATCGATGAGCCGGTGCAGAAGCTGTCGGAAAGTTCGATGAAGCCGAACTGGGCCGAGGACCATATGATCAGTTCCTCCGACATCCGCGACAGATGCATCATGATCAATGCCGCTGCGGCACAGAATTCGATGGCGAAGTCGCGGTCGCTGACCGCATCCAGGGAGTTTTCGCTGGGACGCTCAAAGCCCAGCAACTGGGCGGTGTAATGTCGGTCTATGGGAAAGGAGGTGCCGGCCAATGCGGCGGCCCCTAGGGGCATGATATTGACCCGCCGGTTGCAGTCAGCCAGTCTCTCGCGGTCGCGTTCCAGCATCTCGAACCAGGCCATCATATGGTGGCCAAAAGTGACCGGCTGGGCGGTCTGCAGATGGGTGAAACCGGGCAGGATAGTGGCGGCTTCGCGTTCGGCGACCAGTAGCAGCGCCTGCTGCAGTTTTAGGATTCCGGCACGGATCAACTCGATCTCATCGCGCAGCCAGAGCCGGATATCGGTGGCCACCTGGTCGTTGCGTGAGCGGCCGGTATGCAGTTTTTTCCCCGCCTCGCCGATCTCCGTGGTCAGGGCGGCCTCCACGTTCATATGGACGTCTTCTAACGACACCGACCACTGGAATTCACCCTGGTCGATGCGATGGCGGATTTGCTCCAGGCCATTGACGATAGCCTCGCCCTCGCTTTGGGTCAGGATGCCCTGCTGGGCCAGCATGCGGGCATGAGCTATCGAGCCCTGGATGTCATATCGATACAGGCGGTAGTCGAACTCGATGGAGGCGGTGAAGGCCTCTACGAAGGCGTCCGTGGGTTCGTTGAAACGGCCGGACCAGAGTTTTTTCTCGCTCATCCTGATGGGGACCCCGGAACTTTGAAGAATTACCAATAGATTCAAACATCAAGCAGTAATCTATTTACTAAAGTAGAGAGTGTTTCTATCCGCTATCCTGCATGTGTCTGTGAAGATCGACCGCCAACCTGTTGTCAGAGGCCGGCATTGCCTCTTCCGTCAACACCAGCCTGGCGAGATCATAACGCATAGCGGGTGGCGGGGCTCTAGAGAAAACATGCGGCAGGGGATTGTAGCAGGATTTCCGCCGCCGATAAGGAAGGATAGATGATGGCCGGGAGCCGTCCACAGAAAACAGATGTGCGCTCAGGGGACTCTTTTCTCCCCGACTTCTGCACCGTGCGCATGGTCTTTGCGGTGGTGGTTACAGCGCAGTTGCTGGCCGTTGTCCTCACCCTGGGGGCGGTGGATTCGCTGCGGGCGTTCCCTCAGGAGCTCAGTCTACGCTCGCTCCTGATTCAGTGGATTGCCTTGAGTGGTGCCGGTCTGCTGTGTGTTACGGGGCCCTGGTTAAGGCGCATGCGTGGCAGCTGGGGAGGTTTTCTGGCCTGGCTGCTGCTGTTGCTTGTGACATTGGTGGTTTGCAGTATCGCGCAACTGTTTCTGGCCGGCGGATACAATATCCCGGCCTTCGGAGATCTAGTGCTAAAGGGCCTGGGTATAAGCGCCGTAGTCAGCGCGCTGATCCTACGCTATCTCTATATCCAGCATTGTTGGCGCCAGCAGATGGTGGCGGAATCGGAAGCCAGGTTTCAGGCCCTGCAGTCCCGCATCCGACCTCATTTTCTGTTCAACAGCATGAATACCATCGCCAATCTTACTCGTTCCGACCCGGTGCTGGCCGAGGAGGTGGTGCAAGACCTGTCCGACCTGTTCCGGGCCAGTCTATCGGATGCAGGGCGCCAGTCCTGTCTGGCAGACGAGCTGGAACTGGCGCGGGGTTATCTCCGAATCGAGGGTCAACGTCTGGGCAGCCGGCTGCGTGTGGACTGGGATCTTGAGCCCCTGCCGGAAGAGGCGCCGTTACCGGCCCTGGTGCTGCAGCCGTTGCTGGAGAATGCGGTCTATCACGGAATCGAGCCGGCGTCTGAGCCGGGAAGCATCAGCATCGTTGGCCGTTATCGGCGTCGTCGGGTAAACCTGAGCATACGCAACAGTCTGCCGCATAAGACCTCGGGCCGACATCGCAACGGAAACGCTATGGCACTGGAAAATACCCGGCAGCGATTGCAGGGTTTTTTTGATGGACAGGCCTCTCTGACCGTGGGCGAGGTGGAGGGCGAACATCAGGTGCGGGTGGTATTTCCTTACCCGCAGGAGGAACAATGAAAATATTAGTCGTGGATGATGAGGCACCGGCACGGCAGCGTCTGCGTGGTTTGATTCAGGAAATCGGGAGTCCCTACCGGGTAGTGGGCGAGGCCGGTAACGGGGTTGAGGCCCTGCAGCAGTGCAGCAGGGGAGACGTCGATCTCGTGCTGATGGACATCCGGATGCCAGGCATGGATGGCCTTAAGGCTGCCTCAACTTTGTCGCTCGGGGAAAGACCGCCGGCCGTGGTGTTCGTCACCGCTTATGAGGAGCATGCGCTGGATGCCTTTCAGGGCAATGCCGTGGATTACCTCCTGAAACCCATTCGCCGCAGCCGTCTGGAACGGGCCTTGCATCGCGCATGCGTCCTGACCCGGCCACAGTTGCAGGCCCTGGAGAAACTGCAGGAGGGGGAATCGGGCCACGTGTACAGCAACTACCGGGGCGGCGTTCAGCGTATACCGGTGGAGGACATCATCTACCTCAGGGCCGATCAAAAGTATGTCACCGTGCGACATGTCGGCGGTGAGTCATTGCTTGAGGAGTCGCTGAAATCCCTGGAACAGCGCTTCGCCGGCCGATTTCTGCGTATCCATCGTAATGCGCTGGTGGCCAGGCAGCGGGTGGCAGGTCTGGAAAAAGAGCCCGACGGCCGCTGCAGCCTGCGAATGGAGGAGAGCGAAGATCGACTGGAGATCAGTCGACGGCATCTCGCCCAGGTACGTCGCTGGTTGAAGAGCGGGCGGCCGCTTTAGATTCGGGTCCTGGCAATGGGCCGGCTGCTGCCACTCCCATTTGCCAGGATGGTAGCG
>Ga0316189_10000451_pt1 | contig 40845 bp, 56 predicted proteins | sample LowCovwburrow_MG_FD_204930 | JGI IMG/M metagenome (GOLD analysis project Ga0316189, IMG submission 204930) | Coastal sediment microbial communities from Maine, United States - Lowes Cove worm burrow | ecosystem: Environmental > Aquatic > Marine > Coastal > Sediment | place: USA: Maine...
ACAGCCGTATCAGAAAACTGGCCAAAAGAAGAGTCGAAGCCATCTCTTGCAAATGTAGCCTTTGCAGGATCATCGAATCGACGAGGCATAACAAGACCATCGCTTTTGGCTCCACCGTCAAAGGTGGCTGATCTTTCTTTCGCAGCGGCAATAGCTTCTTCCTGCGTCTTAAAGCCAGGCACACCTGGGCGTGATTGAAGGAAGTTACCAATAGCTTCTTCGTCACTCTTGAAGCCGACCATAGGGACGTTTAGAAAACGACCATCGATCTCAAATGTTTCAGATTTCTCGTGGCTCATCGTTTCAACTCCTTAAAGCCGCGTATGGCGTTCTCAAACCTCTCTTTATTGTTGCGAAACTTGTCCGCAGTAGAAGCATTCGCAGGCGGCTCAGGGGTAGGCGTAAAAGAGTCTGCAAGAGGGTCACCACCACTGAAAACAGGAACGGCATCCTCAGCTATATCCAAGACAGGCTTCATAGCATCAAGCGCTTGCTCATGCCAAGCTCTGTGGTCAGCAATAGGCTCTTTGCTTAAGATAGAGCTAAATGGGTTTATGATTGGATCGCCATTTCGATCAAGCACAGGTATCGTATCAAAACTATCTGGGCGCTTGATCATTAGCTGAACACCTGAGAAGTCGTTGGTGTTAGCCCAGAATCCATTATTCTCAATCTCGATCAAAGTATCTTCTTCTCTCTGATCATCTGTGAGATGACTGAGTCTTGAACCCATTGGAGCGATTCTTCCTTTATATACAGTTGAGGCATTGCTAATCCTATGCTTGAGCTCTGTTTCTATGAACTCACTGGCTGGAGACTCTTCTTCATTGAGTTGATCTTTGGGTATAGCATACGTGTCGTATAGATCGTACTTCTTGGTAATGAGCTCCTTTATAAGAAAGGCTTCAGGAGAATCATCGCCCATAACGGTGTTTGGAGAGAATTTACCAGGCTTCCTAGGGTCAGTTAAACGAATAACCGCAGAGGAGTTAGCTAAGACGTCAGTGAGCCTCTTTATGTAAGTAGCCATCCGAGCAGAGCCTTTTCCTGATATCTTCATAACGTCCAGAAATTTCTTAAACTCTGAATTATCCGCCATCTTCTTCTTAATCTTCTCCATTGAGTCTACAACGGTGTCTCCAGTGTTCTTGAGTTCTTTATTAGCTAGCTGAGGATTTATCTTGGCTCCCTCAAAAACGACTGAGAACAGTGGGTGCTCTATATAAGCAGCCGCAAAGGAGTAGTTAGCATTAAGCTCTCCCTCTCCACTCATTAGCTCATACAGACTTGGCTGACCGCCAGGCTGCCCATCATTGTTGTAGAACTCTCCGTAGTTCTTTTTCAACGAAAGGATGCCTTGCCTAAATAAAGCAGGATCATTCATCTGATTGAGAAAGTCTGCCGTTGCAGTAACAACCTCTTTAGGAAGTATTCGACGACGAGGATCACCGTGACGTATACCCATTTTCTCTTCTAAAGATAGCAGAGCTTTAATACCCTCAACATTGCTCCTCTGAAAGGCTTGAACAACAACCTGGTTCTTACCAATGTTTAAGATATAGTTGGCGGAGTCTTTAGATAGCTCAGCATTGATCTGGTCTGCAACCTTAGTGACCTGAGTGGCAATCTCAAGAGTATCAGTTAAGTTGGTCTTGCCCTCACCAGCCTTAACAGAAGCCTCAATCATGTGTTTTACATCTTTTGGATCAGCAAACTTAATTGCTTCAATACCATCATGAGTTCCTTTGGCTATGAACTGATCTCGCTTGTATGCCAGATATTTTGCTTTGCCTTTATTTCCTTTCACACCGTACTCAGCTATGAAGGCCTCTTCTTTGAGCTCCTCACCGGTACCAGTCAGCCGATTCTGCGTGATATTAGATGCAACCCCTTGTTCAAAAATACTTCTCTGCAGCAAATCAACTTGCTCAATTCGGCTTCTTATTCTTCCTCTAAAAGGACGCATCTCTTTTTCAGTGAGGATCTCATTGAACTTTCCGCTCTCTAGCATCTGCTCAGCAAGCTTAGGATCACTATCAACGAGTCCACTCAAGATCGCAGTACCAACAGTACTCTTGTAGACGTTATTGAACTTATCCATGGTCATATTAGATAGAGCTAGTGCTCCGGATTCTTCTAGCTTTCTAACATCAGGGTCTTCTGAGAAAGGGAAGTTGTTCTTATCTAGTTGTTCTTTTAAGCCCTCGAGCGCGATCAGGGGTTGTTCATATCCAAAATTGCTGTCTGTGTCAGCTACTCTATTTAAGGCCTCGGTCGTTGCAGCAGTACTCAGAGCTCTTTGACGCTCAATAACGCTTGGAGTGATCCTATCGACGAAGCTTCTTGCACGAGCTTCGAAGGCGAGTTTAGCATCCTGACTCGGAGCCTTGTCTATATGCTCCGTCATGTTCAGTTGCATCTTCTCAATAACGTCTTGCTTGAATGATACGATAGATTCAGGGCTAGAGGTATCTCTGTTCCTTGTAAGATCTTCCATGGTATCCATGGTCTGCTGCTGGAACTCAGAGGATGCTTTAGACATGTAAACGAAATCATTTCTTCTTTTCACATCTTGAGCATAGACACCAAGAGCCTTGCCTGCATTCTCGATCTCTCTTCCAGTCTGTTGGATATCTCTTATATCTCCACCAGATACTATAGAAGGTCCTAGATTAGGCTTTGGTGCTCCTCTTGAAACAAATCTCTTTTTTGGCATAATAGACCTTTATTATAGTTGTGCTATTTGTGAAGCACCGCCAGCAGCCTGAGTAGCTGCTTTAACAAAACCAGCCTCTAAAGCCACCTTCGCTTTGAAGTTGGAAATACGGCCTTGATTCCTGTTGTTAAGAGCATCAACTTCTGCTGCAAAATCAAGAAGCAAGGATTCTCTTTCGTAATCAGCAATATCGTCAAAATCAGCATCAGACAGCTCTGCTACATTACCACTACCGCCCGCAGCTACTAAATTGTCTCCAACAAAACGTCTAAAGGCTTTTTGGTCAATCTTCTTCTGGTTTTCTCTATTGCCTTCAACAGCCAAGGCATTGGCCTTGAATATCCTCGAATTAGCCTTGTTCAGAGAATGACTAGCTTTGGCTGACATCATAGTGCCAACCATCTGCAAGCCGGTGGACCCTCCCATCATTGCTGCAACGCTCATTATCGCACCCTTGAAGCCATCCAGTGATCTTCACCAGATGAGGTAAACTTTCTTAAAAGACCTTCTGTCTCAAACCCGAAGAGCCTGCAGAATTTCATTTGTTTCTTATCGTTAGCAATAGTAATCTGGAGCCTGTGAAATGAATACTTGTTAATAGCATCTTCTATAGAGCTGTTAGCTACTCTAATAAACTCGCGCAAAGGAATCTTGTTAAATGAGTTAGATATAAAACACCACAGCTCTCCAACGCCCGGCCAAAGCTTGGTTATACCACCGACCATGAGAACCTCTCCGTCATAGAAGCATGTGCCTATATGGTAGTTGTAAGGCATAAAAGCTATTTCTTTTTTGAATCCGTTAGCGATACGAACAACCTGCTCTTCAGGGATATCTATAGCATCCAAGTGCCAGGTTTCAAAAGGTACTGTTATAAGTCTACGCATTAACTCTAAACCTTGTTGTTATCTGGGTAACAGTAAAAGGACCAGGAAGATTCTGCACTATTAGAACTCCTTCATGCTCTTCTTCGTAGTCTGATTCAAAGTCAGTGGTATGCCGTTCAGACATTAAAGGAACAGCAGTATCCATAGTGTCTTCAAAGTCTCTTGGATCTATATCCTGCAGTAAGTTGTCAGTAGGTCCAACACTACCACCTAAGGATTCGAACACTTTCAAAATAACCTTGCTTATGTTGATAACAGCTCCCTGCGATTTCTCAGTAGTGGTCTCAACTGAAGGTCGTAAAGTCTTCATCCTAGCCGTATAAGGCAGTCCGACATGAACCTTGACCGCATCGTAATCAAGGGTTATTTGCCCTCCCACGACTAATTGTTGCGGATGTACTTTACCATCAGCGAGTATTGAAACAGTTTCTCCGTCTAGATGATCAAGCCCTGTGATGGTACTAGTGGCCACACCACTATAGGTTATTCCTGAATCAACAAAGAAAGCATCGTGAGCAGTTACTGAGCCAATGAGGCGGAAAGTAGGCTTAAGAACCTCTACATACCTATGAACAACTCCGCCAATGGTTCTATTTACCAGCATGTACAAAGTGTTAGATTTGCCATCGATAGAAGGTATTGAAGCAATAGACTCTACAAGAGCGGGTCCAGCAAGTGTGGCTCCTAGTTGATGTCTGTGTACGCCAAGAACGTTCTGATCTTTATCAAAGGTCATACAGAGCAGTGTACCATCGGTAAGATATCCCCATATCAAATTATGAGGCTCTTCTGTATATTGGATCCCTCCAATACCAACAAGAGGTATGTGCTCACTGAATACAGTCAAGTCTGGAGAAACAAAGCCGTCTTGTCCGAAGTCAAATACAATTTCTCTGATTTTAGTAGTGCTTCTAGATACGAACACCAGAGACTTGTCTATGATAGCTGGAGCTATTCTACCCGCTCCGTTAAAAACCTCTCTACGAGCCAAGGCGTTACCATCAGAAATGGCTTCAGTGGTTGTTCCTGAGAAAATACTCCAGATACCATCAGTTGTTCCAGCTAGTAGATTTTTAGCAGATATAAGCCACTGGATGGCATTAACTCTGTTGGCGGCTAAGGTCTTCTGAAAGGCATGAGAAGCAGTAACAGTCCCGTCTCGATCAGAAGGAGCCATGCTTAGGAAGTCACCGACCTCTGAAGCCCAATAAGTATTTGGCTCTGCAATAGTAGAAGCCACTATCAAACGCTCATCGTGAAACTCACCTACAGTAGGGTATCCTAAACCACGAGACCAAGAACCTAGCCTCCATGTTGTAACAGGACCTCCAGCAGCAAAGTCATTGACGATCGTTATCTCTACAAGAGTGCTTGAAGTGTAGCCAGATATCCAACCAAAACCCCAAGTAGTTCCGTGCTTTATTCTAACAAAACGATCAAGGTCTGAGCCTACGAATAAAGGAGCGCTAGCCGTCAGTGTTGTAACACCAGAAAGAGCGCCAAGAGTTAGAGTAAGTGTCGTGGTGTTCTCGGCCAAATAAGGACCGTCAAGATCGCGACTATTTAAAATAGTCCACAACACGTCAGAAGTTCTGGTCACTGCATGTATTGGCTTAGTTGGGTGGAAGATGTACAGAAAATCAGCAGACTGTACAAAAGTACATTCATTTATCTCAGCTAAGGTGTATGGAGATACTATTTCCAGTGGAACGGTAGGAGCAGACTCTATTTGAGTTTCGTCCTTGTATACACGCACATAAAGTTCTCCAAACTCCAAGACATAGGCTTGTTCAGTAGAGAACTCAAAAGGGTATAAAAGACCTCCAGCACTCTCATTCTTGATAGGAGCTATGTAAGCAGAACCTCCTCTTTTTGTAAGAGGCCCGTGCTTTAGACAGATCATATTCAAAATCTCTGCCATGCCTTTTGTTCGTTTCTCAACGTCCTCTCTGGTATCCAACCAAGGACTGAACTCACCTGCAGACATATCTGTTTGAGTAACTTTGTGTACGTTTCCCATTATAAGTCAATAGCTCCCGTCCACTCATCATCGCCGATAAACTCTTCTTTTCCTGACTCTTGTGCATTTATGGTTCGTGCTTCTCCAAGCTTCATCAAGTATAGGTTAAGCAAGCCTGTAGCTAAATCGACGTCGTCTGCCACAGACTTAGCTATATCAGAAGCTACTCGAGCTGCAATACACTCGACAAGAAGAGCATCAAACAAAGTAACATCATCAAGTCTCTTTATGTACGTTACATCAATAGAGGACTGATTGGCTAGAACCTTCTTACCTTCAACAATCCATTCGTCATCTGGAACTTTATATAGACTCACGATGCGTAAACAATCACCAGGCCAATCAAACTGGTTATCCCACTCAAATGGAGGCGGAGTTAAATTTGGGCCGATTCTAGCTCTTGCCTTGGCTGAGTTCCAAGGGTGAGCTCTAAGGACGGCATCCTTTGAGGTCTCATAGGCTAAGTTAAATGCTTTGGCGATCTTCTTGTTTTCGTCCAGGTCTGTTATGATAACAGAAGAGCCTAGAAGAACTGCTGTTTTATTTGCAATCTGTAAAAGATCAGTAGCCATTTTATCTTCCTACATTTAAAGAGGAGGGAGGGGGAAGATTCCCCCTCCCAGATCGTTAGTCCAGAGTGTACTCAATAACCGCCTTGATGGTGCCAGTTGCAGCACCTACGCCGACAGTCAAGATGAGCTCAGTTTCGGCAGTGTACTCATACCCAAAACCTGAGTCAATCTGATTCTCATCCATCTCGCCGACACCTGCGGATGTGAAGACAGTGGCGGTGATCAACCGATCAACGTCACCCGCATCACCCATAGAAAGAGTAACACCAGCACCAAGAGCATCCGATAAAATCTTCGCGCTCTTGATCTTAGCTCCCTTGGGAATTAAACCAAGTCCGATAGTCTGTCCTGCAGCGAGAGCCGCGGCCTCATACGTATCATGAATAACACGTACTCGACCATGAAACTCTTTGCTCATGACAGGCTCTACCGGAACATTTAACGTCATTTGGTAGTTGACGCCATTTACATCAGACATGGCTGTGCTCCAGTTAAGATTTAAAAGTAACTACTACAAAGTAGTAGCTAGTGTCAGATCAAGGTTTAGGTCTCGTCACATAAAACCTGTAGGACTTTACCTTCTTCCATACGAGTGGAGTTACAATGAACTTCTGCAAACACCTGTACAGAGTACTTCTTTCCAGGCAACCGATCAATTTCAGTGTTGATGTCATCGCCCATAGCAAGCAAGATCCCGGACTGAGTCCAAGCCATACACTTACGGTAAGCAGAAGAATCTACACCAAGACGCTCGATCTCAATAAAGGTGAAACCCATGAAGGCATCAACTTCACCGTTGACCAAAGCTTTGACCAAGTTGTAATCTGCGCTACCGACCTGAGTCGTGGTCAACAGATCTTGAATCTGCTGAGCAGAACATGCGAAATACCAAGGCTCATTCTTTCGAACCTGAGCTTGTCGCAACTTGGTTCGACATCGACGCAACTTGTCAATGGTCAAGCCCGTGTTACCAGAGCCACCATCATCATGGTAATCTACCGGGATGATATCACCTGCTGGAAAGCTAACTGCAGTTGAACCCGTTTTACCAGAGTAGGCAGTACCGAATCCTGCTTCGATGATAACATCATCAATTTTACGTCCCAAGGACATAGAAGCATTAACGGTATACGCACCCTGCGGATCCATTAACAAGCGGAGCTTATCTTTCTTGTCGATAAGATCAGCCCAATGAAAGTCACGCAGAGTAACACGTCGACGATCGTGTGGAGTGTTAACGTATACAGTATCACCGTGGCGCGTGGTGTCTTCCGTAGCGTCAGTCGCTCCGATTCGATCGTAGAAATCGCTCTCTACGTTCTGTGATTCCTGTCGAACGGCTCCTCGTAAGAGGGAACCTTCCTGTTGAAGCAGGAAATCCACATTGGCGTTGTAACCTTGTACCATTGCGGTAGTAATTTGGTCAGACATTCCGTCCTCCTAGTTAATATTAAAGTTGGGTTGAAAACAAACAAGCTACCCGAGGACGGACCTGTTCTGACCTTTAACGTCAGGCTAGAGACGTTGGACCCTTGCGGGCTACCCGGTGGTTCTACTTCCGATTGTTTGGATGAGCCATATCCAATAACTTATTCATTTTTTCCATGGCCGCTCGTTTTTGAGGACTGTTTCCAGCTTCCATATAAACCGTCATGAAGTCTTTATCAGCACGCAGTCGAGTGAGTTCTTGCTTAGCGCTATCAGGAGACATGACCTGGTTGAACGAAGCACCCTCGCCACCCTCACCGCGATGTTCAGCAATCATTTTACCGAACGTTGAGAAGGCTTTAGTAACAGCAGGGTGGTGAGCTAAACCAGTTTCAATGAGCAAGTTGCTCAGTTCTGGATCATTGATAAACCCAACGGCACGCTGACCAAGGGATATTGTTTCATCGTATGCTTTTCCAAATTGTTTCTTGGACTCTTGTTCCCACTCAGCAACCTGTAAGTCGGAGGCCTCTCCCATGCTAGCAACCTGGCCGCCTTGGAACTCAGCGAGCGTTTGAACAATCTTGGTGACCTGGTCTTGTCGTAAACCGATCTCACCAAAGACTCCTCTGAAAGCATCTTCCATTTTCTGGTCATGTACCACGCCTTCAGGATACTGGTCGAGAGTCATATTGTATTTGTCAGGTGAATCAGGAGCCCCAATAGAAGTGTGAAACTCTTTCCAAGCCTCAGGAGTAGCATCAGCTCCAGGCAAAGGAAGCCGCGTCTTACCAATCATAGACTGGGCAGACTCATAAGTCTTCATCAACCCTTCAAAATCCTTAATATCCTTAAGAGCGGGGTTGTCTTTGAAGTGGTCTGGGATAGGTGTTGATGTAACACCAGGCCCGCTACCAGGAGGAGTACCGCCAGCAGCAATGCCTCCTCCTTGTGCACCTTCTCCTTCAAACATAATGTGTGGTCTCATAAAGTGATCAAATTTCATAGCTATCTGCCTCCTCTAACGTATCCATTAGTGTTTGAGGATCAACTCGGAGGGTGTTCAATATATCCAAAACCACTCGGCGTTGTCCTTCATTTTCAGTGCTCTGTTCTTTATCTCCAACAACACGCGTTGGTCTTAGAACATGGTATTTTGCAATTAAATCTGCAAGAACAAACTTTCCATCATCGCTCCCGAACACCCTGCGATAAGTTCCAGACTTGTTCAAGTTTCTTGCTAAACGAGATGCAATACTCATTGCGGTCCCCCATTAACTAGTGGGGCAACATTCTTAAAAGCTTGACTCTGGTTCTGTGCTTGTTCACTATCAATCAACCCTTGTTCTTGTTCTGCCCGTGCGGCTCTAGACTCCTCAGCCTCTTCACGAGACACTAAGAACTTCTCAGGAGCCTCGGTCAGTTCATGAATCGTCTCGATCATACCATCAACATCCAAACGATCAACACCATCTGGTTTTAGATTAAAGACCAGAGCCATGTTCTCTAGCATCCTGGACATGTTGTTGAGTTGACTAGCTTTTTGAGCTCTAGATATTTGGGTCTTATACTTGATCCTAAAGTTGGTGTTCTGTAGTTCAGGAGGCAGCTCAGGAAATAAACCTCGGCGTTTGGCTATTCTGTAGGTTCTAATCCAAATAGGAGTGATCCCCTCAGAAGTCAGCCGCCCCATCATAGGGCTAATTGAGCGCATACGATCCTCACTACGCCGAAAAATCTCAGCCTCTCTCTTCTCAACACCATCATCTGGAAGACGCAAGATGTCTATGAAGAATATCTTCTGAATCTGCTGTCTCTCTCCATTGATGAGCTCCAGACCAATATCAGGTCTTGCTCCCTGTTGAATAGGCTCAATACGATCAGGAGAGCCGGAGCGATAGTAGTTTATGGCGTTCTCTCCCATATTGAGTGGAAGAACAAAACCGTCGTCAGGAGCCTGAACAGCAGGACTCGTAGCTCTTTGTCCGGCCTTGATAACAGTTTTAGCCATAGCATTAACCATCTTAATATGTGGCATTGCCATCATAGATTGGCTACGACCGTACCACTCATTTGCAACTTTACGCCAGCGAGGTACAACGTACGGAAAGTCGGTGAAACCGCCTTCGTTGAGTATAATGGCTTCTTGCAAGATTGTATAGACAGAAGTAAAAGCAAAACCAGCAGAAGGTATAGGCTCCAGTCCGTCAGAAGGCTCAACAGCATGTATAATAGTAAACTGTTTTTCTGGCGTATCTTTATGCTTCTTTTTAAACGATGCAGGAATATCATCAGGCCATCTCTCTAGTATCTGTCTATACGATCTGTTAAACTCTCTGTAGACAGTATCAATACGACCGGCATCATTCTCACGTATGAAGCACTGACCTAAGTGATAGGTCTTATAGGTAATTGGCTGACCAGGTCTGTCTTCAATAAACATGATGGCCGTGCCAAACGTAGCCAAGTCCAAATACATCTCATTGATGGCATCCTCAAAATTAGTTACTGGAGAGCCGAAGATCATGTCGTACATGACATTCTCAACGTCCTCAAAATACTGACGAACAGCCGGTGATGTGTTCAGATCAACATTAAAAGTCTCCATGGCTCCCCATCTCTCAGTAGTGTCTGTGAGAAATGAACCTAGAGCAGAAGCAAACTCTTGAGCAGCAAAAGGCCCGGTCGTGTCATAGATGTCATTAACTCTTTTACGACCAGGAACATTGGTGGTTATAAAATCGCCACGGTATGGATGCACGTACTTAACGATGTCTTGATAGATGGATTCCCAGTTAGAACGACGGTTACGCATCTCAGACATATTGTTCTTAATACGAGTAAGAATCCCTTGATGTCGTAAAGAACCTTTTTCAATGACTTCAGTTGACATGGTTAATCCTTGTTAGAGGCTAGGAACTATCCCGCCGCGCTTAAGATCTGCTCCAAGCTTATTAACAATTGAGGTTCTTTGTGACTTCCTACCATGAGCAGCTGCTTGCTTCTTTCTTGCTTTCAACTGCGTTGCAGCTGTTTGCTTTGCAATATCTGCCTCACTGGGTCCTGTTGGTGAGGCTGGTGTAACTATTTTAGGTTTACCAAAAATAGATGCCATTTTTTCTCCTTACATGTCTGATTCATCAATAGCATATTGAGGCATGTTTGCTTTTGATCGTCGAGCAGTGTTCTTGTGACCCATACACAAAGTGCGCATGGCGTCGGCATAATCACTGGACCAGTCGTGAATTGGTTTACTTTGATAGGTCTGAAGCTTCTCATCCCATTGTTTACGATACTCAGACATCGCCCATACTAAGGGTTCTGTGCTTTCATTGTAGTTCCAATAAGTCCGAGGCATGACTCCTCTAACCGCTTCGATTCCGTCTTCAATAGGGTCTTTAGGAAGGATTCGGAATCTAATTCCCATGGATAAGGCCGTTTCATATCTGGACTTACCGGTAGAGAAATCTCTAACTCGCATGTCATGTGGTGCGTAGTGCGTGTCGTAAAAATACGGCTTATCTTTAAGAACTTTAACATAGTGAGCTAGTCCCTCGCCAGAGTTAGCGTAACAATCAATAATCTTAATGCTATCCTCATGGGATTGAAAGAAGATAATAATTGTCTGATCGTTGACTCCAATATCCCAGGCAGTGTGCACAGGCAAATAAGGATCAGCAGGATGGTCTCCAATGCGGTTCTCAGCTTTCGCTCTATTCATCTGCTCGGCGTAGTATGCTCCCTTAAGAGGAGAATCAAACGAACAGAAATACTCTTGGTTGATATCAGCCTCATCCATACCAGAGTCACGCTCTTCTTGGATTTGCTCTTGCGTAACAATATTCGTTTCATTAACTGTAAGTATCTGAGCAAACCATTTAGGATTGCGCTGAGCCATCTCAAAGAGCTTATAACCGTGGTTACGACCTCTTGGAGTATATGTAAATATGGCCCAACCACCATTCTCTAAAAGAATAGGTCGTAGGAGGGTCCAACATCGGGGGTTCATGAGGGGGAACTCACTGAACACAATGCCGGCTGGATTTGCTCCTACAAGTCTATCGGGGTTGTCTCCCCCAACGACCTGATAAATAGCCTTATTCTTAAAAGTAATCTTCATGTCTGTACTATTTTCAGACTCTGATAAAGCCATTGGAAGATGGTCAACAAAGCGTCGACCCGTCTTCGTCATTCCGTCCCATACAATCTTGCGGCCCTGGTTGTAGGTGGGCAGGACGTGCCAGTATAGCGCAGGGCGCTCTAAGATCTGAGTGGCGATATAATTAATCGCGGTAAGATCCTTACCAGCACGTCGATGCCATACCCACACACAACGGCCACCACCGTCTGCATTTTCAAGATGTGTCCAGCCAGGGGTTTGATATTCCCTCGGCTTCCAATTTATGGGAACTTTGTACATGGTGGCTTATTCCTCGTCTTCTGTTTCTTCGTCTTCGTCTTCGTCTTCGTTGATCTCTTCTTCAGAGAATGTTACAGGATCTGGAAGCATCTCTTCAATGGAATCAGCCATAGCATTGATCTGGCGATTGTCCATCATATCAAGACGATTCCACGTTCTGGTTCTGAGCATGTCAATCAATCGCTCGAGGTCTGTTTGGTTCATCTTAAATACCCCTTATATAGAGTGTAAAGTTGTTATCTTTTGTACCTACTTTATTCCATTTCAGAAATAAACAAACTGCCGGAACCGGACACGTGTATAACGGCAATGTACTTCAAGTCCCGAATAGAAACGCGGTATGCAACGTTAGCCGCAATGAGGTGACTAGCACTAGTAGCAACAACAGTCACGTCACCTTGTTGGATATAGCAGTCGACAGTCGCTGTTATTTGAACTACCTGTGTTTCTGGTAAAAAAGCAGTGCTATTTCTGAGACTGCCAGCGCCGATAGCGACTGTATGACATAAGGAATCTTTAAAGCGAAGAGCATCGATAGGAGCACCTGTCCTATCTCTTGGAAGAACAGTTTTACCCGACATGTGAATCTCCTTCTGGTTGTTGTGGAGGGTCCGCGGACTCTAAAAATAAAGCAGCCTCAGCTCCGATATCTAACTCAGTGGCCTTGTCTTCTTTAGAACCGAATTTAAGAACAGCAATACCCCCTGCAAGGACATCATCACTTACTTTATGCTCTACTGATTTCAGCTTAGGTGCAATGTATTGGGCCAGTTCTTTAGCTGCGGACATACGAATATCGTCATCAAGAATACTATTCTGCATAACATCAATCATATGCTGAAAAGGATCTGCGTTGTTCTCTTGCAACTGACGCATGATGTTCTCACGATTGAAATTTACCTTCTTCGGAGCACCACCGCCGTTACCGTTGTTCCCTTTGTTCTTACCTTTGTTTCTGTTCACAGGAGGCTTTACCACTTCGTCCGGAGTAATTACATTACCTTTGGCGTACTCTGCTTCAAAGTCAAAGTCAGGATCCTGTTTTGCTCTGAAGCGATCCATATGATCATCAATAGCACTGTATTCGTCTTTAGGGTGAGACATAGTTCATCTCCTTGATCTGTCTAGAATGGTTAACGCCCATGGTGTCGCCCTCTTCCCAATCGTTCCCCACTGAGGTAGGTTTGACCCCGTTCAGCCAGTGCTGAAATGAAAGGAATGATCCACCGTTCTTTCCAGAGGAGGCGCCATGCTTCTCGCCCTCTTTTACACGGATGATTAGTCCTGGGTGAGCCATTTGTTCCTGTATGAGATATTTGTTTTTGTAGGAGAATTGCATCCCTGAAAGGTAATACTCGTAGGAGTCTACATTAGGGTGTACGTGAACCGGAATAGTGGTGAAAGGAGCTACTGTAAAGAGTTGCACCTGAAACTGTCTGTCGCGATGAAGCACCAATCCCGTAACACCTTCAACAAAAGCGAGACCCCCTGAACAGGGGTTTAACAATGACCCCGTGATACCGTATTTGCCTTTGATAAAACTAAACATATAGGTCGTTAGATCATCGTCGTATTCTCTTTTCAGTGCATCAATCATGCTAGGCCTTATGGGTGGGTGTATGGGGGCGTACGTGTGTGCATTTAATGTATACTACTATAGTGCAAAAGTTCTCAGTTGTAAACAAAAATGATCACTGATAATGAACATATTGGCTATGGGAGAGTATAGCGGAGCAGGAAGAGTTATCTTTGCAGATAAGTCCTCAGAATTCCCCGCGTTATTTTGGGTTGTATAATGCCAGTGAAGGGCGTAAAATAGGCCCCCGGTGGGCCCTTTACACGTACTGTAAATGTAATAACCGGACTCATGTACATGTACTGTAAATGTAAGACTCAGCACAGATTTACACTAACATGAAGTGTAATCACTCACACATTTACACTGATAGTGCGTGTATAGATATAGAGGACTAGATTTACACTGACCGTACACGTGTGCCTAAAAATAAATTGTACAAAATCATTTTTTCGTGATATAATGTTCTCATAATACAGAAATAAATCTGTATTGATTGACAATCTTAGAGTGGAGAATTATCATGAAAGCATTGAACGAAATGAGTAAAGCAGAGTTGATTGAAGTGATTGAGAACATGAAAGCGAAGAAAGTGAGAACGACTGTGAGATACAGACGAACAGACCAAGAGATTAATGATAAAGATCTGAATCCACAGAAAAGAGCTATACTGAAAAATCTCCCCAAAGATGAGTACTTGACCGTCGTGGAGATTGATCAACTCGCGGTCGATAGCGGTGAATTAATAACCGCTCAAGAGCGCGGACGAATCGCTGGATACTACAAGCAAAATCTCCTCGAGCTCGGATACATCGAAGCTGAGAAGACTACCAAGTAAAGAGACCATGAGTCGAGGGCATAGTGCCCTCGGCTTTCTCTTCAACCAACACCAGGAGAATGTCATGAGAGAATTAAGAGGTTTCGCCATTGCAATACCCGTATCCATAGTGTTCTGGGTTGCGATGTACATGCTGTTTAGATAGCTGCAGACTGCAGAGTGCACATAACCTTAAGAGTGGAGATATACCATGAAAGCAAAAGTCGGAATAGCCAGAGGCAGTATTGACGCTGGTAACTACTATGTAATAAAGCTGGAGGTGCCTGGTATGGAGACCACCAAAGGCGATGGCTTTGATATAAGGCTAGCGCAGAGTACGTACAGTCGATTGACAGATGCGGGAGTCAATATCCGAGAGGTATTGCAAAATCTAATTGATGGTCAGTTCAAATAAGCTGCTACCGCAGAATGCACATAACCTTAATAGGAGATAGTTCTATGCTTATATCAACGAAAGAAGCGCTCAAGCGCATTAGCGCAGAAGTAATTGAACTTAACAAGAGTGAAGATAGTGATGGACTGACTGAGATCCTCGGTGTAACCACTGGGCGCGGTTGGACTATCAGCACAATGCAAGACTTTGAAGACATGGTCACAGACCTGTATAACATGAGCGAGTGCAACTAGGCTGCTCCCGCAGAGTGCGCATACCGGGTCGGGATAAATTGAGTCCCGGCCTGGAATGTGCACATAACTGAACGGGGCTAGTGAACAGGGGTTTACATTGTGTGTGCTCGGGGTAGGATGCGGTGGACAAAGTGCATGGTTAGTGATTGATGAGTGGCATTACTAACTGAAGGGTCCATATTTCCAATGAAATGGACAAGGATTAAAGACTGGGGTTGATATTGGTATATACAAAAAATTTAAAAAATTTTATTTATTCCCCTGTAATTATTCAATCCTCTCAATAGCGATGTCCATATATTGCCTTTATTGCTCGTAAGTCATTGTATTATATACCCAAGCTCGCGTCCTGTAGATAATGACTTGTCTGTCCTGTAAAATAAAACGCAGGACGACTGCAACTGTATTTGTCCGTAAGCCCTTGTATTATATACCCTACGCCGCGTCCTCTAAATATGTGCAGATTTGTCCTGTAATTTCACCAGGTGTGAGTATCGTGTACATTTATACTAACAATTTAGGGTACATCATGAAAATACGGTTAGGCGCAGTCCTCTATTATCAATCCACGTCCTCTAAAGGCGCGCCTCTGTCCTATAAAAAAATACGGAAGGACGACCGTATCTTTATCCTTGTTCGAAACATAATGATAAATAAAGCTCTTTGTTCAGTTTACTTTATATAAATACAGTAGTATAATAATCATATTGGGGAAATATATCCCCGTTTTTTAATCCCAATAAGTCAGGAGGATGGAATGACAGAAGTAGAAGAGCTTATCACACAAAGAGTACATGCTCTGTGGGATACAGTCGAAGATGAGTATGGCCCCTGTCCGAGCATTTCATTCAAGGTGACAGGGTCTTGTGCTGGTAAGGCAAACAAAAAAGAGGTTATGTTCAATGTGAAGATAGCTGAGGATAACTTAGATGACTTCTTGAGAGCAACCGTTCCTCACGAATTAGCACACACGATTGTTAAGCGCAAGTACCTGCACCGCACCCAATCTCATGGATATGAGTGGCGAGTAGCCTGTATCCTGTTAGGAATGAAGTACGACGACATAAGAGCACGACATAGCCACACTGTCGGACGCACAAAAATTAAGACTGAAGACGTACAATGCGAACTATGTGAAAAGGTTGCATTCGTCTCATTCGTTAAGAAGCACAACATGCAGATCAAGCGCTACATCTGCCGATGTGGCGGGAGAATGAAGTAAACCTGTAAGGAGAATAGTATGAGATCAAGATACGATCCAAATAAAGACGATGACAGAATCACCTTGTGGGACGTCCTGCAAGGAATCATAGTGCTCGCAAGTGTCTACACATGTGTGGTACTGTTTCTAACCTTAGGAGAATAACGATGTCCAAAGTACAGAAGCTAGCTATGTTCAAAGCAGAAATGGAGGCATTAAAAAGAGCTGTAAGTGCTATATCTGAAGCCTTTGAGGATGAAGAGATTAGTGAGCATCTTCATAGTGTAAACTTCGAGGACTTCTTCCCCATGTCTGTAGACGAATGGGAATACCACCTCGATGATCAGTACTGTGCTATTGAGGCTCAACTAGATGATCTAATCAACAAGATTAACTAAGGAGGTAGACCATAATGACAAAGCGCATGTCACAAATCAAGAAAGGAGACACTGTCTTCTTTACAGCGGAGCACACTGCTTTTCCTGACTTCGTTATCCCACACCGCGCTACGGGTATCGTCGTCGAAGAGAATCATATGAAGGAGGACGATATAGTGTTCTCCTTCCGCATCTTTATGGACGAACCTTTTGAGGGTGCACACAACACAGAGTGGGATAATTGTGTCCACATAAATGATCGCGATCATGGTGACGACATTATCTATCGTTACTGAAGGAGGTGTACTAATGTCAGAAAGCTTTGAGAAGTTTATTGGAGGAGTTGAGTGGTCCAAGATCATTAACAGTAATGATAACGATATTGATAATGATAATGATCTTGATCTTGATCTTGATAACGATATTGAGGAACCACCTCAAGACATGGACTACGAAGATTGTAAGTACTGCGGTGCTCAGCATTTAGTGTACCTAATAGATCCAACACACAACAAAGGATACTGTAGCGACTGGTGCCACCAACAAGACCGCCGCTAAAACCCCTGTTCACAAAAGAAAGAAGGATAAAAATGGAAAATCCTAATAAGGAAGAATCAAAACTACTCACGGATGCATTGCATTTGTTGATACAGCTAGCGCCTCTGTCCATGACCAATAAGGCTATAAGCGAAGGTGTCACACAGGTAGGTAATGCGGTACAACAGCGCGACATTGATGAGTTAAAGGCAGGGCTGATCATGATAAAGAACGCTGTCGTTTCGTGTAGAAAAGCAGCAGAAGAGTTAGAATCTTTTATTATGAATAACGACCTGAACTCTTCGACTGGAGGTGGCAATTGAATGAACAAGGGGATATATTCGACCGATCTGCTGGAGAGGAAGAGCCAGAGGAAGAGCCAACATGTCTTGAAGGCGGTGATATCCACTGCATTCACTACGGTTTGGCCATGGATGAGTATGGCAATCCTGACAACTGTTGCTATTGTGAAGAAACACCTGTCTTCCTTGATACAGGTAACGACTACGAGTGCAATTTCTGTGGCTCTGAAGGTGTAAAGGGCTATGAATACATCGAGACTGTACGTCTCGTGTTGGAATTAGAACAGAAGTGGATCAAAGACATGCAGACGATGTGTAATGGTAAGCACAGTCTCGCGAGTATTGATCAACCAGGATATGTCCCAGGTATATCACCAAATGTTATTGGAGGACCTGGTGCAATACCCCCATCGTGTGCCATCCATGAACATCTCGATGCTCGTGAGATAGAGATTGAGGCTCATCTTAAACAACTAACCCAGTGTCAGGACTTGCTCAGCGAGACTGGAAAGGCGGTCATGCCGCCTTGGTTTTAAGGAGAAACTATGGAATACATGGAAAAAGTATGGCTCAGTCGAACTGATGGTCCTTCTTGGACTGAGTGGTTAGATAGTTTCGGAAAATATCGTTGGCAGCTTGTGTTTGTAAGAGAACAAGGGCCTTCTGGTATAAGGTGGATGCAAAGAAGTTGTACCTTCATGAGAAAAAGGAGAAATCATGCAACGGTTTAGAGTAACAAGAATAACATACGAGGACGGTGTTATTGAGGCAGAGAGTATTGAAGATGCTAAAACACTGTTTAAGTATAGTGTAGCACCAACAGGCTGGCAATTAATTCGACAGGATTTCTATGCCGGTGGTTCTAGAATAAAAACAGACACCCACTGCGAAGAAGTAGATCGCTTTCCACTAGAGGAGGAACTATGACTATACAATTCGGAACACGTAATTTTGGTAACACTAAAAGAAAATATCGATCATTCTACGGTTATATCACGAAAGGAGGTGCTGTTCACGTTAAAAGATGCTACGACGACTCTCTACTCGAGTTCAATCGTCGCATGGAAAGAAACCTGCATAAGTATAAATGGGTTTTTCCACCTTTTAAGGCACCAAACCTTGACAAAGCCAGGAAAATTGTAAATGACCAGGTTAGTGAAGGAATCGGTGCGTAAAAAAGATTGAACTGTATTCATTTTTTAGTTTCTTTTGATATTTAGTTATGATACAATGTAGTATATCAATTGATACAGAGTGGAGATTGTTATGGCTGGTTATCTTAAAATTCCTTGTGTGGTGCCAATTAACTTCGGCTACCAGTTTCATAACTACAAGGGAATAAATTCGCAAGTTGCTTATGTTCTTCCTGAGCACTTAGCTAGAGATTACACCTCCAGACAACTCCGCTCTCTATCAATAAAGCTTGGCAATCGGGACTTAGGTTCTGACTTTAGTAAACTAGATCACGCTAAAGTGATCTGGCAATCAATCAAGAACGGAGGCACTAAAATGAGTGATCAAACTGGTAAAGAAGAAAAAGCACCTGCTAAAGGCGCTGACGCCAAAACACCAAAAGCACCAAAAGCACCAAAAGCACCGAACAAGTATACCTTCACGTTGAAAGACCCTGCTAGTTGGGCCAAAGCCGCTAACCAGGTCAAAGTGATCATGGGTGAGTTGCACGCCAACAAGGGCATCAACAAAAATGGTACTGCTGAGGTTGATGAAGCTCAGTTGATTGTTCTCTTGGACAAAATGGTGACTGACGGTAAGTTGATTACCAAACAGCCAGCCATTCGTGTGTTCAAGTACTACATTCCAAAACTTCGGGATGAGTTCAAAGTCCTAGCCTGCTCGTAAGTGGTGGACTGGCGGTACGCGATAGTGATCGTCCTAGGGCCCTTCGTGGCCCTAGGTCTGATCACTCTCTTAATGAAACTCTAGAGCGGAGATAAAGGCTAATGCCTAAAAATAAAACATGTAATGATTTGGTCATCAAGCTAAATGAGACTCGGGATATGATTAAAGATATGCCTGAGTCTGAGCGACTGATATTCACAGAGTTGTCTGTCCCTCGAGCGGATCAGACCAAATGGGAACGTGATATCATGTATGCCTATCGAAATGCTTGCTTCCACTTAGGTGTTGAAGAAGACGACTCTAAGAAATGAGAACAATGCTGGCTGAGCACCGGCACATGGGGGGTGCAGGCAATGGACGGAAAACTGGAGACATTAGTGGAAGGTTTTCAACTCATCCGCGTCGCTCTTTCAAGATGGGCGACCACCCCTCCCAAATTCTAAAGGAGCAGTATGATACGAGTAGGCGATAAGTTGGCTGCTAAAAAAGCCTTAATGGCGAAAAAGACCACCTTATCCGTTGGTGATAGAGGGTACTACCAACAGATTCTTAAAAGCTTGGCAATTGGTGAAGTTTATGAAATACCAGAGAGCGAAGCAGACACCGTAAGCAAAGCCATGTATTTACTAAAAGGACGTCACAGATACAAGAGAAAAAAGATCAAAGAAAAGGGAACTGTAGGTATCACGCGCGTCGCTTAAAAAAGAGAGGAGAGGAGTGGCTAAAATGAGTGAAGCACCTAGATCAAGTAAGGAGGCTTTAAAGCGCATTAGGGCTTTTAGAGCCTATCCTCCTTGCATTAACTGTAACAAGACCGACCGCGTCATAGCTAGCCGCGCTTGCGGCACATACAAGTGCAAAAGATGTGAACTCTCGTTCACACTGGATGATGTTTTTAAAAACCACGATCTTGAAATAGATAAATGGACCTAGAGAGGAGATTTGTTATGCCTAAGAAAAAGAATCCTTGGCTAATATGTTGGAAGCCAAAAGGAGCTAGAGACACTGAGTATGCTCCAGTAGTGAGTGGCCGTGTCTACGGTAACTATAATGATGCTGCAATACACCTAACCAACTGGCGTAAGACTAGTGTCTATTCTGAGTACAAGAACTGTATTCTAAAACCTATTAGATTTGAGAGGGCCTATGTCTAATCCAAACAGAGAGTTCGACAAAACTCACCTGTCGGTTGATCAAGCAGAACAAAGGGGTTTTATTCATCGCGATTATCTCGCACATTGTTTCAGATGGACGCATGTGGTTAAGTATCTGGGACAGAAGCAAAGATATCAAACAGCCGAGATTCTTGATATCGGTTGTGGCAAAGAGACTCCACTGATCAAGACTCTGTATACAAGTAAGATGACACCACCGCGCTACACGGGTGTGGACATCAACAACATACCACTCACAGATATTCATGATAAGATATCAGCTAAGGGGTGTGATTTAAGTATTATTGGAAACTGTAATTTCGTTGAAGAGAATTATTTTGACAAAAATAGTGATCCTGCTATAAGCACTGTTAAGCCTTTCTCTGTTATAACCTGCTTCGAAGTCCTTGAACACATGCACCCACGTCATGTACTACCCACCCTCAAAAGAATACATGCCTTGCTACAACCCGGAGGCCGAGCATTCATATCAACCCCTGTCTACAATGGCAAAGCCGCTGCGAATCATATCAATGAGATGACGTACCATGCTATGCGCAATCTATTAATAGAAGCTGGTTTCTGTATTGAAGCTCGATATGGAACCTTTGCTAGCCAGTCTGAGTACAAAGGGCGTCTTGACTATATTCTTGAGGCTCCTGGTGCTAACAAGATCTTCGACATGATGTCAGAATACTACGACAGTAATGTCATGTCCACCATCTTCGCCCCACTGATTCCAAGCATGTCACGCAATGTGATGTGGGTATTGAGCACAGAACCTAATCATGAAGGTCTCATTGATATAAACCACCACAGCCACCAACCCTGGTCATCATCTGAGGATTGGTCGCTGTTGTTTGGAGAATAGAAACACCACTACCACCACTTAAAGAAAGGATGCAAAATGAAAATGGATGATAAAGAGATCGACCGCCTGATAGCGGAAAATGATGATAAGAACAAAAAGCTCGATGAAGAGCATGGGCACAAGTGCGGTCCAGAATGTCGCGAAGGGCTTGAGCTTAAGAACAAGGAAGAAGCCATCAAGCTGTTTCATGAGACCATCGACAAGCAAGCGGGTCTTGAAGAAGGTAAGATCATCATGATATCAAAAGAGGCCGGAGGTGTGAGGATTCTGATGTCTGGAGTATCTAAACTTGAAGCCTCTATGGTTCTCGACAACGCGGCAAAAAACCTCATGAAGAAGATCGATCCTATGGAGACACTCAAAGACCTTCTGGAGGAGATGGATCCAGACAACAAACAACACTAGGCTACACTAGGCCACCAACCCTGATATTTGGAGAACCAGACAATTATGGAAAAAGACGACATACCAAGCAGTCCTGATTTACATGCAGACGTAAAAGAATTCTACAAAAAGTTTGAACTCGGATTACGAGACAAGCCTGAACAGTTGAGACAGAGTGCTAATGGACAGTTGATGGTTAATGAAGCCATCCACCAAATGTCCTTCACTTACAATTTCTTGGTAAATCAATCAAAGCCTGAAGGGTGGACCAAGGATGATGAATTTCTTCGCTTCAGAACAGCGGCTATGCTAGAAGAGCTTATTGAGTATCTTCAAGCTGTTAGAGATTGTGACTTGGCTGGTCAATTTGACGCTCTTGTAGATCTTACTTACTTTGCTGTTGGTACTGCTGAGGGACACAAGTTTCCGTTTAACGATGGCTGGGATCTAGTCCATGCCTCTAACATGAGTAAAGAGCGCGCAGAGTCTAATGGTGAGTCCAAGCGCTTTAGCAAGTGGGATGTTGTGAAGCCTCACGGCTTCGTGGCTCCTGATCTTAAACTCCTATTGGAGCAAAATCCACATGTCGAAGAAGAAAACACAGAAGATTGATGTGGCTCGGTTGCAACATTTGACTGAAGTCAGAGGTGAAGCCTATGGTCCAGCACTACCTCAGTTAAGAAATGTAGGCCAAATGATGCACGCGATCATCTGCGAGTATTATCAGATCAAACTACCACCACTACCGGCTGACATCACCTCTTTGATGATAGCCACTCTCAAGATAGCGAGAGCTTCTCGTCCTGTTCCTTACCATAAGGACAACTACGAGGATGCTATCAATTATCTATCATTCGCTAATGACTTTCATCCTGATAACCAGAATGATGCTGAAGATGATCTGGATATCTTGGAGGCGGGTCGTGTTTGTTGACGCTAACCGCGTGTACTTTGACGCCTTGTCCCGATTAACGGGACTTGGTGTTGAGGTAGATGTACGCGGTCACGTTACCAAAGAACTTATCAACCAAACATATGTTGTGCCTATTGAGTATCCAGAGATCAACATACCAGAAAGAAAACTAAGCAGCCCGTTTAGATCAGCAGAGGCTTGGTGGATATTGAGCGGTAGAAATGATCTGGATTTTATTAAACAGTATGCTCCATCTATCAAGAGATGGTCAGATGATGGTTACTTCATGGCAGGAGCATATGGGCCTCGAGTGGTTGATCAGATTCCTTATGTTCTAAAGTGCTTTAAAGAAGACCTGTCAACACGTCAAGCTATTATCTCTATATGGAGATCCAGTCCAACAAAGTCTCTAGATATTCCGTGCACTCTGTCATTACAGTTTCTTGTGAGAGATATGCCGGGTAAACAGGGGACTGTTCGTGAACTCCATTGTATTGCTAATATGAGATCGTCAGATGCATATCTTGGCCTTCCATATGATCTGTTTACCTTCAGCATGATAGCCATCTATATTGCTCTACTGTTGAAGGAGACAAAAGGTGTGTGCGATCTTACATTGGGTGCTCTACATCTCAACGCAGCAAGTTCTCACATCTATCAACGTGATGAGAACAAAATCAGACAAGTCATACAGCATGATCCTGGTTTGGTTAGAGGCTCTGCTGATTATGATTTGAAAGCCTTTGACAAGCCAGAGGAGCTACTATGGCATCTTGAAAGGAACTTTCGATAATGAAAATTGTGATAATAGATAATTTCGGAAGAGAAGGCCCAGGCTACGACGACACCCTCGTCGCTGAAAACGTGAACAAGCCGTACGGGGAAAAGATAGTAGAGCTTCTCAACAAAGGGGAGTGGGAAGGAAGCAATGACTTCTACACCCTACAAGAAGACGACTACCACTTACGGGAGTTTAAACCATGAACAGAATCAGTGAAGAAGAGTATTTCCTTGGGATAGCGGAGTGGGTTGCTAAGAGAGCGACCTGCTCCAGGGATAGTGTGGGGTGTGTGTTGGTATCAATTGATAACAAGATATTGTCCACAGGTTATAACGGTGTCCCAAAAGGCCATCCTCATTGCACTGATACCCCTTGTCCCGGCGCTAATTATGCATCGGGAGAGGGGCTTGATGTCTGTGAGGCTACTCACGCAGAACAGAATGCTTTACTGCAATGTAGTGATGTAGATAAGATATACGCCTGCTATACAACAAAGGCTCCGTGTCTTACATGCACCAAACTGTTAATGAATACAAGCTGTGTTCAGATCTATACGAGGAAAGAGTACAGCGAAGAAGCAAAACAGATGTGGTTGAAGAATCCTTTATCTGGTAGGAAATTTGATGTGCTAAACGCATGACACAGATGAACATGTTTAATCCTGAGAAACGAAATTGGGCACCGCCAGAGGTGTTGCCCAATTTCTCTCATGCTAAAATCATAGGAGTTGATTGTGAAACAAGAGATCCAAACCTTAATGAGTATGGTCCAGGAGGGGCGCGAAAAGATGGTGAGGTCGTCGGGATCTCTCTCTCAGATGGCTATAAGTCCGTTTATCTTCCGTTCGGCCATGAGGGCGGAGGTAACCTTGACAGGTCTCTTGTGCTACGATATGCAAAGGATGTACTTAGTACAACAACTCCCAAAGTCGGAACTAAATTGTTGTACGATCTTGAGTGGCTCAGGACTCTTGGTATCGAATGTAATGGTAAACTGCACGATATTGCAATCGCTGAGGCTCTTCTTGACGAAAATAAACGAGGAAGGTATAGTCTCGAAGCTATATCACTTGAACACCTTGGAGTTGGCAAGAGCGAAGAAGTATTAAGACAAGATGCCGACTTCATGGGGGTGGACCCAAAGAGTGGTCTTTGGCAACTACCCTCATGGAGTGTTGGAGAGTATGCCGAAATTGATGCAAGAAACCCGGTGCTCATACTAGAGAAACAAATAGAACTACTTAAAGATCAGGATTTACTTAAGATTTATGGGCTAGAAACAGATTTAATGAGACCTCTGCTTGAGATGAGGTTTAAGGGAGTTGCTTACAATGAACAAGGGGCTTATGATTTAGGTCAGCAGTTACAAAAACAAGAAATGATAAACAGGCAGCGCCTGGGAATCAATCCTAACTCCAATACGGAACTGACTTGGTATTGTGAGAAGAATAAGATTGAGTATCCAAGAACAGCCATATATATCAACAAGAGTGGAAATGAGGCAGGAGGTAATCCTAGCTTTACTGCAGACTTTCTAAAGAACTCTGAGAATAAGTTCTTCCAGCAGGTGAACGATCTTAGAGTTGCTACGAAGATGCGGAAGGATTACATAGATAAACTCTTAAGAATGTGTGTTAACGGGAGAATCCACTGTGAGTTTAACCAATTTATCTCAGACGACTTTGGTACTAAAACTGGGCGATTTAGTTCGTCTAACCCAAACCTGCAACAAATACCCAGTAGAGATAAGTTCTGGGGACCTCTCATCAAATCGCTTTTTATCCCAGATCCAGGTCAGCGATGGTGTCGTTTGGATTATTCACAGCAGGAACCGCGAATCACCATCCACTGGGCGGCGGCCTGTGGGATCCAATCGGCGATAGAGGCTGCTCAGCTATACATAACTAATCCAGACCAAGACTTCCATCAAATGGTTGCTGACATGGCTGGTATATCTCGTGACATGGCCAAGGGGATTAATCTTGGTCTTAGTTATGGTATGGGCGTACCTAAGTTAGCTACAATGCTCGGCCTATCTGAAACAGACGCTTACGAACTAATGGATTTGTTCCATGCTAAGGTACCCTTCATTAGAAAGCTACAGGCTAAATGCGAGCAAGCTGTTAGGATGAGAGGATGCGTAACCACTCTGTTGGGTAGGAAAAGACATCTCAATCCAGATATTGGTGGGCATACGTTCCTGAACTCCTTAGTCCAAGGATCGGCTGCTGATATGGGAAAGAAAGCTATGAGAGACCTCTACTATGATCACAATATAATCCCTTTGATCATGGTTCACGACGAGTTCGACTTATCCATTGCTGAGGATTCAGACTATGAGGTGCCACAACGTGTTATGAAAGAAGCTATAAAGGTGCTCGTTCCTATGAAGGTTGACGTTGAGGTTGGATCATCATGGGGAAACCTAACTAAAATGAAGGAGGCTGCATGAGCCAAAAAGAAACTGAGTTTAGAGCCAAGTTCACGAAGAAAGTACGAGGCCACTGGTCTCTTATTGAGACAAGCGCTGGTGTTGGCATCCCAGACACTTCTTGGTCTACTCCAGGCTACACCTACTGGTGCGAGTTCAAAGTAACACACAAAGGAAAAGTACACTTAAAAAGATCTCAATGGTCTTGGAACGTTGAGCAATCTAAGTTTCATATGAACTCAATCCTAATCACGAGAGATTCTGATAACCCAGATATAGTTCTATTGTTCAGAGCACCTAACCTGCTTAAGCTTGCGCAAAGAACTATAAAAGAAGATAAAAAAGCCGTTATCCTGTCATTCAATGAGATGCGAACTATGGGAACAATTGTTGATATGAGGGATAAGGATCTGACCGATAAACTCAGAGCGTTTTGTATAAATAGTAAACTTTATTAATCAATTCAGTATAACTGGGTATTATAAAGGTGTATAATGGTAGTATTATTAGAGAGGAGATTGAATGCCTAAAGTATATGTTGTCGAGGATCCAAAGAATAAGAATATATCCTCAGCAACCAAATTCGGCGATATAGAGGTTCTATTGCCTGACTCAGAGATTACTTTCTCTACTGGAATGGCTTGCAGAATGATTCGACGCAAGTTAGCTGGTTTCAGTGATGAAGACTGTCTGTTGCTTATTGGCAATCCAGTGAGTATTGGAATAGCAGTAGCTATAGCCATGGACATAAACTTTGGTCGGACTAAGCTACTGAAGTGGGACAACCAAGAAAGGATTTATTACTTACTAAAAGCAGATATTAACTAGAGAGGAGATCTGTATGTTTGATGAAGAAATTGAAGAACTACCTGATGCCCAAATGTCTGAGCTTACTGACATGGCTCAAGCTCTTATTGAGCAGAGAGCTGAGATCGGTCAGTTAGAAGAGGCCCTTATGGCTGCATCAACTGAAGAAAAACGTCTTAGTGAGATAGTTATTCCTGCAAAGATGTTATCTCTAAACCTGCAATCTATTACCTTGAGTAATGGAGCTAAACTAGAGATCAAGCACAAGTTTGTTGGCTCGATCCCTAAGGATCCTGATAAGCGTATCAGAGCCTTTGACTGGCTCATCAGCCACAATCTTGAAGATATCATCAAAAACGAAATCAGATGCGACTTCAAGAAAGGTGAAGGTGAGGTTGCTCAAAAGGTTATTGACGCTCTTACAGAGATCGGTGTTGATTGGTCTCGTAAGAAAGATGTCCACCACCAGACCCTGAAAGCAAGTGCAAAGGATTTGCTTAGTAAAGGTATAGCAGTGCCTCTCGATACGCTTGGGCTATTCGAGATAGATCAAACACACATCAAGCTCTAAACACCACTTACAAACGTTTTTTTGGAGAAATTACAATGGCGAAGAAAGATGCAGTAGCAGTTAAAGAAGATGCAACCATGGCACCAATTGAGGACATGGAAGCAGACGCTGGAGAGGGAATGGAGCTCATCGGCGTCAATGATCTGGTAGTACCCCTGTTCGTGATTCTTCAGGCGTTGAGTCCGCAATGCGACAAAACAAAAGATGAGTACATGGATGGTGCTGAACAAGGGAATTTTTATCTCAAGAGTAAGGAAGTGCTCTACGATGGTGAAAAAGGTGTTGATGTTATTCCTTGCTTCTATGATAAGAAGATCTTTGAGTGGGGACCAAATCGCGGTGGGCTGAAAGGTGTTCATCCATTGGATACTCCGCTCATGAGGCAGACCTCCACTGACAATGAAAAAGGTATCCCAACACTTGGAAATGGGAACACCTTGGTTGAAACTGCTCAGTACTACTGCCTTCTTGTTGATGGTGATAAGATTGAGCCGATCGTTATCGGTATGTACAGTACTGCTTTAAAGAAGTCTCGAGCATGGAACTCTGCTATTAAGAACCTGGAAGTTCGGCGTGCAGACAAGACTACTTTCAATCCACCTATCTACAGTCATATCTACACTGTGAAAACAGTCATCGAGCGTAAAGATGACAACTCATGGTATAACTGGGATATCAACGTTAAGGAGATTATCTCCAACAAAAATCTCTATGATGCAGCCAAGTCGATCTACCACATGGCTATCAAAGGCAATGTAGAAGTTCAGGCTGACGCAGGCGAATCAATCCCTTTCTAAGTAAAGGCTCTCCATGATCCAAGTAGATAGGTTTATGAATCTATTTCTTGGACTTACACGAGCTTATGGTACGTATGTAGTTGATGCAGATAGGTCTGATGGAAAGAAGATTGGTAAGGCAACCACACTACAAGAACCTGTAACAAGGGAAGTGTGGCACCGTCATCTAGTTGGGCAGGTGAGCGTGGGCGTTATACCAATCAACGATGACAGCAAGTGTCGTTTCGGAGCAATAGATATTGATGTCTATCGCGGACTTAAGCCGTTAGAGATTATTCAAAAGCTCAACAGATATAAGATACCATTTGTCTTGTGTAGGTCCAAGTCGGGGGGAGTCCACGTTTACTGCTTTACAAGTGAGTATGTAGACGCTTCCCTCATGCAAAGAAAGCTAAAGGAAGTATCAGCGGGACTAGGATTCGGTTCATCTGAGATATTTCCTAAGCAAACAAAAATTCTAGCTGAAAGAGGTGATATAGGTGGCTGGATTAACATGCCTTACTTTGGTGGAGCTGAGTCTACTCGTTATGGGTACGATGATTCTGGCAACGCTCTTAGTGCTGATATGTTTCTTGCGATTGCTGAGACTAAGCGTCTTACAGAGGATCAGCTTATCGCGGTACATATCCCCAAGGAAATAGAGCTAAAAGATGGCCCTCCATGTCTCGAGTCCTTAATTTCAGATAAGTTTCAAGAAGGAACTAGAAACAATGGACTGTTTAATCTAGGAGTTTATCTTCGCAAAGCCCATCCAGATCGATGGGAGCATTTACTGGAGGAATACAATGTTAAGTTTCTCGAACCTCCGCTCCCGTCTAAAGAAATTGTGGAGCTCAAGAAGAGCCTCAAGAAGAAGACCTATCAGTACACGTGTTCCACTGCACCGATTTGCAATCATTGCGATCTGGCGGTATGTAAGTCTAGACGGCATGGTGTCGGTACATCACTCAACATGCCAAGTCTACACTCGCTCACTAAGTACGACACCGATCCACCAATATGGTTTTTGGACGTTGATAGTGGGGGCCGGATTGAGCTTACCACAGAGGAGCTTCAGAATCAAAGGAAGTTTCAAAAAAGATGTATGGAATGCCTGAACATAATGCCGGCGAAACTGACAGATATAGAGTGGTCCAAGATACTTAACACCCTTCTTGAAAAGCTAAATGTTATTGATGTACCTGTAGACGCTTCTCCTGAAGGTCTACTACTAGAGATGATTGAGAAGTTTTGTACAGGTAAAGTAAGAGCTAATGAAAAGGATGAGATGCTACTAGGTAAACCTTGGTTCGATCCTGAAGCGAGATGCTTCTATTTCAGAATGAATGATTTGCTAGCCTTCCTTAACAGACACAACTTTAGAGATTATAAAAGTAATAAGATCTCCTCTATCATGAGGAGACATGGTGGTAGTCATAAGCAGTTTAACATCAAAGGTAAAGGTGTTAACTGTTGGTCGATGCCACCATACACGGCTATTGAGTCTAACTTTGCGATACCAAGGGAGCTAACAGAAGATGCAAAAAATCCTTTTTAGAGGTGAGATGAGGATCAGTATTTCAGAGCTTAAAACATCACTAACAAAGAAACTAAAAGAAGACTACCCAGAGCTCTTGAGCAAAAGCAGAATCAGCATGGAGATTGGCTGTGATGCAGATCAGACTCAAGCAGAGGGCGAAGAGGCTCGACTTGACGATGCAACAATATTTGTGGAGATTATTGGATGGGAACGAGAACCAGAGAAATTATCTTCGGACCCCCTGGGACTGGAAAAACGACGGAACTAATCAGTATTGTAGAACGATCAATCAAGAGTGGATATGAACCAGACCAGATAGCTTTCTTATCTTTTACTAAGAAGGCGGCATGTGAAGCGGTAGATCGAGTGGCTCACCTACTTAGAGAGGAGCCACTCTACTTTCGCACTATTCACTCACTGGCTTTCAGAGTCTGTAACCTGTCTTCTAATATTGTTATGAGGGCTAAAGACTTCCAAGAGCTAGGAGACCTGTTAGGGATAGAAGTCTCAGGCTATGCTAACATGGAGGAGGGAACACTGTCCACTAAGAACGTGGGCGATAGACTCTTTTTCCTTATCAACCTAGCCAGAGTACGCAAAATACCCCTTGTTCAGGCCTGGGAAGAGGCAGATGATGAACTCATAGATTGGAACGAATTAGAACGAACTGATAGAGCCTATACTGCTTTCAAGCTAGACAGGGGCTTATATGACTTCACTGATATGTTAGTCATGTTTTCTGAGAAAGATATGTCTAAGCTCGGTATCAAAGTTCTTATCGTAGATGAGGCGCAAGATCTATCTCCGCTGCAATGGGATATTATAGAGGCGATCATTGAGACTGCTGAGGATATCTACATTGCTGGAGACGATGACCAAGCGATCTACCATTGGGCTGGTGCTGACTCTGATTATCTTATCGACTGCAAGAGACATCAACAAGGATTCAAAATAAGAGTACTGGATCAGAGTTATCGTATCCCAGTAAATATCCACAAACTATCGAATGATATTATTAAGCATGTGGGTAATAGACAGACTAAAGTGTTTAAGCCTAAAAAAGAAAAAGGGCTTGTATCCTATGAGTCAGACTATGATCATATTGACATGAGTAAGGATACTGGCACGTGGCTTCTACTAGCACGTAACGGCTACATGCTCAAAGACTATAAAGATAGTTGCCATGTAAACGGATGGCCTTTTGAGGCTCGTGGTAATGATACGGTGAAAAATAATATTATGAGTGCAATACTAGGATGGACTAGGGGTTGCCAGAATAAACCTATTCTCTACCAAAATGTGCTTAATATATGTAGGTATGCGTCTAAAAATAACGGCAACCACGTGGAATATAAGGAGCTCAAAAAGCTAGCAAAGAAGAGCCACATAATGCTATCTGAGCTACGACAGATGGGATTGTCTATGCAAGGCATCTGGCATCAGGCTCTAGATCTAATACCTGCAGAGATCAGAGAGTTCTATATTTCAGGTCTACGACAAGGTGAGGACCTTATGCGCCCACGAATAAAGATCTCGACTATTCACGGAGTAAAGGGCGGTGAGGCCGATAATGTTGTTGTGATGACTGATCTGTCTTACAAAGTCTATCAGCAATACAACGCTGATGATACGCAAGAACGTAAGGTTTTTTACGTAGCAATAACTCGAGCAAAGAAACGGCTGTACATAATCAGTCCTAAAACTAACATGTTCTTCGAGGTCTAATATGTCACCAGAAGAGAAGCACTGCGCTATACGCGTTCCTCGAGATATGACAGGAGCAAGCAGAGAGCAATTGTGCGACTATTTGAAAATGGAACTAATACGGGAGATGGGTGAGTATCTATTAACTATACCAAGAACGGACTGGCCTGGACAAACACTTGCAGCACCTGTTGAATACGTAGATCAAAATGCTAGAATAGGGTATACCCTTAATGAGTTCCTTGTGGGTGAGATGAAAGTAGATATCCAGAAAGCTCAATTGAGGCTTGAGAATGATCGTTATCTTTTTACAATGAAGCCTGACAGACATGGCGTTCCGTTTGAGGAAGCTGTTAATATCTTCTTCTACAACTTAGCAGAAAGTGGAAAGTCTAAGATAGATTTTATAAAGACTAGCAGAAGGCTACTCAACCGAACGCCACCTCCTCCAGGCCTTCCTGACAGGTACAGAGGCCTCTCTATGGAAGAGCTTCATTATCTACGTCAAGGTAGTTATCATAGTGATCAAGAAGATCCTAGGATAGGTGCTATTCGTGACGCGGCTCGCTATGGAACAGGTTCTGCGAGATTTGAAGATAGCCGAAGGAGACTTGCAAACGCTGGTGGAAGACAGTATGGAAGATCTAGAAGATTAGATCAGTTTGTGGAAGCTTATATGTCACAAAGAACAGGGTACACTTACTTCAACAACTGGATGCGAGTTACAGATAGTCCTGGTTGTGAACTTGCTGAATTCTATGAGAAGTGTATGAATAACTGCCATGTTTTGGGAGAGTTTAAGCTGATGCAGGAGCTAAGAGAAAAGAAAAAAGAACTAGGAAAGTGTAAAGTAGAGCACGTAGGATTTAACAAAAAAGGAGACATCAATGGATAAGAAAGTATACCCATTTAAGACAGTGCCTTACGATCATCAGTTCGTCTGCTGGGACAGGTCGAAGGAAGAAGAGGCTTATGGCTTGTTTATGGATATGGGAACTGGTAAGTCTAAAGTAATGATAGACACATTTTCCTATCTATATGATGCAAGCAAGATAGATTGCGTTTTGATCCTAGCCGGAAAAGGATCCTATGCTGACTGGGTCGATGAGCACATCCCTATCCACATACCGAGCCACATAAAGTATAAGATACTTTTATGGGATTCAACGAAGGCAGGGAACAAGGGGTTTAAGCATGACTTTGATGATATTTGCAGGCCTTGCGATCAGTTGAGAATACTGGTAATGAACACAGAAGCTATGTCGGCTAAGAAACCTATCGACGCTGCATATCGTTTTGTCAGTGGTGCTAAGTGTATCATGGGCATAGACGAATCTACGATGATCAAGAACCACAAGGCTAAGAGAACTATAGCTTGTAAGAATATAGGTCTTCAAGCTCTGTATCGGCGAATCATGACTGGTAGACCTATTGTACAGAATCCTTTGGACGTCTTCGCTCAAATGGACTTCCTTGGCCAAGAGCTTCATGGCCACTCCACCTACTTCAGCTTCAGAGCCAGATATGCTATCATGGAAGACCAGCGCATCTCTAGAGATAGGATCATTAAAAAGGTGACAGGCTACCAAAGAGTAGATGAGCTTATAGAGATGATGAAGAAGTTCTCATTCCAGATCTATAAAGAGGATTGTTTGGATCTACCAGACAAAGTGTTTGAGACAATAAAGGTAGAGTTAACAGATGAACAACAAAGCCTGTATGATGACATGCTAGGTTTAGCTGTTGCTGAGTATCAGGGAGAAGAGCTCACAGCTTCTAACGCCCTAGGAGTTCTGTTACGCATACATCAAATCACATGTGGGATATTCCCTGTCATTGATGGCACAAACAAGCTGCTAGAGAATAACAAGATGGAAGCCCTGCTTAATGTCATAGAAGAGATGAACGGGAAGATAATCATTTGGGCAGGGTATAAAGACAACCTTCAGCAGATCGCCGAAGTCCTGAAAGAGAAGTATGGTTCTCATACGGTGGGAACTTACTACGGAGCGACACCGCGAGATGAGAGGAAGGTAAATATCCAGAGGTTTCAGGACCCCGACGATTCAATGCGTTTCTTTGTAGGGAGTCCCCAAACTGGAGCTTATGGGATCACGTTAACGGAGGCCCAAAACGTGATCTATTATAGCAATAGTTTTAACCTAGAGCATCGGCTCCAGTCTGAGGACAGGGCACATCGAATAGGCCAAAAGAAAACAGTAACCTATGTCGACATTATTACAAAGAAGACCATAGATGAGAAAATTGTCATGGCTCTTAAGGCCAAGAAAACTCTATCTGATATGGTCCTCGACTGCTTGGGTGGCTAATCCACTATCTCGAAATGAGCTAAATCATCCCAAGAATTATCACTTAGCTGAGTGTCACGATCCCAATCTCCGCCCCAGCGGAGAGTGACTCCTATCTCAGAAGCAATGCCTAGCATGATGCCTGCAAACAAGGTCATCCGTTCTCTATCAGACCAGTCAATAGGATAAGGAATAACATCAATAGCCTTGGAAGGCTCTTCGTTATGTTCGCTATCAGGATATTGTAACTTACTTCTACCTGTATCAAACAGGTAATCCTGTTCTTCCTTTCCTCTACGACCTGATATAACCTTGCAGTCCATAACCAATAATGCCTTAGACGTTATGACTTGGAGCCGCGTGTCACAGGTAAGCAAGCGCCGTTGCGAACTATTAGAGAACCTATTCATGCTTAGGAATACCAACGCAATCAACCCCTGTTCCGTCAGGTTCGATCCAGGTTAATGGAGATCCACCGAGTTGAAGAGGGAGAGCTTTGGCTCCACCTTTCTTATCAGTGTAGGTACACTTCGACCAAGTACCATCATTAAAGTTTACTGGACTACCATCAGTAGTACAACCTGATAGCAGAACAAGGGTTATTAGTGTGAGGAGTGTTTTTTTCAAAGTAATCCTTTCTTCTCTACCTTAGCGACACCGGCACGAAGAGTAGCTATACTCATCTCAGTCAGCAGTTCGTTAACGTTGAGATTGCTCCACATGTTAAGCAAGTCTTGCCACATAGAAGCGGTTGAGTCGCCAGTATAGGCCTGATACACTGTGTTGAACAGTGCAGCCCCGATGACGATGTAGGTTTTCAATCCAGGTAACAACATAGTTCCTCCTAGTCTCTGTAGTTATTAAAGTAGTGATCCATCTTCTTTTCAACGCGAAGAACTGTGTCTTTCGTATCTTTGTGTCTAGAGGCTTCGGCTTCTTTGAATTCGATGAAAGCAGACTTATCTAGCTTGGCCTTCTCAACTGCATTAATTCTTTTGTGCACGCGCCCTGTGAGAACAGTCCATATTCCTAATATCGAAGCAAATAGAACCTGAATGATCCCCTTCGTTTCTACATCTGACATAACTCCCCTTTCTTATGTCCAGTTAACATTGTACGATCCATTGTCAAAAACAGAAGTACCTGCGACAGTGGTAAGAAGAATCTGGTCTAATACACCTCCAGTAAGCCCCTTAAGTCCATTAAAAGAAACTAACGATATAAAAGTACCAAGAGGCCCTTCAAGATGACCGGTACCGTGAACAGACCAAAGAGTTCCACCTAGTCGAGTAAGAACAATAGAAACTGTGAGAAAATTAGCTGCAGCTAGTGTATTAATAAGGTTGAATCCAACGGTGTTAAATACACCAGCGGCTGCAGCGGCCATACTGCCTCCCAAACCAGAGTACCCTGTTACTTCAATACCACCAGAATCTCCTAGCTGAATAATAGGAACTGCTGCAACGTCAACACTAAGCTCTTGTATGTTGATAGTTATTTCATTTGGGTCTATAAAATTAGCCAGACCATCTTGATCAAGAGTGGTGGTGTCTATTATTACTTTAGAAGTTCCAGTCCCAACAGAAACTGAGCCACTTTGCAATATTCTACCGTTTCGTACAGGAGAACCGTCTGCTCTATAGTAGTCAACAACAAACTTGGTTGTCGTTTCAGCGTATACAATAAAGCGGTCGCCAACAGCAGTCTGTATGTCACGAGCTCCAGGAAGCACTAGGTTTGCTCCGTGTGTCAGTTGAAATATACCGTTGGCTTGTATAACCCTATGCGCTCCAGCTTGTGGAGCAGGTTCGAATCCAGTTACTGTTGTAACTCCAGTCATGAACTGATAGTTGCCTTCGGCGGTTAACCATATATCAGGTGAAGCAGCACTAGCGACGTCAGCCCCCTTATCCATGTTAACAGGACCTGTGAGAGTGCCTCCAGCAAGAGGCAAATGGCCTACAAGCCTGTAGTCATTTACCAGCTTGATATCGTTATTAGCCACCATCTTATCTCTAACACCATCCGCGCTAGCAGGATTAACCCCTGATATTGTTTGCAGTGTAGGCGTTCCAAGAGCCAAGTCGCCCGCGCTATCAAATAAAAGAGCTTTGAGGGCTCGATCAGTAGCATTGGCTGACAACTGAACGGTACCAATATCTGTTACATCTGAGTTAAAGCCAAACATTCTAGATAGCTTTAAATCTAGCTGCTGGGATATCATGGCTTGAAGACTAAGAGCTCTCTCAGTAAGTACTGCAGGGAAACCTCCAGCAGCCAAATACCCTTGGGTTTGTGTTATAGGAACAATTCTCTCAATAATAATTGCTTCATTCGAGGATGGGATTGTGTTAAATGTAACTGTAGCAGATAGCTTGTCACCAGCAACTACAGCTGTGTAGTCGAATGGGTTGGCTCCGCCACGAACCTGAGTTGTTGCAACCTTTGTTGTCAGATCAAGTATCTTTACAACAAGATGCGTGTTAAGCTCTACTTGATACGGAAAGGTGTATGCATCTACTACACCGTTGCCCACGTCAAATATAATTGAATCAAGTGTTGATAACGTCATGTCAATCTCCTAATTAGGCGGAATGAAGTGTCTTTGCCCACGCTCTTGCGTTCTCTGTTCTAACCGATTTAAATACCCTGGATTCATTAACTCATTTAGGTTTGAAAGGAACAGATAGTCTAGAACCCACTTAGTGTAAAATAGGTTAGATCCAGGCATATTATTTGTTAGTAGTCTTACTGCTGATTTAGCTGGTTTCTCGTTCTGCTTAAATCGTGTAAACAACTCACCCACACTATCAAACTGCCCTACAGACGGGCCTACTAGTTGGCTTAAAAGAGAGGATCCGAACTGAGAGAATTCACCAAAAATAACATCGCCGTAGATACCTAGTCCTCCGCCCTGAGCCATAGCTCTTTGTATGTTTCTAACATTGAGAGGAGGAGGCGTTCTTCCTTTAACAGCTTCTTTCATCGTCATCGACATGTAGCCGAAAGTGAATAAACCAACCATGAGCTGAGACAGTCCCATTATATCAGACTTACCTGTTATAAGAGCTTTGATTGGGTTTAGGTTAGGGTCTTCCACACCTCTAAGCACAGCTCTTCCAACAACCTTGTGGAGTAGAGTCAAAGGAAACGATTTAAACTGAGCCATTAGTCTAAGAGATTCTCCAAGTATACTACCAGGCCTTGTTCCTTGGTTTAGTGTTGCATGCTCAGAAGCACCTGGAACGGGTATGCCTGTGTCTGATAGATCCTGAAACATGGTTTGTACTTTGAGCGTTAGATCAAATCGAGCGTCCGCTATCTGATTGGCACTGGGTTCATTGATTCCGTCTTGGAATAATTTGGTTCTGAATACCTCATCAGGAAGAGCCTCAATCTTATCTGTAGTAATATACTTGCTGCCATTACCTGCGTCCCAAGCAGTGCTTCGGATTATGTTCCACTCTCTTTCGTTCACGTCGAATATCTTAAAGGTTTCTTGCAACTCCTTACCGACCTTGGACAGGGGTTTATCAGCACTCCCTGCTAAATGAGTGGAGACCAAGGTTACTAGTCCTGTCTTTTGTGAGTCATTCCACCATGACATGAGATTTAGTTTAAAGAACTGTCGCTGAGTCCTCGACATAACCTGGTGGATACCATCACTTGAAGATATCCTCGATACGATGTCGCCAATAATACCATCAAAGCCTGCACCAAGTGATCGAGATATTGCCTGGGTCTCTCCTGAAGACCTGCCTCTAACCATGCTCGTAAAACCATTCAAGTATCCTGTGAAAGGATTAACTCCAATCTCTCTCAAAGCACTGTGGACTTGTATAGGAATATCTGTTACAGAGGATAAAGTAGCCATGCCCAATTTAGATACTGTCTGCAGAAGTCTAACTCCTGAGAACACTCGAGCGGCTGTCAGGTGTTTAGGTATCCTGGTAGTGCCATCAAGCTCCGCCATAATGTTCTCAAGGCGATCTGATTTCAAAGCATCTGTTATCTTAGGCTCATCGATGAACTTATTCGTATACTTTTCTACAATCTTCCTCATCATTGCTTTAGGGTTAGTTCCCCAGTCTTGCAGCAATACTGCTGATCTAGCTAAGTGATCCATTCCAAATACAACAAGCTCATGGGCTTGTGCTGAACCATATTTCTCATTATAGTTGTAGAAGGATTCACCGTCTTTAAAGTGTAGAGAATCTACCTTACTCAATCTCTTGGCTACGTTAGCAGAGCCTGTGAATCCTAGAGCTCCCTCTTGACTGACATCATCCAGCTTGTAGTGATTGCCAGACAGTAAGGATCGGTATATATCCTTGAGCATTTGTCGAGGATTATCTACATCAGCAAAGGTTTTATCTCCATCGAGCAAAGGAAGTATATCATCATGCCATTGTTCAAAGGTGGCTCTTCTTATCTTGGTTTGATCGTGACCTACTCTACCAACATGCCCAGGCTTTTTGATAATGAAAGCCCCTGCGCGATTGGCCAAATCAATCCCCTTGTTCTGGTATTTTGTAACAACCTCTGCCATCTTCCTAGCTGCCTCACTACCACTCTTACCTGGAACACCACCCGGCTTCATCTCATAGAGCTCAATGAACATTTCTTTACCAAGTTTACCTCGAACGAACTCAGCGTAAACCCCTGCTTTTTCTAGGTCATTAAGCAGCCAGCCTTGGAACTGTTGAGATAGTGCTTTGCCTTTAGAATCTGTAGATAGACGAGCACCTTGGAACGATCTTACTGTTCCAGTACCATAGGCATCAATACCTGCGGTTGGGTTATTATCGAAACGGTCTACATAGTTAGTGATATTGCGCTCAGCAGCTATGTTGACAAGCTCTGCTCTCTTTTTGATAAGACCAGCGAGCTTCTTCTCATTAGTCTTCTTAGTGATGTACTTGAGCACAGCCTCTTGTAAATCATCAGGAGTCCATTTTGACGGAGTCCATCGATTCTTTACTGAGCGTATGTGGGCCTCCACACCGTCCATAAGATCTTGTGCATCTTTTTGTGATAAATTCTTATTGCCAGAGGCTCTTCGTATCTTTACTAAACAAGCTCCTGCATCCAACGTGCCCTTAGCCATTATAGCTCCTTAAGTTTCTTTTTAAGCTGTGCTCTCCTAGCGGCTAAACACTCAACAGCCGACTTACCGCCCTTGCTCACCTGAGTATCCAGTTTTTCAGTTTCTTTAAAGTCCTCATTAACCTTATCTATCTTAGCATTGAGAACATTTTTATCTACATCTTCTAATCCGTCTCCAATACTTCTAAGGTCTTCAGTAATTTCATCGATGTCTTGATCCATATCCGAGATAAAGTCATCATCTGTCTTAGCTACGAAAGGATCATCACTAGAGAAGAAATCTGGATCGTCTGGAATGTCATTCAGCACTGCATCATCTAGCTCATTAAAACGCTCAGCAACATCTAAAGCATCCTTAGGAGGTATAGGCTCCACAACACCGTGAAGAATCTCAGCCTCAAGTTCTTTCTTAGGTATGCCGGACTTGCCCTCTGTTACACGCTTGACAGGTATCTTTTTACCATCGATTTCGATAAATTTAACACTCTCAATTACACCTGGTGCATCTTTGGGTTGACGTGTGGACTTCTTTTTAACTTCTTTAGTCTCACTAATACCATCGATTGACTCATTTTTTGCGGGTTGTTGATTTGTCCCGAGGTCATCTACACCTTCTTCTAGAGCATCTAACTGAGACTCAATGGTCTTCAGTCGAGCATCTGTGGCTTTCTTTTCTAGCTTACTAGATTTAGGCCTGTCTTGTTTTAGCTTCCTTCTAAGGGCTTTTAATTCCTTGATGAGCTGAACAGGGGTCTTTTCACCGTCTTTTAAAAAGGATTCTATCTTGCTAGCTTCTTGCTTCTTCTTCTTGCGCGCCTTAACCTTTTTATCGGACCTTATGATTGGTTCCACATCAACACGCCCTTTATTAAGCATCTGGCCTACGGCTGTTGTCCTGGCTGCAAGGTCTGTCTCAGGATCCACAAGGTCTTTGATGGTTGGTTGCTCCTTAGCAGGCTTGGCAACTATTTCTTTTACTTGTTCACTGCGCTTAGGAATATCAGGATCAGCCTCAGCCTTCGCTTTAATTCCTGGAATAGGCTCATCAATATCAAGCACCTGTAGAAGATCTACGACGCCGTCCTGAGTTTCTTGGATAGCCTCAACGTATGCTTGCTTTAGAGAATCATCCACCTCATCAATGATACTACTGAACTCATTTAAGTCTGTTGATTTCTCTGCATCGTCAACACGGCTTAGAACAGTCTCAAGTCTTGTTGCTAGTTCAGGATCAGTGTCTTTTACGGCCGCCATCTCATCACGCACTTGAGCTCGTATATCTTCAATAACCTCAGGAGCAGCCTCACCGATAGTGGCTCCTCGTCCTGCGCGTATACGATCGCCTATGTTACCTGCGAGAGGATGTAGAGCAGCGCCGAAAACGCTACCGAATGCTACATTAAGAACCGCATTGTGCATAGCATAATCAGCACCAGTAACTGAGGTGCCAGCCAAAGCAAGAGGCTCTAGCAGAGCAGTACCTAGAGAACCCTCTATAGTTCCGACAATAGCTCTTCCTTTTAATGTACCAAATCTAGCAACAAGAGCAGCAGCACGGGTCTCTCTTACGAAAGGAATAAACAAAGCGCCGAGGTTGATAGGATCAAGAGCAAGGGTAATCATCTCCATAGACAAAGCGGCCGTATTGTTTAGGACTCCTCTTGTTCTGTTCTGAATATCTATATCTCGTAACTCTTCTAGCTTTTTGAAGTGGAGTATATCTGCTTCTTCAAATGTAACGTTGTCATTGAATTTAAGATGTCCAGGTATCTCAAATCGAGCATTAGCCTCTTCTGCAGTGAGTATAGCGGATCGAGGATTGAGTTCCTCAAGAGGCAGAGTATGAGCATCAATAGACTCAGTAAGTAGAGCAAGAGGTCCTGACGGTACGAACTCAAAGTCTTTCTCACCTCTAGTTCCGATAGGCTCTTTTGTAGCGCCACGTGCTCTGTTAATAGAGTCTATATCAAGCAAGGCTTGAACACCACCCCCAAGTCTTCTAGCGAAGTTAACAGCCGTATCAGAAAACTGGCCAAAAGAAGAGTCGAAGCCATCTCTTGCAAATGTAGCCTTTGCAGGATCATCGAATCGACGAGGCATAACAAGACCATCGCTTTTGGCTCCACCGTCAAAGGTGG
>Ga0316189_10000452_pt1 | contig 40769 bp, 34 predicted proteins | sample LowCovwburrow_MG_FD_204930 | JGI IMG/M metagenome (GOLD analysis project Ga0316189, IMG submission 204930) | Coastal sediment microbial communities from Maine, United States - Lowes Cove worm burrow | ecosystem: Environmental > Aquatic > Marine > Coastal > Sediment | place: USA: Maine...
GGTGCTGACCTTGGTGGCGATCAGCCGAGCGGTACAGCACGCGCGTGCACGCTGGTGGATGCAGGCCGCGCGGCTCGTCGCGCTGCTTGCGCTTGCGCTGCTGCTGGTGCCATTCGGGGTCGAGCATGTGCAGGCAGGGTTGTTCCCGGCCACCACCAAGACGGGCGATCAGCTCGTGAGCAACGGTACAGACCACTTCGAGTCGATGGTCTCCGAGGGCCGCTACAACGGGGGGCAGCGCCAGCAGACGCTCTCAGAGAACGACAAGATGAGGAAGAAGAAGAAGAAGAAGTACCTGTCGAAGCAGATCGATCCAAAGGCAGTGGTCCAGACGGGCCCCGGAGTGCCCACGTGGAGCTGGAACACCGCGCTGCTGCAGTGGTCTGGACCCGTCAGCCAGGATCACAGCATGCGACTGTTCCTGCTGGGGCCCACGGCCAACCTGGTCCTGTCGCTGCTCCGGGTGACCCTGCTGGGCGCGCTGGCCCTGTCCCTGGCCGGACGGTGGCCACGGAGGGACGGCGCAGCAGCAGGTCCAGCGGCGGCGGCACTCCTGTTGTTCAGCACGCTGGCACCCAGCGATGCGACCGCTGCCCCCGACCCGGCGCTGCTCGCCCAGCTCGAGCAGCGGCTCACGACCGAGCCTGCCTGCGCACCCCGCTGCCTGTCGGTCGGAGCGTCCACGCTGTCGGTGTCGGCAGACACACTGCGGATGCGCGCCGAGGTCCACGCCGGGGTCGACACCAGCTGGCCGGTTCCCGGTCCTGCGGCCGCCTGGGTCCCCGAGCGAGTGCTGTTGGATGGCCGCCCGACCGGGGCGATCGCCCGCCTGGCCGACGGTTTTCTCCACGTCAGGATCGCCGAAGGCACCCACATCATCGAGGTATCAGGGCCACTGCCCGGGGCAGATGTGGTCACACTGGCGCTCGGCGAGGTGCCGCGATCGGTCACCTGGAGCGGACAGGGGTGGGCGGTCACGGGGATCCACGCCGATGGCTCGACCGACGCATCGATCTCACTGACCCGGGTGCTCGGCGGGTCGGCGGCGGCGCTGTCGACGGAGAACCTGGCTCCATGGCTCGAGGTCCACCGACAGCTCGATCTGGGGCTGCCTTGGCGGGTGCGGACCACGGTGCGGCGCGTGGGTCCCACTGACTCGCCGGTGACGCTGACCGTCCCGCTGTTGCCTGGCGAAGCGGTGACCGAGGGCGGCATGCAGGCCACCGGCGGGAAGGTCGCGGTGAGCCTGGACCGCGACGAGCAACGGGTCGGCTGGCTGTCCACGCTGCCCGCCACCGCCGAGCTCGTGCTCACCGCGCCCACGTCCGTGCCGTGGACCGAGGTGTGGAGCCTGTCGTGCAGCCCGATGTTCGCATGCAGTACCGACGGACCCGCGCCGCTGACCCATGTAGACGCAGAGCGCACCTGGTCTCCGCAGTGGCGGGTGTGGCCCGGCGAGGAGGTCCGCGTCGCGGTCACCCGACCCGAGGGAGTGCAGGGTCAGACGACCACCATCGACCGCGCTGAGCTGAAGTGGGAGCCCGGGCGGCGACAGCTGCTCGCCGAGCTTGCGCTGGAGGTCCGGTCCAGCCAGGGGGGCCGTCAAGCGATGCGGCTTCCACCGGGGGCCCAGCTGCAGTCTGTGTCGATCAACGGGGCTGGTCGGCCACTGCAGCTGCAGGAGGGCCGGACGCTGCAGCTCCCGCTGGCACCCGGCGCGCAGCGCGTGCTGATCCGCTGGCAGCAGGCGCGGCCCACAGGGATCGCAAACCGGCTTCCACTGGTCGAGCTCGGGGGACCGGCGGTGAACGCCAAGGTCACCGTCCAGCAGCCGCGCGACCGGTGGATTGTGGCGCTGTTCGGGCCGCGGTGGGGGCCTGTACCGCTGATGTGGATCTACGTGTTCGCGGTGTTGTTGCTCGCACCGCTCCTCGCCCGGATCCGGCACAGCCCGCTGGCTGGCTGGCAGTGGCTGCTGCTGGGGATGGGGATGACCCAGGTGTGGGTGCTGGCTCCAGCCCTCGTGGCCGGGTGGTTCTTTGCGCTCGAGTGGCGCCGCGTGCACCCGCCCCAAGACCGCCGCGTGTTTCACCTTGTCCAGGTGCTCCTCATCGGGCTCACCGTCGCAGCGCTGGCCAGCCTCTACCTTGCAATCCACGCCGGGCTGCTGTGGCAGCCCGACCTGCAGGTCGCCGGTGCGGGATCTTCCGACCATCAACTGGTTTGGCTCACCGATCAACTCTCCGGCGCGATGCCGCAGCCGATGGTGGTGTCGCTGCCCATGTGGACCTGGCGAGTGGTGATGCTGCTGTGGTCGCTGTGGCTCGCGGCGAGCCTGGTGCGGTGGCTGCCGTGGGCGTTCGCCGCGTGGACGGACGGCGGCTGGATCCGCCGGTCGACGCCCACAGAAGAGACGACCGTGTCGAGCACGCCGTAGCCGGTGGTCCCTACAGTTCGTCGGCCGGGGAGAACAACAGCCGGCCCACCTCGGACAGCGCGGCCAGGTCGTGTACGTTGCCGTCCAATCGCGCCACCTCCTGGTAGAAGCCGCCGCCGGCGCCCGCCGCGCGAACGTTCACGGTCTGCGCCTGCTCGGCCTCCCGCAACGCGCGCAGACGGCGGTGGGCCATGCCAAGCCGAGCCAGCAGCGCCGGTGCAGTGGTCGGAGACAGATCGACGGACAGCTCCTGCGCCATCGCCCCCAGCGGGTCCTTCGCGTCGTGCTCCGTGCGGTCACAGCAGTGCACCTGATTGACCACGATACCGCCCCGCGGCAGCTCTCTGCGCGTCAGCTCCTCCTGGAAGAACGTCGCGACGTCCAGGCTCGACTCAGTGGGAGAGGTGACGGTCACGAAGCTGGTGGTCGGGTCGCGGTACAAGGCCAGCACGGCATCGTTGCGCGCTATGAACCCCTTGTACAGTCCCTGGAAGTCCTGGAAGAACACCGCCAGATCGTCGATGAAGTCCTTACCGAACACGTACGCGAGCAGCCGAGAAACCACCGTGGAAGTGCTCATCAAGAACCGTCGGCCCGTCTCGCCGTCCGCCGGCTTGACGAACCACTGCAGGACCCGCTCGTCCATGAAGTTGATCAGCCGCCCGGGGCTCTCCAGGAAGTCGAGCGCGTTCTTCACCGGCGGCGTGTCGAGCACGATGAGGTCGTACTTCTCAGACGCAAAGATGTCGTACAGCTTCTCGGTGGCCATGTAGTCCTGACTGCCCGCGAAGGTGTCCGCCATGTGCCTGTAGAGGCGGTTGCCCAGAATGCGATCCCGGCTCTCCTCATCGGGGCTGACCCGGGCGATCAGGCTGTCGAACGTGCTGCGCGAGTCGAGCATCATCGCCCACAGCTCACCCGGCGCCTCGAGGCCCAAGCCCGTCAGATCGATCCGAGTCTCGGCGTTGCCGATGCCCGACAGACCCAGACTGTTGGCGAGCCGCCGCGCTGGGTCGATCGTGAGGACCATGGCCTTGCGACCCCGCGCAGCGCCCGCGAGCCCGATGGAGGCGGCTGTTGTCGTCTTTCCCACCCCGCCCGCACCGACGCACACCACGAGCCGGGTCCGCGACAGCCAGGCCTCCATGTCGACTGTCAATGCCACGCCAGCTCCCGACGCGTGACCCCGACGAGGCGACCGAGATGCGCCGCGACGCTGCCGACCGCCTGCTTCGGACGACCGCCGGACTGCGCGGGCGGCACCAACACCGGCGTGCCAGGGAGCATGGCGTCGAGCCGCTGCTGGCTGGCCGCCGTGCCCTGCTCGAGCTCGTTCTCCCACCGCCCCGCGCGCAGGAACTCCGCTTGCTGTGGCGTCTGATCGACCGCCGACATCCGTCGCAACAGCTCCCTCTCGTCGTCGGTCAGTGTGGGCAGCGTGGCACGGTTGAGGAAGACCACCGGCGCTGCGGAGATCAGCTCGAACTGACACAGGCGCTCATAGGTCTCGATCGTCTCGTTGACGACCATCTCCTCGGGAAGCGCCATCAGCGCCAGCCGCGTGCTGTCCGCGCCCAGCAATGTCCGCAGCTCCTCGGCGCGCCCGCGCACTGGCCCGGATCGGAACAGACCGAGCGCCGAGCGCGTGATGTCCAGCAGCGAGAACGCGTGCCCGCTGGCCGGAAGGTCGGCGACCACGAGATCGTAGCGACCCACCTGGTCACCGAGGGCGGACAGCGTCACGATCTCCTGCGACCCGGGCGTGAAGTCGATGAATCGCGACACCATCCGGTTCGCCAAGATCATGCGCACGACGCGCCGGCTGGGCACGAGCCCCGCAAGGAACGACTGCAGCGCCTCGTCCCACACCAAGTTGCTGATGTCGAGTCCGTCTCGCACGGGTTGAGGCTGAAAGCGCGGCTCGACCCCGAACACGGGCGCCAGCGCTGGCCGCTGGCTGTCGATCTCGGCGAGCAGTACACGCCGACCGCGAACCGCCGCCAGCAGCGCGAGCGCTGCCGAGAATGTGGTCTTGCCCGTGCCTCCCTTGCCCGTCACCAGCACCAGACGCGCATCGAGCAACCCACGCACTTCGTCGGCCGCGGCTGCGAGGGGACGCTGCATTCTGACTCCTGGATGACGACGGAACGACCCCACGGACGACTGGGTCCGGCAAGCTAGACGTCCAGGTTTCGCACCGACAGTGCGTTCTCCTGGATGAAGTCGCGCCGGGGCTCGACCGCGTCCCCCATCAGGATGGTGAACATGGTGTCGGCCGTGACGATGTCCTCGAGGTCGACTCGCTGCAGCGTGCGGACCTCGGGGTTCATCGTGGTCTCCCACAGCTGCTCCGGGTTCATCTCGCCGAGTCCCTTGTAGCGCTGTACATCGAAGCCGCGCTGAGCAAGATCGAGCAGCGCCGTCAGCGCCTCGCCGTAGGTATCCGCGAGCCGCTCCGTGTTGCCGGCTCGAAGCTGGACAGGCACAGGGGCCAGCGCCGCCAGCTTGCGGTTGAGGGCGGTGATGGGCTCATGATCGCCGAGGTTGTCCACCAAGCGGATGGTCCGCTCATCGCCGCGCAGCTCGATTCCGAGCAAGATGGCGGGGACGTCGGAGGCGTCGTCGGGCCGGACGAACGACAAGCGCAGGCGCGGCTCAATCTCGGCGAGGTGCAGCCGCAGCGCGACGCACGCGTCGGACAGGGCGGCGGGGTCGGTCGGCAGGATGCCTCCCGTGACGTGGTAGAACGCCTCGGCCACTGACGCCGGGTACTTGTGCTGCAGCTTGGACAGCCGCCGCACGTAGTCGTGCAAGCTCTCGACAAACGAGGCCAGCACGTCCGTCTCGAGCCAGCCCTCATCGGCATCTGCGCCATCAGCTGGCGCCGTACGGACCTTGACGCTGCCGCCGATGGCCTGCTCGAAGAAGAACGCCTGCTGGGCGGCCTCGTCCTTGAGGTACTGCTCTCTTCGGCCGCGCTTGACCTTGTACAGCGGGGGTTGGGCAATGAACAGGTGCCCGTTCTCGATGATCTCGCGCATCTGTCGGTAGAAGAACGTGAGCAACAGCGTACGGATGTGGCTGCCATCGACGTCGGCGTCGGTCATCAGGATGATGCGACCATACCGGAGCTTCTCCGGATCGAAGTCGGGGCCGATCCCGCAGCCGAGAGCACTGATGATGGTGCGGACCTCGTTGTTGGCCAGCATCTTGTCGAATCGCGCCTTCTCGACGTTGAGGATCTTGCCGCGAAGCGGCAGGATAGCCTGTGTGCGCCGGTCGCGGCCCTGCTTGGCCGATCCGCCGGCCGAGTCGCCCTCGACCAGGTACAACTCACACTTGGCCGGGTCGCGCTCTTGGCAGTCGGCGAGCTTGCCGGGCAGATCGCTGCCCTCGAGCGCCGACTTGCGCCGCGCCAGCTCGCGCGCCTTGCGGGCCGCCTCGCGGGCCCGGGAGGACTCCAGCGCCTTCTGGATGACGGTCTTGGCGACCTGCGGGTTCTCCGCGAGGTAGTCGCCGAGCGCCTCGTTGACGACGTTCTCGACCAGCCCCTTGACCTCGGAGTTCCCGAGCTTGGCCTTCGTCTGCCCCTCGAACTGTGGCTCGGGAACCCGAATGGAGAGGACCACCGTGAGCCCCTCGCGGATGTCATCGCCCGCGAGGCTCTCGCCCTTGTCCTTCTTGATCATGCCCTGCGTCTGCGCATAGACATTGACTGTGCGAGTGAGCGCTGCCTTGAGCCCCGAGACGTGGGTACCGCCGCTCACCGTGTTGATGTTGTTCACGAAGCTGTACAGCGTCTCGCTGTAGGACGTGGTCCACTGCAGCGCGCAGTCGACCTGGATCATGTCCTTTTCGCCCAAGACGTGGATGGGCGGCGTGTGCAGTGGCGTACGCGCCGACGCGAGGAACTCTACGAAGCTGACCACGCCTCCGTCGTAACGGTACGACTCCTCCCGCTCTTCGCGCTGGTCGACCAGCAGGACCTCGAGACCGGGGTTGAGGAACGCGAGCTCACGCAGACGCTGGGTGAGTACCTCGAACTCAAACTCGGTGGTCTCGGTGAAGATCACAGAGTCGGGCCAGAAGCGAACGGTGGTGCCACGCTTCAGCTCGCCATCGACCACCTTGGCCGGGCCGAGATCAGCGAAGTCCTCCTCGGGAACGCCGCGCGTGTACTCCTGGTGCCACTCGCGCCCGTTGCGCCAGATGTTGAGCTTGAGGGTGGACGAAAGCGCGTTGACACACGAGACCCCCACGCCGTGCAGTCCACCCGAGACCTTGTAGCTGGACGAGTCGAACTTGCCGCCCGCATGCAGCACCGTCATGACGACCTCGGCTGCTGGCCGACCCTCGGACTCCAGGATCTCCACCGGGATCCCGCGCCCGTTGTCGCTGACCGAGCACGACCCGTCGTCGTGCAGCGTGACCACCACGCGGTTGCAGTACCCCGCCAGTGCCTCGTCGATCGCGTTGTCCACAACCTCGTAGACCAAGTGGTGCAGGCCCCGCGGGCCGGTCGAGCCGATGTACATGCCCGGGCGCTTACGCACCGCCTCCAGCCCTTCGAGGACCTGGATGCTGGCAGAGGTGTACTCATCGGGCCCCTCGGGTGCCGATACTTTGGGTCCGGCTACCTGACTTGGCTCCATGCAGTGACTCCTCGGCCGAAGGAGATCGGCCCGCTCTACCTATCCGCCCGCGGGTCCCGGCTCAACCGCAGCGATGCCACCTCTCACTGCGATCAGACGCGTCTCGCGGCGAGGCAGGACCGCAGCCAGCGGGGCCGGGTCGGTGGTGGTGAGGAGCACCTGCGCCCCGAGCTCACGAAGGACCCCTACCAGACGGGTCGTTCTGCCCTGATCGAGCTCGCTGCTGAGGTCGTCGATCAGAAACAACGGCACCTCTCCGCGCGCGCGCGCGGCCACCATTTCGGCGAGCTTCAGCGCGAGCACGAGGGACCGAATCTGTCCCCTGCTGCCGTACGTGCGCGCCGGCCGACCATCGAGGAGCACCTTCACGTCGTCGAGCTGTGGCCCAGCGAGCGTAGTGCATCGGTCCAGCTCCCGGGGTCGCACCTCAGCCAAGCGGGCCCGGAGCGCATCGGTGCGGAGCGCGAGCGTCTCGCCCTTGGCGGCGGTCCGCATCTGTAGCGTGGTGGACCCCCTCTCCCCTGAGATGACTCCGTACAGCGCTTGGACGTGGGGGAGCAGCTCCTCCAGCAGACGCACCCGGCGGTCGACAAGTGCCGCACCGTGCGCCGCGAGCTGCTCGTCCAGTACATCGAGGACAGCCCGATCGGTGTCCTCGCGCCGCAGCGCAGCAGCCTTCTGCGAGAGGACCTGCCGGACCTGCCGAACCCGGCTCAAGTGGGCCGGCGCCGCGGTGAACGCCGCGCGGTCGATCCAGTTTCGGCGGCGCGCAGGCTCGCCCGAGACGATGTGCCCGTCCTGCGGCACGAACGTGATCGCACGCACGCCCGCAAAGTAGGCTTCTAGATCGTTGACGCGCTTTCCGTCGAGTCGAGCGGTGCGTCCCTCGCGCGTCAGATCGACCCGGTGGTGCGCCGTGCTGCCGCGGTGCTCGACCCAGCCCGCGACCGCGCAGCCCTCGGCTCCCCACTGCACCAACTCCGTGACGCGACGGCCGCGGAGCGGCTTGAGAGTGCACAGCCAGTGGACCGACTCAAGCAGGTTCGTCTTGCCCTGAGCGTTCTCGCCGTGAAACACGACGAACGGAACGTCCACGTCGAGATCGAGAGGTGCCAGGTTGCGAAACGTCTCGGCGACAAGACGCCGTAGACGCATGACCCGATCAGTCCAGACGCATGGGCATGACCACGAAGAACGCCGACTCATCGTCGGGATCGCGGACCAGGCACGGCGCGAGGGGGTGCGCAAGCTCCAGGATGACCCGTTCGCCACTCTGAGCGCCCAGCACCTCACCGAGGTACTTCGCGTTGAAGCCCACCTGGATGGGGTCGCCCTTCAGCTCGATGGGGATCGTCTCGCGGATCTCCCCGCGGTCCACGTTCTGGACCTCGATCTCAAGCTCGTCCTCGCTGAACGCGAACCGCACTGCGCGAGCGCGGTCCTGCACCAGGATACCGACCCGCCGGAGCGCCGACGAGATGACGCTGCGCTGGATCATCGCGTGGTGCTTGTTCTCGGTGGGAACCACGGCGCGGTAGTCCGGGAACTCGCCATCGAGCAACCGGAACCAGAAGGTCTGGTGGGGGCGATGGAGCCGGATAGCGCCCTCGCCGAACCCGAGCTCCACCTCGTCCTCCTCGCCGTCGAGCAACTTGCGAAGCACTGTCAGCGCCTTGCGGGGCACCAGCATCCGCGGCGTGAGCTCGAGCTCGCCAGTGAACAGCGCGCTGGCTGCGGACAGACGGTGGCCGTCGGTGGCGACCATGCGCAGGTACGGCACTCCCTCGACGTCCACCTGCTCGAGATGGGCACCGTTGAGCCCGTAGCGAACATCGTCGGTGGCCACCGAGAAGCTGGTCTGCTCAACCATCCTGCGCAGCTCACCCTCGGTGATCTTGGCGGCGCCCGTCGCGTCGAACGCAGGCAGCGGCGGGAAGTCCTCCGCGGCATGACCCGGAAGCCGGAAGTGGGCGCGCCCGCTGTGCACCTCGAGGCGTTTCCCGCCCGAGATGGTGAGCTGCACGGTGGGCTCGGGCAGCGCGCGAACGATCTGAAACAGATTTGCAGCATCGACAGCGAGCTGGCCCGGCTTCTCGACGTTGGCCGCAAGATCGCCGATGAATGCAACCTCGGTGTCGGTCGCCGTCATGCGCAGACCCTCGTCCGTCGCATGCAGCAAGACATGCGCGAGCATCGGCTGCGTCGTGCGACGCTCGATGATGCCTTGCACGCGGGCGAGTCCCCGCGCCAGCTCGTCTCGGTCGATGTACAGGTCCATGCGCCTCACCCCGTCGGGCGCCCACTGTAATTCGGATCGATCCAGAGGGTGGATCGATCAAGCAGTAGGAGTAGGTCCTATGGATGTTGTGGAAATCCGGGTTGGATCTCGGCGTGGGGCTGAAGATCGCTATGGAGGATCCAGCGGAGCGCGCACTGGATGGACCCGCGATCCTGTGCACGAAGATCGGCGATCGCCAAGACCATCCGCAGCGCGCGCGATCCATCCCTGATCCAACCGCAGGCTTTCCCCAGGACATCCGCAGCGTTGTGCACAAGGCTCTGCGGGCTACCGATGCAGGATCTGTTCGATCTGTCGCACCTTGTACGCCAGATCCGGGTCCCGCTCCACCTCATCGGAGACCTTGCGGAAGCCGTGCTGGATGGTGGAGTGGTCGCGCCCGCCAAACTCGCGACCGAGCTCTGGGAACGACAGGTTGGTGTGGACGCGTGCCAGGTACATCGCGATGTGGCGCGGCCTGGTGAGGGTGCGGGTGCGCTTGCTGCCAGTCAGGTCGGCCGAGCGGAGGTTGTGGAACACTGCCACGCCCTCGATGATGCCCGATACCGTGATCGTGGTGGGCGCCGGGTCGAAGGTGTCCGGCAGCCGCTTGCGCGCCCATGCCAGAGAGATGGACTCCCCGTAGAAGGAGTGCAGCGCTGAGATTCGGTTGACGACGCCCTCGAGCTCGCGGACGTTGCCCTCGACGAGCCCCGCGATGGCCTCCGCCAAGTCGGCGGGGATCTGCAGATGGTGCTTGTCGGCCTTCTGGCGAAGGATTGCATGCAGGGTCTCTTTGTCGGGCGCCTGCATGTCTGCGAGCAGTCCGCCCTCGAACCGGGTCCGCAGCCGCGGCGCGAGCTTGTCGATCTCGCGCGGCACGACGTCGGCCGTCAGGATGATCTGCCGGCCTGAGCTCTGGAGCGCGTTGAAGGTATGGAAGAACTCCTCCTGCGTTCGCTCTTTCCCTGATAGAAACTGCACATCGTCCACCATGAGGACGGTGGATTGTTTGCGGTATTTGTCGCGGAAGTCGTCCATGCGCTTGTAGCGCAGGCAGTTGATCATCTCGTTCATGAAGGCTTCGGCCGTGATGTACACGACTCGGCCGTCCGGCGAGTTCTCGAGGACTCGGTTGGCGACGGCGTGCATCAGGTGGGTCTTGCCGAGCCCAGTGGAGCCGTAGATGAACAGCGGGTTGTACTGGCGTGCGGGGTGGTCAGCCACCGCGGCGGCGGCGGCGTGCGCGAACTTGTTGCACTCGCCGATGACGAAGCTCTCGAACGTCTGCGTGTGGTTGACGCCGTGGCCTCGCGGCTGCTTCTCGGCGGCTTGCCGCATCGCCGGCCGGGACTCTTCCGAGGTGGGCTCATCCCGCCAGGTGAATTTCAGGTGGATAGGGTGACCCAGCTGATTCTCTGCCTCGGCCTGCAGGTCCTCGAGGTAGTTTTCGGTGATCCAGTCCGCGTAGTAGCGGTTGGCCACCTCTACGAGAACCACCTCGTCGTCCTGATGGACCGGCGTGGCCGAATGGAGCCAGATCGCAACATCTTGGTGCCCGATGCGGGATCGCATCGCATCGAGCATGCTCTCCCAAAGGCGGCCGAGGTCCATCGAACTCCCACAAAAAGGTGCACCGGCCCCTCGAGGAACGCGAGCCGCGAGGGTAGCCGATGGGTCGGGGTCGGACAACCGGACGATCCCCTTGCCCTGCTCCCTGCGTTGCGATACGCGGCGGGGGTCCTGACCCCCCTCGGCGCGGCGATCGCGCCCCTCATCTGGGCCAACGGAGGCGCCCGTGAAGCGCACATACCAACCCTCTCGCATCAAGCGGCGTCGCAGCCATGGATTTCGTGCTCGGATGAGCACGCCTGCCGGCCGCAACGTACTGTCGCGACGTCGGCGCAAGGGCCGCAAGCGGCTCGCTCCCACCACCCCGAGCAAGCGCCACTGAGAGCGGGCGAGGGTCTGTCTCGGTCTGCGCGCCTGCGCCGCTCTGTGGACTTTCAACGAGTCCAGCGGGGCGGTCGGCGGATTCGAGGTCGGCACTTTGTCTTGCTATACCGCAGCAACGGGCTTTCCGGCCCGCGCCTCGGTCTTACTGTGAGTCGCAAGGTGGGAAACGCTGTAGTGCGCAACGTCGTGAAGCGTAGGGTCCGAGATGCGTTCCGTCGTCAGGCGGCGGTGCTTCCGGCCGTAGATCTCGTGTTCATCGCCCGGTCATCCGCGGCGAAGGCGCCTTATGATGAGGTGTTCTCCGAGATCGGCCGCGGCTTACAGGCGATCCGGGAGGGCCTCGCTTGATGGACCGACGGACGTTGCTGGCCATCGTGCTCAGCATGGCGATCTACTATGCGTGGATGCTCGTGCGGGGCCCGCAGCTCCAGGCCGAGTCTGAGGCGCTGGAGGCAGCCGAGGCCGCAGCGGTCCAGGTCGAGCCGTCCGCGACCGCGCAGCCGGCCGAGGAGCCTGTCCGGCAGGCGCCCTTGGTCCCGCAGACCACCGATGTCCCCGCGCAGCAATCTCCGTTCGCGATGTGCGGTGCGCAGGGCACCATCTCGTCGGTGGGTGGTCTATCGACCGTCACGCTCGACAATCACCTCGCTCCGCTCGAGGTGCAGCCGCTGTATACCTGGATCTGGGGCAAGGTCACCGGCACCGTGGAGGGGGGCTGGCATCCCTGGGGCGAGGTCCAGCCGGGTCGGGCCGAGGTCCTTACGAAGCAGGCGCGCGTGCTCGCGATCGGATCGGGAGCGGGTCCTGGGACGTCGCCCCCCACGCCGCTCACCATCCAGACCGGAGCGCGCGGTGGGATGACCCTGCGAGGTCGGACCGAGAGCGGCTTGGCGGTGACCCAGGTATTGCGTGAGCTACCAGCGGACGAGCGCGGCTGCCTGATCGATGTCGAGCTCACCTGGCACAACCCGGCACCGATCCCACACACCGAGCCGGTGTGGATCGGGCTGCACGACGTCGCTTCCTCAGGAGCCGGCGGCATGACCGCGCGGTACTCGAGCCTGCGGCAGCCCACGGCGGTCACTGACGAGGCCCTCACCTATGGCGGTCCCACGGGAGCGGGCTGCGTTCGCGACGGCACCCGCCTGACGGACGAAGAGACGCAGTTTCCGCTCGAGGGTCCGGTGTCCTGGTTCGGCGTGTCCGATCGCTACTTCGGCATGTACCTGATGCCGGAGGACCCGGCGGTGGGGCAGGTGTGGTTTTCCCGGCTCGGAGCCGGCGAAGAGGCGCTCGACGGCGTCCACCTTCGGATGGACACGCCACTGGCGGCCGGCGCCACGCGGGTCGATCGCTTCCAGGCGTACTTGGGCCCCAACGACATGGACGAGCTGACTGCGGCGCACGCCGAGCTCAGCCGAGTCGTCGATCTGGGCTGGTTCGCGTTCTTCGGCTACCCGTTGCTCGCGTTGCTGCGTTGGCTGTACGGGGTCGTAGGCAACTGGGGCTGGTCCATCGTGCTGCTCACGGTGCTCGTCAAGGCCGCGTTCTTCCCGATCACGCAGCGCGCGTTTCGATCGATGCAGAAGATGCAGAAGATCCAGCCGGAGCTGACCAAGATCCGCGAGGAGATGAAGGACAACCCGCAAGAGATGAACAAGCGGGTGTTCGCGGTCATGCAGGAGAACAAGGTCAACCCTGCGGGGGGCTGCCTGCCGATGATCATTCAGATGCCGGTCTGGGTGGCGCTCTACAATGTGCTGTTGACCAGCGTAGAGCTGTACCACACCGAGTTTCTTTACCTCAAGGATCTCACCCAGCCCGACCCGTACCTTGTGCTGCCGCTCACGATCATGGTGTTGATGTTCGTGCAGCAGCAGTTCAACACCCCGACGAACATGGACCCTGCTCAGCAGCAGGTGATGCGCTTCATGCCGCTGTTCTTCGGGTTGATGTTCTTTGCGTTCCCCTCGGGGCTCGCAGTCTACATGTTTGTCAACATGGTGCTGTCCAACCTGCAGCAGTGGTTGATCAAGCGCGGCATGCGCAGCGACGATGACGCGTCTGCTGCGCCCACAACGGAGGTCCCAAGTCATGCAAGTCCCTGATGGAGCGAAGACGGTCGAGGCGGAAGGTCGCGATCTGAAGATGGCGGTCAAGAGCGCGGCGGAGGCCCTCGATCTGCACCCAGCCCAAGTCGATCACAAGCTAGATCTGTCGCATTTCCGATCTGAGGCTGGCGGGCCCGTGTCGCGATCGACCGTGAAGGTCATCGCTTGGGCGAGCGATCGGTCTGCCCCGGCCCCCGGCGAGGAGCCGACGTCGCGCCCTGAGCGGCGTGAGCGTGCCCCCCGCGCCGAGTCTCGCGACCGCGAAGAGCGCAGCGGCCGAGACCGGGACAGTGGTGGCGATCGCAGCGCGCGGGATCGAGACCGCGATAGCGGGGATCGGGACCGCGGTGGCCGGGATCGGGACCGCGGTGGCCGGGATCGGGACCGCGGTGGCCGGGATCGGGACCGCGGTGGCCGGGATCGGGACCGCGGTGGCCGAGATCGCGACCGCGACTCCAAGCCGGATCAGCTTCGCGGTGCGGAGGCCGGACCGACCGAGGCGTCCAACTTCGCCCAGGCGTGGTTCGAGAAGTTGCTGACCCTGATGGACGTCGAAGGCAAGGTAGTGGGCTCGGGCAACGACGAGCGTGTCCACCTCGCGATCGACGCCGAGCGCGCGGGCCGCATCGTCGGCAAGCGCGGTGCCACGCTGGGCGCCATCAGGCACCTGCTGGGCCTCGCGCTGCAGAAGCAGTTTGGCGATCAGACAGTCGATGTCGACGTCGGTGACGACCGCCGGCGCGACGATCGGCGCGGCCGTGATGGAGATCGCGGAGATCGCGGAGATCGCGGAGATCGCGGAGATCGCGGAGGGCGTGGCCGGGATCGCGGGCGTGGCCGGGATCGCGACCGGGGACCGCGCGGCAAGTATCCTGAGGAAAAGCTCAAGGCGCTGGCGCGGCGCGCTGCAGAAAAGGCGGTCGAGAACGGCCAGACCATCACGATCAACCTCGAGCTGAACAGCTATGACCGGCGGATCGTGCACCTCGAGATCTCCGAGATCGACGGGGTCGAGAGCCAGTCCGAGGAGCGCGAGGAGGACGGCCGGGTGCTGAAGTACGTCCAGATCCAGCCCGCTTCGTAGCGAAGAGGCCGGCGTGACCGACCCGATCGTGGCGCCGGCGACGGCGTGGGGTCGGTCGCCGCTGGCCGTCGTGCGGCTCACCGGATCGGGACTCGATCCGATCCTCGCTGCGGTCCTGACCGGGTCGCAGCGGCTCCAGGAGACCCCGCGGCGCGTCGGAATCCGGAGCGCCAATGGGACCCCGATCGATGACGGCCTGGCCTGGCTGCGGCGCGGACCGCGGACTGCGACCGGCCAGGATCTGTGCGAGATCACAGTCCACGGCAATCCGCTGATCGTCGAGGCGCTGGTCCAGGCCTGCCTCTCAGCGGGGGCACGCACCGCGCGACCGGGGGAGTTCACGCGTCGAGCCGTGCTCGGTGGTCACCTCGACCTGGTGCGCGCCGAGGCAGTCGATCAGGTGATCCGAGCCACCAGCCCCGGAGGGCTGGACCTAGCGCGCACGGGCATGGACGGGCGTCTGTCGCGCCGCCTGCAGGAGTGGCACGAGGCGCTCCTCGCCAGCGCGGCGGACCTCGAGGCGCGGCTGGACTATCCGGACGACGAGCTCACTCTGGCCTCGGACGACGAGCTGATCCGGGGGCTCTGGGCGGTCTCGGTCGCCTGCGCGGCGCTCGCGGAGACCTACGATGCCGGGCGGGCGCTGGTGGACGGAGTCCGCATCGCGCTCGTCGGGCCGGTGAACGCGGGAAAGTCCTCGTTGTTCAACCGCCTGGTCGGTAGCGAGCGGGCCCTGGTACACGCCCAGCCCGGCACCACGCGCGACGTCGTGGAGGCACGCTGCCAGCTGGGTCCGCTGCAGGCCACCCTGCTCGACACCGCCGGCGAGCGGTCGACGGAAGATCCGGTGGAGGCAGCGGGTCTCGCGTTGGCGCAGCGGCTCGTCGCCGACACCGATCTGCTGGTGGTGGTGCTCCGTGCCGGGCGACCGACCGCGGCGGATCCGGTGATCCTGGCGCGCACTGCGGCGCAGCGGCGAGTGGTGGTCTACAACGGGCTCGACCAAGCGCGCGGCGTCCCTGACGGTGCGCTCGGCACCTCGGCGGTGACAGGCGAGGGGTTGGATGCGCTGCAGGATGCGATCGTCGCGCAGCTCGGCGTCGCCGACACGTCTGAGCTGCTGGTCGCCTCCGCCCGCCAACGCGACGCTCTGCAGGCGATCAGCGCGGCGGCCCAGGAGGCGGTGACGGCGCTGCCCGTGGCCGGTCCGGCAGTGGCGGCGGATGCCCTCACCCGGGGTCTCGAGCAGCTCGATGTCCTGACGGGCGCCGACACGCGCGAGGAGGTGCTCGACGCCCTGTTCGCGCGGTTCTGCATCGGCAAGTAGCGCCGGGTCGAGCCTTCAGTCCGTCCAGGTGTCCGGGATGCACACATCGACCGTCTCGTGCGCTGCGCCGGACGTGCCGACCCAGCGGGCCCTGGTCTCGGTGCTGGTTTCTGGCAGGGTGGCGCAGTCGTCGTTGCGGTCCTCGGCGCGGGCGACGCACAGCCCCTCGGTGCCGCCGACCGTGGCGCAGAAGGTGGTCGCGGCGCCGGGGCGATCGGAGCACAGCCCCTCGCAAGGAAGCACGCACACGCCCTGTTCGCACCAGGACAGGTACTCGATCTGCCAGCACTGGTCGTCCTGCGCGTCGCAGGCCTCGCCCAGGTACGGCAGATCGGCTGGAGTGCCCGCGTTGAGCAACGGGAACGCGTCGAGATCGGTGAGCGAGACCAGGTCGAAGCCGTCGGCCTGCAGCATGAGGATCAACGTGTCCAGGATGCTGGTGGTGTAGCTGTGGATGTCGTGCAGCAGGATCACGCCGCCGTCGAAGCGGTGCACCTGCTCGAGGGTGAACCCGAGCATGTCGTCTTCGTATGCTGACGGAATCCGCCAGTAGTCGGCGGTGCGGCAGGAGCCGGGCGTGCCCACGGCGGCGTAGCACCAGTCGGCGGTGTCGATGTGCCAGCCGGCCACGCGCATGCCGCGCTCGGCGATGCTGTCAACGTCGTCGCAGTCCGAGGCGCCGTACGGGAACCGGAAGAACTCGGCCTGGGTCCCAAAGGTGGCGATGATCTCGTTGGTGTCGTCGATCTCGGCGGCGACGCCGCCGGACGAGAGGCTGGTGAGGTTGGCGTGGTCCCAGCTGTGGTTGGCGAGGCTGAGCAGCGGGTCGGCTACGATCTCGTCGACGAGGGGCCACGTGGACGGATCGGACAGCCGCTCGCCCAGCGCGAAGAACGTGGCGGGCGCGTCATGGCCGCGCAGCACGTCGATGATCGCGGCGGTGTGCACGGCGTGGGGTCCGTCGTCGAACGTCAGCGCTACCTTGCCGCCGAGCGGGGCGGGGTCGGCCGGGTCGATCCCCGAGCAGTCCCAGCGCCGGACTCCCTGGTCGACCGGGCTGTCCGCTGGCTGGGGGTCAGCGTGGGGGCGAGAGTCCGGGTGCACGGGCGGATCCCCGGCGGTGCGGGGGTTGCGCGCCACGGGCGGCGGCGGCTCGGCGCAGGCCAGCAGCGCGATCCACAGCATCTCCACCTCCGCAGAAGTGCGGTATCTCGGTCGATGATGCGGGGCTATGCTGCCTGGGCGAGCCACGGCACGGCGCTCGTGGCGTGGGTGACGCGGTTGCGCCCGCCGTCCTTGCTGGCGTACAGCGCCTGGTCGGCGATGTTCATCCACCGGGTCAGCAGCTCTTGGGCGTCCAGGGCGTCGTGGCACGAGCCCTCGACCCAGGCGATCCCCAGAGAGACAGTGACCTGGTGCTCTTGGCGGTCGGGGGTCAGGAAGCGCATGCGGGACACAGCGCGCAGCATGCGCTTGGCCAGGACGAGCGCCCCCTCGGAGTTGGTGCGAGGCAGCAGGGCAGTGAACTCCTCGCCGCCGGTGCGCGCGAGCAAGTCCGTGTTGCGGACGCAGCCGAGTATCGCCGCTGAGACACCGCGCAGCACCTCGTCTCCGAAGGGGTGACCCCAGGTGTCGTTGACCATCTTGAAGTGGTCGATGTCGCAGGTGATCAGGGCGACGGCCGAGCCGTGGCGCGCGACTCTCAGCAGCTCTGCTTCACTTCGCGCGAACAGCTCGCGACGGTTGAACAGGCCGGTGAGCGGATCGATGGTGGCCAGCCGCTCGAGCTCGCGGTTTCGCTCATTCAGCAGCGTCGTCAGGTGCTCCTTCTCGGCGATGGCCAGCTCGAGCTGGCTCACCAGGTCCTCGTAGGAGAGGTTTTCGGCCACCAGCCGCTGGTTCGCCGCCTTGAGGATGGTGTCGAGCTCGGGCTGTTCGCCCACCTCGATTCCCAGCATGCTGCCAGACGCCTTGACGCGCGCGGCGAGCTCCTCGAGGGCGCTCTCGAGGGTGTCGGGACCGAGCAGTGCCTCGACGGCGTTGCGCGCGCGGGCGAGCGCGGGTTCCTTGTGTTCGGTGATCACCAGGATGGCGAGCAGCTCTGCGGCCTCGGCCACCTGGCAGGCAGCCAAGCCTTCCGGCGGGGCGGACTGTGGATGGTGGTGGTACGCTAACGGGATCGCGAGGTCCGGCGGCAGCCCCCAGGTCTCGGCCAGGTGTGCCGCGACCTCCGGATGGGTGGCCCCAAAGGCGCGTCGCTCCGAAGACAGGCGAACGTCCGGAGCCAGGTGGGCGACGCGGTCGTACTCCGCGCACTGGTCCGGGTCCTTGAGCAGCATGGCGAGGACCCCGAGCTCCTGCAGCAGGCCCACCGTGAAGGCGGTGTTCGGGTCCAGGCCCTCGAGCCGTTCGGCCAGGATCTCATTGGCGACAGCACACCTGAGGCTGTCCTCCCAGAACTGGGTCAGGTTGAAGTTCGGGAGCTGCTGGGCAGAGGCGCACGAGCGCGCGGTGTGGCACAGCGCGAAGTTGCGCAGGCTGCGGACGCCCAGGCGCAGCGTGGCGAGGCGTACGTTCGTGATCGGCTCCTTCCGGGTTCCGCGGTAGCGCGCGGTGTTCGCCACCTGCAAGACCGTCGAGGCGAAGGTCGGGTCCATCGCGACGAAGCTGGCGAGCTGGTCCATGGGGACGTCGGGGTCGGACGCCGCCTCCAGGATGGCAGCGAGCGCGCGGGGCGGAGCGGGGAGGGTCGGAATGTCCATCGGTTCTCCAGACGCCTCGATCCTCGGACCGCGGTCGACTGGAGTTGAGCCCCTGCGGTGGCCTCAGTACACGTTGTACTTCTTGCGATTGGCCTCGTGCTGGACAGCGTTGCGGGCCGGGTGCAGGTTGCCTTCCGCATCGTGCAGGTAGTACCAGTTCTCAGAGCGGATTGGGTTCATCGCTGCCTCCAGAGAGGTGGCCGTGGGCGCTCCGATGGCCGTTGGTGGCAGGCCCTTGCGCAAGCGGGAGTTGTACGGGTCAGATGGGTCTTTTAGCTGGACCAAGAAGGAACGGCGATCATTCCACTTGGCGATCGTGTAGCGGCTCGTGGCGTCGATCCCCAGCGGCGTGTCGCTGTCGATGCGCTTCCACATGATGCCCGCGACCATGGGGCGATTCGAGGGACGGGGCTCCTCGCGCTCGAGCATCGAGGCGACGACCACGATCTCGTGGAGCGTTCGGTCACCGAACCCGTCGGGGTGCTTGGCGAGGAACGCGGTCTGGAACGTCTCGAGCTGCCGGCCGATCAGGACCTCAGGATCGACCCCTGAGGCAGGCACCATGTACGTCTCGGGCCACAGGTAGCCCTCGTAGCTGGGGCTGCTGACCTCGAAGGGGGCGGGGACCGACTTGGTGGTGGCGGCGTGGATGTAGGTGCCTGCCTCGATCAGGCCCTTGGCGGCGAGCGCCTCGTCGACGTCGCGGATGCGCCATCCCTCGAGCACGGTGAACGGAACATCATCGGCCATCGGAACGCCGCACAGGGTGGCGACGAGCTCGTTGAGCGACAGCGAGCGGCGCACCTGGAACCGGCCGGCCTTGAGGCAGGAGGCATCGGAGGCGCGAAGGAAGATCTTCCACTGCAGCATTCCGGGGATCAGACCCGCCTCGGCCAGCGCGGGGCCGATCCCGCTGGCGGTGGACCCCTTGGGGACCTCGAACACGAACGTCTCGTCGTCTCCGGTGACGACCGGGGCATCCCAGTCGGGGATGCAACCGACGAGCAAGAGCGCGGGTAGCCACCGCATGTGTACCTCCGCCCGCGAGCCTACCCGATCGTGTTGCGGTATAGCGGAAGCCATGAGGCTGCAGGCACGAATCGAGGCCGCTTGGTCCGCCGGTGAACCCGACGAAGACGCTGTCCACGAAGCGATCGCCGCTCTCGATCGCGGGGAGCTACGCGTCGCGAGCAAGGAGGACGGCGAGTGGGTCGTCCACACCTGGTTGAAGCAGGCCATCCTGCTGTACTTCCGCATGATGCCGATGAAGCTCGGGTCGTACGGCGACTACGTCTACCACGACAAGATCCCGCTGAAGACCGACCTGATGGCACAGAACGTGCGCATCGTACCGCCGGGCACGGTGCGGTATGGCGCGCACCTCGAGCCGGGCTGCGTCGTGATGCCCGGCTACGTCAACATCGGTGCGTACGTGGGTGCGGGCACGATGGTCGATACCTGGGCGACGGTCGGCAGCTGCGCGCAGATCGGCAAGGGCGTGCACCTGTCGGGGGGCGTTGGGATCGGCGGCGTGCTGGAGCCGCCCGGCGCGGTGCCGGTGATCATCGAGGATGGTGCGTTTCTGGGGTCGCGGAGCATCGTCGTCGAGGGCGTCCGGGTCGAGGAGGAGGCGGTGCTCGGCGCGGGCGTGGTCCTCACCGCCTCCACCCGGATCGTCGATGTCTCGGGACCCGAGGAGCGCGTGCTCCGGGGCCGCGTGCCAGCGCGCTCGGTCGTCATCCCGGGGACCCGGGCCCGCACCTTTCCGTCCGGCGAGTATCAGGTGCCGGTCGCGCTGATCATCGGGCAGCGGTCGGCGAGCACCGACCGCAAGACGTCGCTGGAGTCGGTGCTCCGTGAGTTTGCCGTCTCCGTCTGATCGTCTGCGGCTCGACCTCGAGTCGCCGCTGCAGGGGACCCGTCTGCTGGGTGTGTCGCTGGTGTTCCTGCACGCGGTGACGGCGGGCATCGCGTCCAACCTGGGTCTGGCCGCACCGATCACCGCGCTGCTGCTGGATCGGCCCGCAGAGTTGCGGGTGGGCGTCGGCGGTCAGGGCAGCGCACAGATCGCCGCGGGTGAGGTGTGGCGGCTGGCAACGAGCGTGCTGCTGCACGCCGATGTGCTGCACCTGGCGCTCAACGTGGCGGCCATCGCGGTATTGGGGAGGCTGCTGGAGCCGTTCGTTGGCCCGACCCGACTTCTGGCGTGGTTCGTGCTGGGTGGCGTGGGCGGCTCGGTGGTCTCGCAGGTGTCCGGGGTCTCACAGTCCGATGGGGCGTCGGGCGGGGCGTTCGCGCTGCTGGGCGCCGCGCTCGTGCTGGGGTGGCGCTGGCGTGCCCGCTGGGTCCCGGAAGACTGGCGGGTGATGGGCCCAGCGCTGTGGTTGGTGCTGGCTGGGAACCTGGTGCTCTCGTTCGCGCTGCCGATGGTGGACGTCTCGGCGCACGTGGGTGGGCTGCTGATCGGCCTGTTGGTGGCCCAGACCCCGACGGGGTCGCGCTGGGCGAAGGCTGATCGCACCGTGGTGACCGTGTTCGTCGTGGTGTGCGTGTGGGGGTGGCTGTTCGGCTAGCGGATCAGGCTGTGCGCAGCTCGAACGGCACGCTGTCGCTGGGCTGGCCGTTGCCCTGGATGTCCACTGCATGGGCGCCCGGGTGGTCGCGGCGCGTGGAGATCGGTGCGAGGTGCTGTCGGCGCACGATGTCGCGGTGCGCGTTGGGAGGCAGCGTGAACGTGCCGAGCTTGAACACCTTGAGCGCAAGCTCTGACAGACCCTGTAGCGCGTCGCGTGCAAAGGCTGGCCCGTCGAACCGGGAGGCTTGCGGCCCGGCCGAGAGGCCCGCAGCGTAGTCGTGCACAACCCGCTCGTCGACTTGCTCCTCGAGGGGTGGGGACCTGCCCATCTGCGCCTCCTGGCCGTGCGTCGTAGCTCGTCGGTTGCCGACCGGCGAGATAGGCACCGGCATGCAACTCATCGCCAATCTCCTGCTGGTTTTCGGATGTGGTTCCCCCGCCCCGGAGGGCCCTCCTCCCGCTCCGGAGCCGATCGCGGAGGACGCGGAGGACGCGGAGGACGCTGCGCCTCCGCCGTTCACGCCGCCGCCTGTGCCCGAGGGTCTCTCCGGGGTCGACGTCGTTGGCTACGGGCTGCGCATCACGATGCACCCGCCGTTTCAGGTCTCGCAGGTTGTTGACTTCTCGCCGGTCCCGCCCAAGGAGGGGGAGGATCGCCTGATCCTGTCTTGGTGGGACGTGTCCGACGCCAACGTCGGCAAGGGTGCGGGCAGGGTCGGGCTGCACAACGCCTCGGCGGTCGGGCTGGTGGTGCCCGAGGCCGGCCAGGAGATCATCGCGGGGCGCGTCAGGCGCGAGAGCGACAAGAGCGAGGCGATGACCTATCGCCTGGGTGCGACGGGCTCGTACGTGCGGATGCCTGCAAGCTTCACGGAAGCCGGCGGCATGCTGACGGTCGCTCCGGGACCGGCGGACGCTTCGTGGGCGCTGGAGGTCGATGGCAAGCGCACGCCTCTGAAGAGCAAGCACATCGTCCACAGCGCCGATCCGGCGTCGGGCGCTCCGTTCGAGATGACCACCATGCCGCACCAGCCTTGGGGCCCGTGGCCGGCGTCGGTGGCGCCGTGAGCGATCTCGCGGACCGACTCCGCGGGCTGCTCACCAGCGAGCCAGTCACCGAGAAGAAGATGTTCGGCGGTCTGACGTTCATGTACGAGGGCAACCTGCTGTGCGGCGTCACGAAGAAGGGCGACTTCATGGCGCGGATCGGCAAGGCGCTTGAAGCGGAGGCGCGGGCTGCGCTCCCCGGCGGTCGCGACATGGACTTCACCGGTCGAAAGATGGGCGGGATGCTGTTCGTCGCCGACCATGTGATCGCCACCGACGAGGGGCTGAGCGCCTGGGTCGAGATGTGCCTGCGCCACGCCCGGATGCTCCCACCCAAGTAGAGCCCTCCCGCATCCATGATTTAGAAGTGTTACAAAACTGCCCCGCGCTTGGAGGTGGTATGCGCATACACGGACTCATGGCTGGTCTGGTGCTCCTAAGCGGCAGCGCGCTGGCCGGGGATCTCGGTCTGCCCGAGGTCCCCATTCCTGTCGACAACCCGCAGACGCCGGAGAAGGTGGCGCTGGGCGATCGGCTGTTCCACGACACGCGGTTCAGCACCACCGGTGAGGTGTCGTGCTCCACGTGTCACGACGCGCCTACCGGTTGGACCGACAGCCCCAAGGTGGTCTCGGAGGGCATCGGGGGCAAGACCGGCACGCGCAACTCGCCGACCGTGCTCAATGCGGCGTTCAACAAGTCGCAGTTCTGGGACGGACGGTCGCCGAGCCTCGAGGACCAGTCGCAGCACCCGTTCATCAACCCCGTGGAGATGGGGCTGGCCGACCACGAGCCCATCCTGGCCGTGGTGCGGGACGACGCGGAGTATGGCGAGCAGTTCAACAAGGCGTTCGGCGTGGCGACCGAGGGCATCACGATGGACCACGTGCAGAAGGCCATTGCGGCGTTCGAGCGCACCGTGGTCTCAGGCAACTCCCCGTTCGACCGCTGGTTCTTCGGCGGCGAAGCCGATGCGCTCAACGCACAAGAGCAGGAGGGCTACCGCCTGTTCATCACCAAGGGCCGCTGCGTGTCGTGCCACGTGATCGAGCAGACCAGCGCCACGTTCACCGACCACCGATTCCACAATATCGGGGTGGGCATCAACCGGATCCAGGACGACATCGCCCCGCTCGCACACGCCTTCATGAAGGCCGACGCCACCGTGGAGGAGGTCGACGTCGCGGTGCTGACCGACCCGCGCTCCAGTGAGCTCGGACGCTTCGCGGTGACCCGGGATCTCGACGAGATGGGCAACTTCAAGACGCCCACGCTGCGCAACGTCTCGCTCACTGCGCCGTACATGCACGACGGCAGCATCGAGACCCTGCCCAAGGTCATCGAGCACTACAACAACGGCGGCGTCACCAGCGAGGGCGACCCCGTCAACGACTTCCTCTCCGGCGGGATCCGCCCCCTGGATCTGTCCGACGAAGAGCAGGCCGCGCTGGTCGCGTTCCTCGAGGCGCTCACCAGCCCCGTGATCCCTACGTCCAGCACGAAATGAGGAGACGCACCATGCGCACCAACGACCCCTCGCGTCGCGGCTTGATCAGGGGCGCCGGCGCCCTGATGGCCACCCTGCCCCTCACCCAGGTCAAGCTGGCCTTCGGCGGGCAGCGGCAAGACATCAACATCGCCTACATCTCGGACTCCCACATCCAGCACATCAAGGGCAACGAGTTCGTTCGCAACTGGGACCGCGGTCTCATCCGGGCGGTCGCGGAGACGAACCTGTTGCTGCCCAAGCCCGACTTCGTGGTGTTCGGCGGCGACCTCGCCCAGCTCGGGACCAAGCCGGAGCTCGACCACGGCGCTGAGATCCTGAGCGCCCTGAACGCGGATGTGAAGTACGTCATGGGCGAGCACGACTACTATCTCGATCTGGGTGCCTACTGGTCCGAGCTGTTCGGGCCGCAGCACTACTCGTGGAACCACAAGGGTGTGCACTTCGTGGTGCTCAACAGCATCCTCACCCACAAGGAGTGGACCTTCGACCGTTGGCCTACCGCCGAGCAGCGCATGCTCGAGATGGCGGGGCTCGACAACCCCAACGGCTCGCCGTTCATGGTGGGTGCCAAGCAGCGCAAGTGGCTCGAGAGGGACCTCAAGAAGGTCACGGACGACACTCCGGTGGTGGTGTTCTCGCACTCCCCCATCCAGAAGATCTTCAAGCACTGGAACTTCTGGACCGACGACGCCGACGAGGTCCAGGCGCTGCTGGGTCGGTTCCACAGCGCCAACGTGATCTACGGTCACGTCCACCAGATCCAGTACAACCGGATCGGGAACATCCACTTCCACTCCGTGATGGCCACCGCGTGGCCGTGGCCCTACCCGCAGTCGTATGCGCAGGCCGAGAGCCACCTGCCGGTGGTCACCGTGCCCATGAACCGCGCCGACCCGTTCCACGAGCGCGACGCCACGGGCTGGCAGCTGATCGACGTGCACACCGGGCGTCCCACCCTGTCGTACAAGCTGGCCAACAACACCAACCGCACAGTCGGGCCCGATCCGGCCACCGGCATGCCGCACGACTTCGACTTCCAGGAGCGCCAGATCAGCGCTCAGGACCACTACTAGAGGCAATGATGACCAAGACCTCGCGCTTTGTCGCCGCCCTCGCGTTGTGTGGGGCGCTGTTCGCAGGCTCGGCCCTCGCCGACGAGTTCACCGACAACGATGTCGATCACTGGATGGGCGAGTTCAAGGCCACCGCCGACAAGGGTCGTGCGCTGTGGGTGGACGGTACGCTCGGGAGCAACGGCGTGGCGTGCGCGCAGTGCCACCCCAACGCCGCCAACACCCACCCCGAGACGTACCCGAAGTACCAGAAGCAGCTGGGCCGGGTCGTGACCATCGGTGAGATGATCAACTGGTGCATCCAGAACCCGCTCGAGGGCGAGGAGATGAAGCTGGATGACCCGCGCATCGTCGCCATGCAGGCCTACGTGAACTTCGAGCGCCGCGGCGTCGAGATGTCCCCCGGAAAGCACTGATGTGGCTGCTGCTCGGCGCGACGGCCCACGCCGCGCCGCCCACGCTGGCGGAGTGGACCGACCAGCTCGGCGCACCGAGCAAGAGCCCGGAGCTCACCGACCGTGTTCGGACACCGGACGAGCCGCTGCTGATGTACTGGATGCAGACCCAGGCCGCACCGCTCGGCACGGGGCCGGCGCTGCCGGGCACGTTGGTTGCGAACTTCCGGCCGGCGGCCCCGCTCGGAGCCAGCGTGCTGCAGGACTTCACGTTCCTCGCGATGGCCGACCCGGCAGCGCGGACTGCGCTGCGCGGCGCCCTGTCGGATGCCGGCTGCACGACCGAAGCGCGCACGGTGCAGCGCAGCGGAGGTCGATTCGATGAGGTGGTGTTCGACTGCACAACCGGGGTCTCCGGGACGCTCGCGGTCCGAGCGGTCCGAAGGGCAACAGCGATGGCGGACGGCCGGCCGTCCCCGGATCTTTGGGTGCATGCCACCTGGAGGTCGACTGTGCTGGAGAAGACCCGGTGAAGGGCCTCATGCGGTGAGTCGATCGAGGGCGACCAGGCGCAGGGGATCGAGCAACTTGAGCAGCGGGTGTTCGGTGACGGCGGCGAGCAGCTGTTCGAGCACCGCGCGCAGTACCTCGGTGGGGGACCCAGGGTTGGCCGGCGGTCGCGCGGAGTCGCGCTCTCAGCATGGCCTCGATGTCGTACAGGAGCTCTGGGAACGGGGCTTTCTTACTGTCGAAGAGGGCGTAGAACGCGCCCTTGGAGACCCCGGCGGACCGGGCGATCTCGGCCATGGTGGTGCGCCGGGATCCCACCGTGGCGACCCGGTCGGCCGCTCGTCTGCCGGCACGCTCTGCGTCATCCGTTGCACAACGCGAAGTCGCTACCGCACGTAGATGCCTCGCAGCTACACGACGAGAGCTCCGTGAATCTGGCGCAGGCTGGACCCTCTGTGCAATCCAGCACGACATCCAGACAGGGAGCGTCTTCGGCACACGACACGCGGATCTCGCCTACACGGCCGGATGGCTCGCCGGGATCGGGCAAGAGGTTGTCGGGGGACTGGTTTCCGTTCTGGTCCAGGATCACCTGCAGCGAGTACGTGCAGTTCTCTTCGCTCCACATGGCTCCGCCGTCGCACATGTCGAGCATGAAAGGCACTGGCTCGGTCAGATCGACGCCGGAGAGCACTGTGTCGATGTGATAGCCGCCTCCTGTGGCCCCCGCGTACGCTTCGTGTGCCAGCGCGATGTACAGGTCGCCGGTCGTTGGGCCGCCGAGGTCGGCCGCCAGCCGTATCGTGCCCTGCAGCACCGACCCTGGGTCTCCGCAGGCGCTCGTGACAACCGCATCACAGGCCGGATCAGACGCAGTCTCGGTCGTGGTGGGCTCGACCGGTGCCTCGGTTGCCTCGTCGGGTGGGGTGTCGCCGCAGCCACACAGTACGGCCGCGAGCACGTAGATCCGCAACGTCATGAGTACCTCCGCACGCGTAGTGCCTCTCACACGGACGACCGTCACTCTGAGGGCTCGACCAAGAACAAGCGCTGCATTCGGCCGCGCTGCACGCCCGATGGCTGCGTCGTCGAGTTCTCGGGATAGCTCGCACTCCCCTCGACAGGCACGTGTGGCGTACGCATGGTGGCACTGTGTCGCGCTCTGAGCCGACGCGGTCGGCGGCCGCAGCGCAGGCGCAAGCCCGCAAGGACGGTGGTCTCGGGTCAGCTGCACCACATGGCTTCGGCCGAGCTCTGCCACGTGCAGCTGGCTTCGGCGCACGCTGCTTGGGTCACGCAGGAGCCGCAGGCCTCTGAACTGCAAGGATCAGGGCACTTGTCTCGGTAGCACGAGATGTCCTGGATCATGCAGTCCTCGGTGCACGCCGATGCCTCCGGCTGCCAGGTGCCGCCGTCGGTCAGGCACGCCTCGCAGGGGTCCTCCGCGGCCGTCGGGGGCGAGGGAGCCTGCGTCGTCTTGGGTGCGCCGCACGCCACCGCGAGCAGGGCGCCGAGGCGCAAGGCCGACATCCGCCTGGTCGTTCGGTTCGTCACGGGTGCACCTCCTGGCTTGGAGTATTCGTCAAGGAGCCGATGAGCACCTCGCAGTGCGCGGGAATCTCCGGTCTCTGCGAGACCGGAGATTCCCGCACCCTGCTGGCTCATGTTGCCGTTCGGCCTGTTGCGGGCCTCCCTCGGTCGCATCGCTCGGGGCAAGTCCGGCCCCCGGTGGCGGCCTCTCCCCGAGCGCTGCGAGCGAGTCCGTCGGAACATGCGGCCGGGCGTTGGACGCCGGGGTCAGGCAGATGTTGGGTGCGCCACTTGGCGGTCCGGAACTGTGCTCCACGGTGACGCTCGTGGGCTTCTGATCGGACCGCAACAGCAGCAGGATCCGCAGCATGGGCGATGTAGGACCCTGCCATCGCCTGCGTGCTTCGTGTTTGAGCTGCTCGAAGTGGGCGCGTGCAGTACGATGAGTCACATGACCGGTACGGAACCCAAGGCATCCCAGCGGGCCCGACGGCGGCCCAGACAAACGGTCACCCGCATCGTCCCGGTCCCCTTCGATCCCAAGCAGGCCACAGCGGAGGCAGCCGCTCATGGTCGAGGACTGATCGCATGCCTACAGCTCCCCTCATCATCGTCGGCGCCGGCCCCGTCGGCCTGTCGCTAGGGCTCGCGCTTCGTCAGGCCGGAGTCCCCGCGCTCATCCTGGAGCACCGCTCCGCGATCCCCCAGGACCACCGCGCCACCACGCTCCAGCCGCCTACGCTGGAGATGCTCGCGGGTTGGGGCGTGCTCGACCAGGTCCTCAGCCACGGGCGTCGGATCGATCGGCTCCAGTATTGGGATTGGATCTCTCGCACCCTCCTGGCGGACCTGGACTTCAGCGCGATCGGGGAGCACACCGCATGCCCATACCGGGCCCACGTCCACCAGTGGCACCTCTCCCAGGTCCTGCTGGACACGCTCCAGGCGGACTTCCCGGGCACAGTGCACCTCGGGCACAAGGTCGTCGGGGTGCAGGACCACGGACGCAGCGCGACGGTGGACGTCCAGACGCGTGACGGGTCTGAGCACACGCTCGAGGCAAGCTGGGTCATCGCCTGCGACGGCCACGGCAGCACGGTGCGGACGCGCTTGGGAATTGGGTGGCAGGCGGAAGCCGCACCGCAGGCCTTCCTGACCTGCGCGGCATCGCTGGATGTGCTGGAGGGCATGGGCGGGATCGCGTCGCTCGCGACCCTGTTCGGAACGGGCGGCTGGACGCTGATGATGCAGATGCGGGAGGCTGTGCGCTTCCTGTTCCAGAGCTCCGGCGACCGCGCGGTCCTCACGAAGGACGCGATGGCGGCGCGCGCCCGAACCCTCCTCGGACCCGGCGCCGAGGGCGCGCTGGCCGGCGTCTCGATGTACACGGTGCGGCCAGCGCTGGCTGAGACCTTCCGCCGGGGCCGGGTGCTGCTGGCCGGCGACAGCGCGCACAGCGCCTATCCGGTTGGTGGCACGGCGATGAACTGCGGGATTCACGATGCGTTCTTCTTGGCCGGCGCCCTGATCACGGGCGGTGAGGCGGCGCTGGATGCCTACGCCTCTTCCCGCCGGGCGTGGGCCCACCGGCAGCTCATCGCCCAGGCGTCCGAGTCGCTGCGCGCGGTCTCGGCCCGAGGTCCGTTCCGTCGCCAGTCGCGCAAACGCACCCTGTGGCGCCTCGGGGAGCGTCCCGACGAGGCACGGATCCATCTGCTGCGCCTCTCCATGCTCGACGACGGGCAAGGGCAGGCCTGCCTTCCCGCCCACGACTGATCTGCTCTACTCGAGCACGAGCGCGCGCACCACCAGCGTGCAGCGCGTTCGTTCTCGGACGCTCCCTAAAGCGCGAATGTGCCTGCAGAACCCAGATAATGGGAGTTGACTGGTTGACGAAGCGCGATGACAGCGCTGAGAGTCGCTGCCTGCCGCGGTCCGGGAGGCTGGACTTCAGCGGTCAGCGCGGGCTCTGCATGCTGGTCTTCTCCGGCGCAACCGGCCCTTGGGACTGATTTTTGCTCAGACCCCTGGTCCATCGGACACAGGGAAGATGATTGGTATGTCTGCCGGTGTCGGTTGTGCTGGCCCGGCCGGCTGTGGCGTCGAGGAGTCGTCCGCTTCCTTGCGTCAAGGAACGAGGCTTCACTCGTCGGCGGATGGCGTGCAGTCGGAATGCAAAGGGTCACCCTCCGTCTTGGCCGTGGTCGACGTGGCCCAGCCCCCGGCCTGGGAAGAACTGGTGTATCTTGCGCTGACGAACTCCGTCGCTTACGGGCATGGTGGGGCCAGGAGGCGCAATGAACCGCTCAGTAGTAGTAGTAGCAGCGCTCGTTTGGGGCGGGTGTGGGATCGAGAACGAGATCGGGACCGAGCTTCCGGATCTGGTCATCGGCGCCCCGGCCGAGCCGCTGGTGGTCACGCAGACCGACACCCTGTTGCAGACCACCACACCTCAGGTCGACATCCTGTGGACCATCGACAACAGCTGCTCGATGTCCAACGAACAGGACGACCTCGTCGAGAATTTCCCGTTCTTCATGAACTACTTCCTCGACTCGGGGCTCGACTATCAGATCGGGGTCACAAGCACCGACACCATCAGCAGCAACTATGATGGAAGCAGCGGCACGCTGGTCGAGTATCAGGGCGTCAAGTGGATCGACCCCGACACGTCCAATGCGATCTCGGTGTTCCAGACCATGGCCGCGCTGGGAACCTCAGGTAGGTTTCCGGAGCGCGGTCTGGGCGGGACGTACCTTTGCCTCGAGGAGTTGATCAACAGCAGCAACAACGGGTTCATGCGCGACGACGCAGCGATGCACACCATCGTGATCAGCGACGAGAGCGATCACACGCTGAACTCCGTGATCACCCAGCCAGAGTTCGTCGGCTGGTACGGCGCCTTGAAGCGCGATGTGTCCCAGCGGAGCTTCTCCGCGATCATCGACCCGAACGACAACAACAAGTACCCCAACTCGGCACGCGATCTGAACGGAATCGTTTGGGAACTCAACGACGACAACTGGCCGGAGGTACTCGATCGGCTCGGGCTGCAGGTCGCGGGCTTCAAGCGGGAGTACTTCCTCTCCGCCCTGCCCGTTCCTGGCACGATCGAGGTCTCAGTCGAGACCCGAGAGGGGTCGGTGTTCCAGTTTGACGAGGCGACGTTCAACGTCGACGACGAGCGCGAGAGCGGTGACTGGATCTACAAGGAGCAGCGCAACAGCATCGAGTTCATCGAGTTCGTGCCTGAAGAGCTGTCCAAAGTGAAAATCCACTACAGGCTGTTGGGCGTGTCCGAGAACATCATCGAGGACTGATGGCAGCCGATCCGTTCGCGCCGCGCGCGCTGTTCTCTTGGCCGCTGTTCTCTTCGGTGGTCGAGGGGCATGCGGCGCATCAGAAGCCGCTGATCGATCTGATCTTGGCCCAGCGCGACGCGGGCGATGGTGTCGTGCACAGCAACCGCCAAGGCGCGTGGCACGCGGACCCGGGGTTCATGGAGCTCCGCGACGTGCACTTGGGCTGGGTCCTGTCGCGGTTCGCCGCCTTTGCGGAGCAGGCGCTCGCGCCGATGTATGGAGGCTGGAAGACCAGGCGCCTGCTGCCGGGCAGCTACTGGGCGAACGTGCAGCCCGCGGGCGGATTCAACGCGCCGCACCATCACCACCCGGAGCACTGGTCTGGGGTCTACTACGTCTCGGTGCCCGACACGGGCTCCGCTGAGGCGCCCCGCGGTCACATCGAGTTCCTGGCCCCCTCACCGCTCACCGGCCACTGGGGCGCGAACCACCACGCTGTCCGGCCGCGGCCCGGATTGCTGCTGCTGTTCCCGGCGGGGTTGCTGCACCTCGTGCACCCCCACGACGCGGACGAGGAGCGCATCTCCATCGCGACGAACTTCTCGGTCACAGGCCGTGGCGAGCCAGCTTCTCGTACAGGGTGACCCGGCCGATCCCCAGAGCGCGCGCTGCCGCCGCTTTGTTGCCGCCCGAGGCCTCGAGGGCCTCGGTGAGCAGTACCTTCTCAAACCCATCGACGCGCTCACGCAGGCTGCCTGTGGGGGCCGGCGTTGGTGCGCCTTCATCGAGCAGATCCGGATCGAGCGCGCCGTCGGACAGCGCCACCATCATCTCGCAGGCGTTCTGCAGCTCGCGCACGTTTCCCGGCCACGGGCGCGCGACGAGCCGCGGCATCAGGTCTTCCGGCTCGCGCAGGTGGCCCACCCCGAAGCGCTCCGCAGCGAGCGCCAGGAAGTGCCGCGCGAGCACGGGGATGTCCTCGGGACGCTCTCGCAGCGGCGGCACCTGCAGGTGGACCACCTTCAGTCGATAGTACAGGTCCTCGCGGAACGTGCTGTCGGACACCATCTGCGACAGATCGCGGTGCGTCGCAGCGAGCAGCCGGACGTCCACGGCGACCGGACGGTCCTCCCCCACGGGCCGCACCTCCCCGCTCTGCAGGACGCGAAGCAAGCGCGCCTGGACCACCGGCGCCAGCTCGCCGACTTCGTCGAGCAGGATGGTCCCCCCGTCCGCCTCCCGAAACAGCCCCGTTCGGGCACGCACCGCGCCCGTGAACGCGCCGCGCGCATGACCGAACAGCTCGGCCTCGGCGAGGTCAGGGCCCAGCGACGCACAGTTGAACCGCACAAACGGCCCGTCCGCGCGCGCCGAGGCCCGCACGAGCGCATCGCAGACGCGCTCTTTGCCGGTGCCGGACTCCCCGGTGATCAGCACGCTCACCTCGCGGGGACCCAGGCGCTGCACCAGCCGAGCCACGCGCGCCATGCCCGCCGAGACGAACACCATCGACCGCGCCAGGTTCAGCTCGCCGGCGAGACGCTCGACCTGGTCAGCGAGCCGCACCGCCTCGGTCGCCCGCTGGACCACCGTCAGCAGCTCGTCGATATCGAACGGCTTGCGGAAGTAGTCCCAGGCGCCGGCCTTCATCGCCGCCACCGCAGCCCGCTCGTCCCCGAACGCCGTGATCACGACCACCTTCACGGGGTGACCGCGGAGCGCCTCGAGCAGCGCCATGCCGCCCATGCCCGGCATCCGCAGGTCGGTGATCACCACGTGCACCGGCTCGGGGCCGTCGAGCACCCGCAGCGCGGCGCGGCCCTCGCTGGCCTCGACGACCGCGAGCCCCGCGTCCTGCAGCACCTCCCGGACCGTGAACCGGACCGCGTCGTCGTCGTCGACCACCAGCACGCAGGGGATCACGGCAGCACCACCGCAGCGATGATTCCGCCACCGGGCCGTGCGCTCAGGGTCAGCGTGCCGTCGTGTTGATGCACGATGGCCTGCGCGATGGTCAGACCCAGGCCACTGCCGTCCGGCTTGGTCGTCACACCGGCGCCGAACACCTGGTCCCGCACCGCCGGGTCCAGCCCGGGTCCCCGATCGCACACGGCGAGCTCGACCCGGTCATCGCGGTCGGCGACGAGGACCTCTACCGTGCTGTCCGCCGCTGCCGCGAGCGCGTTCTGGACGAGGTTCACGAGCACCTGCAGCAGCTTGCGCGGGTCGGCATGGAGCCTGCGCGCGGTGCCGCGGAGCACCACGCGGCTGCCCTGCGCGCGGGCTGCCCCTTCGTGCAGCGCGACGACGCGTGCTCCGAGGTTGCGCGGATCGAGCCACTCGCGCGTGAGCGGCGTGAGCGGACGAGAGAAGGTGAGAAATTCATCGAGGATCCCGCCCATCCGGGTCACCTCCGCCTGCAGGACCGCCATGCGCTCCCGCGCACGCCCGGACGGCAGATCGCGCGCGACCAGCGCCGAGAGCCCCTGGATGCTCGCGAGCGGGTTCTTCAGCTCGTGGGCGATCTCCCCACCGATTGCCTCGAGGTCGTGCGACCACGAGATCCAGGTCTCGAGTTGAGCCTGACGGGCGCTCACCGCTTCGGCCACCATCGACTCGAACCGGGCACGCGCCGCGAGCACCAGCCATGTGCCCGCGAGCAGGATGATCACGACCACTGCCCCAACCGCGAGGCGCCGCCCAGCGGACACCGGCCCGAGCGCTGCGAGGTCGAACACCGGAGCCCAGCGGGCGGCCTGCAGCAGGGTCAGGGCGCCCAGGGTCACCACCTGGGTTCCGAGCACCGCCAGAGTCGCCGGCCGCCGACCGAGCACCAGCGTGGTCAGGAAGCCGAACGGAATCACGATCGGGAGCAGCGGGCTATCGACCCCGCCGGTGACGATCACCATGGCGAGCTGCGCGACCGTCATGCCCAGGATGTTCGCTGGCACCGACGCCGCTGCGCCGCGCCGGCCCACGCGCCAGGCGATGGCCGCCGACCCCACCACCACCGCCGTCGCAACGGCCGCGACGGCGGCGCGGCGCCACGGCGCGTCGTCCACCCAAAAAACCACCCCAACGATCACGAGGAGCAGCGGGGCCAGGAGGGGCCGCACCCCGACAGCCCGCCGCACGATGCGCGCGATCTCGTCGTCGACGATCGCGGCGGGCAGCGGCGGCGCGGCGGCAGGGGCGGGTGGGCCGGAGAGCACGTCCTGCAGCGTACCGCGCCCGGTGTCGGCGGCGATGGTCACGACCCGGTGGCCAGCGCCAGCTCGACGCGCGCGATCGCCACCTGCGTCCGCGCTGCGGCGAGCGCCAGGGCGGCATCCACCCGCCGCTGCTGCGCATCGAGGGCCTGCAGCGCATCGCCGAGCCCCGCCTCGTACAGCCGCTGCGCCGTGGCCTCGGCGGCGGTCGCTGTCCGCAGCGCCTGCCCTGCCAGTCGGTGGCGCTCTGCGACGACCCCGATCGCCTGGGCAGCGTCCGCGGCCCGGCGCTGCAGGTCCCGGTTCGTCCCGCGCAGCCCAGCCTCCGCCTGAGCCTTGCGCGCTGCGGTGATGCCCGCCTGGGCAAACCGACCTTTCTCGAACAGCGACCAGGTTGCCTGGACCCCGACCCGCCACCCCGTCTGGACCCCGGTGGGCAGCGGCACGTCGGACGCGAACACCGAGCCAGAGGCCGCGACCTGGGGCGCATGCCCCAACCAGGCGGCGCGGTGTGCCCGGGCCGCGGCCTGTGCCCGTGCCTCGACCGCGCGCTGCTCGGGGTGCTTGGTGTTGCCTGCCTCCGGCGGCATGGGCGGCAGCGCACCGACGGTGAGCCGAACCGGCCCTGGTAGGTCGAGCAGGGCGCCGAGCGCGCGGCGGACCGCGCTCACTTCAGCCAACGCCTGGACGTGGTCTCCCTCCCGGCGCGACAGCTCGGTGTCGGCCAGCAGCACGTCGAGCTCGGTGCCCACGCCGGCGTCGAGCCGCCGCTGAGCGCTGTCCCGCTGCGCCCGCGCCGCGTCCGCACCGCTCGCGGTCGCCGCGACGACCTCCTCTGCGGCGGCGGCGCGCCACGCCCCGACGACGAGCCCGGCCTCCGCGGTTCGCCCCGCCTGCACCGCGGATGCCTGGGCGGCCTCCAAGCGCGCGCGCCCGGCACCGCGCTGCGCCCACGCGGCCGGCACCAGCAGGGGCAGTGTTGCATCCAGTCCCGCGGTCCATTGATCCAGCGGCTGGATCAGGAGCGGGTCGGGACCCATCGCGGACTTGGGCACGAGCGTTGCCGGCAGGGACACCGCCACCTCCGCGTTGTGGCGGACATACCCGCCGCGCGCCACGATCCGCGGCAGGAGCGGTGCCCCCGCGAGCTGGGCCGCGTGCCGCGCCTCATCGACCTGGGCCTCCAGCGCCGCAACGGACGGCGCGGCAGCGCGAAAGCGCTCTAGGCCCTGCTGTAGGGTCAGCGTCTGGACAGGCGCAACCGGCTCGGCGGCTGCTGCCACACAACAGATCCAGGTGAACATCGGACTCCTCCCCACCGCGACCCAGCAAGGGGAGTGCCAACCGACGACCCGCGTCCCGTGGCGGTCGGGACCGGGACGGGCTGCGCGAGCCGTTCGGAGACCCGGAAGGGGTGTCCGGAGATCCGAACACTCGCTGCGGTGTGTGCCTTGGGGCTCGACCGAGAATGAACGCGCGGCATCGAGGAGGTGCGCGTGGACGATGACCACACCGTCCTTGCGGAACTGCTTCCACGCGGCCTGGGCCGTCTCGGCCACCGCGCGACAGGGACTGCACCAGCCCGCGCTGAGCGAGCATCGGAGCGCAGGAGACCCGGCTGCTCGGATCGGCAAGCCCCGCGGTCGTGTTCGCAAGCGCACGAGGAACCGACGCTGTGTTCGGAGACCCGAACGGGTCCTCGACGCCGGACATCGGCCCACCGTCCGCCCTTGTCTGGCACGATCCCTGCTTGACCGCATCTCCAGGAGGCGAAGATGCGGCGATCAACAATCGCGTTCGGCGGCGCGGTCGTGGTGCTCATCGGGCTGCTCGCGTGGCAGGTGGTGGCGCAGCGCCGGGCCATGAGCGGCCCAGCCGGTGGATCCGGGACGATCGAGGCGACGACGATCCGGCTGTCGAGTCGCGTCGGAGGGCGGATCGTCGAGACCGGCGTGCGCGAAGGGCAGCAGGTCTCCGCTGGCGATGTCCTCTTGCGACTCGACTGCATCGACGCCCGCACCGGACTCGCTAAGGCCGAGGCGCGGCTCGCGGCTGCCCGCGAGCAGGCGAACGCCGCCAGCGAGCAGGCGGTGGCGGCAGGCGCAGCCGCCGGTGCGGCCTCGGAGTCCGCTCGCGCCGCAGACGCGCGTGCGCGCGCTCTCATCACCCAGGGGCGTGCCGCCGATCGGCAGGCGGAGCGCCTCGATGCTGTGCTCACCGACGTGAGCGTCTCGATGCGTGACCAGGCGCGCGCCAGCGCCGAGGGGCTGCTCGCACAGGCTGACGCCGCGGAGGCATCGCGCCGTGCGGGGCGGGCCCAGGCGCGCGCGGCGACGGGGCGGGCCGGCGCCGCACACGCCCAGGCCGCGGCCGCGCGGTTGTCGGCCCAAGGAGTGCAAGCGGCTCAACAGCATGCCCAGGTCACCGTAGCGGAGTGCGACGTCACCGCGCCGCGCGCCGGCACCGTGCAGATGCTGCCCTGGGAGGTCGGAGAGCTGGTCGGACCCGGAGTCACCCTGGCCACCCTCGTCGATCTGAGCACCGTGCAGGCGACGTTCTACCTGCCCAACGCAGACCTCGCTGCGGCGCGGCCCGGCGGGGAGGCCACGCTGCGCGCAGACGCGTGGCCCGAGCGCGCGTTCGTGGGCACGGTGGCCACGGTGGCCACCCACGCCGAGTTCACGCCGCGCAACATCCAGACCCGCACCGACCGCGACCGGCTCGTGTACCGGGTCGAGGTGGACGTCGACAACCCGGAGCACGCCCTGCGGCCTGGCATGCCGGTCGAGGTCCGACTCCAGGAGACCCCGTGAGCGCCCTGGTCGAGGTGGCGGGACTGCACCGCAGCTTCGGCGACACGCACGCGGTGCGCGGGATCGACCTCACGGTCGCAGCCGGTGAGATCGTGGGCCTGGTCGGGCCGGACGGCGCCGGGAAGACCACCGTGATCCGAGCGATCGCGGGGCTGATCGACCCCGACGAAGGCACCGTACGCGTGCTGGGCATGCCCCCCGACGCTCCGCAGGTGCGCGAGGCGGTGGGCATGATGCCGCAGCGCTACAGCCTGTACGGCGACCTGTCCGTGCAGGAGAACCTCGACTTCTTCCGCCGGCTGTTCTGCCTCGATCGCGCTACCGCTGCGCCGCGGATCGAGCGCCTGCTACAGATCACGCGCTTGGGTCCGTTCGTTGCGCGTCGGGCCGACGACCTGTCGGGCGGCATGTACAAGAAGCTCGCGCTGGCCGCCGCGCTGCTGCACGAGCCCCAGGTCTTGCTCCTCGACGAGCCCACGAACGGGGTCGACCCGGTGAGTCGCCGCGAGCTGTGGGCGCTGCTCGGTGACTTCGTGGCGCAGGGCATGGCGGTGCTCGTCAGCACTCCGTACATGGACGAGGCCGAGCGCTGCCACCGGGTCGGCCTGCTCCACGAGGGCCGGCTCCTCGCGAAAGGCAGCCCCGCCGCGCTGGTGGACGGTCTGCAGCACCCCGTCTGGCTCGTCCAGGGCGGCCAGGAGCCGGCGGTACAGGACGCGATCGACGCCGCCCCCGAGGTGATCGCATCGTCTCCCGCGGGCGGCCACCACCGCATCGTGGTGACCCCGGACGGCGCGGCAGCGCTCGCTGCCCGCCTCCACGCGCTCGGCGCCGCCCTGGCCTGCACCCGTGCGGGGTTCGAGGACCTGTTCCTCGTTCGGACCGCGGCATGACGGCCTCGATCACGGTCGACGGGCTGACCCGGCGCTTCGGGGGCTTCCTGGCCGTGGACAGGGTCCAGTTCGAGGTCGGCCGGGGCGAGATCTTCGGGTACCTCGGCGCCAACGGGGCGGGCAAGACGACGACAATCCGGATGCTGACCGGGCTGCTCGCGCCCACCTCCGGCGACGCGGTGGTGGCGGGCCACGCCGTGTCGCGCCACCCCGAGGCGGTCAAGCAGGCCATCGGGTACATGTCGCAGCGGTTCTCGCTGTACCCAGAGCTCACCGTGCACGACAACCTCGCGTTCTTCGGCGGGGCATACGGGATGTGGGGGGCCGCCCTGCGGGTGCGGATCGAGGAGGTGCTGGAGCGGGTCGACCTGACCGGGCACGGCCCGACCCGAACGGCGGCGCTGCCCGGGGGCATGCGCCAGCGCGTGGCCCTCGCTAGCGCGATGCTACACCGGCCGGACGTGCTGTTCCTCGACGAGCCAACGGCCGGGGTGGACCCGTTCGCGCGGCGACGGTTCTGGGCGCTGATCCGCAGCCTCGCGGCGTCGGGGACCACGGTGTTCGTGACCACGCACTACATGGACGAGGCCGAGTACTGCGGGCGCGTGGGGCTGATGGTCGCCGGGCGGCTCCCCGCGCTGGACACGCCGGCGGGGCTCAAGCGCACCCACGTGCCTGGTCGGCTGTGGTCGATCCGGGGAGCAGGCCAGGCCAGCGCCCTGCTCGCCGCGCTTCCCGGGGTCCTCGAGGTGCAGACGATGGGCGCGGGACTCAGGGTTCGGATCGCGGCCGACGCGTCCTGGGACGCCGCCTCGCTCGCAGCGCGTCTGCCTGGTTCCACCGCCATCAGCGAGGAGGAGGCGACGCTGGAGGACGTGTTCCTCGCGGTGGTCAGCGCCGATGCTCAGCGCGCGGGCACGGCGCGCGCAGTGGGGGCGCCGTGAGCCCCTTCCTGACCCGCGTGGGCGCCTTCGCGCACAAGGAGGCGCTGCACATCGTCCGCGACCCGCGGACCCTGTATGTCGGGCTGGTCCTGCCGCTGGTGATGCTGCTGCTGTTCGGCTTCGGGGTCTCGTTCGACCTCGACCACATCCCGCTGATGGTCGTCGACGAAGACCAGACCGCCGAGAGCCGGTCGCTGGTCGCGCTGTGGACCGCAGCGGGCGAGTTTGCGCACACTGGGACCCTCGACCGCGCGGAGGACGCGCCCGACGCGTTCGCGCGGGGTCACGCTGCCGCGGTGCTGACCATCCCGGAGGGGTACGCGGTCGCGCTGGCCCGCGGCGAGCAGGCGACGGTCGGGCTGCTGGTCGACGGCGCCGACGGCCAGTCTGCGCAGCAGGCGCTGACCCGCGCCGACGCCTACGCGCGGATCGCGAGCGCAGCGGTCGCCGGACAGACCGGACCCCCGCCGGTCTTCGCGGTCGCCTGGACCCGGTTCAACCCGGCGGGGCGGTCGGCGCTGTTCCTGGTGCCGGGTGTCTCGGCCTATGTGTTGGCGCTGGTCGCGGTGCTCCTCACCGCGCTGTCGGTCGCCCGCGAGTGGGAGAACGGCTCGATGGAGCAGCTGTTCGCGACGCCCGCGCGCCGCGCGGAGATCGTGGTCGGCAAGCTGCTCCCGTACCTGGGCATGGGGATCGTGCAGGTGCTGCTGGTGCTGACGGCGGGTGCCTGGGTGTTCGACGTGCCGACCCGCGGCAGCCTCCTGGTGCTCGGGCTCGCGAGCCTGCTGTTCATGCTCGGGATGCTCGGACAGGGGCTGCTCATCAGTGTGATCACCCGCAACCAGATGGTCGCGACCCAGGCGGCGACGCTGTCCGCGATGCTGCCGAGCCTGCTGCTGTCCGGGTTCTTGTTCCCCGTCGCGAGCATGCCGTGGCCGCTGCGGGTCTTCTCCCACGTGGTGCCCGCCCGGTACTACATCACGGTGCTGCGGGGCGTGCTGTTGAAGGGCAACGGCTTGGTGGACCTGTGGGGCGAGCTGGTGCTGTTGGCCGTGTTCTCAGCGCTGATGATCGCGGCCTCGACGAAGCGCTTCCAGCGGAGGCTCGCATGAGGCGCCTTTGGACCCAGTTCGTCGCCGTGTTCGTCAAGGAGGTACGCCAGACCATCCAGGACAAGCGGATCGTGGCCCTGCTGACGATCGCGCCGCTGATCCAGCTGACGATGTTCGGATACGCGATCGATCTCGATGTGGATCGGGTCCCCACGGTGGTCGTCGATCTGGACCGCACGCCAGCCAGCCGCGAGGCCATCTCGGGCATGCTCGCGGACGGCACGCTGTCGCTGGTTGATCAGCTGTCGTCCGTGCCCGCCGCTGAGGCGGCGCTCGAGGCGGGCTGGGCCGCGGCGGCGCTGGTGGTTCCGCCCGACTTCGCGGCCTCCCGCACCCGCCGAACGCCGGCCCGAGTGCAGGTGTTGCTCGACGGGACGGACCCGACCCGTTCGTCGGCCGCCGTGGGCGCTGCGAGCGGGTACCTCGCTGGGTTGGGCGGCGGCGTGCCGGCCGTGCAGGTGCGGCCGCGCCTGCTGTACAACCCGGGCCTGTCGAGTCCGGTGTACATGGTGCCCGGGATCACCGGCATGCTGCTGCTCATCATCACGACCGTGGTCACTGCGATGGGGTTGGCCCGCGAGCGCGAGGTGGGCACCCTCGAGCAGGTCCGGGTCACGCCGCTGCCGGCTGGAGTCCTGATGCTCGGGAAGGTGGCGCCGTATGTCCTCATCGGGCTGGTCGACGTGACCGCGGCGGTGGCGATCGGGGCGTGGCTGTTTGCGGTGCCGGTGCGCGGAAGCATGCTGCTGTTCTACGTCCTGACTGCGGCCTATCTGCTGAACACGATCGGGATCGGCCTGTTGGTGTCGACGGTGTCGGCGAGCCAGCAGCAGGCGTTCATCGGCGCGTTCCTGTTCCTGTTGCCCGCGCTGCTGCTCTCGGGCACGATGACGCCGATCCACGCCATGCCCGACTGGCTGATCCCGATCACATGGCTCAACCCCCTGCGGTTCTACCTGGAGGGAGTGCGCGGGGTGTTGCTGAAGGGCGCCACACTGGCGCAGCTCTGGCCCCAGCTCGCCCTGCTGACAGCGATGGGCACCGCCGTGCTGACCACGGCGGCGCTGCGCTTCCGGAAGCGGGCGGCCTGACCGCCCACGAGACTCTCAGTCCGCGGCGAGCGGACCCTGGTCGATCCGGACCACCTCGTCGGCCCGGCGGTCGACGTAGTAGATGTTGCCGTCGACACCCAGCTTGATGCCCATGATGGCGCCGGCGTCCGTCTCGATGCGGCCCACCTCCTCGCTGC
>Ga0316189_10000453_pt1 | contig 40766 bp, 73 predicted proteins | sample LowCovwburrow_MG_FD_204930 | JGI IMG/M metagenome (GOLD analysis project Ga0316189, IMG submission 204930) | Coastal sediment microbial communities from Maine, United States - Lowes Cove worm burrow | ecosystem: Environmental > Aquatic > Marine > Coastal > Sediment | place: USA: Maine...
TAAGCTTCTCTTCTTCTTTCTATAAACTCATCAGGTGTCTCTCCCTCTACAAAACCACTACCAACACCAGCCGTTTTTATCTTCTCTAACCGTTGCTCCTCTAGTAATAATATCTGACCTTGTTTTTCTTTAATAAGAGTTAACGCAGCTTCTGCTTTGGCCTGTGCTATTATAGACACGGTAAATGCATCTACAGCTTTCTTTGCTTCATCGTAATTGTCAGCATTAGTAATAAGTTCTGTATTAAACTCTTTAAAATCTTTATTAAGAACTCTAACAGCTCTAGCTTGGTCTTCGTCACTAGCCTTCTTATCTAGTAGTATATCTGTTAATATCTTAAACTCTGTAACATTTTCGCCAGCTATCTTAGCACCTTCTTTCATGGTGTCGTTTAAATCCTTTTGAGCTTGACCACCAGCTAACAAAGCATTAAACCAATTAGTTTGCACAACGGCTGTTAATGCTTGAAATGCAACTACAATACCCAAAGGCCCTAACATCGCCACACCCATAGCTTTAAGCGCATTTGTAAACCCTCCAGTCTTTTGAACTAAAGTACCGAACAAAGAACCTAATTGAGAGGCATTATTTGCCATCCCTTGAATACCGAAAGCAGAATCCGAAGCACCTCGACCAAGTTCTTGCACAGCCGTATTTGCTAAACCACTAGAGTCATAAACCTTTTTAGTAGATTTAGCTAAGTTTTCATTTGATTTCACAAGAGCTTTACCATTAATAGCTCTTTGCTTCTGAAGCGATTGCAGTTTTTGCTCCTCTAGTCTTAGTTTTTGTAATGCTTGACGATATTTAAGAGTACGACCATCTAAAGACTTTATTTGTTTTTCAAGGTCTTTAATCTTAATCTTAGATTGAGTTATTGTTAAATCAATTTTTATTACTTTCTCAATAGCCATGCTCTCTTGATTTTTTCTTTATTTTGTTTCCAATCGGTAGTATATTCGTACTTTCCTTTGGCTATTTCCGTAGCTTCTCCAACGTTATAATAATCGAACTTGTGAAGCATGTTTAAAACTGTCTCTAACATATTATCTTTTTATAACTTTACAATACCAACCGTTCACAACAATTGAACAGTCTTTATCTGTAGTTATCTTAAATTGACCTCCGTTATCTAAGGTGTTTAAATCCCCCATGTATATTCCATTATATCTACTAACAGTCCTAGTTGCAACATTTTTATAATCTCTACTAGATATGAAAGGTATAGAATAAGAACCAGCACCTGTACCTAGAAATAACTCAACGCTAATTGAGGTATTAACGGAAAGTGTTGTTAACAAAAACTCTAGTCTTATGTCAACCATATCACCCAACTTCAACTCACTCCAATCAAACATATTCGTGCTTGAATCCCATACGTCTGTAACACCTATTGGGGGAAACAACTTATTTGTAAAAGCACCAGCGGCGTCATTTGTCATTGAAACTGGACTTCCTGCTGCTGTGACTGATATAGAAGAACCGCTATCGTTGTAGTCAAAAAAACCATTCTTTTGCCCCTCAACACCTGTGTATAACTCTGTAAAATTATTATTAACCTTTATCATTCCCGTTCTTAACGGTTCACCGTCTCCAGAACCAGCTGAAGTACCTACGTCTAAAAATTCTTGTGCCATATTATATGTTATCTAATGTTATCGTTACGTTGTCTAATGTTATATCCTCTCTATCTAATGAAACACTAAACAAAGGAGTTAAGTCTAAGTTTATAGCATTTATTAACTTGAATTTAACCTCTCTTGTTTTAATGTTTACATTCATGTTGTCAATCCTGTAGTAATCATCCTTAATCTCTAACACATCGTTTAAGTTGATGCTCTGTATCACGTTATAAGGCAAATCTTTTACGGTTATGCTGTAAACTCTTCTTTTCTCGCTAAAAACACCCTCAATATAGTTTTGATGATGAGTTTTATATATCGTCTCAGTAATTAAATTACCGTTATACTCATTAAACTCTTCACCAAATACCGTAGAGAAAACAGGAGCATCGACACCTAAAGTATGCATAGGCATGTTTAATGCGTAAAAAGGTGTACCCACATTAGAATCACTTATTATTTTTATAGGTGAGTCCATGACTGTATAATAATTGTAATGTAAATGCGCTTTTGGTTGTGTAGCTTCTATGTTTTCATCAGCTAACAAAGCATATTGTAAGTTCACTTCATCTGTAGCGTTTAAATCTATTATCCTTTCATAAACTATCTGTTCGAACGGCACATCATACTTTAACTCACTTCCATCAACTAATTGACCGTTTGCATCATATATAGACAATTCTAAATCCCCATAAGCTATATCATTATTCCTTTTAGCAAACTCAGTATTTAATAAAGATGTCGGCTCTTTGAATGTGTATTTTATTTCGTTTAATATTTTACCTTTCGATATTGTTATATTTCTATAGTCAACAAATTTATCTATATTATAAACCTTTCCTTTTCTGTAATAATTCACTAAAGAATCAACATAAACAGAACCGTCTTTCTGAACTATTGCAACTAATTTATATAACTTAAATAAGCCACTTAGATAATCTATAACTTTTAAGTCTGGTATATTGTCCGAAACAATATAATCAGATTCAATTATTCTAAATGGAGAATTCGATGTGAAGAATGTTATAGGGTCAGTGTATCTCTTTATAGTCATGTCATACTCCAAAGGTTCGTTTGCCTCAATCTCAAAAGTTATCTTTTTAAAACTATTGAAATTAGATACAAATAAGTTGTCTTTAACATCACCGTTAAAACCTTTATCATATATAACAACACCATCAGACTTTACTATAAGTTTAAAATCTACACCCTCAAACCCACTGCCTATATTCAAAGAATAATTTATGTAGTATGTTCCTGTCTCTTCATTTGCTAGTATTACGTTTCCAACTGTTGTAGGATCATTAGTACTTACTATAGGTACCTCCTCTTTAAATATGTTCTTAATTTTACCGCTTAAAAGCATGTATAAATTAGAGAACTCATTGCCACCAAAGAAGTCTCTACTAAAAACTAAATTATATTTAGTCTCAATAGCTTCAATTATAGTTAAATTCTTTATACTTGCTTTAGGTTCGCTAAACTTTACACCACTATTAGCATCAGCGCCGTTGTAGTATATATTTGTTTGAGTATCGTTTACAGGTGTTGCATTGGAAGAGTCATAAAGATATCTTCTATTACCGAATAAAGACATTATTATATCACCTTGATTAACCAACCTACTACCCACATTGATAGAATCATGAGCAAAATCCAAAGCACTAAAATCTAAATCAGACAATTTATCATCTGTAAGTAAGTCTTTTAAAGTTACTAAGTTACCAAAGAAGTCTAAAGAGTAACTACTAGGTCTATTAGATTTCATTACTACTTTATTCAGTCTAAACTTGCCGACTTTATAATTAATACCGTTTAGCTCAATTGTACCATCAATCTTCTTCCTAGCATCGAACCCGTTTACGACATTAGCGTTATAGTAGTGTTTAAATATCCTATTATTAACATCACTAGCGGGAACACTAAAAGAATTAGATGTATCTGTAAACACCTTCTTTATATCTTCAATATCAGATACTTTGTTTTTTATAACAATATCTTCATCTTCAAATAAATCAAGTCTATCAGTGCCTAAATAAAGTGCTGTTATCATATATTATTAACCTCGTTAAATGCATAATCAAACTCAATGTTGTAGTTAATAAGCCTCTCTCTTTGCCTAGTCTTAAACTCTTGATTAGATTTAGAAACCCTTACAGGTGTAAAAACAGAACCATCGTAAATCCATGAGGTTCTCTTTATTAACAACTGCTTTATTATTTCGTTATTATCCTCTGACATAAACCCACTATTAATACTAAAACTTGATTTAGCGGATTGATTGTAATCAATATCTTGATGCACACCATCTAAAGGTTGACCATCACCACTTTCGTAAGTCTCACTACTTGTTTTAATAGAGTCTTTTTTGTCTTTAAAGAATGTTACAGACTGTAATTGCCCCTCTTTGTTTATAAAGAATATATCTTTAGGAGAGTATCTTAATTCATTATTAATAATAAGCGTGCAAACAACCGAGCCGTTGTAACTAATTTCAATGAACTCCTCTTCAACAGCTTCAGCGACATTAACCCAAACAGATTTAACAGATTCACCTGAATTAATATTCAAGGGTTCTGTATATGATTTATTTATAGTGTTATTGGGGTATGAAACAATCAATACATCAGTAGGTACTGTCTCGCTAAGGAACACGGGTAAAGAAAAGAAACTATTGCTATTTACATTCACCTCTTCTACACTAGATAAAACCCCATTACTAGGAGTACTACCATTTACCCCATCTATTCCGTAAGTATATCCTTTTAATGCAATGTCTGTATCTATAAATTCTGGAGATTGAGCCACATCGTTTATGTAATATATAACTTGACTTTTAACCCATACTTGGCTATTAGTAGATATCAATTCAGTCGTAGCAGATTGATACAGGTTAACACTTAAAAAGTCATTTACATAAGGACTGATATTAACATTGGAATCTCCTAGCCTAGCTAAAGGGTTAACGTTCTCTATCTCATAAGATGCTGTTACTGGAACACTTGTTTTATCTCCATTCCACACGTATAATTCTAGTATATACTTATCAGGCGTTATACCACTGCTTGGACTTAACCAAGGAATAGTTTTGTAATGTGGTGATAATGTTTTTATCATTTTAACGCTTGTTTTAATAGTTTATCCACTTCTAATGAGTAGTTGTTTACTAATTGTTCAGGTAGTCTCTCGAAAGCAGCTGTAAATGGTTTAGTAAAGAAATTAGTTGTCTTTAATCCTTTATTGTAAATACTACTAGATATCAAACTAGCTGTTTGTTTAAATGTCATAAACCTACCAGTCTTTCTATCTCTGAATTGTATTCGCTTTCTATTTACGTAAGTCTCTATACTATCACTTAAACCACCTTTCTTTCTGCCACTTCCTGAACTTTTACCGAATCTAAAAGGACTGGTCGGAGCTTTTAAACTACTATTCTTTCCTCTTACACCCTTATCAACAAACTTTCCGTAGTCGTCCATTAAGAACTCTAGTTGAAAGCTATTTTTACTTATCTTTAACTTATATTGAATAGAGTTATATAAACCCTTTGTATCATTCTTACTCTTCTTTGTTAAAGCTGTTTTAGACTCCTTTACGACAACTTTCCCAAACCTATTTAAACTATTTGTTAATTCTTGCTTTCCTAACCGCATAGTGAAATAGTTGTATTTGGCATTTCAACAGTAAAACTAAGTATCCAACCGTCTAAGGTGTTTGTTCCTTCGTCTAAAGTTTGTTGAAGTGTTGGGTTTTCGGTAGTAGATATATCTGAGTCAGTAAAGCCTGTGTAAATCTTTGACCATAGTCGATTCAAAATAGCCAACATTTCGTTAAGGTTGTCAACCTCATTATCCTGAAGCCAAAACTTATCAGAAACCACTTCTTTATTTATATCCCTAACAGCGTGAGCTCCTAGTTGTACGTTAAATGAAACTGTAGAGCCATTGCTAAATTGAGCATCACCGATAGACACATGAACTAACGGAAATATATTCTTTTTATCTAAATCTAATCTATTAAAACTGCCTTGAGTTATAGTATTAACCAAGGGGTCAGCCTCGGCTAATGCTTTTATAAAATATAGTAATTCCGTATAATGATTTAAACCTCCTGCCATTCTTATAATATTTGTACGTCTTTACCTTTTGTATGTATCGTGTGCTTTAACTTATTACTGTCGTTACGTATCGCCATTACTCCATGAATTGCGAAGATGTTTTCTTTACCTAGCTTTCTTATCTTAAAATAGTCACCATCCGCTAAGTCGTATATAGTGGCAAAGAATCCCCATTTATTAAAATAATCTAAAGCGACTGATCCGTCAGTTGTTCCGCCTTCATATATCTCAGGAAAGGCTTCTCTAATTCTTGATACAAGGTCAAAAAAAAACCCATAGCTCCATTTACTACGTTCATTTTACATTGCTTCATTAATTCGGCATAGTCACCTGTACCATTGTACTCAACTATGGAGTAGTTGTTAAACTTACCGCTCTTCTTAATAGGTCTAAATAAAACAGCCATTAACTTATTTATGTTATTTGGGTCATTCGCATATCTAATAGCATCAGTGTATTCGTTAGCGGTCATCTTGTCAATATTTGGAATAAATCCAAACTCAATCCCGTCTAAAACAAATCTATTCACAAACTCAGATTGTACATCCATAGCACCTAAACAAAGCATATATATAGTATCAATTTCTTTCTTTGAAATATCACCCATCAACGCAATATCAAGACCCGTAAATATGTTAACAACCTTTTCCTTATACAAAGGGTCATCGTCATTTTCACGCATCAATTCGTAAGCCATAGACTGCTCTAATGTTACATCTGAAATGTTTTCGGGTATGTTTATTTTAAGCTCCAATCAATCTATTTTAATGTTATACTATAATAACTATAAATTAAATGATTTGTTACTATTATCTAAAGTCTATGTAACCAGAGCCGCCACCTAAAGAATGATACACAGCGTATCTAATAGCGTCTATTAAATGATTCCATGTATCTTTATATAGTTTAGCTCCTTTGTCTGCGTACACATGGTTGTTAAACTCCTTAACAATATTAAAACTATTCTCTTCTACTATTATTCCGTAGTCTTGTAGTATCATAATACCAGCAGATATCGAGCCTTGACCTTTTTTAACAGCTCTAATATTAACTCTCAACTTCTTTACTTCAACAATCAATCTAGGCTCAGCACTATCTGCAACTATCAAACCATTACCAGCGTGCGCCTTGTTTATCTCAGCTATCTGAGAAGTAGTTAAGTGTGGTTTATATAATAATTCTTTTACATATATCTTCTTCAGGCTCTTATCAATCGCAACAGCTACTAATGTCGTAGGATCTGAACTAAAACCGAAATCTTGACCGTATATCAACTGTAAGTTATCAGGATTGAAAGCCCCATGTTTCCAATTAGTTATGACAACTCCTTCAGCTCTAGTCTTAAACCCTCCTAATATCTTGTGTTTGTATTCTTTGTAGTCTTTAAGTACTTTATTAGGTAGTAAATCTCTTTTATCTACAGAAGTGTCTAAGTATATTTGATAGTTCTTTCTTAGAGCCTCATACTCATTCCAATTGGCTTCTGTCATATTCTCCTTACCATTATCTAAGTAAGTAGAGTGTATGTAAAGAGTATTGTGCTTAACACCATTGAATCCTTCAGGAACATCTGTATAAAATTGTTCATACAGCCAATGCTCTGTCGTTGGTGGGTTGAACACTATAATAGATAAGGTTTGTACATCTTTGGCACGCATGGACCTTTTAGTCTTGTTCCATGACTCGTAGCTCTCTAACTCCTCCCCTTCGTCAGTCTCAAATATACTAAAGTCTTCTAATGATTTAAGTTTTGCGGTTTGAGTACCTACACTTGTCTTTTGACCTGTAATAGATATTTTACCCACCCTTTCATTACCTTGATTGTCATTCTTTAAAGAGTATATCTTATTTGCTAATACGAAATCTGATTCCATACCTAGCATTTCTATCCTATTCTCTAAGGCTTCTGTAATCGAATTATCAGTACTTGACATTGTTTGTCTAGTGTACAAAACTCTATGACCATAGTCTCTTGCAGCAATAGGATTAAAACAACTCAAAGCAAATGACTTACCACTATCACGACCTCCAGACATTAACACTGTGGTTACTTTGGATAAGTTAATCCAATACTCTTGCTCTTCGCTATTATACAAATCAGTAAATGACCTATCATTCACAACGTTACGTGCTTCTAATAGGTCAAATAATGGCTGATATATGTCTGAGAATGTTACTTCCAAATGTCGTCTTCTATTTTTTTTAAATCACTGTCTTTCTTGTCTTTATGTACCCTATCTATCCATTTATTAGAAACAAACATATCATCATAATGCTTTTTATCCAATAGATATGCTAAACCTTTTTTTATAGATGGTATTTCTACAACTAAAATATCTTTATAAGTATTTAGATTATATTCCAAGTTATGTATAAAAATAAGCTCAACACCACTACCTATGTGCTTACACGAACTAATCATATCATCAAACGCTTTCATATTCTTTTTAATTTACCAAAATTATCCTTAATGTTTTTAGCGCATAAGTAGGTGTCAGATATATTATTCCATTCTATCTCACTAAACTTTAAATCAATACCTATTATTGATTGAAGATACTTGAAGTTGTCATTAATTTTCTGCATACCACTGTACATTGTCTCACCATCACCAGCCCCTTGTTTACTTCCTATATTAACCTCCTTTAACATTTCTTTTATTCTTAAAATTAATAGTAACCTTATCGGTTACAATATCACCTTTCTTTTGTTTATTATGCTCTTCGTATAAAGCAATCAGCTTATTCTGTTCTTGTATTGCCTTTATCTTATCCGACGCTCTTTCGTCTTTTGACTCTATGATATCATCTAATCTTTTAAGTTGCTTAGACATCGTTATACCTAGCTCATTTGCCTTGTTTGATGTCTTTGTGTTCATGTACTCTTTCATTCGAGGAATTTCGACCAACGTTCTAAATGAGGAGTCGGCACTTTCATAGCTTGAATCAGTATAGAATTTTAAGTAAGCTTGTGTACCGTTAAATCCATTAATAAACCATTCATCTATAACTAAGCAATACTTTTTAAATGTCGAGTCCTTCATATTAAAACTTCTTTCTTGTTCTAAGATACTTACCTAAGCTATTCCATTTACCTATTGATTGCTTTCTCTTCTCCAACCTTGTTTCTGTTGTTGTAACCATTATTCATTGTTTAATTCTGTCATTATCTTAACCACTGTAACGAAGTCTCTATCCAACCAGTCATCTACAGTCGTTCTACCACTTGTTACTATGATCCAATCATCCATCTACCTATATTTACTAATCCTATTACGGTTGTAAAAGCACCAATAATAAACACTAAAGTAAATAGAGCTGCTAATACTAATTTTTTATGTTTCATTTTTCAATATCTTTAATCTTATTGATTGTATCCTTCTAAATACATCTACTTTATAAGTTCCTTCTCTCTCTGCTATAGATTCGTAAGTGTCTCCTTCTGAGTGTAGCTTTAATATCCTCTTATCAAATTCACTAAGACTGTCTATGTATTGCAAAACTTTAATATCCTTATCTTCTAATTCAAAAGATTGTGAGGTTGATGGCTGGTCAATTAAGCTATCAATATCAATAAAGCTTATATTCTTCTTAAACTTATCTTTAAAGCTATTTAACAATATAAAATAAACATATCCGTCTGTTAACTTCTCGCTAGGTATTTTTCTGTTATGAACTTTAACATACATGTCTTGCACTAAATCTTCTGCATCTTGTTTGTTTTTACATAGATTAAATGCTGTGCTTATCCATTTATTATGCTTTCTAGAGAGTTTATCTAACATATATGTATTAATATAACTTTAATTATTGTGAATTGTTACTTTTTGAAAACCTCCCATCAATTTTTAAATATCAAGGAGGGAAAACAAAAATTATATTTTAAAAAGGTAAATCGTCTGGTTCTGCGTTATTACTTACAGCTGGTTGTAATTGTTCTACTGATGGTAAGTCTTGTGCTTCTACCTTTTCAATTCTCCAACCAACAATAGAGTTAAAGTACTTGGCAACCCCCTCTGGATTAATCCACTCTTTACCACGAATATTAATAGATACTTTAATGTCATCGCCTACCTTGTAAGAGTCTATTAAATCCACCTTGTCTTGGCGTAATTCTAATTGAATCATTTGAGGGTATTGGTCGTCTGTTGTTAATACAAATTCTCTCTTTTGAAATGTTCCAAACGTTTGTGTTTCGTTTATTAGTTTAATCTTTCCTGTTACTTCCATGTTATTTATTTAATTGTTTTAATTCGTTCTCTAATATTTCATTTTTTGTAATAGTATTATCGTTTATCGCCTTCTCTAACACAAGCCATAAATAAACCAATAAATAAAGATACTAAAACACAACCTATTATAGTGATTGTTACTGATATAATTGTTTTATTTACAGCATAAAGAAAAACAGAAACGAGTGCTATAAATGAAAATAATACATCTTTTGAAATTGCTTTAACGTCTTCATCTGTTATTTCTCTTTTTAATTTATTATTTTCCATTATTTATTTGTCTTTAGTTCTTAAATATTCTACTTGACTCTGTAACTTATGTATATAAAGCACAGCATCCATTAACTCCTCTTTTAAGTGCTGTAAGAAGTCATCTTTATTATTGTCTTGTAAAGTTGTATTATATTTATTGATACCTATACAGCTTCTAATATCAAATTCTTTCTTTACTTCTTCTACTATTTTATCTTTCATGCTGCAATATACTTTGTTTATGTTTAATATCCTAGTAATTATTTAATTATTTAAAAAGTTAGTTAATTTTTCTTTCCAATCTTCTGGTATTGATTCCATTAAGTCATCTATATCAAAACATTCTATTTCATCCTCAATAACAGCTTCTGTATCTCCTAGTTCGTGATGTCTTGCTAAGTAAGCAGTGTATAAACCATCTTCAAATTGTATTTGTATTTTGTACATATTATATCATTTTACGTTGTAAGAAGTCCATGTAAGACTTGTTAGATACTTTATATTGATGTTGTGATTCCTCGCAAAATAATATTCTCTGCACTGTTCCTTGTTCTGTAAAGATTGTTTTAAGTAATCTAATATTAACCGACCCACTAACAGGACACGCCCATTTAGGCAAACCTTGCTTAACAGCGTTATTAGTAACACTTCCAAAGTATGGCTTTAATGTCATATAAAGTTCTTCAGTTGTTACAATATCCCCCTTATTATAATCTACCATTTTTTGTAGATACTCAATCTGTTCGTCCTTAGTCCCATACTCTATCATATCCCACATATGTATTCCTTCGTGAGATTGTTTTAATGTTAACCCAAAATATTTAGCCATATAAGCCATTGAGTAACTAGGTAATCTAAAGTATCTTTTAGCCATTCTGTAAATATCAAAAGATTTTACATACCTATCTACAAATAAACGGTGCTTTGCAGCTCTTGTGTTTATTAACTTATTATCAAATGAATTATTGTTTTGACCTATTACCATTGAAGCCTTGTTGTAGTGTTTTAAAAACTCCTCTAACATCTTTTTATCGCAATGATTATCATCCCATCTTAAATCATAAACTTTATCTTGACCGATATACTTCCAAGCAATAGATATAATAGTTGTCTCACTCCTTGTTTGAGAGTGGTTTATATATTGCTTCCCAGTATTCCACACGTCAACCTTTATTCTACTTGTTTCAATGTCGTAGGTAATTATTTTATCATCTACTAATTGAGAAGCCTTAATACCTAAATTAAGTTCTTTTGCGTAGTTTCTAATGGTTCTCTTAGTTACGTTTAAAAACTCGCTCAATTCCTTTTGAACTTGCTTTCTAGGCTTATTACTAGAGTATTGGTCTATTATTAATTGTCTATTCTTTTTACTAAGTTTATCTACACTCATAGTTTATTTATTAGTTAATAATTAGCTTCTTTGTCTAGTTCTTCTAAAAAGTGTCTAGGATTATCTAACTTAACAGTCCATTCACCCCTATAATCCTTAAAAGTTATTTGAACATAATCCTCTTCTGACGTTGTTTTCTGTACTTTTTTAATATTCCAAGTTGTTTTCATATTCTTTATATTAGTTTACGCAATATAGTACTTCCTTTTAACTTTTCAAATACTTTTATCATTTATTTATTGTTTTAATTGTTAATTCAAACTGTTTTCCGTGTTATACATAGGTTTGTTGTTTGGTAAAAGTGTTGTTATATCTAGTTGTGAAACATTAAAGGGTTCTAGTATAAGTTATTTCACCATCTACATAATAATTCAATTCCTTGCCATTTCCAGCTACACTAAAAGTAGTTCCTTTTGGGTACATCTTTTTTAAGTCGCTTAAAGATTTAATTTTAATTTCATTGCCTTTTAAGTCCTTTAACGTTTCACAACAACGTGTAACAGTAATTGCTTTTAATTTTCTTTCTAAAGACCTTACTTCTTGTCTTAGTTGGGTATTTTCATACCTCATTCGTTCGTAATCTTCTAGTTTTCTTTGGTTTTCTTCTGCTAAATATGTTAATTCGCTCATTGTATTTTTATTAAGTTATTTATAATTTCACGCAACAACGGTTACACAAATACGTTCTAAACAATTATTGTTGGCTTGGTGGTTTTATAAATCGGTCACTAAAATACATGGTTTCTAGTCCGTAATCATCTAGCACTTTTGTATGCGTTCTGTCTTGGTATAGTTTTTTATAATACTTTCCTGCTGTTAAACCGTCTACATTACTATTTACACACAATAACTGTAGAGAACAACGGTTATAGTTAATATTTTCTAATTGCTCTTCTAAAAAGTCAATGTATTTTTCTTGGTCTGCTATTAACTGTATTTTCGTAGACTTGTTAATATAGTCTTTTCTATTAGGTCTTTTCATTTTATCGCTTATTTATTAATTTATGTTTTAATCCACCACTACTAACCATAACCAAATACGCAGACGTTATGCCACAATTACTTTTTATTTAAGTATGTATCATATACACAACATTTATTTAAGTTTTTTTTGCCTTTCTTAAAAATAGTACAGTATATAACACCAAATAAGATTAATGCTACATCTAGTTTTTGTTTACTATATTCAACATATTACTCAATATCGGTTAATTTGTGTATTATACTAAACATTACTGCACAAATCTTATTTGAATACGTTCTAAGTAATTAAATGGTTGTGATGGTACTGTATGTATTTAAACAATACATCGTTATAACTATTTTCTATGTTCATATTTGAAACATATACATTAGGTCTAATTTCTTTAAAATACTCTTGTCTAAACTCCTTAAATGTTAATTCATCTTCACTATTTAACTCCAGAGAACTACCTGTAAAATTAATAGCTACTTCTTCCCTTATTTCCTCAAGGGTCTGTATTGCTATATTGCTTCCATTATAACCATCGTCTATTAACATTTGGTTAAGGTCTTTTAATTTACTTTCTAATTTACTCATTGTTTCTTTATTTAGTTTATTGTTAATTCACGCTACAAATCTTACAGTGTTTAGTTGTAAAACATATTGCTTAGTTTATTATATGCTATGATGCCTATTGCAACTATCACAGTATTTACTATCTATTCTTTTTTCGCTTTTACATTCGCAAAACGATTTTACAACATCGTATAAACTTAATTGCTCTTTATGGTAATTACTTGCAAACTCTTTCATTGCATTTATTATATGTCTATTAGCATCACCTATTTCAACATTATTTAAGTGCTTATTTAATATTCTTTGTGCTTTTATGTTCATTGTCTTTTTATTAATTTCTGTTATATTTTATCCGCAACTAAGCTTATACGTAATACGTTGTAAGTAATGCTTGTAAAAAAGGCCACCACTCTTATGTTTTCACTCAAACTCAATAGAATCTGAAACTTCATTACCCCAAACATCCCAATTTTCACCAGAAGTTCTTGCAAACATTTCTAATCTATCTACATTTGGAAACCAACTCTCAATCATATCTCTAACTTTCAGAGGTTTTTTACTATGTTTAGTTTTCTTTTCTTTTATAACACTACTAATTCTGTCTTTTGGTTTTGGAGGTGAAAATTTACCTTTAGTGCAAACCATTAATATTTCGTGTTGGCCTCTAAACCAATAACCCATTCCAATAGTTTCCTTATCCCAAATGCAATGAGTTTTATATTTAAAACCCCAAGCCTTTATTAACTTAAAACTTTCTTCTAATTTTGGAGAAGTAGTCCACATATAAAGCACTGCGTTTTCTTTGGCTAAGTCTTTAACTGGTAAATCACACATTTCTTTAATTGTCATTGTTGGGTATTGGTTTTCTATCTTTCTGCTATTGCTTTTGCTAAAGCTATATCTCCAAGCAGGGTCTGCATAAATCACATCATATTTCTTACTCATACTTAATTTTATTTTTTATCAAAAATAATGGCCTTTTTCCCAATCACTACGTACAACACTGTATAAAATTAATTACTACTTTATTGTATATTTAAAAAGGCTTATTACTTATATTAGTTATTTGTTTTACTTATTATTTTTTTGCTTGGCCACCGTAACTAATCTTATACGATTACGTTATAAACAATACTATTTTTTGCCCTCTACACGTGCTAGGCTTATCAATAAGTCTTGTATGTAGTTCTTTAGGTCTTTATCTTCTTTTATGGCTAGTATCTTTAAAGGCTTAACGCAATCTTCTGGTATATCTATTAATTTTCTCATTGAGCTATATTTTAGTTGTTTTTAGCTCATAACAAGAACATTCGTTAAAGTCAGTATCGTAACTTTCGTTGCAGTTATGGCAGTATATCAAACTCATTGTTTTCTTCTTTTTTTTTGTTGAAATTTAATAATCTTCTATTTAAATAATTAAGTCTATCCTGAGTCATCTTTCTTTTTTTTAGATAATTCCTCTCTAACTTTATTAAATCCATTTCTTTTAAATGTATTTCTTGTTCTATTTCATACCCTATAATTATAGTCCTGTATTCAATAGGTAAATCGTTAAATTGTTTAGTGTAAGTTTTTTTCATTATTAATATAGTTTTTCGTTCAACGATTCTACTTTTTTACATAATTTACATTGTTCAATACAAGGGTTATTATTATATGGACCATCATCTTGGTTACAATAAAAATAAAACGAAGTATCATTTTCTGCTTCACTCATAATTAAACACTAATTGATTTTATATTTTTAATACTATTTAAAATTTCTTTTATTTTTAATAAACTTTCATTGTTTGGGTTATTCTTTATTTTTATGTTAAAATCCATTTTATCACTAAAAGTATATCCTTTAACTTCTTTAAATAAATCTTTAAAAGCTATTTGCTCTTTAGAAAGAAAATCTTTGCAATGGTAAAAATTCAAATAACTTAATGTATCTCCATTAGTTAATATAATTTTAAAAGTAATCTTATCTCTTTTTTTAGTAGGAACTAAAGCTACTTTAATTTCAAATCCGTTTTGTATTTTATTGTAAATTTCTTGAGTTGTCATAATATAGTTTTTAAAGGTTTGTTTCTAACTTCTATTCAAAGATACATTATATGTATCTACCATAAACTTATCTTCATAAAGGTAAACGTCTTTCCAATTTTCTTCTTGCCATTTCCTAAAAAGTAACAGTTCACGTTGTTGGTTAACATCGGTTAAAGTTAATTGCTTAGCTTTTGCATAATCTTCAATAGCTTTGTATATCTCGTTTATTTCTCTTTTACAATCTATTGTTAAACTAAAGTAGTTTTCATCTATAAATTCTTTTATTTCTTCCATTTTTATTTATTTAATTTTGTTCATAATTTACGCAACTAACCTTAACCACATACGTTCTAAGTAATTAATTAACCTTTTTAATTAAGTCATCAGCAACTTTGTCAAATTTGCAATTATTTAAGTCAACCATATTATTGTGGTCTAGGCTTTCTAATTGGTTAATTAACAATTCCCTTTGACTGCCAACATCGGGTATAGATAATTGCTTTACATATTCCTCGTTTATTAAGGTTAGTGTGTCTACACAATTTTCTATAACATCTTTATCGTGCTGCTCTTTAGGTAAGATGTATTTTACCATTATTCTTAACTCTTCTTTTAAGTCCATATTTACTATGTTTTGTTATTAATTCACACAACTAATACTATGCCTTTTCGTTCAATATTCAAATATAACAATAATACCCTTTAGAATCATTCTAAATTAGAAGTCTACTTGTTTAGGAAAAGCTTCGTTTAATGTTGGTGTTGGGAGTTCTTCTCTTTCTTTAAGTTCTTTTTTTTCTCTTTTACCTAATATCTCGTATTTATCCACCAAATATCCTATAATGTCATTTTCTTTAAATTGAGGGGTTTCCATCATAAAAACATTTATCTTAGTTGGCTGCCATTCTAATATTATAGGGTTTTCAGTTGTTGTTTGATTACCTCCTGTGTGCTTATTCCTTACATGCTCTACTCTTATCTGGTTTAAACTAGAGCCACTTTCTCTATGTATAGCGCAAGTGTTGTGTGCTTTATTTAAAAACCATCCACCTTCAGCTTGGTAACTACTAACAGCTCCCTCCTGCCTTTGACCACTCATGTTAGGATGCTGTGTTATATGCACCGAGCAAACATCTTTAGTGAACTTTAACAATTCCAAACTAGCAGCAACCCCGTCTGCGTAACCATTTCCAGTATCTTGCCATCCATTTTTAAATGAGTTTATCGGGTCTAATAACATACCATGCACATCAACACCGTCATTTATCAACCCTTTAGCTACTTCTGTTGCTGTTTTAATGTCATCTACTTTTATAAATATAAAATGCTTATCAAGCCATTGCTCCGCTTTCTTAAATAATTCTGGATTAGTTTTTTTTACATTATTTGCAAAATCCCCTAATATGTAATTCATTAAATTTAACTTCATACTCCAAGAACTGTTCTCTTGGAACGCCACAACCCAAATAAGATTATTTGATATTGTGAATATTAGTTGTAGTATTTGATAAATTGTAGTTTTACCTTGACCTTTTTTTCCCGTTACTATATAAAATTCATTTCGTTTACATAAAAAGTGATTATCAATTACTGAAATAGTGCTTTTAAAACCATGTGGTATTTTACCAGTTAGATAGTCGTCTAAGTCTTGATTTATTTCATTTTTATTAATTATGTGTTTTTTGTAATCAAATACATCTTCTAATCCGTATTTCTTGCTTTTATCTATTCTTTCTATCATATTAGCTAAATCTATTTAAGCATTCGTTAATCATTGTATCTAATTGCTCTGTAACAACGTCCAAAGTGTATTTTTCCTCGAACTCCTTTAAATCTATTTGCAAGCCGTCTTCTTTAAACTTGTCGGTTAATTTAATAATTTGATTACTATGTAGTTCTTTATGAAAGGCTGTGTAAAAATTAGCCAAAGGCAAGTTTAAAATACTAGACAACTCCTTTTTAGGAATGCTATCGAATACAGTAGATTCGTAGTGTCTAATTCCTTGATTCAATAAATATATGTATAATTTACCGAATAATTGGTTATTTTTTATAGTTTCGCTTCTTTGTCTATTAACCCAATCTATTAAGCAATTAACACTATCTATGTCGTTCTCGTTAGGTTTAAATGATTTTTCAGAAGAAAACCTCCATGCAATTCTTTGAACCGCTTTATCTAAATCGTACTTACTAACTTTGTTTTTCATAATATTGATTCATAAGGATTAGGGTTATTATTAACTACTTTTTTTATATCCTGCCTATTAAACCAATTTGTAAAGTGTGTTTTATAGTCTTTTAAAGTGTTCTTTTGCTCGCTAGTTCTTATCAAATGATTATCAAAGTCTGTTAAATATTTTTTAACCGTGTCTAAATTAGATTTAGTTTGCATTGCTGTTATTTCAATGTAAGAAGAGTCTTTTAATATTTGATTCTTGAATGCAGTGTTATTTATAGAACTTTCTATTTCTTTAATTGAATCTATTAAGGTTATTTGTGTAGTATTTTTTAATATATCTTCTTCTCTTATCTTATCTTCTCTTAATAGTTGAGGTTGTGTTGAACATGAATTTAACACTTGTTGATGTTGTGTTAAATTTATGTTACTTTCTTGTTGAAGTTTTTTTAATTTCCTAGCCTTAGCGGATGCTTTACCACCTCTACTTCTTAACTCACTTCTTTGTTCTCGTTCTTCTTTTTGTTCGTTTAAAAAACTAATAACCACACTGCCTTTTTCTATCTTAATATGATTTTCTGATACAAGCAGGTCTATTTCTGTTTTAACTGTCTTAAATCTCTTATAGAGAAGCTTAGATTCTAGAATACACTCTCTACTCCAATAATAAGAACAAACATTTATAAAAACGCCTTGTATGTTGTAATCTTCTAATGTTATATCCCCGTCGTTCCACTCTGAGCAGAAAAATTTAAAGTAAGGTAAGTCTTTAGCCATTAGAAACCTCCTTTCTTAAAACAACCTTAGCTTCTGTTAATTCCAAAATATCTAAAGCTCTATTGTAATCACTTGTGGTTTTCGCCCATAAGCCAAATGCTTTATTGCTTGGATAGCTAACACAGTTAAATTGAGTGTTTTCTTTTCGCTCAAAAATTTCGTAGTGTTTACTAGAGCCTGTATCAACTCTATATAAATAAGCGTGTTCTGTTTTTTTTATTTGGGTAAACTTAAACCCTTTAACCTGTCCCTTTCCATCAAATACTTCTCTTAATTCTTTCATTTTATTTATTGTTTTATTTAAAATAACTTATGTTGGCTAATGTCAAACTCTTCCCACTTAACAACTTGTTTCTTCTTAGAGTTAATTGTTTGTGATATTTCTGTTCTTTGGCTTTTTAGTAATTCAATCTATGTATTTAGAATATTGATTTTACTTTTAATCTCTTCTTGTGTGTATTTAGTTTCATCCATAATTAATAATATTTAATTTCTGTTCTTATGTTCATTGTTTTAAAGTCATCCATAGTAGGGAATGAGTCTACTCTCTTAAAAGTAATAACCCTTAACCCATCTACGCTTCCGTCGTTATAATAAATACTTTCTTGATCGTAAGAATCGTTTTGGTAGTAGAAGCTCTTGAACCTTCTTAGCTTCTCAGCTTCAAAGTCTACATCTATTTTTAACTCCTTAAGTCTATCTAGGAATATTTTCTTTCTTTTAGATTCTAAATCACTTGTAATTTTGGAGATAATCTCTTTTTGGAAATCCATATATAAAAAAACCTATTCTAAAAGAGGTTGAGGACTCTTGAAGAATAGGAATTATAAAATGTTTTTACGGTAGCCTCAACTCTACAAAGTAAATATACAAAAAATTATTTAATAATCTCGTATTCTACTGATAAATTATTTATTTTAAAATTATCTTTTTTAATGTTTATCAAAGTGTCTAAATTATTAAATAGTTCTTTATATTTCTTAAAGTAGGGTTTATTTAGATGGTGTATAAATTTTTGTTGAGCATAAGTTATAGAAGAGTGGTTATTGTAACCAAACAAATCAGCTAGTGTTTCATTGGTGGTTTCTTTAAAAGGTAGATGAAATTTACATAGTGTTATTGCTGCGAACTTTGTCATTACAATATCTCTTTTATTTGACTTAACCGATAAGTTATTTATACCAGACTCAAACTCTGTTAATTGTTTTATGTATTTTGGTGTCATATTTAATTTTTTCTTATAAAGTTATATACTGTTTCTTTATTGTGTACTGTTTTTATTATTTTATTACCTAAGAATATTATAAAAACATAAGTATTGTTAAGATCAGGCTTGTTTATTTTAAATATATTGAATTTATTACCTCTAATAGATATTATCTCAATATAAGTGTTTACCCTGTGTTTGTATTTATGATATTCAGTTAAGTACATTTTACTATCAATATCGTTAATGCCACTATCACTATTAATGCGTTTCTAAGTGTTTTATTTAATTTAAAGTTGTACATCATTTATTTTTTTAGTTCTTTTATTAATATATCGTATTTTAGCTTAATTGCTATTAATTCCTTTTTAGTGTATTTATAGACTCTTTTATCTATACTATCCTCTTCTAGTGTTTCTACAAACTCTTTACCAAACCTTTTAACTAATCCTAATCTGTATTGAATTTCGTTACCGCCATCATATCTGTTACACTTTCTACATTGCTTATGGCAATTTCTAGGGTCAAATATTAAACCGCTAAATAATTCAGCTTTAAAATAATGACCGCCATCCCATAAATCTTTTACATACTCATTGCAACTAATGCAAGGTAGTTCTTTATCTCTTAATCTCACCCATAATTGATAGCTTTTTTTAGCATCCATTTCATACTGACCAAGAGTTTTAACTTTTTCTTTTAGAGATTTCTTACGTTGTTTCCATTCTTTAGATTCCTTTTCTTTTAACTTTACTTGTGATATTTCAAAACCACATTTAGTAGAACACCATTGCACTAAAGAATTGTATTGTTCGAATGAGTTATTGCAATCTTTATTTTTACATTTTTTTATTTTAGGTTTCATGTAAAGATTATTAAGTTTTCTTTACACATTATTATAACGTGTAAAGATTATTGAGTTTTCTATATATTACAAGTATTGTTTGTTATTACTTATATGTTTATCTATGCTGTAATGGTTCTCTTTATATTCTTCTGAGGTCGGGATGTAACACCCTTGTTTGCTTGAATAGTTTCTAATCCATTCGATAAACTTACTAAGTTCATCACTTAACATTTTTCTAGTAGCTTTAAGAAACACAATACCATTCTTTTCGTATCTCATAAATTCGCAATCTCTTTTTAGTAAAGTCTTAGCTTCTTCTATTGTATAGCCAAACTCAATAGCAAATAAGGTAATGCAAACATGTAAATAAGCATTGTGCTTAACACTTCTCTTTGCTTTAATCTCTTTTAGCTCAATCTTTTTTTGCGTATCTAATAGCTTGCTAAAATAAGTTTCTGCTTTCTTCTTATCTAATGAGTTGGTTAAGTCTAGTATCATTTGTATTTATGATTATTTTTATTTATATAATCTTCTTTAGATTTTCTTCTTAGCTTTTCGTCTTTAACCATCTTTTTAAAAGTAGCATCCTCTTTATACATATTATCCGTATCAATAACGGTTTTGTAACTTATTAAATTTGTGTTTTCTAATAAGTGGTTCTCGATTACATTAATTGACCTTCCCTTTACTTTAAAAGTAGCGTTAATCATGTATTCTTGCTCTCTCATATCTATAAATAATTCTGAATTAGCTCCCATTACTTTAATGTTAGTTTAAGTTTATCTTTTAAAGAAGTCATTGCAGTTTGTTCAGTTCTTGTTAAAGAAGTGTAAACAGTTTGTAATTCGGTTAATGTTTTACAAGCGTTTAATTTCTCGCTAGGTGTTATTATCTTAGGTGCAAATTCTTTCTTAACCTCCTCTAAATATCTTACGTCATCAAACTTACCTAAAAATATGTCTGCATTAAAACCTAATTTAGAAAGCGCTTTTGTTAACGCATCAGTTTCTAATTTCTTAGCGTAGTTGTCATCTATTTTAGAATGTTTATTATCTGTAAATATTTTGATTGAGTTGGTTATTTCAAACTCTCCTTTAGGAAAGAAGAACGTAGCCTTAAAACCTACTAACCCTAAAACACTATTTATAACTTCTTTTGCTTTAGTGTTCCAATCAACTAAATTTAAAGTTATTGGTGTGTTAGTTATAGAGTAATCTAATTCTATATTCTTAAACCCCCACGTCTCACCATAACAACCAAATTGTTCAGTAGCATTAAGTATTTGAAATTGAGGTGATATAGAAGTAATATTATTGCCACCTACTTTTGCTTTCTTAGTGTAGTTTGGATTAGTCTTTTCTACCTTATTCCAAAGTTCTAGGTTATTTGTTTCCATTTTATTTATTGTTTATAATTTGTGATTGATATATTTTATAATTTTTGTCTTGGTAATATCCGAAATTTTTAGCACTCTCACTAATTAAACGAGCAGTAATTTTAGTTTTTTTAATACCGTCTTTAGTTTCTTTGTCGTAGATTAAGTTTTCACGCTCTATACTTGCTAAAGAATTTTGAATATCTACTTTACCATTGTGTTCTACTATCCATTTTTTACTCATGTTAAATCTGTTATTTCTTCGCATTCGTGGTAATCTCCATCATCGTATTCAGCACCACACAAAGCGCATGAAACAATACCGTAGTGGTTTGATGGGTTTCTAGGGTCGTTGTTAAACTCGTTCATGTTATTTGTTTTCGTGTATGTTTCCTGTTACTTCTAATATTTCCTCGGCATCTAACCAAATATTATTATTTTCTAAACTACTTTGTATAGCTGAAAAAGGTATAAAGCTACTTATTGTTCTCTTGCCGTCGTGTTTTAAACCTCTAAAACCAAAGCATCCTTGATTAAAGCAAATCTTCATATTTACAGAGTCTCGGTACTTCATTCCTGTGTGGAACTTTATCACATCTCCTTCGTAAATCTCTTTACCGTTCTTATCTTTTAAACCTGTGTATTGTTCTAATAAAAAGTTTTCAGAATTACCACAAGGGTTGTTGTTATTAGTTCCAGCAATAAGTCCTGTAGAGCCATCTATATAGCAATAAACTTCTACATAATTATTGTATTCCTTTGTCTTTAAATTCCAAGCTCTAAATTTTATTTCTCTACTCATTTTCTTTTGTTATTAGTTTCCAATTTCTAGGGTCTGTTTTTAATCCGTCTAATATAGTTAAAGCTATAACCATGTTTTTTGCTTTAATAATTAAGTTAGAGCCTTTATCTCTGTGTTTAAAGTTGTATTCTATCATGTTAAAACCATCTTGAAGTTAGTACTCTGGTAAAATTACCATCTTTATATAGTATTAATTCGCTTTTTGAAGCATCTCTTAATGATATCCTAAAGTCCGTAGTGCTTAGGTGTTTAATTTCTTTATTTAAAGAAGATTCTATTAAGTCCTCTCTTTCTAATAATATAACTTTTTCTATTCTTATCATGGTAGTGGTTTATTAGTTACTGCGTTATCATAAGGAGATACACAAGTATCAATGTTTTTGTTTGCTTTGTAAGTTATAACAACATCTGTTAATAACCTAGTTTCTTCTTGCTTTTTCATCTTGTAAATATTTGAATTTATCATGGTAAAAGTTCATGTACCATTTAGTTTGTTTGTGTTCTAGTTTTAAATAATAATACTTAAATCCCATTACTAAGAAAAGTATTAATAGCACTATAATGATTATTAGTTCTGCTTTCATAATATTAGTCTATAATTGTTTTACCTAATTGTTTTTCTGCTTCTTCTTTTGTAATTGTTTCTATTATCGTTGCCCATTTACCATCGACAAACAAGTAAGTTCTCCATCCTGACTCGCAAGTAAATACCAAACTGCCTCTTTCAAATCTAAATGAAGATGCAATTACTCTAGTGTGATCACTATTATAAGGGGATACTACCTTAACCCCTTTTTTAAAACCTCTTTTCTTAGCCTCTTTTATTAAAGCTTCTTTTACTTCTTTGTCGGTGGCTGGTCTTACTACATCAGATAGATACCATACGTTTTTGATTCCATCAATACGATACACTCTAGGGTCTCCAGCGTTGTCAAAATCATAAATTTTAGATAATTCCATAGTTACATCACCCATAAAAACCCAATCATTTTTTTTATACTCAGTCTCTTTAAATAACTTTGGGAACTCTTTTTCTATTTTTGCTTTCCATTCAGAACAAGCTGCTGCGTGTCCATCTTTAATAAATTGTTTTCTTGATTCTTTCATAATATTGTTTTTAATGTTAAAATTTTCCTCTTACAGCCATTCTCAGAGAAGTAAACACAATTTAATTGTGGATGAAATTGTATAACTCATAAGCTTATGTAGCCAACAAACCATTTGTTATTTTGCTACTTTACTATTGTTCTTTTAATTTTATTAATAAATCTCTTTGTATAGCTGCTTCCTCGTAATTCTCTGACTCAACAGCTCTATCTAATTCTCTTTGCGCTTTTTCTATTTGCTTATCAATACTTAAAGTATCTTTTACTTTAGTGCTGTTTTTTAATTTCTCGTTAAATCTATCCATGAAACTAATATAGTCTCTATGTCTTTGCAATTCTTTTCTTTCCTCGTATCCTTCTGGTGGCATATCTTTTGTTTTTAATTATACACCAAAGATGGTGTTTATTGTTTATATTGTTATAAATTCTCTTTCTACATCATATCCAAATACACTTACAAAAACTAAAGAAGAACAAAAAACTATATTCTCTCTAATCCCTGTTTCTTTATCTTTCTTTCCAGAAGTAAATCCTAATTCTCTACTACTTACTTTACTAGATTGTTCTTTTGTTAGTTTTACGTATCTCATGATATTTTTGTTTTAGTTATTAACTGAGTTCAAATCTACAAATACTTTTTAGATAATTAACTATAAAATGTAAAAAAAGTGCGTTTTTGTGTTTATTTATAATGATTATAAATATCGTAAATAGTTTGTTTATTGGTTAAATTGTGGTAGATTTGCTTAACTAACAATTAAAAACATATAAAATGGGGCAGATAGATAAAATAACGAATTATAACATGGTTATTGAAAAAAACATACATATAAGTTTACAAAAAACTAAAAAAGTATACATATAGGTACAAACCGAACAAAGCATTCAAACATTGAGAATCCAGAATCAACTCCTTACGATGAGTCTTTTAGAGAAGTATATGATGCTGATATTCAGAATTGGAAAGAAGGTATTAAAAGGGGTAACTCTAATTTATTACACGACTTTTTCAATTCAAATAGTGATGCAAATAAATATCTTGACGCCTCTCAACAAGAGGATTTGGAGTTTAAATTCTCTAGATTCGTTATGAATAGGTAATATTTTAATAAAAACAGAAAGCCCCCTTTCAGGGCTTTCATAAAATAATAAAATGGGGAATTATTTAGATGGTTACGAAAAAGAAGTTTGTGGACACTGCAATCTAAAAAGAACATCAGAAGGACACGATGGTTGTATTGGTGCTTTGCTAAATGTAAAGAATGCTTGTTGTGGTCACGGGGAGGATAACATAGCTTATGTACAGTTAGATCATGATGATTATGAGAACGAGCCAAACAAGTTTAATATCAAAGGAAAAGATGCAATTAAGTATATAAAGGAAAATAAACTATAATTAACATTTTTTCAACAGCACGAGCAAGAACCCGTAGATATAGAATTTACTGAGATAAAAAACTTTAAAATAAAGGATATATTAGACAAGCGTATTGTATAAACTTTTATTACGCTCTAACGACGTATTGTATAAGGTTAGTTGCGATAATAGAAGCAGAAACTTAGTAAATAAAACAGATAATTAATAATAGAAAATAACCCTTTAGAAAAACGGAAATTAGCAATTAACTTTATACGTTGTTGTGCGCTGTTATTTTAAAAAGCCCGTTATTTTTGCAAAAAATAAAACCCGATATGATTGACATAAGATTAAGCGATAATTTAGAATTAATGGCAGAAATGCAAGATAACACAGTTGATTTAATTTACTGCGATATACTTTACGGAACAGGCAGGAAGTTTGATGATTACCAAGATTTAAAACCTAAAAGAGAATTGATTGAAGAGCATTACATACCAAGAGTTAAGGAAATGCACCGTATTTTAAAAGATACTGGAAGTATTTATTTACAAATGGACACTAAAATAAATCATTGGATGAGATGTGTTTTAGATGATATTTTTGGATATAATAGATTTTTAAATGAAGTTGTTTGGTGTTATAGATGGGGGAGTAGACATAAAAATAAGTGGAACTCTAAGCACGATATTATATTATTGTACTCTAAAAGTAAAAAGTGGACTTTTAATGCGGATGAAGTTAGAGAAGAGTATGCTAAAAATAGTGCAATGACTAAAAATAAAAAATACAACAAATCTTATAATGAAAAAGGAGCATTACCAAGAGATATTATAAATTTAGAAATTATAAACTCTATGAGTACAGAAAAAACGGGTTACAATACACAAAAACCTAAAAAATTAATTGAAAAACTAATAAAAGCAAGTAGCAACGAAGGAGATTTAGTTGCAGACTTTTACGCTGGTAGTTTTACAACTGCGGAAGTTTGCAAAGATTTAAACCGTAATTTTATAGGGTGTGATATTTCCGAAAAAGCTGTAAAGATTGGACGTGCAAGAGTTAATTCCCACGTAATATGACCACAATAATGGCGGGCTTTTTACAATAATGGCGCACAACGTTAAAGCTATGCTTAGTGCGATTAACTTAAAACAAATATTATTATGAAAACAGAAGAAATAGCACAATGGGTAATAGATAACAGATACTCTAAAAGTGAAAACAACAAAGTAAGTGATAGTGAAATGTACTACACTTTAATTGATAAGATAAATGAAGCATTAAGTATAGGTAGTGTTACCCCTCGTTATTTTTATGTAGTAGAAAAAAACTATGGAGAAGATTTAGAACAACTAAGTATAGGTTTAGAAACACTTGAACAAGCTAAAACTTTTAAGGATAGCGATTACCACAAAAAGAGAAACCCAAATGCTTTTATAGTGTGTACTATTAATGAGGGGTAACGTATTGTGTAACCGAAGTATTGAATAAATTAAAACAAATAGATAAAAATGAATAAAAAAGAAAAAGAGATAACTCTTGTTAATATGTTAAATTGTTATATTAATGCGACAAATTTAACAAATAAACAAATAGAAGAAAGCGAAAAGTTTGTAGGTGAACTATTAGAAAATATTTCTGTTACACGTTGTTGTACGGAGTTAAAAGATAAAAAAGCACCTACTTTTGAGCAATGGAAAAAAGATAATTTTACATCTGAAATAAATATACATAAGTGTTTAAAGAATGGTAGAACTTGGGGAAGTACTGAAATTTATAGTTTATACAATTGGCTGTACAAATAACTTTTAATTACTTACAACGTATTTGTGTAAGCGTTTTTGCGTGAATAATAACAAAACTAAATAGATAAGAAATGAAAAAAATTGAACAATATATTAAAGAAGAAATGAAAGATTGCCCTTTTACACAAGAGCAAGAAGATAAACTATTAATTGGTTTAACTAAGTTTTTAGATGACTTAGAAACCGAGCAATTACGTTTAAACGGAGTTGGGCGAAGTTTTATTCACGAACTTATCCAAAAAGAAAACGTACTAAAAACTAAATTAAGTGAGAATTTAGACCTTTATAAAGAACGAAATAATATGGTTGAATACGATAAAACATTTAGCCAATGGAATAAGTGTAATTTAGTTTTATGGGACTTAAAAGACATACTTTGTAGAATGGGCGAAGACATTGATTAAAATTACGCCCAACGTATTGCGGGTATGATTTGATTTTTAACGAGTAAATAAAATATAAACAATGAAAGAAGTAGAAAGAATTTTTAGAGCTGTATTTGGTGTTACAGTAGAAGATACACCAGAATTAAATAATGAGCAAAAGGGTATCATAGAGTATATGGAGAACTATAAAGAGAATGAAGTTAAAAAATTAATTATACCCGATGTTAGCAAATGGCAATGGTTAGCTAATACTAAACCTAAGTTAGAAAATAAAATATACAACGTTTTAGATAAACACGGAAAAGAAGGTAAACTTATATTTGGATGTAGTGGATTTATGAATGAACCTTATTCTTTTTTTGATAGTGACTTTATAAAAGGTAGTGATGTAATTGCTTTTTGCTAACGAATAGTATATGAAGCGTTTTGAGGAACGAAAAATGATTTTATATACCGTGTTATATACTGGCACGGTTTAATTAGTAAAAACTTAATTATGAAATACGATAGCAAAGCAGATACTCTACTGCACATTAAAAGAGTAAATCAATTAATGACAGAAGCAGCAAGTGAATTGATTAGACGTGCCAATGTTCACGATAATTCAAAACTTGAAAGCCCCGAAAAGGAATTGTTTGACGAGTACACACCAAAGTTAAAAGATTGTACTTACGGAAGTGATGAATACAAAGAGTTTTTGAAGGGATTGAAAGTAGCCCTTGACCATCATTACGAAAATAACAGCCACCACCCTGAACATTACGAAAATGGCGTAAATGGGTTTGACTTATTTGACTTAATAGAAATGTTCTTTGATTGGAAGGCGGCAACAGAACGACACGCTGACGGCAACATAATGAAGTCTATTGAGATAAATAAAGGGCGGTTTGAATTATCTGAACAGATTTGCGATATTATGAGAAATACTGCTGTTCGTTTAGGATACGATAAGTAGTGCTTGTATATAACGTATTTGGTTAAGGTTAGTTGCGTGAATAATAGAAATAATTAAATAAATACAAATGAAAGCAAATTTAAAGCAGTTAGAGGAAATGCAAAAAGAATTGTTTAAACAGCAATGTGATTTAGATATACAGAAAGCAATGTTAAAACACTTTATAAAAAAGAAAGAAGACGAGTTATTAACTTTAACCGATGTTAGTGTGCCGTTGTGCCGATACATTCTTTGCGATAAAGAAGCTGATGGAGATGGTGAATTATGGTGTAAAGACCATGACCTTCAAGTAAATAGTTAGGCATTATGCACTCTAACTTATTTGTGTATGGTTTGGTGCGATTTAAGGAAATAACTTAATAAATAAAACAAGTAATAAGAATGATAGAAATAATTGGTTAAAAAAGTAAATAGTAGCACTGAACTATACACGTTGTTGTGCGCTGTTATTTTAAAAAGCCCGTTATTTTTGCAAAAAATAAAATACGTACAGATATGAAGTATATGGGAAGTAAAAACAGAATAGCAAAACATATTTTACCAATAATGTTAGAGTATAAAACAGATGATATGGTTTGGGTTGAGCCTTTTGTCGGTGGTGCAAATATGATTGATAAGGTAAAAGGAAAAAGAATTGGAGCAGACCTTAACGAGTATTTAATTGAAGCATTAAAACTTATTAGGGATGAACCAAATAAAATACCTGACTTAATTACAGAAGATGATTACCAAAAAGTTAAAAATGAAAAACAATTAAATGGATTAACTGGATTTATAGGTTTTGCAATGAGTTTTGGTGGTAAATGGTTTGGCGGCTATAGAAGAGATGTTGCAGGAACTAAAGGTTGTATTGACAATATGAAAACCCAAACAAGAAGAAGTAAACAAAATGCAATAAAACAAAGTGTAAATTTACAAGGTGTTGATTTTGTAAACTGTAGTTATGAAGATTTAGAAATACCTGAAAATAGCATTGTTTATTGCGACCCACCATACAAAGGAACAACAGGTTACAAAGATGGATTTAACCACGATGATTTTTGGGCTTGGGTTATAAAAATTAATAATATAGCCCATAAAGTATTTATAAGCGAATATAATGCGCCTAAAGAGTTTAAATGTGTTTGGAGTAAAGAAGTGAATACTACAATAAACACAAGTAAGAAAGATGTCGAAAAACTTTTCACACTCGAGTAAGAACGTATGAGTGGCGGGCTTTTTACAATAATTGCTCACAACTAGATATAACAGGAAAAAATGTATTACAATTCTCATGAAGCTAACTAAAATAAAGACTATAACTACTTGATTCCTAAAGAAAATAAAACAGTAAACGTTTCTAATGATTTGAGCAACTTACTTAAAGATTTAGAAGCGTATAGCTAAACCAACACTATAAAATGTACTATTGTTTATGAAACTATAACCTATTCCAGCGTTTAATATAAATTTATCTTTATTTTGGTAGTATAACTTAATACTTTGAGACTCTATCCCTTTACTAAAATTTGTATTCGTACCGATCCATAAATTAGATTTAACAATGTAGTTGGTTGTAGTTTTTTCGGTTTCTTTATCAAAAGTAGTTAGCTTTATATCTCTTTTGTATATCTTATCCGCTAAAATAACGCTATTTAACACACCGTTCTTTAAAGTATCTACATAAGTATATTTATTTACTTTTATGTCCTTAAAAACCACCTTTTCAATAGTGTCGTTTAACCTTACGGTATCAGTAACTTTATAAAAAACCTTTTCTATTTTAGTTGGTTTAGTATTGTCAATTACTTTTGTTATAGTGTTGTATTTTATTTTGGTTTCTGTTTTGGTTTTCACTATCTCAGGTTTATTAAAATAAAGTAATATTAGTATAACTATTATTACGTATGGGATATATTTTTTCATGATTATCTACAATAATGTTTGTGTAATTGAAATAAAGTGTTATCTTTGGTGTCCGATGATAGGTGTCTTTAATTAACTCGATAACCCGAAATTCTATCAAACCACTCTTTAATTAGGGTGGTTTTTTAATACGTCCAAATTACGTTTTGTGACTTACTACCATCTAAGTCTACGTGGATAAATGTATCAGCTATACCAATACGATTAAATCCAACGCTGATTAAAGCTTGTAATACTAAAAAACGTGTTCTACTATCAATTGCTTTTATATCTACTGCTAAACCTATTAAATGACTTGAGTTAGGTTTGCCGCCAATCTTTTTATTATGTTCTTTAGTTCTGTAAGCTGAATTAATTATAAAAGGTATTTCTGCAATCTCCCTAGCTTCGTCTAATTTAGCTAAAAAATTAACATTCATATTGTCTTCAATCTCTTTAAAGTACTTACTCATCTTTATACCCTATTTCTCTTTTATGTAAATCTAAATCAAACTTGTTATACTTTTCTTTTAATTCAAGCTCTTTAGTCTGTATTTCTAATTGTTTTTCCCTTTGCTTGTATTTTTGCATCTTTAACTTGTGAGGTATCGCTAATATGTAAAACACTAAACCTAGAACTATAAATATAGTTTTTATGGTGCTATCAATATCGGATAAAAAACCAATATCAAATACAGCTATAAAATCTATAATAGTTAAGCCTAGTATTCCAGCAAACAACCTATCAAGCATTGATAAAACTAACCTTATACTAGACATATTTTTTTAAAAATCTTATTACATAATAAATAATTATAGCTAAAAATATTTTAACTATTCCAAATCTTAATCTTGACAGTAATATTAAATGCAACATATCTAAACTTGTTACTATTAATATAAACTGTGATACTTCTTTTTTAACACCTTTAGGGAAGTGTAAGCAATAAGCTAGTATTAGAAAATTAATAGCTGTTGTAGTGTACATTACAGCGTAATCTATTCGCCTAGTGTAATCTATTAACAAATACCAATCAACACGGTATTTAGAACCTCTAAATATGGTGTGTAACTGGCTTAACACAAACGTAGAAAGCAGAAAGTAATTCTTTATATTAAGCGTCTGCTTCTTCATCGTCATCGTCTGGATCTTCACCACCAACTCCAGGCGATAATTTATCTGTTTTTTTACCTACAATCCCCTTTAATAAATCAACTAAAGAAGAGTTTTTAAATAGAAATAGAATAGAACCTATAACCAGCAAGCCAACAATGTATTTAATCTCTTTATCTAAAAAGAAAGAATATACACTTAATCCGTAAAACACTAATCCTAATAAATTTGTTACTATATTTTTACTTTTATCACTCATTTTATTATTTATTTAATTTTATTATCCCATGAAAGTAATAGTAAAAGTTCTTGAACTCCCTATTCTGTTTTTAATATTTAATTGTTGTGAGGCATCCATCCATAAATTAAGTTTTCCGTCAGTATCATAATTTACACCTGTTACAGATGGTTCAAGTATGTTTCCAGCGTCCGCAGCTATAGTAATTATATCACTTGCGCCAATAAGTAAAACACCACTCGCAACATAGCTAAAATCAGAAGAAACAACTATAATACAGTTATTACCGAACCCCCTGTTCTCAAAAGTATGTACCCCGTCATCTGGCAGGTTTACACTCTGAACACTTACAGAGCCGCCTCTATTATTGTTTTTATCCGATAAAGCTCCCGTGAGCATAGGTGTGTAATTATTACTACTTCCGTTTCTTAAGTCCTCAATAAAACCTCTATTATTAGACCCGTTAAGCTTACCCCCAAAAGACCTCGCTAAACCAGAAGTGTCCGAGTAGAATAAAATGTTATTTACAGGGTTGGTTATAGCATATAAATGCCTTATATTGTTTGCTGTTATTTCTACATTTGCGTTGGAATCGCTTGAAGTTATCGCTGCGTAAAGCAGCTTATCAACAACTATATTATCCATCATTATCATTGACCTACCAGTTGAGAAATTTAATGTAATTATAGATTCAACAATACCTCTATTTACAGCGATATTGGATAAACTAACTAAAGGTCTATCTTGTGTAACGGTAGAACCTGAGCCAGTAATATTCAGTATCTTTACATAACTGCCTACACCTGTCTTAATTCCATTTATAACATTTAAGTTACTAATCATGAGTGAAGTATTTTCCTCTCCATAATACGCTCCTCTATAAGCACCTATCAAGGTTACTATGTTATTCAATGGTGATGTAGTAACCCCTTCAACTGAGTAATCGTTATAGAAAAAGTTAATATTATTAACCATACCTACTCCCCACTGCAAATCTATCTCAGACGAACCACCGTATTTAGTATATCCCGAATCCCTTATTATAGTTTCATTGTATATGCTTGATATACCTTTTATCTTCATAGAGCGCCCCCTGCAATTTTTATACGTGTTTTCATAAGATTTTAATGTAGACTCAGCGTACCTGTTAACAGAAGAGTCTGTGTTCGGGTAATTGGTTGGGTCATTTGTAAAAAAAATAAAACCATCATAATCAACATTATCTAATGAGTCAAAAGCGTCTCCGCCAGATATATTGTCATAAGTATTTTTTTTATGCACGCAACTCTTTGTATATGTATTGTTCCCTATAGGAGTAACTGCAATACCAGAAGTTCCTTGTGCTCCAGAAACCCCAGTACCAGCAAGTCTCGTAATGTTTTGAACTAAATTACCCTCAATTGTTGTAACCTCAAACAAACCACGCACAAAAGCGCCTTGATTCCATGAGTTAGCTACCAACATTTTAAAATCTAAGAATTTGTTATCTAGTAATGTACAATTAGGTATAATACCGTTTTGAGAACTTGAATTCTCGATTTTAATACCTCCTGAAGCTAATTCCCCACCTCTAAAAACCACCCCTTCTACAGTTATTGAATAACCGTTGCAATTAAAGTAAACTAAATTTTCACTCAATACTGCGCCGCTATACACTAAACTCCCTCCGTTAGATTTAAAGACAGTATCTTGTGTTAGAGTTATTATAATTTGAGAGGTTACTTTATAGGTAAAATTTAATAAATCAATAGTGTCTGAAAGAGAAAAGCATTTTTTTACAGCTAATGTATCATCAGCAACTCCATCACCTACTGCTCCAAACCATTGGGGGTAAGACTCTGTCACAGACCATGTACCACCTAAAATAATATCTGTACCTAATATTTTAACTAAACCAGATTCTATTTTAGTATTATCACCTGTCAATGTCCCGTTCAAAAACCCACCACCACTAAACTTTAAAGTGACATTAGAAGGTATAGATATATTACCCCCTCCTAAATCAAAAGAATGTATAATCTCTAAAGTACAGTCAGCGTATCCAGCTGGTATTGATGCCCAATCAAACCCATTTCTAATCCTGTAGTATCCTGACTCATTAGATGGTGATTTAGCTCTATCGCTTATTAGTAAGCTATTACCATAGGTCTTTATATCCTCTGAATCTATTATTTGAGAAACAATAGAGTCATTTTGAATCCAAGCCCCAGAAGATACAGACCAATTCCCGTTTAATAAAGGGTTAGGGTCATTTGCTATTTTTGAAGGTGTGTTGTTGTCGGGTATAGGCAAGTCCGCATCTTGTTCTGCTTTTGTTTGATAGGTTTTACCACCTCCAAAGACAGCTGTGTCTAACTCATCTTTCAAGTCCTTAGTACTTCCGACATATCCTCCTTTATCTGTTTTTAAATCATCATTTTGATTTACAACCAATACAATTTCATTAATATCATTAGCAACTATTTTGTTTTCAATAGGTACGTTTTTTATATTTGCATCGATTTTTGGTACTACACCTGTTACTTTCATATCTTATAGTTCGTATTGTAATAATTCCTGTATCATATCTTTAAACTCAAAGCTATCTAAATTAGATAAAAATGGCGCTGTATTTAATTCTTTCGTGGAATAACTGAAGTCAAAACCATTAAAGTCGGCTCTATTAGACCCAGTATCTTTATTGTATTTAATAACTAAGCCAGTATTTAAACCTAATAGTCTTAATTGATTATTATTATCCTTAACTATGATTCTAAAATCCATTTGAGCCAAGCTTTTAAAATCGTCTTCTGAAAACATCTTAGAAACTTTAAAACCTCCTGATATAGAGAATGAGACACCACCATCTTCTTCTTCAACATCTTCTTTAAAAGATGATATACTGATAGGTTTCATATCATATATATATGTGAAAGGAAACTCGGTTAGTACATTATCAACCACGGTAATCTGACTCCTAGTGTATTTAACAAAAGGCATTATATACAGTAACGATAAACCACCATTACTATCTTTACATTGTTTAGCTCTGTTGTAATCAATCATTAAAGTACCATCCTGAGTTTAAATTCTGTTTGCTGCTAGCATCCACTTCGTCTTGTATATTCTTGTATTCTGGTATATTAACCTTATTTAATTCAATCCATTTAATAAACCTATCTACATACATCATTGCTTGTGAGTGATGCCATTCGCTTAATGTTGTTTTTTCTTCTCTCTCTACTTGAACAGCTTTATCTGGATTATTCTTAAATAAACCCCCGTTATTTAGAACGTATGGAGATAGTGTTATAAATTCCGCACAGGTTTCATACTTTGTTACAGGCTTTACGAAATCGGTATATATTTTTAAATAGTCACCTGTTAAAGTATCAGCTATTTTATCCGCTATAATTTTATCGTACAACTCAGTACCTAGCATTTCCTGTATAACCTTATCTTGAACGCCTAACATAATAGGTTCGTATTTATCAGGGTCAACATTACCACCTACTAAAGTGCCTTGTGTTAGTTCTAACGGTGCTATAAATAGTAATTCTGCCATGTTTATTTATTTAAAAATCCTTGATTAGGCATATTAATTGGAGCTACAGACACTAATGTATCGTTAGTTTGTATCTTTAACCCTCTTCTTCTTGCCTCACTCGTACTTATAATAGTAGCTAAAGGGCTGTTTACATCAATCTTTTTACCTTTCTTTAAGTATATTACCCTATTCCATTTATGATAGCAATTACCACCTCCTTTATATAGCCATATTGAATAAGTATCTGCTCCATTTGCACCCCAACCAGCATTAACAACCTTATCATCTAATTGCAAGATATCCTCTTTTCTATACCTTTTGTTAGCACTCATCATCTTTTGACAAAACTCACGCTCTGGAGCTGCATTTCCTACGTATTTGTATCTAACTATAAAATCCTCGCCATCTTGTAAACTCTTAGCGTTTGGTCTTGCGATACCCGTACTAGCTAACTGTAGCTCTACCTCTTCATTATAATCAACCTCTATTTCATGTATTAAATCAAAGGTTTCTAAATCCTCTTCATCTCCTTTATCAATGAACTCGTCTAAATTAATGTTTTTTTTTTCGCATCCACAAGACGCTGATAGCTTAACCTCCTTATCTAAATCAGCTTCTTCTTTTTCTTTTTCAGTAGCTTCTTCAGGAGCTTCTGTTAGTGGTACGAAATAAAAATCATAATCAATATCGAAGAATCCGAATATCTCTTCAAACGCCTCAGTTAAAAAGTTTTGTTTAGGTGAAATAACACGCTTCATTAACTGAAGTTCTGCGGTGTCCATTTCGTCAGCTGTATTACTAAATCCGCTACTAGATATAACCCCAACAATTGATGGACTTGTACATTTATGACTTGTTAATATTTGTTGTCTTGCTTCTGCTCCTAAAAAATCCCATTGCTTATGAGCTGTGTTATTTTCTATATTCTCAACAGTAACCTTATCGTCACCATCAAGGAAATTAAATACTGTTCTTCCAGCATTAGAACTACCTGTTGTGTTACCAGAAACTCTATCTATATAGTCATCTTTTCTCTGACTCGTCCAAGAAGCTCCAAAAGGAACATTTACGATGCTGCCAAATGATAGACCATTCATTATGTGTGAATAATAGTAGTTAGATAACTCCTCTTCTATCCTAGCGTACTGTAAAGCTGGTGCAAAATCAGGTTGAGAAAAATACTTCTCACCAACAACGTAAGGCTGACCAACATAAATTTCTATCGGTTCATTTGAAGTCCCAAAAGCAGGGTATTCAACAGGTGGATATTTCCATTTATTTTTCCAGTCTTTAGAAAACCAATAACTTGTAATATTTCCGTTTTCATCTTCTGGAGAAGGTATCACTAAATGTTTAGATATATGCTCTAATTTAGCTAACTTACCTCTATCCCCTTTCTGTCTATGAACTTGAAAAGAAAAAGCACCTAAAATCTGATAATCACTAATAACCTTCTGTTGATCTCTCTTAGAGAATAATTTCAAAAAGTCTTTCCACTCTTTAGAATCTTGTTCAATATCCTGAGCAGCTAATCCTTTTCCGTATATTAAGTTCGCGTAAGAATCACAAACAGAAGCGTGAGTTGTGCTTCCTGTGTATCTCTCTATTAAATAATCGTAATACTCATTATTTCTACCATTAGTTACCCATCTTTGACCAGTAACCTCTTTTATCTTCGGTTTATCATATTTATTAAAACCAATGATTCTAACGTCATTGTTTGAGTTTTCTTTCGACATATTAATATATATATAATCCGTTAGACAATTTGTAATGTTGTGGTACTTGGTCTGTAGCAAAAGCTTTACCTCTATAAACAACCTCAGCGCCTTCTAAAATCTTTACTTGATAACTATCACCTTCATTAGTGTCTAAATCAAATAAAACAGTCATTACACCATCTAAAACTAAATAAGAATTAACTATAGTTAATGTTTCTTTGGTAGCTTCGTTATACAACTCTAAAACTATACCAGAACTAGGGTAAAACCTAGGCTCTATTATCATAATTTGTGATGTATTTGATGGAATAAGTACCTTCATACTATTATAACTACAAATATTTAATTTTGTTACTACAAAAACCCCTTACTAAATAAATAACAAGGGGTTTATAACTACTTAAATAAATTATTACGGTGTTGGTACGTATAAAGCGATTAAAGCAGCTAATGTAGCTGAATCTAACTTAGGAGGTAAATCCGTAGTTTCTGACACAGTTGTTACATTGTAGCCGTTAAAATCAGCTTTAGCTCCACCACTTACCTCTTCTGCCGTAAACGTCTTAAATCCTTCTTCATGACCTAGAGCGGTTGCTACTCCATTTCTACTTACCAAAACAGCCATAGTATTACCCTGTGCCGCTTTAGTTAATTCGAAACTCGTAGAAGCGTCTGCACTCCATAATTGAGCAACCATTGTAGAAGTACACACTGAAGTACCTGTTACTTGGTCGGTAACTAATGGAGTTGATAAAGTATTACCGTCTCCACCTTTAATATCATATTTATAAACAACAGTAACTCCTGCATCAATAGCGGTTGCTACGCCGTCAACAATAGTCCACGGATTAGACGATGCATTAAATAAATAAAGTTCAGAGTTACCCCCGTTTGTTGTTTTACAGGGTTTATCCCTGTTTGCGCTTAATAAATCACACATGTCTATTATATTGTTTTATAATAAAGGGGTGAATTAACACCCCTCTAAAGATTATTATTCTATCCTACGTAAAGAACGTTAAACTTTTGATTAGCAACATGTGCTCCAATAGACATAGCAGACTTCAAGAAGTAATCCTCTCTGTTTTCTGCAATCTTATCCATTTTCATAGTATTAACATCAGACATTAAATCAGTTACCCAAAATAAATGCTCTTTCTTTGCACACAATACAACGTTTTCTGGAAACGGTACGAATTCGATTTTTAATCCGTTAAACATATAAGAATCCCCACTAACAGCGAATGCATCTTTATAGTTAGCAACATTGTTGTTAAAAATTGTAATTAACTGCTTATGAGAATAAGGAGCGTAAATTGTTGGTAATTGACCATTCTCTAAAACCTCTGCAGGAATAGCAGAATACACTTTATCATACTCAGCTTTAATGTTACTTGCATCAATAGTAGCACCCACTACTTTAAGCCTTTCACCTACAGCCGCAGCACCACCATCCCTAGATGTGTTGTAAAGTAATTTTGTTAGTAATCCGTCAAATTGACCATCTTCACCCAATGAAGCAGCCACCATAGCTTGTTCTTCTGCTCCGATAGACGTGTTTGGTACACCTGCTGTTAATCCAGCGATTGTTGCTTTTGTAGCGGCTTTAGCACCTAACCAAAAGTTACGCTCAGCGCTTAAAGAAATTCTTTTAGCATAAATACCACCAATTACTACTCTTTCAAATTCAGTAGAAAAGTTATTCCAAGCACCAGCTAACATACTTCTTTTATACCTAGAAAATCTCAATGTCTCAGGGTCAAACTCCTGATAAAACATCACTTTCTCTGGTGTAATCTCAGCATCCCAAGAATTTAAAGAACCCTGAGTTGTTGGCGCTCCACTAATCCATGCCTGCATTGTTGCAGTAGCATCCGCTTCACTAAAAATTGTTTGTGCCTTTACATCATCTTCAAAAGTTACTAAACCTTTATTTAATGTATTATTGCTAAATAGAATTTCTTCGATGATAGGCTCTGCAGCCACACCTTTAATTGCTATTCTGTTTCCTGTTATTGCCATTTTATTTACTTTTTTTTATTTGTTTATGTTGTATAAAGTCGCTTAAATCCGCTCTACCTTTTTTTATCATTAATTCAGCTATTGAATCGGTTAGATTGGAATTATCAAGTAAGCTGTTAACCCCGTAAGGTCTTAATACAACACCTTTCTTTAATACGTACTTTTTCTTAACCATTAGACTTATGGTATTGTCTAATCTGATACTCATTCATTTTGCTAAAGTCAACTTGAACAGGTGCAGAGCTAATAGAATTAGCAGCTGGCTGTTCAGATAACTTTACAAAGTCTTCTTGAAGTTTAGATAACTTAACAGTCAATTCTTCGTTTTCTTTCTTTAAAGGCTCTAAAGAATCTTTAATTGTTTTAGATAATGATAAAACCACACCCTCTAAATCCTCCTTTGATAGTGCAACTTCAACCTCTTCAGTTTCAGCCACTACTTCAACCGTTTCTTCAACAGTTAATTCAACCACCTCTTCAGTAACTTCGGCAACCTCTTTTTCAGGTTTTAGAGCCAACGCTATTTTATTAGGTAGTTCTTTTAAAAACTCTAATACTTGGTTACTTTCCATATTTACTTGCTTATTTAATTTTACTTCCTCGAATTTCATTAGCGCATCAATGCTAAATCCATTAACCTTTCCACTCTTAACATAGTTATTCCATACTTCGTCATTATCAACCTTCATCATAGCCATCCAACTACCTTTAGGATAATTGAATCCAAAATTAGTAGACTTATCTACCTCAGGATTTTCTATCGTCCATGTCTCAACAAACGTTACACCTTCAATACGTTCGTTAGAATGCTCTATTGTAGAGTTTGTTTGTGAAGATTGCTTTTGGAAATTGTACGCAACATCTTCAATATCTTGTTCAGAAAAGAACACATTAAACTCTTCACCACCTTGATTTCTATATATTAATTTGTTTGGCTCTAATACCAATCCCATTAAAATACGCTTTTCCTTGTCCACCTCTGCGAACTTAACCTCTTCTTGTTTTTTAAACGTCAAGAAGTCGCCCTCCATTGCTGGCTGTGAAACTAAACTAATGCCATAAACCCCTTTTAACTCAGGGTTAAATGTCGCTCTATAAGTCTTCATACTATTATAACTACTTTTTTTTTATTTTGTTACTATTTACTTGTATATGTAAATAAAATCACTATATACTTGATTCTGTTATTTTATTACGCTCTAATTGTTGTGCTGTTGTAACTGTTGATCCAACCACAAAAGCTTGAACTGGTGGCTGCGTAGATATACTATTTGCAATCTGATTACTGCCTGTTCCTTCAACTAAGCTAAAACTAGGAGCATTAAAACTTGGTTCAGCTCCTCTACCAGAAACACCTCCACTACCAGAGGTTCCGTTCCCTGTTGCTAATATCCTAGCTAACTGTGTAGCACTAAATAGACCAGCACTAATGGCTTGTGTAATTGGATAAGAAGGGTTTAATGCTGTTATAGGTGAAGCTTGTGCTGTTTTATACGCATTTTGAACAGACTCAATACCTCCACGAACCACACTTGCTACAGCTATTGCTTTACCTACTTTTGCAGCAGTACCGCCTAGAGCTATTAATAGATTTGATGTTCTAGTAAGCATCTTACGCTTAGAATCTTCTGCAATCTCTGTATATTCAGCATTCTTTAATATAGCGTCCAACCTTTCATTCTCTCTAATAGTATCTAAATCAGATTCCGCTTGTAAATTAGCTTCGTATTCATCGAATAATTCAGCTCTTGCGTCTCTTATTAATCCATTATAATAAGTTCTTATTTCTAACTTTTGCTCCTCAGTAGCTCCTAGCGCTTCAAGTTCTAGTAAGTCACGCTCTAGTTGACGTTCTACCTTATCAATCTGTAATGTATCCTCTAAATCTTCTTGCTTACGTCTAAACTGTTCTTGTATTGCTAGTATTCTTTCTTGACGCTTTTTCTCCTTCTCTTTAGGGTCTTTTTCGTCACCACCACTAAGTATCAAGTCTTTAATAGCGCCTAAATTAGATAAAACCTCTATTGATTTTTCAAACTCCTCTATTTCTTTTCTATTGAAATTCTTTAAAGCATCAAACCTGTCGTTTATCCTCTTCTCTCTTTTTTTATAAGCCTCAGACTCCCTGTCTAATTGCTTAGGTATTCTGTTTATATAAGCTTCTCTTCTTCTTTCTATAAACTCATCAGGTGTCTCTCCCTCTACAAAACCACTACCAACACCAGCCGTTTTTATCTTCTCTAACCGTTGCTCCTCTAGTAATAATATCTGACCTTGTTTTT